>OOBR01000192.1_pt1 | contig 73911 bp, 98 predicted proteins | sample 1671281 | NCBI WGS metagenome assembly OOBR01 (sample SAMN06348140, study PRJEB24527) | human gut metagenome | biome: human gut; feature: ankylosing spondylitis patient; material: feces | host: Homo sapiens | place: China | collected 2015-10
TCTATCCGGAAGGAAATGTATTCTGCTACTTTGGACCTGCATGGTTAGTAAACTTCTCAATGGCAGCAGATACCGAAGGCAGTATCGGTTACAACGGCGGCTGGGGTGCAACCGAAGGACCACAGGGCTTTTTCTGGGGTGGTACATGGATCTGTGCAGCAACAGGAACGGATAACCAGAGTCTTGTAAAAGATATCTTGCTTCAGATGACAACCAATGATGATGTTATGAGAGAGATCATCGAGAAAGATGATGACTTTGTAAACAATCAGGATGTAATCGTTGAGATGGCAGACAGCTCTTACGCAAGTAAAATCTTAGGCGGACAGAATCCACTTGGTATTTATAATGAGGGTGTATCCAAACTTGATTTAAGTAATCTTTCTTCATACGATCAGGGATGCAACGAAGAATTTCAGCATGCAATGAAGAATTATTTTGAAGGAAGTGCAACGAAAGAAGAGGCATTAGACTTGTTTTACAAATCAGTTTTAGAGAAATATCCGGAATTAACATATTAAGAAGATGAATGATCTAAAAATAACAATGGAAAGCACGCTCTGCGGATATTCTGTTGTTATGAATGAAAAGCTGCGCCTGCCGGAATGCAATAAGGAAGGCAGGTGCGGTTTATTCAGGTTAAAATGCCAAGCGCAGAGCTGACAGCATGTTTACACAGGATAAAGGTGAAGGATGCTGTGAGCTCTGTGGATGAAAATAATACACTCTGAAAAAGGAGGTCAGATTATCATGAAAAAAAGTAGTGGAAAGGTAGTAAGGTACAATAAATGGGGGTATATCTTTTTGATTCCATTTATTGTAGTATACGTTATTTTTCAGCTGATCCCATTAGTCAGCACTATTTACAACAGTTTCTTTGAAAACTATATGTCAGGACTGACACAGGTCGGACCAAAGTTTGTCGGACTTGCAAACTATCAAAAACTCTTTTCTGATGGAGATATCTGGGTTTATACAAAAAATACTATGGTATTATGGATCATGTGTTTCGTGCCGCAGATCATTTTATCACTGGTACTTGGCGCTTGGTTCTCCGATGTACGTCTTAAATTAAAAGGAACCCGTTTCTTTAAAACAGTTGTATATCTGCCGAATTTGATCATGGCATCTGCATTTTCCATGTTGTTCTTTACGTTGTTCTCTGATGGAGGACCCATCAACTCAATGCTGATGCAGATTGGATTGGTTGATACACCGTATAAATTTTTATCGAATGTAGGAAGTGCAAGAGGGTTGATCGCATTGATGAACTGTCTGATGTGGTTTGGTAATACGACGATCCTTCTGATGGCAGGCATGATGGGTATCGATACCTCTCTGTTTGAGGCAGCAGAGGTCGATGGGGCAACTTCTTCGCAGGTATTCTGGCAGATCACACTGCCGCTGTTACGCCCAATCCTTGTATATGTGGTTATCACATCTCTGATCGGTGGTTTACAGTTATTTGATGTGCCACAGATATTAACCAATGGAACCGGTGACCCGATGCGTTCTACCATGACGCTGATCATGTTCTTAAATAAACATCTCTATAGTAAGAACTATGGTATGGCTGGTGCACTGTCAGTTGTTCTGTTTATCATTACAGGTATTTTAAGTCTGGTAGTATTTAAGATAACCGGCAATGATAAGAGGAAGGGGTGAAAAGTATGAATGAGAACCGTAATTTAAAAAAAGGTGTAGGAATTCATGCAAGAAGATTTATTGCATATGTTGTATTAGCGATTGTCTCTGTTTTGTGTTTATTCTGGTTTTATGTGCTGTTTATCAATGCGACCAGATCAAACGGTGAGTTGCAGTCAGGTTTTACATTGATTCCGAGCAGCTATCTTTGGGAAAACTGGAAAAACTTAAGGAATGGAACACTTCCGGTGTGGAACGGTATGATCAACAGTCTGATCGTTTCCTCCCTTAGTGCAGTACTCAGTGTATATTTTTCGACGATGACAGCTTATGCGATCCATGCATATGATTTCAAACTGAAAAAATATATTTATCCGTTTATCCTGATGATTATGATGATCCCGACACAGGTAACGGCACTTGGATTTATCAAACTTGTTTCCAGCATGAAATTAGAGGATTCCTTCATTCCTCTGATCGTACCGGCAATTGCCGCTCCGGTTACGTTTTTCTACATGAAACAGTACATGGAAAGTACATTGCCGTTGTCACTGATCGAAGCAGCGCGCATTGATGGATCAGGAGAATTTCATACATTTAATACTATCGTAATGCCGTTGATGAAACCTGCTATCGCAGTGCAGATGATCTTTACTTTTGTAAGCAGCTGGAATAATTATTTCACACCGGCGCTGGTTTTACATGATGACAGGAAAAAGACACTTCCTATACTGATCGCACAGTTACGTGGAGCTGACTGGCTCAAGTTTGACATGGGGCAGGTATATGTGATGATCGCATTTTCCATCTTCCCGGTTATCATTGTATATCTGATCTTATCCAAACACATTGTACAGGGTGTTGCACTTGGCAGTGTAAAGGGTTAACAGATTCTGGTTAAAAAATTCTGGTTAATCAGAAAAATTACTTTATTATATAAAAATGAGACTACTGTACAGGTGGTCTCATTTTTATTTTTTGCCCGCCGTATCAGTGCACAATGACTGTAAGAAAGGAAAAAAATTTGTTATAATTATAAATTATAAAAATACTTAATGATCAGGATATCAGGAAAGGAATAGTGCCTATGAAAATAGCAATCGTAACAGGGGCGTCAAGCGGGCTTGGCAGTGAGTTTGTCAGACAGATCAGGAAACAGGAAAAACTAGATGAAATATGGGTGGTCGCGCGTAGAAAAGACCGCCTGACGGCATTAGAAAAAGAACTTCAGACACATCTTAGGATCATTACCGGGGATCTGACAAAGGCGGAGACACTGCATGAAATAGAGGCGATGCTCTGGAAAGAAAAACCGGATGTACGCATCTTGATCAATGCGGCGGGGTACGGAAAGATCGGATCCTGGCGGGATATCAAAAGAGTGGATGTGGATGGCATGATCGACTTAAATTGTAAAGCAGCCGTTGCCATGACACAGATCACACTGCCTTTTATGAAACGCGGTGCGCGTGTTTTGCAGATCTGTTCGACCGCGGCATTTCAGCCGTTTCCATATCTGAGTGTTTATGCGGCAACGAAAGCATTTTTATATCGTTACAGCAGGGCGCTGCGAGTGGAACTTTACGGTACGGGAATCCGTGTGACCGCTGTCTGTCCTTACTGGATCAAGGACACCGAGTTCATCGGGCGGGCAAAGAAGAGCAGTGACAGTTCTTATATTCACAGTTTTCCGCTTGCTTCCCGACAGAAAAATGTGGCGCGTCATGCACTGCTGGATGCAAAACTTGGGCTGGCAGTATCCACACCGGGTATCGTATGTACCCTGCACCGGGCAGCAGCAAAGATTGTTCCGGCAGATCTGATGATGGGGGCGTGGGCTTTGATACGGAGAATATAAAGTTACTGTTTACAGGCAGGCATTTTCTGAACTAAAAATGCCGTATGATACAGTGGTGGTAGCAGATTTTGCCGATTTGGAATGCGAAGCATCGGCAAAATCCGTTACTGGAACGAAGTACGAGTGGACAGTAACAATATAAAACGCAAAGAATGAAAATTATATTCTAATCTCTTGACAAATCCACATACCAGTACTATCATAAACATATGAACAGATAAGAATATGTTCAAATGATAATGTGAAAGACTGGAGGTGTAAGATTTGGCAATAGACGATGTACCGTGCTGTGAGGCATATGAAGTTCATGAAGATAAGATCAGAGCGGCAAATGAACAGATGCCTGACGAAGATGAATTATATGATCTCGCCGAACTGTTCAAAGTGTTTGGAGATTCCACAAGAATCCGGATTCTGTTCGTACTGTTTCAGTCGGAGATGTGTGTATGCGATCTGGCACAGTCACTGAATATGAACCAGTCGGCGATTTCACATCAGCTTAAGATTTTAAAACAGGCGAAGCTTGTGACCGGACGGCGCGAAGGAAAGTCCGTGATTTATTCACTGGCAGATGAGCATGTAAGAACGATCATCGATCAGGGAAGAGAACATATCGAAGAGTAAGTAAAAACAAAATTTATATCAAAAAGAAAATGGAGGATTCAATTATGAAAAAGAAATTCAAACTTGAGGATCTTGACTGTGCAAACTGCGCAGCAAAAATGGAAGAGGCTATCAAAAAAATCGAGGGTGTCAACGATGCAAATGTCAGCTTTATGACACAGAAAATGATGGTAGATGCAGTGGATGACAAATTCGATGACATCATGAAAGAAGTCGTAAAAATCTGTGCAAAGGTTGAGCCGGACTGCAAGATTTTAATGTAAAAAAATCAGGTAAAACAAAAACATAGTTGTATGTGACAGTCAGTCTCATACAGGGAAAGCCCGGTTATGCCAAAGGAGTGCTGCACGTGATCATATATCTGCACGAAATAAAAATGCTGCAGGAAAAAAGAGATCAGGCAGTACAGGGTTGAAAACAGATGCATACCGGGCTTACAAAAAAGAAAACATATGAATACATGAACATATGAAATAAATGAAGAAAAGAGGAATCAATATGACATCAAAACAGAAAAAAATGCTGTACCGTATTATCACTGCATTTGTGCTGTTTGTAGTGTTAATGGTTTTAGAGCATACTGGAGTGTTAGAGCAGTTACCGAGCCAGTGGCTTGTATTCCTGATCTATCTGATCCCGTATCTGGTGATCGGTTATGACATTGTCTATAAGGCAGTCAGAAACATCAGTCACGGACAGGTGTTTGATGAAAACTTTCTGATGATGGTCGCAACTTTTGGCGCGTTTGGCGTGAAAGAATATTCCGAGGCAGTTGCCGTTATGCTGTTTTATCAGGTTGGAGAGCTGTTCCAGAATTATGCGGTCGGCAAATCCAGACAGTCCATTTCCGATATGATGAATATCTGTCCGGAATACGCCAACATTGAGGAAGATGGTGTGCTGACGCAGGTTGATCCGGATGATGTGGAAGTTGGAACGATCATCGTTGTAAAACCGGGCGAGCGCATTCCGCTTGATGGAATCGTGACGGAGGGAACCTCCATGATCGACACCGCAGCGCTGACCGGTGAATCTGTACCGCGCAGGGCAACAGTCGGAGATGAGATCATCAGCGGATGTGTCAACGGTAGCAGTACGATCAAAGTAAAAGTAACAAAAGCATTTGAGGATTCTACGGTAGCCCGTATCTTAGAACTGGTAGAAAATGCAAGCAGTAAGAAAGCCAAAGTAGAAAACTTTATCACAAGATTTGCAAAATATTATACACCGGTTGTCACCATCGGTGCAGTGATCTTAGCTATTTTACCTCCGTTGATCTTAGGCGGTGGCTGGGCAGACTGGATCCAGAGAGCATGTATCTTTTTGGTTATTTCCTGCCCGTGTGCACTTGTCATTTCTGTTCCGCTTGGTTTCTTCGGTGGAATCGGTGCTTCCTCTAAGATCGGTATTCTGGTCAAAGGAAGCAACTATTTAGAGGCAGTTGCCGAGATGACAACGATCGTGTTTGACAAGACCGGTACACTGACCAAGGGTGAATTTAAGGTTTCGGAAGTACAGCCTTCCGCGGACAAAAACAACACAATCGGAAAAGAAGAATTGTTGGAGATCGCAGCGTACGGCGAGGGTTATTCCAACCATCCGATCGCGAACTCTATCCGCGAAGCATATGGAAAAACACTTTCCATGGAGCGCGTCACAGATACGGAGGAGATCGCAGGACACGGAATCCATACATTTATTGATGGCAGGGAAGTATACCTTGGTAATGCAAAACTGATGGAGGCGCAGAATATCGCTTACACGGAAAACAAGACTGCTGGAACGGTTGTCTATGTGGCATGCAACAACGTGTTTACCGGAAGTATCGTGATCTCCGATACTGTCAAAGAGGGCAGCAAAGATGCGATCCGCGATATGAAACAGGTCGGTGTGAAAAAGACAGTTATGCTGACCGGAGACAGACAGGCGGCTGCAGATGCCGTTGCCGCAGAACTTGGCATTGATGAAGTGCATGCAGAACTGCTCCCGGCAGACAAAGTCGGTCAGGTGGAGAAACTGTTGGGTGCACAGAATGAAAAAGAGAGACTGGCATTCGTCGGTGATGGTATCAACGATGCACCGGTACTCACAAGAGCAGATATCGGAATCGCCATGGGAAGCATGGGTTCGGATGCTGCGATCGAGGCAGCGGACATCGTACTGATGGATGATGATATCAGGAAAATTGCATCACTGGTCAAAATCGCAAGAAAGACACTTGGCATCGTAAAACAGAATATTGTATTTGCACTTGCAGTCAAAGCTCTGGTATTATTATTAGGTGCCCTTGGTATGGCAAATATGTGGGAAGCAGTATTCGCGGATGTCGGAGTTTCTGTAATCGCGATCTTAAACTCCATGCGCACGCTCAATACGAAATAGAAAAAAGTTCATAAATATATGAAAAAACGGGCAAATGATAAATTTTATCATTTGCCCGTTTTTTATTGAAAATTGGAAAAAGCAGGTATATAATCGTGAAAATGTCATAGAAAGGGCAGTTGATTTTGCAGAAAATAGTCAGATTCTGACCAAAAATGACAGCTAATACAAATAATTAAATCCACAGGAGGTACATAAGATGTTAGATTGTTTGAAAGCGATTAACTGGAAGAAAACAGGTGTTTTTGCAGCAGGAGTATTATTTGGAACCGCAGGTATCAAAGTTCTCTCAAGCAAGGATGCAAAGAAAGTTTACACAAACTGTACAGCAGCAGTTCTCCGCGCAAAAGAGTGCGTGATGAACACAGTTACAACTGTTCAGGAAAATGCTGGTGACATTTACGAGGAAGCTAAGAACATCAACGAGGAGCGCGCTGCAGCAGCAGAGGCGGCAGCATTCGCAGATGAGGCAGCGGAAGCAGAGGACAGCACAGCAGAGAACGAAGCAGCAGAAGAAGCATAAAACAATAGATTACACGCTTCGCGGTCTTGATATCGCCATGATAAAGAATGTGGCGATATCAAGACCGCGACAGGAAGCACCGGGAAAAATACCCTGGTGCTTTCCTTTACTATTGATTGGAGTGAGAAAAATGAAGTTTGTCATCAAACATGAGATCAAAGGGCGTATGCGTATCCATGTGTCTCAGTACCGGATGAGCTATGAGCAGGCAGATACGCTCCTTTATTTTTTACATAGCAATAAATATGTGACATTTGCGAAAGTATATGAGCGCACCGGGGACGCTGTGATCTCCTATGTCGGAGACCGTACAGAGATGATCCGCACATTACAGCAGTTTTCCTATGAAAAAGTGGATGTTCCGGCAGGAGTGGTCGAAAATTCCGGTCGTGAATTAAATGCAAAATATCAGGAAAAACTGATCGGAAAGATCGTCTGTCGTTATGCGGGCAGGATGTTTTTACCGTACCCATTCCGGGCATGTGTCACGACCGTCAAATCCGTGAAATATCTCTGGAAAGGTTTACAGTGCTTATGGCAGCGGAAGATTGAAGTGCCGGTACTGGATGCAACTGCGATCGGGGTATCCATTTTCAGAAATGATATCGAGACAGCCGGTTCTGTCATGTTCTTACTTGGCATCGGCGAACTCTTAGAGGAGTGGACACACAAAAAATCTGTAGATGATCTGGCGCGCACGATGTCTTTAAATGTAGGAAAAGTGTGGTTAAAACGCGAGAATCAGGAAGTGCTTGTACCAGCTTCTGAGATCTGTCCGGGAGATGAAGTTGTAGTCCATATGGGAAATGTTATTCCATTTGACGGCATAGTCAGCGACGGTGAGGCAATGGTCAATCAGGCATCCTTAACCGGAGAATCTGTTCCTGTCAGAAGAATTGTGGAAAATTCTATTTATGCCGGCACCGTGGTAGAGGAGGGAGAGCTTACCGTTCTCATCAAAGAAGTCGGCGGTTCCAGCCGCTTCGAGAAGATCGTCACCATGATCGAGGAGTCCGAAAAATTAAAATCTGCACTGGAAGGAAAAGCAGAGCATTTAGCAGACAAATTAGTACCATATTCATTAGGCGGTACGGTACTGACATACCTTCTGACCAGAAATGTAAATAAAGCCATATCGGTATTGATGGTCGATTTTTCCTGTGCGTTAAAACTCGCGATGCCGATCTCGGTACTTTCTGCGATCCGTGAGGCAAGTCTTTATCATGTGACCGTCAAGGGTGGAAAATACTTAGAAGCTGTTGCAGATGCAGACACGATCGTATTTGATAAGACGGGAACACTCACAAAAGCGAAACCGACGGTTGTGGATGTTGTTTCATTTAACGGTGCACAGCCGGATGAACTGCTGTGTATTGCAGCATGTTTAGAAGAGCATTTCCCGCATTCGATGGCAAAAGCAGTCGTGGATGCTGCACAGGAGAAAAATCTTGCACATGAGGAAATGCATACCAAAGTGGAATATATCGTAGCACATGGTATTTCCACAACGATCGATGGAAAACGTGCAGTCATCGGAAGCAGCCATTTTGTATTTGAGGATGAAAACTGTACGATTCCGGAAGGAAAGCAGGAACTGTTTGATTCCCTCCCGAAAGAATATTCACACCTGTATCTTGCAATCGAAGGAAAGTTAGCAGGCGTGATCTGCATCGAAGATCCGCTCCGCGAGGAGGCAGAGGCAGTTGTCAATTCATTAAAGTGTGCCGGAATCACGAAAGTTGTTATGATGACGGGCGACAGTGAGCGTACCGCAGCAGCGATCGCAAAGCGTGTTGGCGTGGATGAGTATTACTCGGAAGTATTGCCGGAGGATAAAGCCAGATTTATTGAGAAAGAAAAGGCGGCCGGAAGAAAAGTTATCATGATCGGTGACGGAATCAATGATTCACCGGCACTTTCTGCAGCGAATGTCGGTATTGCGATCAGTGATGGTGCTGAGATCGCAAGAGAGATCGCTGATATTACAGTTGGTTCGGATGATCTTTATCAGATCGTAACATTAAAGCTGTTATCGGACAGCCTGATGAAACGGATCCGCGGCAATTACCGCTTTATCGTAAGTTTCAATTTGGGATTAATATTATGTGGTGTTGCAGGAATTTTACAGCCGACCACATCGGCGTTACTGCATAATACATCAACACTTTTGATCAGTTTAAAGAGTATGCAGAATCTGTTGGATTAGAAAACAGAACAGACAGGCAGGAGAGCGCTCCGGTGTTACTTGGATGTAATACCGGGGCGTTTTTATTGTATAGAGGCTTATTGTACGGATGAAAACATTGTATGAGAAAGCAGCACAAATGGAAATAAAAATAGTTGAAAACAGGTTTACAAGGCATGAAAAAAAGAATAAAATAAACCGGATAAAAAGAAAACGGGAAAAATGAATTTGATATTTCAGGATCTAAATGGAGGCTTACAATGGAAAAGCAAAATGATCATAAAAAATTTTCAAAGAAAATATGGGTGCTGTCTGCGGGAATTATTGTAATCCTGGCAATCGTACTGTTTGCAGGGATAAAGAATGGTTTCTTTTTAAGAAAAAGTGATAAGATTTTATATGCAGCATATCATACGATCAAGGATCAGCCGGAAACCGCAGATGTTTCAAAGGATGAGGATTACACCGTTTCGATGGACGGACAATGGAAAGAGCAGAAAATCCAGGCAGAATATGCATCCGTTTCCGATCAGAAACAGTTAAAGGGAACGATAGATTTAGATAAGCTGCCGGATCTGGAATTTGTAATGACACTGGATGAAAAAGAGCTGAAAACACAGCTTCCGTCACTGAGCTCGAAAGTATTTACATACGATTATAAGAATGGTGGAAAAAGTGGATATCTTGCGAAAAAGATCGGTTCGGAAAAGCTGGAACGTTTCGATGCCATTTTGGAAGAACTATATGGTGGAAATGAGCAGAAAACGATCGGAACAGATATATTAAAAGAGGCGCGGAAAGAATTTAACAAACTGAAAATAAAGAAAACAGAAAAAAAAGAATTTAAAATTGATGGTCAGAAAAGAAACTGTGCGGGGTATCAGTTTACAATCAGCAAGGATAATGCCCAAAATGTATTAGATGCAGCGGAGAAGGCTGTGAAGAAAAAGTACGGGGACGGGACAAAAATATCTGCGGATCCGGTGGGAAAAGTTTTTATGGTATTTTATGATAAAATATCTGCGGCCGGGGAGATGGAATGCAGTGTATATTTGTATCAGAATAAGCTGGCATCTGTTTCTGTCAATTATGAGGATGATGAAAATGCACAGAATATAGATGTTCTGTTCCTGGGAGGTGATTTCCGGACACAGAATATGAAAATCGCATTTTTGACGGGGGAGAAAACGACAACGATTCAGACAAATATTAGCGGAAACCTTGCAGCAAAGGACGGAACAATTACGTTTGAATCGGATGATACGGACAGTCTGAGTGGCAGGATCTCTGTGCAAAAAGGCTGCCAGATATCTGAACTGACGGGAGAGGAATGTAATCTTATGAAGCTAAACGGCTTTGAGCTGTTAGAATTATTTGGAGAGTTTGCCGGTTTTGGGTTTTAAATCTTTATTCCGGATTCTTTGAGAAAATTCATGATCTCCCGTTCATAGGAATCAAAATCAGCCATTGCGTTGACAGCGTGCTGGGAGCCTGTAATGATCAGTTTTTTCTTTCTGGATGCACAGGCATCATAAAGTTCGTCGCACATTTTTGGTGGAACGATGGAATCATGATCCCCATGGATAAAGAGAATGGGCAGTTTTGTCTGTTTTACGGCAGATAATGCGGTTGATTCACTGAGATTGAAGTGCCCGAAAATGCGTGCGCCAAAGTGCAGCAGGGCATAACAGAAAGAAACCGGCAGATGAAAAGACCGTATGGTTTCTTTGATAATTTCGGCAGGGGCAGTGTATCCGCAGTCGCAGATCAGGGCTTTCACAGAAGACGGCAGGGAGAGAACAGATGCCATCATGACAGAAGCAGAACCCATAGATACACCGGATAAGATCAGGGATTTTTCCGGAAAGCGTTTTGCAGCGTAATCTGCCCAGCATTTTACATCCTTGCATTCCCGGATACCAAAGGTAATGATCTGGTCGGCACTTTTCCCGTGGCTGCGCTCATCGACTACAAGAAGGTTGATATGATTTTTCCTGCAGAAGCGAAAAGATCCCAGACCATCCCAGAGAAAAGTTCCATGATATCCATGAAAAAAGAGCATAAGCGGTGCATCCGGACGAAACAGATAAAGTCTGCCGCACAGAGACAGACCATCCTGTGACCGGATAGAAACTTCTTCATAGGGAGTCTGCTCCATTTCATGGAGAAGATGGAGCATAGCATTTTTATAAGGGGCATAGAGCATGTCATCCGGTATCTGGTACGGGTCGACATGCTTTTTTTGCGGATAATAAAAGACACCGCGATATAGCAGATAGGAAGTGAAAAACAAAAGAAATACCAAAACTAAACATGCTGTAAGAATATAGATCATGATCTGCCCTCCTTGCTCTTTGCCTTGTCTGAATACATGGCGGCATCTGCTTTTTTTACAAGTGAACGGATATCGGCTCCACATCCTTCTGCCGAACCGACTGCAGCAAGGATACGGAGACCGGTAGTGCCAGTGCCGGAAGAGAGTTCCGTTTTTACCTGTTGTACGATCCGGTTTATTTCACCAGGTGCCGGATCATCAAGGATCAGCAGAAATTCATCACCGCCGACACGGTAAGTACGACATCTTTCATTGGAAACGGCAAGCAATTTCTCTGACATGGTCTGGATCAGGGAATCGCCAACAGCATGTCCAAAGTTATCATTGATCATTTTTAAATTGTTCAGATCCCAGAATGCAACGGCAATACATCCGACGGATGGATAATAATTTACAGCCATATCTTCGTATTTATTCTTATTATAAAGCTTTGTGCGGGCATCCATATCCTTGCGATAGGTAAGCTCTGCAATCCTGAGGGCATCATTGTGACTCCTGATGATAGTATACTGAAGCATGATCGTAAAAATAAGCAGGATCAGTGTACGCGGCAAAACTTCAAAGACGGCAATGATAAACATAGGATTTTCATTAAAAGGAATCTGCAGAAAAGAACCGGTCATAGTCTGCAGGTACCAGTTTCTTGTATGGGTGCTCTCTAAGAGCAGATTCAGGTCACACAGTCCGTAATAAAATCCCACATAGGAACTGATAAACATGGTAATCGTGTTAAAAATAAAGGAAAACCAGAGCGCCTGACGTTTCCGGTACTGGATCGCAAATAACAGTGGCATAACGAAAATCAAAACTGCATGATAGGTAAGCAGTGCGGTAATGATCGAGCAGATGATACTGATCAATGCCAGAAATAAATATTTGATCCATGGACTTGAGAGATCGGTCTTTTTATAGATAATGACAGGAGGAATGAGTAAGAGTACCGTAAATCCCAGTGAAAGACTGATTAAAAATTTACTGATCAGAAAGAAATTGATCATGGTTAAAACCCAGACAAGCAGCAGTGTCAGGAAAAACCAGCAAAACCCCATTAAAGTCCGTTTATTTGATTTGATCTCCTGATTGTGCAATTCTGTATCGTAAAGTTTGGAAAATGTATTCATAAAAATCTCCGGTTTTGTACAGGTAGTACCTTCTTAGTCCTTTGTAAAATGTATGATCGTCAGGCAGACGAACAGCTTAATTATAGCATGAAAGGCGCTTTTTCTCAATAAGAGGTGAAAAACTTACTGTGTTTCTCAATAAAAACATGCGAAGTACTTGAATTTCCATACAGATAATATATAATGTCTAAGATGGTTAAAAAGTTAACAAAGATAAGATGAGCGAGGTAAAACACGATGTATGCAGATGAAAATGTGATTAAAATCAAACACGATGTACTCTACACAGTCGCAAAGCTTGCATTTGAAGGCAGACTTGAAGAAGAGAGAGACCACATCGCAACAGAACTCATTCCAGGTCCGACACCGCAGTTTCGCTGTTGTATTTATAAAGAGAGGGAGATCATCCGTCAGAGAGTCCGTTTAGCAGAGGGCAAGGCACCGGGTGCAGAGGATGATGGAAATGTGATCCAGGTTATCAGTTCCGCATGTGAGGATTGCCCGATTTCCAGTTATACAGTAACAGAAAACTGTCAGAATTGTCTTGGAAAAGCATGTGTCAATGCATGTAAATTTGGCGCAATTGAGCCGGGAAGAGACCGCTCCCATATTGATCCTTCCAAATGTAAAGAGTGTGGAAGATGTGCACAGGCATGTCCTTACAATGCAATCGCACATTTAAAGAGACCATGTAAATTCAGTTGTCCGGTTAATGCGATTACATACAATGAGTATGGCATTTCCGTGATCGACAAAGAAAAATGTATCCGCTGCGGTAAATGTATCCACAGCTGTCCGTTTGGAGCAATCGCATCCAAAACATTTATTGTACCGGTTATCGAGGCTTTAAAAGCAGGTAAGCATATATATGCAATGGCAGCTCCGGCAACAGAAGGTCAGTTTGGTGTTGATATCACCATGGCAAGCTGGAAAAAAGCCATGAAAGAGATGGGATTTACAGATTTCTATGATGTAGGTCTTGGCGGAGATATGACGGCAGCTTATGAGGCAGAAGAGTGGGCTGAGGCATATAAAGAGGGAAATAAGAAAGTTACTTCCTGCTGTCCGGCATTCGTAAATATGGTACGTTTACATTATCCGGAATTAGCAGAGTGCGTGTCCACAACAGTATCTCCGATGTGTGCAGTTTCACGTCTGATCAAGGCAAAAGATCCGGAAGCAATTACCGTATTTATCGGACCTTGTGTTGCGAAAAAGTCCGAGGTCGCAGATCAGAAGATCGAGGGAAATGCTGACTATGTATTGACCTACAGCGAGATCCGTGCAATGATGAAAGCAAAAGGTGTTGAGTTACAGCCATGTGCAAACGATGACCAGACAGCTTCTACATTTGGTAAACGTTTTGCAAACTCCGGCGGTGTAACAGCTGCAGTACTTGAGAGTTTAAAAGAGTCTAACGATGAGATCGCAGCAACCGTATGCAAGGCAAACGGTGCGGCAGAGTGTAAGAAAGCATTACTTCTGTTAAAAGCAGCAAGACTGCCGGAAGACTTTATCGAAGGTATGGCATGTGAAGGCGGATGCGTCGGTGGTCCAAGTGCATTCAATGATCAGGTTTCTTCCAAGAAGAACCGTGATACACTGATCGGACAGGCAGACGACCGTACGATCCATGACAACTTAAAGAATTATGACATGGAAAGCTTCTCCATGCACCGCGAGTAAAACGAGCGGAGCATTGCATCGCGAGTAAAACGAGCGGAGCATTGCATCGCGAATAATATGAGCGGGGTATTGCATCGCGAGTAGAATCATGTGCATATTTATGCCGCGTGACCTGTAATAGGGTTGCGCGGCATTTTTGTGTCTGAACAGCAGCCGTCCATTTCAGGTTTCGTGTTTCAGACAGGAAAAGACTTTGCTTAAGGAATGAATTCTGTTAGAATAAAAAATAACACAGCAGAAAGGGAAAAGATAATCGACAATGAAAAAAGCAGTATTTTTTGATATAGACGGTACTTTGTGGGATTTTAAAATGAATATTCCGGAAAGTACAAAAAAAGCATTAAAAGAGCTCAGAAAAAATGGTTATTATGCATTTCTATGCAGTGGAAGAAGCCGGTCAAATATTAAAAGTCCCAAATTACTTGCACTTGGATTTGACGGAATCGTGGCAGCGTGCGGCACACATATCGAGTTTGAGGGGGAAAAGCTGTTTGAACTGCTGCTGACGAAAGAACAGATCGGACATATCCTTGCAGTGCTGCGGAAACATCAGATCCCGATGGTCTTAGAGGGACCGAACTATATTTATGTGGATGAAAAAGATTTTGTCGACGATCCATATGTCATTTATCTGAGAAATGAGCTTGGGGAAAACTTAAAAAGTATTACCGGAACTGCACAATATGAGGTAAATAAGCTGAGTGCGGAACTTGGAAATGCAGATGTAGAACTTGTCAGAAAAGAACTGGGAACGGAGTTTGATATGATCGTCCATGAGCCGGATGGAATATTAGAGATCGGGCAGGCGGGGCATTCAAAGGCAAGCGGCATTGAGTGCCTCTGTGCGTCTCTTGGAATCGCAAAGGAAGATACCTATGCATTCGGGGATAGCGCTAATGATGTGGAAATGCTTGAATTTGTGGCACATGGGATTGCCATGGGAAATGGTACGGATGTGGCAAAGAATGCGGCAGAATTTGTTACCACAGATATCCATAAAGATGGGATCTGGAACGGACTGAAACATTATGGGCTGATTTAAATAAAAGACAGGGGGAAAACAATGGCAAATATCATGGATTATATGGACTGGCGTGGTGATTTATCGTTTGAGGCAGATGAATTTAATGAAGTTGATAATCTGATTTTAGCGCAGCTTGCATATGTTGATTTTGAGGGGATCGTTACTGCAGAGGAAAATGCGCCGGCAGTACCGCTTAAGGAGGCATCCGGACAATTTTGGGAAAAGAATGATAAAGACGAAATCTTAGCGCGGGTATCCATGACGAAATCGGCTCCGTTTGTTATGGAGAAAATGGCAGAAACAAAACGTTTTTCGGATGTAAAACTACGCTGCTATGTCAACGAGATCCGGGATGAGGAACAGTTTCAGTTTTCGGCGGTCTGTGTGGAACTGCCGGATGACAGCCTGTATGTGGCATTTCGTGGAACGGACAACACGATCACGGGCTGGCGGGAAGATTTTAATATGGGTTATCTGTCAGAAACGCCGGGACAGCTCCGGGCAGTGGAATATTTGAACCGTGCAGTGACAGACAAAAAGCAGAGGGTGCGTGTCGGCGGCCATTCAAAGGGTGGAAATTTTGCCGTGTATGCCTCCGTAAAATGTGATCCGCAGATCCAGAACCAGATTTTAAATGTGTACAGCAATGATGGTCCGGGATTCCGGAGCGATATGGTGGAAAGCACAGAGTACCAGCGCATGCTGCCAAAGCTGCACACGATCCTGCCGGAATCTTCCATTGTCGGAATGCTCTTAGAGCATCAGGAGTCGTTTGAAGTTGTCAAGAGCTCAAACAGCGGGATCCAGCAGCACGATGCCATGTCATGGGAGGTACTCGGAAGATCTTTTGTACATGTAGATCAGGTTGCGGCGCAGAGCCTGTTGCTGGATGAAACGATGAAATCATGGATTTACCAGTTAGACGGGGAAGAGAGAGCACAGATCGTAGAGACAGCATTTGATATGATCGAAAAAGTCGGGATCCGCACGGTAGATGATTTTTACCACAGTAAATGGAAGAAAATACAGGAACTGATGAAGGAAACCAGTAAACTTTCACCGGAGCGGCAGAAACTGTTTTCAAGAGCCTTAAAACTGCTTTGGACGGAAGGAAATAAAGCAATGAAGGAGACGGTAAAACAGACCGTAAAACGCACGGTAAAACAGTCTCCGTTGAAAAAATAAAAAAAGTATAAAATCACAGAAAATGAGTGAACTTATAAAAAAACGAGAAAAAGAGAGAAAAAATAAGAAAATATTGGAATAAATAATTATAAATAGAAATATATTTGGTTGCAGATTCAAATATAAAAATCTATTATATGAACCATAAGTTAGCACTCAAAAGAAATGAGTGCTAATAACTACTCAAAAGAAATAAAACAGATGATCATAAGCAGGAGGTAAGCAACATGAAATTAGTTCCATTAAGCGACAGAGTCGTATTAAAACAGTGTGAGGCAGAGGAGACTACAAAATCAGGTATCATCCTTACAAGCAGTGCACAGGAAAAACCACAGGAGGCAGAGGTTATAGCAGTTGGTCCTGGCGGAATGGTTGATGGAAAAGAAGTTACCATGCAGGTAAAAGCAGGTCAGAAGGTAATTTATTCGAAATACGCAGGAACAGAAGTAAAATTAGACGGAGAAGAATACATCATTGTAAAACAGAATGATATTCTCGCAGTTGTAGAGTAAAACATATTTTTATCATTAATAAATTCAGAAAGAGGTAGACAGATATGGCAAAGGAAATTAAATATGGCACAGAAGCAAGAGCAGCATTAGGTGCAGGTGTAGATAAACTGGCAAATACCGTAAGAGTAACATTAGGACCGAAAGGAAGAAACGTAGTACTTGACAAATCCTACGGTGCTCCACTGATCACAAACGATGGTGTTACGATCGCAAAAGAGATCGAGTTAGAAGATGCATTTGAGAACATGGGTGCACAGCTTGTAAAAGAAGTTGCAACAAAGACAAACGATGTTGCAGGTGATGGTACCACAACAGCAACTGTTTTAGCACAGGCAATGGTACAGGAAGGTATGAAGAACCTTGAAGCAGGTGCAAACCCGATCATCCTTCGCCGTGGTATGAAGAAAGCAACAGATAAAGCTGTAGAAGCAATCCTTGCAATGTCTTCCAAAGTAAACGGAAAAGACCAGATCGCAAAAGTAGCTGCAATCTCTGCAGGAGATGAGAACGTAGGTAACATGGTAGCCGACGCGATGGAAAAAGTTTCCAACGATGGTGTTATCACGATCGAGGAATCTAAGACAATGCAGACAGAGCTTGACTTAGTAGAAGGTATGCAGTTTGATCGTGGTTATGTATCTGCTTACATGTGCACAGATATGGACAAAATGGAAGCAGTATTAGATGATCCTTACATCTTAATTACAGATAAGAAGATCAGCAACATTCAGGAGATTCTTCCTCTGTTAGAGCAGATCGTACAGAGCGGCGCAAGATTACTCATCATCGCTGAGGACATCGAGGGTGAGGCACTTACCACATTGATTGTCAACAAATTGCGTGGTACATTCAACGTAGTAGCTGTCAAAGCACCTGGTTATGGTGACAGAAGAAAAGCAATGCTTGAAGATATCGCAATCTTAACAGGTGGTCAGGTAATCAGCTCTGATCTTGGTCTGGAATTAAAAGACACAACGATGGATCAGTTAGGCCGTGCAAAATCTGTCAAAGTTCAGAAAGAGAACACAGTAATCGTTGACGGTGCCGGTGACAAAGATGCAATCGCAAGCAGAGTAAACCAGATCCGTGGACAGATCGAGGAGACAACATCTGAGTTCGATAAAGAGAAATTACAGGAGAGACTTGCTAAATTAGCAGGCGGTGTCGCAGTCATCCGTGTCGGTGCAGCAACTGAGACAGAGATGAAAGAAGCAAAACTTCGTATGGAAGATGCTTTAAATGCAACAAGAGCAGCAGTAGAAGAAGGTATCATCGCAGGCGGCGGTTCTGCATATATCCATGCAACCAAAGCTGTTGCAGAGTTAGCTGACACCTTAGAGGGTGATGAGAAGACCGGTGCAAAGGTTATCTTAAAAGCTCTCGAAGCTCCGTTATACTACATTTCTGCAAACGCAGGTCTTGAGGGTGCTGTTATCATCAACAAAGTAAAAGAGTCCAAAGACGGTATCGGATTCAACGCAGCAACCGAGGAGTATGTAGATATGGTTGAGAATGGTATCCTTGACCCGGTTAAAGTTACAAGAACAGCATTACAGAACGCAACTTCTGTTGCATCTACACTGCTTACAACAGAGTCTGTTGTTGCTAATATCAAAGAAGATGCTCCGGCAGTTCCGGCAGGCAACCCTGGCATGGGAATGATGTAATTACAGGGAAAAAAAGAATCAATGGTATGGATTCGACAGGAATCTATGGTCATGAAAAAACGGCAGATCGTACGGTCTGTCGTTTTTTATGTCCCAAAATAATAAAATGCACGCTCCGCGAACATTCTATTATCATGAATAAAAGGAAGCTTTGGGGTTGTCCCAAAACTTCCCTGCTAATACTTAATGAATACTTAACGGAGCAGACATGCAAGCAGTCTGTCGTTGTCCTCCGGATTCATGATGCAAAGCCGGATGTACTTGTTGTCTAAAAATGGAAAGGTGGAGCAGTCGCGGATCATCATTTTCTCGCGAATTGCGCGGTCAAAGAGATCCTGTGAAGTGAGATCATCTTTTAAAATGCGTACCAGCATGAAATTGCCGCTCGGTTCATACACTTTAAAATCAGGACTTTTCTGGAATGTCCGGTAGATCCTTGCTCGCTCGGAAGAAATCAGATCTCTGGTGGCTTTGATATATGCAGTGTCACGGAACATCGTCTCTCCGGCAACGACAGCAAGGGAGTTGATCGTCCACGGATTTTTCCTGGTATTGATTGATTTGATCAGGTCACGGTTGCCTGTGATCGCATAGCCGAGACGAAGACCCGGTGCTGCAAAAAACTTTGAGGTGCCGCGCAGGATAACGATGTTGTTATAATAGTTTGTCAGCGGCACGGCTGAGATTTCAGCCATATTATCAGCAAATTCCACATAAGTTTCATCCACCATAACGTAAATGTCATGTTCCTTGCAGGCATCTAAGATATGGCGCATTTCCGTTCTGGTGATGCAGGATGAAGTAGGGTTGTTCGGGTTGCAGATGACGATCAGGTCAATACTTTCATTTAAATGGGAGATAAAATCGTCGACATCTAAGCGGAAGTTGTCCTTTTCACGGAGCGGATAGTAGAGTGTTGTGCCTCCGCCGAGTGAAATCTCTCTCTCATATTCGGAATAAGTAGGTCCGATGACCATCGCTTTTTTCGGGTGCTCGATCTGTATAAAAAGAGAGATCAGTTCCGTGGAACCATTTCCTACGATGACGTTTTCGTATTCGGTGCCGCAGTATTCTGCAATGCATTTGCGCAGGGAGGTATATTCCCTGTCAGGGTATGTCGTGATCACATCGATCTGCTCGGAGAGAGCGGTCCGAAGAAGCGGTGATACGCCAAGCGGATTGACATTTGCGGAAAAACTGACGATCTCTTCTTTTTTGATGCCGTAAATCTGTTCTATTTTTTCTAAATCACTTCCGTGAAAATGGTCTTTGTGTTTTATCATTGCGAACTCCTCCAAATTGGTTTATAATCTATTATAATGATTGTCATTGAAAAAGCAAGCAATTAAGAGAGAAAAAGCAGGTGTCGATTTGCGAAGACGGATACAACAACTGGCAAGGGGAAAATTCGAACACTTAAAGCCGTCTCTTTCAATTTCTGTGGATAAGATTGACATCACAGCAATGGAAGGTAATGATATTTCGGGGGATTTCGTGATCACAAGCACAAATCATGTGCCGATGCGTGGAATCGTATATTCTTCCAATCCGAGGATGGAATGTCTGACACCGCAGTTTGAAGGGGAAGAAATAAGGATTCGTTACCAATTTCATAGTTATGGTCTGATCGAAGGTGATATTCAAAAAGGAGAGTTCTGTATCGTAGTAGAACAGGGTGAATATAACCTTTCTTTTGTTGTGTCTGTTTCAAAACTGTATGCAGAATCCTCGGTTGGCAAAGTGAAAAATTTATCCGATTTTGCCAGATTATCAGAAAACGACTTTGACGAGGCATTTCATCTGTTTTATTCGGGCAAGTTTAAAAACATATTTCATCCGGATGAAAAAAGGGAGATGCTTTTATATGAGGGTTTGTCGAAAGGAACACCATCCGGACAGAAAGTGGAGGAGTTTTTGATCGGAATCCACAAAAAGAAGCGGACTGTGGTTTCATTGGAAGAAAGCAGTGCCATATTTTACCAGGTGCATGAAAACAGACTTGAAACTTTTCAGGTGAACAGAAACCAGCATGGATATCTTGAAATCAGAGTCCATTCGGATGCAGAATTTCTGGTTTTAAAGAAACCACGGGTCACCGATGAGATGTTTGTGGGAAGTATCTGTGATGTGGAATATTATATTGTGGCAGAAAAAATGCATGCGGGAAGGAATTTTGGAAAGATCCGTCTGGAGATACCGGGACAGGAACCATTGATCTATACGGTGTGTGCCACGACTAAGCAGGAAAATAAAACGAAGGATGAACCTGTTTTTTTTGATATCCAGAAATCACGCATAAAATTAATGCAGCTTTATCTGGAATACCGCCTGAAACGGATTGTGACCGGAGTATGGGCAAACCAGTCCGGGGTTATTTTGGAGCATCTTTCCGCTTTGTGTGAGAATGAAAAGATTTATGGACTGATGAAGGCACAGACGCTGATCATCAACCGCCAGAGACAGGAGGCATCCTGGATATTAGATGATTTTAAACGGACGTGTGGGGATCATGAAAGTCCGGAATGGGGGTATTATCTTTATCTGTGCACATTGATGGAGCGGGAGCCGTCCTATGTGGATCGTCTGACGGCGGAAGTGGAACAGATTTTTAAACTGCATCCGGATAATTCGATGTTGTTCTGGGTGCTGTTATTTTTAAAAGAAGAGTATTATCAGAAGCCGGCAGAAAGGTTAGAAGCAATTCGTGACTGGATGCGTTATGATAACAGCCCGTATTTTTATCTGGAGGCATATTATCTGATCTGGCAGGATCCATATTTACTGGCGAGACTTGGATCATTTGAGGTTCGCATATTATACTGGACTGCAAGATGGGGCATTATGACACGGGATATAGCAATACAGGTGGCCGGGCTTATTTCAGAAAAAAAAGAATATCATCCGTTTTTATACCATATTTTAGAGGCGTGTTATGAGGTGAAACCGGATGATGAAATGCTGACGGCGGTGTTAGGATATCTGATCCGCAGCCAGTGCTTTGGTGCAAAGTATCATCACTGGTATGAACTTGGAATTGAACGTGAGATCCGCATCACGAGCCTGTATGAAGCGTATCTTTTATCACTGGATGGAAGAAAATTAGAACGTGTACCAAAGATGCTTCAGCTGTATTTTCAGTATGACAGTGGATTGTCCTGGCAGCAGAAAGCGGTTTTATTTGTCAATATTATTGCGGCAAAAAAGGTGCAGCCTGAGGTATATCAGAAATATCTGCCGATCATGGAACGGTTTGCGATGGAGCAGATGGAGGCTGGTCATATCGATGATAATCTGGCCGTGATATATGATGAAATGTTTGAACAGGGGATTATAAATAGTGATATTGCGCATTGGGCAGCTGAAATTCTTTTTACGCACAAGATGATCTGTACGGATCCACAGGCAGCAAAGATAGAAGTTTATGAATATGCATGCAGCCCAGCATGCAATCATGTGAATAACAGGGAATCCGTGATCCGGAACGGGGCTGCATACTTTACTGTATATACAAAGGATTACTGCCTGATCATGGAGGACATTTATGGTAATCGTTTCTGTGAGGAAATCGGTTGTTGTGAAGAGCCGCTGATGGATATTGACCGTTGTGTGAAAAAGTGTACAGAACTTGCACAGGGAGAATTATCCTATATTCTATATTCCATGCAGCAAAAAGTTGCGGATGGAGTGGATGATTCAGATTTTCCGGGTGTGTGGACTGTTTTAAAAGCACCGCAGGTGAGTGACCGCTATAAAAGGGAAATTGCAGAACAGATCATATCATTTTACCGGAAAAGAAAGTATGAGGCGGGCTGCCTGACCGGTCTGGATCATAAATTGTTATCTGCAGCTGCGCGCCGTATGCTGATGCAGTACCTGACGGAAGAACATTTGTATGAAACTGCGTATCGCATGGCAGAAGAGTGTGGGTATGAGCACATGGATACGGCTGCATGCGTTTCTCTGTGCAGTTATGCGATTCATACAGCAGGGTTTGAGGAAGATGATTTCCTTCTTGGGTTTGCAGAGCATGTATTTTACAGAGGCACTTATAATGATGTGATCCTTATCTATCTTTGTAAATATTATAATGGTGCAACAAAGACGATGGCGGAGATCTGGAAAGCTGCGGGAGCATTTGATATTGACACGTTTGATCTTGAGGAACGTATTTTAAGCCAGATGCTGTATTCGACTGATTATATTGCGGATATTGAAGAGATCTACGAGAGTTATGTAAAAGGCGGGGGACGGGAACTGATCTGTATGGCATATTTATCGTATTTTGCAGATGCATGGCTGGTGAGGAATATGGTGGTACCGGAGTATGTATTTGAACAGATCTTTGCCCGTTATCAGGAAGGAAATCCTCTCAACGATGCGTGTAAACTGGGGCTGCTGAAATATTTCTCAGAGAAAGAGCATTTATCAGATGCGATGTATCAGGTGGCAGATGAATTGTTGGAAGAGTACACGTCTAAGAACCGCTGCTTTGCATTTTTCCTGGAGTTTGAGAAAGAATTACGTTTAAAGTATCATTTGTATGACAAAGCGTTTGTGGAATATCATACAGATCCGGGACAAAAAATTATGATTCATTTTAGCCTGGATGGAGAACATTACGAACAGTCACTGTTAAATGAGGTCTATGATGGTGTTTTTGTCAAGGAATTTGTCTTATTTTTTGGCGAGTCTGTACTTTATTATATGACAGAGCAGGAAAAGGCGGAGGAGAAGATAACGGAAAGTGCCTGCTTAAATTGCCGAAATGTACCGGACGAAGAATCTCATGGAAGGTATGAAATGTTGAATGACATGCTGATGCATCACGCGATGGGAGAACGTGAGATGCAAAAGAGAGAAATGAAACAATACTATGGAATGCAGATGGTAACGAATGAGGTATTCCATATTTTATAAGTAAGAGGGAGAAAAGTGGAAAAAACGTCGTATTATCTTGGCATTGATCTTGATAATGACAATGCCGTGATCAGTTATTTCCAATTGAATATGAAGGAACCGGAGACTGTCAGCACAGTGGCAGGCAGTGAAGTATACCAGATTCCTCTGATACTTGCCAAAAAACATGGGATCGGTCAGTGGTTTATCGGTGAGGAGGCAAAACGTCTGGCACTTTTGCAGGGAGAGGAAGCAGTATCCGGTCTGCTGCAGGCAGCTCTTGCGGGAAAAGAGTTTTTCATAGAGGGGGAAACTTATAAGGCGCAGGAACTGTTAGCACTCTACATAAAAAAGCTGGTATATCTTGCGGGAAAACTGGGGAATCCTGTGATACCTGACTTTTTGGTTATCACGCTTGAACAGCTGTCACGGGAGGTGACGGAGCTCTTTCTTCAGGTAGCAGAAAGAATTGGAATACCGGAGGGAAAGCTGACACTCATTGACAGGAGAGAGAGTTTTTATTATTTCGCATTCAGCCAGCAAAAAGAATTATGGCTGCATGATGTGTGTCTGTTTGACAACCGGGGAGATGAGGTCTGGTGCAGGAGATTGGAACGGGATCAAAGAACCATGCCGCAGCTTGTCACGATCAGTGAGGAACAGCGGAATATAGACCGGGCAAATAAAGATGCCAGCTTTTTAAAAATCGTATCAGAAGTGACAGGAGGGCATATTGTTTCGGCAGTTTACCTGACCGGAGACGGTTTTGATGGTGAATGGATGAAGGAGTCCCTTTCTTTTTTGTGCAAAGGCCGCAGGGTTTTTATGGGGAAAAATCTTTATTCCAAGGGTGCCTGTTATGCAGCGGCAAGAAAGTGTATGACGGAAGAAAACAGCTGGCAGTTTGTCTATATGGGCGATAATGAGATGAAAGTGAATGTAAGCCTGAAAGTGCAGAGCCAGGGAAAAACAGAGTTTTTTACGCTGATCAGTGCAGGAGATAACTGGTACGAGACTGTTGGAGAATGCGAAGTATTGCTGGATGGATCAAACGAGATCGATTTCTGGCTGCAGCTGCCAAACAGCAAGGAAGCGAAGATTGAGAAACTCACGCTTGCAGATCTTCCCGAACGTCCGCCACGCACAACGCGTCTTCGCATCAAAGCACAGCCGGTTTCCGACATGGAAGTAAAGATCAGGATCAAAGACCTTGGCTTTGGGGAGATATTTAAGAGTTCTGACAAAACATGGGAATATATGATGTCACTGGAAAATGTACAGTAGACAAAGGGGAGGCAGGAGAAACGAATGGGCGAATTGATCTTATGCAGCCAGCAGTTAGCGGCGATGCCCTATTATATTGAAAATGTATCGTTAAATGTTTATTCGCTGGATGAACTGTGCTATTATATCAAAAATAATACCTGTCTATTGGATGCAGACTTTATGGATGACGAGTTGTGTGACTGGGTGGAAAATGAACAGCATTTGCCGGATATTGCACAGAATCTAAGGAATATCAAGGCTGGCGGAGGTGTTTTGTCTGAATTTACCGGCTGTCTGATGTCAGCGTGTGGTTATTGTACGAAAGAGGAACAAAAGCAGATCCGGAATACACTTCAGGAAATGGAACATAAGTCGGCATTTGAATGTGGGAAAATCAAAGCTGACCGTTTTCTGGAGAACCGGAAATACGTCAGCAGTATTGCAGAATACAGAAAACTTCTGCAATCGTGTGAAACTGAAATGCCACAGATGGTTGGCGCAGTGTGGCACAATCTTGGTACCGCATATGCGAGGCTGTTTTTGTTTGAACAGGCAGCTGACTGCTATGCAAGGGCATATGAAAAAAGCAGTGATAAAGAGTCCTTGAAAGAGTGTCTGATGGCATGCCGCTGTAATCATGATGAGCGGGCATTTGAACGCAGGAGAGAATATTTTAAAATAGCACCGGAGGAAGCAAAAAAGATTGCAGATGAATTGAGCAGCTGCAGTAGAAGTGATGCGATATGTCAGTTTGAGACAATGCTTGATGAGTGGGATCCGGGGGATGAAAATGTGTGGGAGACGCAGCTTGAGGAATGGAAAAAACAGTACAGGAAGGATTGTATGGTATAAATGAAATTTTTTGACAGATGGAAAAAACGCAGTTTTGAAGAAAAAATGGATGATCTGAGCCAGACTGTGCTGACGGAAAATAACATAAAAGATCCGAAACAGGTGGAGCAGTATGTTGTGGAACGATTAGAGCAGATGATCGATATCACAAGGGAAATCGAGGAGGAAAAATCGGAGTACCGAACAGTCACGTCTTATCTGAATGATGTCCAGAAATTAGAAGATCTTCCGGAACCTGAAAAGAAAAAAATTGCGGATGTGGCACAGAATGTCGTGCAGTTAAACAGTGCGAGAAATATTTTCCTTAATTCAGAAAAAAAACTGACAGATGCACAGTTTACGCAGCTTCAGCAGGAAGAAAAAACCATGCCGGATGCAATCAAACGCCTTAGCTCGAATGAAATTTATCAGGATACTATAAAAAAGGATATGAAATATCTTGAACGGGAAAAATCCAGATGGCTTTTACACCGTGAATATCTGATGCACCAGCAGAAAAGTTTAAAGAATTTATTATACATCATTCTTGCAATTGTGGCAGCAGTGGCAGTGACACTTATCACGTTACAGCTTGGATTTAAGGTTGATACATATTATGCATGGATGGTACTTATTTTTGTCACTGCAGTGGCGGTGTGTGCCGATTATCTAAAGATGCTGCACAATGACTCTGAGATCAAGTTAGCGGAACGAAGTGCAAATAAGGCAATTCTTTTACTTAATAAGGTAAAGTTTAAATATGTCAATATCACGAATGCCATTGATTATGCCTGTGAGAAGTATCATGTAAGAAGAGCTTCAGAATTAAATCAGCTGTGGCAGTATTATATGGATGCAGTGCGTGAACGTGAAAAATATCAACGCACAAATGAGGATCTTGAATACTTTAATGGCAGACTGGTGCGGGCATTGAACCAGTATCAGTTATATGATGCACAGGTCTGGATCACGCAGGCAGCAGCCCTGATTGATCCCAAGGAAATGGTTGAGGTGAAGCACGGCCTGATCCTGCGCAGACAGAAATTAAGGGATCGGATGGAATATAATGTCGAAGAAATGAAAAATCAGAGGGAGGAAGCATTAAAACTTTCTTCAAAGGCTGGAAGCATGAAACCACAAATTGATGAGATCATCAATGCAATTGACCGGTTGATGGAAACGATGTAAGTTTCTGTCCGGTGCGTCAGGTCTGCCTGTGTAATGTTTGATTTGAATAAGTTGTGGTATGATGAGAAATATATGGATACTGCGTACAAATGCCGGAGGGGCATATTGTACGCAGTATTTTATTCATGCTAATAGAATGCAAAATGTTGTTTGTGACAACAAGCCGGCTTGCAGAACATGCAGTCTATTTGCCACATCCCAGATCAAATTCCGGGTTGCACATATAAAAGTTTTTACTGTCAAGTTCTTCCTGAACCAGGCGGAGGCCTTCACCGAAACGCTGGAAATGCACGATTTCGCGCTGGCGCAGAAAACGGATCGGTTCACAGACTTCCGGATCTTTGACAAGACGTAAAATATTATCGTAGGTGGTGCGGGCTTTCTGCTCCGCAGCCATATCTTCAAAAAGATCCGTGATCGCATCGCCTTTGCTCTGGAATTCACAGGCATTAAACGGAATACCGCCGGCTGCCTGCGGCCAGATCCCGGCCGTGTGATCGACATAGTAAGGAGCGAAACCGGCGGCCTCAAGTTCTTCAGCACTTAAGCCTTTGGTGAGCTGGCGGACGATGGCGGCAATCATTTCGAGATGGGCCAATTCATAGGTACAGATACGTTGGATATGACTATTTATATTGGATTTCCAGAGAAAAAACATTCTCTATGTATCGCCCGATCCCCGCTTTTGATTCCATATTATTATAATATAAAATTTTGTCAACACAGGATTTTAAGAACCGGTTCTTTTCGGCTGCTGACAGCTCCGGATCATTCAGGGCATGGAGACAGTCCTTAAAACGTCTTATCTTTTCCTCGTAATCAATAATGTCGGCTTTTTTTGCCCTGGCGTCCTCTAATGCAATGATCGTGGATGCGATATCCTGCTGTGTCCTGACATTCCGCTTTAAAAACTCTTCTTTGGAATAGATCCCGTCCTCGTAAGCATCTTTTTGCCGGGCGTCTTTTTCATTCAGTTTTTTCAGTTTGTTTTCCAGATTGATCACGATCGTTTTACTGATCGCCTGCGTCCTGCCGTCATCCGATTTCTGCGCCAATTCAAAGTCATTCAGAGTATCTTCCATGGAAGAGATAAAACGCCTTAAAAAGGCAGAATAGAGCACGGATTTGGTATGACAGTAAGCCTGATGGTTGCAGAGCATCATCTGAGAGACGGAATTGTGATTTTTGTAGATCTTAAGTGACATGGCATGACCGCAGGTGCCGCAGTAGAGCAGACCGGCAAACGGATTGCAGAGCTCTTTGTTCCTGCGCAGGCTCGGATTGGTCCCGCGTTTTGCCATGCAGGCATCATACAATTCCTGGGTGATGATCGGCTCATGCAGCCCTTTATAGTATTTCGCCTCAGAGTTTTGCGGGCGCGCTTTTGCCAACTGTCCCTCGCTAATGTATTTTACAACCTTCCGGTTGTTCCACCGGACCATGCCAAGATAGAGCGGGTTGCATAAGATCGAGCTGATGATCGCCGGTGTCCAGTGAGCTGCTTTCTTTGGCTTAATATGCATGGCGTCCAGCTTGTGCGCAATGTTCGTAAAGCCGATGCCGCCCGGCGTGTAAGCGTAAAGCTCATGGATCAGTTTTACCGTATCGGCTTCCTCCGGGATGATCTCCAACGTGTGGCAGGTGACACCGTCTTTCTTTATGACGGTTTTCTTATAGCCGTATGGGTCCACAGAGCCGATATAATTCCCTTTGGCAACAGAAGCCTCACGCCCGCGCTTTAAGATACGCTTGGTGTATTCCAGGTAGTCATTGCCCCTGGTGATCTCCATCTCAAAAAACTTGCGCTCATATTCTTCCTGCAGGTTGAAAGAGTGCGTGAGTGTGAGAACCGTTGTATTTGTATACCGGAGAATATTGATCAGCCTGCCGCAGTCCTCAAGATCACCGCGGGACAAACGCTGCGGCTCCACGACAAGGACAGCCTTAAACTGTTCGGACTCGATCATTTTCAGCAGATTTTTCATCTGTGGCCTGGAATCGATCGTCTCGCCGGAGACGACCTCACGGAAGATGTTCTTCTCCGGGATCGGAGAGCGGAAGTGTGTGGAGGCATATTGCTGGATCATCTCCTCGTGTTTGCGGAGAACTTTCTCCACGGACATATCCGGGCTGTCGGACCGGGACTTGCGGAGATAGACTAAGATTTCATTTACAGTGAATGATTCGGTGTTTGGCATAAGGTATCACTCCTTTGTGAAAATGTATGTAAAAAAGGGTATAAAAATAACAGCCAGCAGAGAACTGGTGTTCCGCTTGCGTTTGGCTGCTCCGAATGATACAATATGCTTGCTTAGGGCGTGTATCTTCGGAGCACGCATCCGCTCCTGTTGTTGACTGGTGTCCGGTTCGCAGGGGCGGTTTTTATTTATTAAAAATGGTTTATGTGGATGTTTGAGTTTTAAGTACTTTAAGAATAGATTTTAAATTATTAATCGGTCCATTCATATTCATAAAGTTGAAATAAGCACGACCACATTTCCCATAAGCTAAATATATTTTCTTTTCTTCTTGCAAATAAAAAAGAGTATTTTGTATTACATCTTTGGGGTAAGTGTTAATTTTTTCGGAATCGTGTAAGTCTTGTATATTCCAAATGATGTCTATAGAACAGTCAATATAGGGTTTAAAAGAATCCATATTAAAAGCATTTAACATGATGAATTTATCTGCTAGTGTTAACCTTTCTTTTGTAAATTCATCATAAATAATATATCCATACTCGCAAACATTTTGCTTGGAACACCCATTGCAATTGCAGTTAGAGCGCTGATTTCGAGGTGTTATGTCAGGAGATTTATCTGTTTCTTCATATCTGGTTTCAATAGGATATGAAGAATTTTCCATAGTTGTTGAACTATTATCAGGAACACTGTTGATATTCAGCTGATGAGTGTCATTGGTCACAGGATTAGTAAGATTTTGCGAAGGAGTGCTTACTTTTTGTTTGCCAAACGCAAAACGTGTTAATAAAAATCCAATAGCAAAACAAAATATAGACAATATTAAATACGCGATTATTTCAGAAGAATTCAGAAAGCAATTTATAACTCCACCCAAAGCGCCCAAAAGAAAGACGATTCCACAATAACCGCAAATAATTCTTAATATAATGGAAAATGCTTTTTTCATAGATACTCCCTTGTTTTTTGCATTAGAGATAATTTTTATAAGGATAATATCTGCTTTTTCTTTGCGTCAAATTCTTCTTCTGTGATAATTCCTTGGTCTAACAGCTTCTTAAATTTTGCCAGTTCATCAGCTTCGGATATAGTTGTTGTTTGTTGAATTGGTTTTTGAGTTGCAGTTGCGCGAATGGCATCAAATGTTCGTTGTATGTTTTGAATGATATCCTTTTTGTAAGTTACTAAGAAATCAAAATCTTTTGATATTGTATGAATTATTATATGTCCACCGGTGAGACTATTTCCGCTTGATTCAATGGAACGAATTTCACTGACTGAAAAAATTTCAGAATGATTATTATTTAGTACTTGGAAATCGAAAATAACCCTGTTATTTGTAAGTATAACGATACCCGGAAATTTTTCTTTTTTTAGCGATGAAGTTGATAAGGTTATGATGTTTGTTGGAGCAATATATCTAATTACTTCATTCGCATCAACCAGTGTTTCTGCCTTTTCAATGTTTTTTACATTTCCGAAAGTTTTGATTTGAAATTCTTGAATACATTTTTTTGTATCTTCTCTCATAACTCTGTTCCTTCTTTCATTTGGTTTATTTACATAGTTCAAGTATGATCGTTTGAATTTATATATGTGGGTATGAATATTGTTACTTACAATTTCTTAAATTTCATTATTTGTTCAGAATAACCTGCTATTCGAGCAATTTGATCTAGTGTCATGTCTGGATACTCCCATATCAATTCATCTGGCATAAGAAGTTCTGCAGCAAAAGTATTTGCTTCGATTTCTATTTTGGAATTGAGCAAAAGCGTTTTGTTTCGGATAAAATAGCAGTTTTCTTTTCGATGCATGACAGCGTGTCCAAGTTCGTGAGCCATTACAAGCCGCATTTCATTTTCCGGTAAATCTTCATTCAGGAATATACATTTATGATTTTTCAAAAACATATAGCATCCGGCACGGCTTCCTAGTGCACCTATCTGAACCTCCACATTGAGATAGTCTGCAAGCTCGAATGGATTTCTGGTATTAAATTTTAAAACGTAGTGATTTACTAATTGCTTTATATCTTTTCTCAATTTATGTAACACCTACTTTTTATTCTTGTTAGGGTTGTATTTCTCCTTATTGATAGGTTTCAATTTGCGCATCATTAATTCAATCTGTCCAAGGAGCAGTTCTGCATCATCTTCTGGTATCGGTTCGCCATCATAGGATAGAGGACCGTCAGCACCGTTCTTTATTTTTTGGCGAATATTCTCCATATCCTTTGCAATATCGCGTTCGTCTTTGGCAGAAAGAGTTTGAGAAACGGAGTTCAAATCTTTTTCATTTCCATACATCACATAATCAATACTTACATTGAAATATTTAGAAATAATTTCGGCTAAGTCCATACCGCATCTGGAATTCTTCTTTTTCCAAGTACTGATAGTTGATTGAGATACATTGGTATCCTTACAGAATTTGTAAGCACTTATTCCGTGGGATTGTAATAATTGCTCAAAAATTTCATACATTTTTTGTCCACCTTTCACAAATACAAAATACTTTGCTAAAAACGAAGTAATACTTATTGACAACCGAAGTATCTGGTGTTATAGTATGGACATACTTGATTGAACCGAAGTAAAACTACCAAGTAAAAATTCGATTCTGAAAAGTACTTCGTTATTGATATATGTATAATTCGTTTAAACAAACTATATCACTAAACCGAAGCAAACACAAGTATAAATAACATACAAAAAGGAGGGATATTTTTGGCAAAAATGTATACATGCGATGAAGTCGCAGAGAGATACAAAGTTAAGGTCATTACTGTATGGGAATGGATCCGCCAACAGAAACTTGGCGCAATCAAAATCGGAAAGGAATACAGAATTTCAGAGGATGACTTAATTGCATTTGAGAATGCTAGAAAAACCATCCCAGTGAAGTAGAAGATACCACAACACCAGTTCAATAGTTTGGACAGCAAAATTGAAAGGAGGTAGAAACCTTGGAAATATCAGAAAAAGAATACCTTGAGTTGAAAGAACAGGTTAGACAATTACAGCTTAAGGTGGAGGGGGTTAGTAGTCCACCAAAGGACTTACACTCAAGAGTATCGGAAACGCCAATTTCGCATGTGAGAAACGTCAAGGATGATACTCCAGTATTTGATTATTTGCATTTGGCGAGTGATGATGCGTGGATTGCATTTGTGAAGTTAGCCAAGGTCATACATAAGCCGTCTGATAAGTTCTATATGGATAAGGCAAATATTGGATTTGGCACAGGCGAAAGACCATATATAAGAAGTTACAGATGTGGGGAAACACCGCGGAAAATCACCGAAATGTCAGAAGAACAAATACAGGTTTCCATAGACATGCTGAATGAACTTATACCCATTTATAATAAGTATTTTCAGAAAACACATGAAACAGTGCTGTATTCAGAGAATAACGATGGTGTTTATAAACAGGTTAATGTATTTCGAGTAGAGAAGGGAGAGTGAGAAGAGTGAAAGCAGCACCGGAAGTTAATAAATCAGCAATAGAAGAAACGCTCCAAAGCATTGACAGTACTTTGAAGCGCATTGAGGAGTTGCTTAGTAAAGAAAACCGTATAGAAATTTTTGCCGAAGAAATCACAAATCTGCTTGCGGATTCTTTGGAAAAGGCTACGCCTCGGACTTAAGTTTTTCGTATTCTTCGAGGACAATAGCAGTTGCTTGGACTGATACGGTTGCAAAGGCTTTAGCCATTTTTGTACCAGAATCATCATTGTTGAATAACTCATTGATTCTACTTAATGAATTGTCAATTAAAATTTTTTTAAAAGATTCATCCATTAGAAAACATCTCCTTTCATGATACTTGGACGCGGCAACGTCCTGTAAGGAGATTGTACCACAGATGGAGAAGTAAAGAAACTGAAAGCAAAGAGTAACAAAGACAACCAGTACAGCATTAACTAAAGAAGAGGAGGTAATTTTATGGAATATCGCAGAGTGATTCAGGAGTTCCCGAACGGTACGAACATCAATCTGATCCCGATCCTGACGCCGGAAGAGGAAAAAGCAAGGCATCAGCGTTTAAATGATGCGGCTGTGGAGTTGCTGCTGGCACAGGAGAGAGCTCATAAGGAAAAGCAAATGAAAACCGCCACATGAGGTGTGGCTTGATGGACAAGCAGGAAGGAGGAAGTGTGAGACGTTTATCTAAAATCATCATGGCAACCGGCGGGATCATATCAATGCTTGCCATGTGCTGTCTCGACAGTGACGGAGTATACATGTACTACGCCGGAGCAGTTTGTATCCTTGGCGGATTTATCGCCGGAGCTGGATATGGGTTGAGAGTTCTGTCGGAGCGCAGAAGAGAGATGCAGATCGAGATGTTTTATTTTCATCAGGCGGACAAGCTGGATGGGGATATGGTGTTGATCGAGGATAAAAAAATAGCACCCTGATAACTTTGGCGAGTACAGGTGCTATTTACCAAGAGGATTTAGAAAAATCCTTTTGATGTATTTTAACATGAAAGTGAGGAAAAAACAAGTGGACGCAAGTATTGAGATGAAAGCGGTAGCCTTGGAAAAGATTATCGAGACACAGAAACAGCTTATTCAGATGAAAAAAGACTTAGGATTAAGTGTTCCTGAGGATGCTGACAGAATTTTTATTACGTCGACGGCTGACTTTGTGGCGTATGCAGAGCAGTTTAAGGAGTCTGTTTTTACTGAGAAAAGAGATTATATTTCAATTGATGGCACATATACATATGCGTTTTTTTACCATTCTAATATGGAACTGCATACTTATCCTTCTGATGCGGAAATGAAAGAATATTTCAGTAAGGATGCGGTGGAAGATCATGAATGAGACTGTGCCAGATAATTACGATTTGTTCCAACAGCGAGATGTAGATCAGGAGCAGTGGCTGTCAGCCAGACCGAAATGTGTTTGCTGCGGAGAACACATTCAGGAAGATTCTGCAGTACAGATCAGAGGAGATTATTACTGTGACCGCTGTTTGGATGATATGAGAGTTTATATTGAGGACTAGGAGGGATATTTTGGCACTTAAAAGTTATGAGGAAATGAGGCAGATTGATGTAAAACCGTATTGCGAGGAAAGAGATGGACTTACATATCTTAATTGGGCGAAATGCATTGATTTGCTGCATGAGAATGGTGCAAAGGTTGTCCGTTGGGACCCGATCCCGGACGAAAAGACCGGAAGTAGTTTGCGTATGTCGGACGTGGTTTTCACGGATTCAAAAGGAAATACAAACAGATGTTATGAAACCAGGATAAAAGTTGTTATCGATGACAAAGAGTATGAGATGCAGACTCCGGTAATGAATGGTGTGAATCCTGTAAAAGACAATTCAATGAGCCAACAGAGGGTATGGAACAGTATGTGCAGAGCATTTGTCAAATGCGTGGCGATTAATACCGGACTGGGATTTAATCTATGGCTAAAAGAAGAAATGCAGCCGTTCAGTAACGCTGTACCGCTTGAAGATGAAAAAGCATCTCCTGCACAGATAACCACAATAAAAAATTTATGTAAAAAGCACAAGATTAATGCAGAGTATTGGTTAAAAACCAATAACACGACGTGGAGCGATCTTACGGCGGCAAATGCAGGAAAAATGCTTAACGTTTTAAAAGAGAGATACGGTGATGAGTGATGTATGCACAGGTAGGCATTAAACAGTACAGGGAAAATAAAGATGGTACTGATTTAGTGATTTCCATATCCGGGATGAAACTTGGAGATATACTCCGCAGAAAGAAAATTCAAAACGCCGAGATTCGGTTTGATGATGGCAGGCATATATCTGCAGAGCAAAGAAAAAAAGCATACGCCACGATCAGGGACATTGCTGATTGGACAGGTTATCTGCCGGAAGAAATGAAGGAGCTTCTGAAATATGAGCACATGATCCGCACGGGAGATCCAAAATTCAGCTTGTCGAACTGTTCGATGGACACGGCAAGGGAATTTATCAACACAATTCTGGAATTTGCCTTAGAGAATGGCATACCGCTTTCTGACAATGCCATAAACCGGACAGATGATATTGGACGGTATTTATATTACTGCCTGATACATAAAAAATGTGCCATATGTGGCAAGGATGGTGAAATACATCACGAGGATGCTATTGGAATGGGGAATGATAGGCGGAAGGTTGATGATTCAAATTATAAGAAAATTTGTCTTTGCCGGATGCACCACACCATAGCGCATCAGATGGGAGTGATCCGATTCCGTGAAGCCTATAAGGTGTACGGGATCGTTGCAAAAGATTTGTAGGGTTGAAACACCTTAAGAAACAGTTCATGCAGAATAATATATCACAGTATTATTAAGAGCCATGATCTCCGGTGCCGATGGGTGCCGGAGGGAAAGGAGAAGATATTGAATCAGTTAGAGATTTTTAAGAATAGAGAGTTTGGAGAAATCCGGACAGTTGCCATAGATGGAGAGCCGTGGTTTGTTGGGAAAGACGTTGCAGAAGCACTTGGTTATTCAAATACGAGAGATGCGCTTGCGACACATGTTATGGATGAGGATAAGAATACCGTCGTGATTTCCGACGGAAAAAGGAGAGGAAACCCAAATCAGGTCATTATAAATGAGTCTGGTTTATATGCATTGATTTTCGGCAGCAAACTTGATTCAGCAAAAAGATTTAAACATTGGGTAACATCAGAAGTGCTGCCACAGATCAGAAGAACCGGCACCTATCAGAAGCCAATGACACCACAGGAGATGATGCGTGTACAGCTTGGTATGATTGATGGTCACGAAGAGAGAATCACACATCTTGAAAATACTATGACCATTGATTATGAACAGCAGCAGGAATTAAAGAAAACTGTAAATAAAAGAGTGATTGAGGTTCTTGGTGGTAAAAAAGCACTGGCGTATAAGGAAATGAGCAAAAAGGTGTTTTCTGAGTGTAATCATGATATTCAGGATTATTTCAGAGTCAATTCCAGAAACAATATTCCAACCAAGAGATACCAGGAAGCTGTTGAATATGTCGAAGGATGGAATCCAAGTAATAATACAATCCTTGAAATAAGAAGCTGTAATGCGGGAATGGGTGGTGTCAATGGAGTATAAATTTACGATTCCCGGACGGTTGGATGGTTTAAATGACTATACAGCCGCAAACCGGACGAATCCACGCAAAGGCGGACGGATGAAAAAGAAAAGTGAGGAATCTATCATCTGGTATATAAGGCAGCAACTTCCCGGTGTACATATCACGGATCCGGTTCTGATCTACTATCAGTTTTATGAAAAAGACCGCCGCAGGGATAATGATAATATTTTATCCTGCGCTGCCAAGTTCGTACAGGACAGCTTGAAAAAAGCATGGGTGATCAAAGATGATGGTCAGAAATATATACCACATTTTTACTTTGATACGAACGTGGATAAGGACAATCCGAGGATTGAAGTGACCATTACGGAACTTACACAGGCGCAGGCAAAAATGTCACTGAGAGAGCTTCTTAAGGACTTGGAAACGGGGTGATGTCTTGACGGATGAAAAGAGCAGCTTTGTCCTGTATGCGGAGTATCTGGAACATATAAAACTGCTTACGATGGAACAGCGCGGAGCACTCCTGACGGCAGTATTGTGTTACGCGTCAGGGGATGAACTGCCGGAAATGGACGGCATGACCAATATGGCATTCAGCTTTATCAAATCAAGGATAGATCGTGACACTGCCGCATATTTAGAGAAGATTGAGAAACGTCGGGAAGCCGGAAAACTTGGCGGCAGACCAAAAGCAAAAGATATATCACAAAAGCAAGAGAAAGCAAAAAAAGCAAATGGTTTTTCTGAAAAGCAAAATAACCCTGTTACTGATAATGTTAATGTTACTGTAAATGTTAATGATAATAATAAAAATACTTTGGCGGATGCCAAAGCGATGTTTGAACGTTTGTGGAAGATGTATCCGAACAAAAAAGGCAAAGGTCAGGTATCGGATACCCAAAAGAAGCGGCTACTCGCAATCGGGGAAGATAGGCTTGTTAAAGCGATTGAACGCTACAGTCTTGAATTGCAGAAGGACGCCGACTGGCGGAAAGCACAGTACGGGAGCACATTTTTTAACAGTGGCTATGTAGATTATCTGGATGAGAACTATGTGCCTGGCAAAGCAACAGAGCATAAGGGCAAAAGCAATGCTTTTAGTAATATTAATCATCGTCAGTATGACTATGACGAATTAGAAAAACAGGTGTTAAATTCGCAACCGGGAGGTGGTTGAAGTGAATATGACGGAGGGAGAAATTTGCAGGCAGTACCGCAGCGCAAAGGACAGAGCAAGCCAGTTGCAGATTTTAGCAGATTTAAATTGTGTGCCGCGATTGGAGATCATCAAGATCCTGATGCATAACGGCGAACAGGTGAGATTGCCACTTGCGGCAAAAGGTAAGAAAAGAACAACGGAGCTGACGGACGAAGAGTACACGGCGGCACTGTTTAGACGGTTGGATGTACTTGATCGGGAAATTTCCAAGAGGGAAAGAGAATATCGGGAGATCGTGGCCGTGATGAAAGGAGCAGGGAGATATAAATGTGGAAAGAAGGTAAGAAACGCCGCACAATTATCGGAAAAATGAATAATAACTTGTCAATGCCGACAAAGCACCCGGACCAGGATGCGTTGAAAAGATTCAGAGAAGTACCGTATCGGTTGCGGTATGGGAAGGAGAAGAAAGATGCTGAATAAAGAGAAGTATGCAAAAGAAATTTTAAATATTGCCTGTGAGGGACACAGCATTGCTATGATCGATGGAAAGCTGAGACAGTGCAGTGGTGCATCATGCAGCAAGTGTGATTTCAACAGTAATATTAATTGCAGAAAAAATGTTAACGAATGGGCGAACAGCGAATATATCAAGCCGGTTGAACCACCTGTTGATTGGAGTAAGGTTCCAGTTGATACGCCGATTATGGTTAGGGCAACCGACGAAGGCACTTGGATTCATAGATATTTTGCAAAATACGAAAATGGATCAGTGTATGCATGGGAACAGGGTGCAACATCTTGGAGTGTTGAAAGACCGGCATATGTATGCGATTGGAAATATGCCAAACTGGCAGAAAGTGAGGATCATAATGTCAATAAGCAGGATTAAGAACCGGATATCTGAGGCAGCAACAGAAGCCTGCGGGTATTCTCCACTAACAAAAGTGGTTTCGGAGGAAGAAATCAACAGGATTTTGGAGCAGGAAAGCGGATGGATTCCAGTAGATGAGCAGATTCCTAATACTGATAAATATATCCTGGTATCGTTTGAAAACTTTACTATTCCAGATATCGGAAGATATGAAACTGATGAAGATGGTAACGGTGCGTTTTATCCGGGGGATGATGACAAAAGCTATGCAAAATATGGATTATTTGTAAATGCTTGGATGCCACTGCCGGAGTCGTACAGCACAGATGCAGAAAAGCCACATATTGAAAAGCCACAGACCAATGCAGACCGGATCAGGAGCATGACGGATGATGAACTTTTAGATTTCCTTTGCTCAATCGAAACATATGAGCAGGGTAGCGTAAAGACCATTGAGGGCGGTGTTGCAATGTGTTCTGTTACAGATGTGGAACAATGGCTTCGGGCAGAAAGTGAGGGATAGCATGGAGAGATTAACAGAGAGAAATCCATTGTGGATTGATGATGAACTGTGGGAAAGGGCATGTGAACCGGATTGCGAGGAAATAGATGCCGTATATCGGAAACTCAAAGACTATGAGGATGCCGAGGAGCAGGGAAGAATGATTATTTTCCCATGCAACAAAGGAGACAAGCTCTACGAGTTTTATCGTGAATGTGTAGAGGACAGATTAGGAGCCGGGGAGACACCGGAAGACATCATTGATGTGAGAAAAGTGTATGGTTTTGAATATGAGGATGATGTGTTGTATATCCGAGCTTCTTATCATTCAAACCATTCAGAACTCTGGGGCGGATATGGTGAAGATATGCCAGAGTTTCCGGTAAGTGAGATAGGTAAAACTGTTTTTCTTACATACGAGGAAGCCGAAGCCAAGCTGAAAGAAATGGAGGGGGAAAGTGATGTACTGTGATGGAAGATGTCAGTATTTAAACGAACGTAAACATAAATGTGAGTTGACCGGAGAAAAATTGACTTACATGAAGCAGACCGGAAGTATTTCATTTTCCGTGCATGAACATAGAGGATTTTGCAAAGGAAAAAAGGTGGAACGTGATGGGAGACGTAGTTAAACATATACCGAAAGATGATCTGTGCCCGTTCTGTAAAAAAAAGGAATCAACTTTGCTGTGCGACATGCCTGTAAATACAGTTATTACACATGCACGGGGAAGCGGATTTAAAAGTTATACCATGACCTGTGATAAGAAAATCTGCACGGAATGCACCACAAGAGTGAACGGGTTTGATTTCTGCCCGGATTGTGTGAAGAGGATCAAGATAACACCGAAGGGAGTGAAAGAGTGATGGAGAATAGATTTTTATCCCGTGGAAAGCGGATTGATAATGGCGAATGGATACAAGGATATTTATATGGTATCTGGGAGAGAAGATATATCCTATGGGGAATGATCAATGATATCCCGAACATGGCCGAAGTAGACCCAGAAACCGTCTGCCAGTGCACCGCAATGCCTGATAAGAACGGTAAGCTGATTTTTGAGAATGATATTCTTTCAGGGCATATCGACGTTGAGTTTCCAGAAGATGAGACGAGAAAGCGTGTCGTGTGGCATGAAAACGGATGGTGTACGAATGAGCCGGGCTGTGATGACTACGAGGAACTGGATGATTTTGATTCAGAGAATTTTGAAGTGATCGGCAACATGATTGATAACCAGGAACTGTTGGAGGTGCAGAAATGATTAAAGGTAAAAAAGTAACCATGAATGATAAGTATTATGTATCGGAGAAGAATAAAGGCAAGGTATTTAAGGTTGTCAGCGAGCCGTACAACATGTGCGGAACGATGGTTGTTAAATTAGAAGGATTTGCCGGATGCTATGCCTTGGATGGGTTGACGGAGGTGCCGGAATGACAGAGAATGAAGCAATCGAATTGCTGAAAAAAGCCAATAGAGATAATGACATGATTTGTATTCTTCCTAAATCAGATATGGGGAAATGTTTGATTAAGGCACTGGAAGAGGTGCAACAGTACCGCACAATCGGCACGTTGGAAGAATGCCGGGCGGCGGTGGAAAAGCAGACTCCGAAAAGTAGAATCATCATTGAGGGAAAATATTTTTGCCCTGTTTGTAAGAATCTGATGAAATATCCCGGATATTGTGGATGCGGTCAGAGAGTGTATTAAGATTGGAGTGATGAAAAATGAGCGAAGTAAAAAGATTAGCGAAGAACATTAAAGTATTTATAGAAATGGGGTGTTTGGATGAAGAAATGCGGACAATCGCAGAGGAAAACCCACATCTGGACGACCTCGGGGAACTGAACGACATCATGGAGGAAGAAATTGGGTATTTCGGCATGGAGGAACAGGAGGGCGAACGATGAGACTGATTGATGCAGATAAACTAATGCAGGACATAAGAAATACAATTACAGAGCAATCAAGCACTATTGATTGGCTGAATCTGATTAATCGGCAGCCGACCGCTTATGATGTGGATGCGGTTGTGAAGCAGTTGGAAGAGGAAAAGAATCTGCATAAGAGGATGATTAAGTACGAGCAGAAAAACGGAACTGTCACGGAAGAATTTCAAGCAAGGAGAGCCGTTGAAGTATTAGAACGGGCAATCGAGATTGTGAAAGGCGGTGGAGTAGATGGGGAAAATGGTCGAGAAGAAAATATTACCAGAGTATTTCAATGAGGTTATCCATGACCGTAAAAAATTTGAAATTCGTAAGGATGAAGATAATCTGCAGATAGGTGATGCAGTTATTCTGAAAGAGTGGGACGGCAAGAAGTATACCGGACGCGAGGTCGGCAGGAACATTGTGTATATTTTGCGTGATGTGCCGGAGTACGGCTTAATGCCAGGATATGCGATATTTGGATGGTAAGAAGTGTGAGATATGTCGAAAGCAGTATTGGTAATGGATATGCCGGAATCGTGCAGCAGGTGTAAATTCATGTACGAATTTCAAGGGATTAAAAAGTGCCAGCTCATGAATGTGCTAAATAATGGTGCTTCGAAATTATCACAAAGCACATTCACCGAGAAACGGCATGATTGGTGTCCGCTCCGGGAGTTGCCGGAGAAGATACCAGAGTTGAAATCTGGTTATGAAGATCTCAGCACATCAATACGTCGGGTGGGTTGGAATGCCTGCTTAGATGAAATTTTAAAATAAATCGAAAGGAGTGAGAGGTTTGCTGGCCAGCGTGAAAGAGCTCTTTACTCCTAAATCGAAATGAAAGAAGAATTTAGAAGCCGGGTGTATACAGATAGACCGGATTATGCAGACTTTGATTCCCCAAAGAAATTTGATGCGATCATAAGTATTATTGCAAAACATTTAAGAGAGCATCCGAACGCAATATGTTCATATTCGGGTGGATCAGACAGTGATATTATGATTGACCTTATCGAACGTACACGCAGAATTTTTAATCTACCGCCAGTTAAGTATGTGTTTTTTAATACTGGACTTGAAATGAAAGCTATAAAAGATCATGTTCGGGATACAGCAGAAAAATATGGTGTAGAAATCGAAGAATGCAGACCAAAAGTAAATATTGTGCAGGCAACAAGGAAATATGGTGTGCCGTTTGTATCAAAGATTATGTCTGCCGGATTGTCCGGATGGCAAAAGAAGAACATACCGCTGTCAATCGCAGATGAATACGATCAGGCAGAGGACAAGCAGAAAAAGAGAGAAGAATTAAGAGAGAAATTCCCAAAATGTGAAAGTACAATAAATTTCCTTTGCTGCTGTAATTCTGCTGGAGAGCCGAGACCGAATATTCAGTTAGTTATCAATTCATCAAAATATATGCGGGATTTTATAGCAGAATATCCACCTGATTTTAAAATAAGTGCTGATTGTTGTGTGCATTGTAAGAAAAATACAGCACATAAGGTACAGAAGGATTATGAGATGGTCATTACCGGCGAACGCAGGGATGAAGGAGGCATGCGATCGGTTCCACGGAAAGATAACACAGCCCTGTGCTTTACGGAGACAAGTTCCGGGCAGTACCGGTTACGACCATTATATTATGTATCTGATAAAGACAAGGATTGGTATAAGGAATATTACGGAATACGGTATTCGGACGCATATGAGGTATACGGATTGACGCGAACCGGGTGCTGTGGGTGTCCAATATCTTATAAAGCGGTTGATGATCTGGAACTGATACGACCATATGAGCCGAATGTTGTAAAAGCGGCATGGAATATTTTCGGGAAAAGCTATGAATACCGGAAAAAATACAATGAGTATAAGCAGAAGCGGATGGCACAAGAGAAAGAAGCTGCCGCTAATGTCAACGGGCAGATGAGACTGGATGAATTCTTAAATTAAAGAAAGGAGCCGGAACCTATCCGGATAAAAGGCGCGCCGGGTTCCTTTCAGAAGAAATGAAGAAAACAAAATGCGAAATTTACAGAGATTCAATGCAGAATTATAAAAAGTACGGAATCCCAAGAGCGCAATTGATCATTGCAGATGTTCCGTACAACGTAGGCAAGAACTTTTACGGCAGTAATCCAATGTGGTACAACGGCGGAGATAACAAGAATGGAGAAAGCAAACTTGCAGGAAAGGCAGCATTTAACTCGGACTTTAACTTTAATCTGTATGAGTATTTCCATTTTTGTAGCAAAATGCTCAAGAAAGAGCCAAAGAAAGCAGGAACACGAGGAAGAAGTTCAGATGCGCCGTGCATGATTGTATTTTGCGCATTTGAGCAGATGCAGACACTAATTGCAGCAGCTAAGAAGCACGGATTCAATAAATACATACCGCTTGTGTTTGTAAAGAATTACAGTCCGCAGGTACTTAAAGCGAATATGCGCGTTGTAGGTGCAACAGAATATGCACTTGTCTTGTATCGGGACAAGCTGCCAAAGTTCCGAAACGGGGCGAAATTCGATGAGGATGGAAAGACTATCAGAGGTACAGGACACATGATTTTCAACTGGTTCACATGGGAGAAAGATGGGAAAGATATTCCGAAAATCCATCCCGCACAGAAGCCGGTAGCGTTGCTGAAAAAACTGATTGAGATTTTCACAGATCCCGGTGATGTGGTAATTGATCCGTGCTGTGGAAGTGGCAGCACATTAAGAGCGGCGGCAGAACTTGAAAGGAATGCTTTTGGTTTTGAGATTGATCGCAACTTCTACCAGAGAGCCAAGAAAGAAATGCTGTCGTTTGAAAGGGATAATCAGATGGGATTTGAGGACTTTCCGGGGGTGATGCCATGAAAGATAGCCCGGAGCAGAAAGTAAAACAATATTGTGTAAAAATCCGAAAAGAGATACAGCACTGGAAATATATAAACCAGAATGGATGTAATGATCCGTTCTGGTCAGATGGCTGCAATATGAATCTGACACGGAATCATATCATTTATTATCAGTCAAAGATCCGCGAGGTCTGCACAGAAAATCAGTTGCCGCTACCGGATGAATATTATTTATCCATACCGCCGGAAGTGGACAATAATTATATGACAAATCTTAAGCAGAAACCACGGGTTGAGAGATTGCGTCAGTTAGGGAGGATCATGACTGGACGCATTTATCAGTACGACGAGAACCAGATGAGTTTATTTTAGAACCAGATAACAAAACCAAGAAGAGAGGAATGGTCATCTCATGAAAAATATAATAATGGATTTCGGTCTCTATTATGAAATAGCCAAAAAGAAAATCAAATTAAAACTATGGTCAGCCGAGTACTCAAAAGGATATTTATATTTTTTCCTGGACAATGTCGCAGATGTGACAGGAGAACAGTATAACGAGTACTCAAAGATGATCGATGAACTTTGAGAAAGAGAGGAAAAACAATGAATGAAATGAAAATCAGAATATCATTATACTTTGAAATTAAGGATTCAGAAATGTTTGGCGGAGAGGGTTCCGTTGGATATGCAGAGCGGAACATGGATTTCACAGTCACAGAAAAAAAACCAAGGATTTTTAAAGAAAGTGCATACGACTATGTGAAAAAAGCCATTGCAAACATGGTAGAAAGTTTAGGTGTGAGCGAAGCGTGTATCAGGACAATCAGCAAAGAGGAATATGAGGAAAATACGGAGGACTAATGCAGTGCGAAAGAAACTTATAACAGCCATCATAACCGCAACACTCCTGATTGCCGGATGCAGTGATACAGCAAATGTCAGCGAGGGACAGGATAGGATGATGGAAAAGGTAGAAGATGAATGGGGATATGCCATTTATGCAGACAAAGATACCAATGTTATGTACATAAAAGGACGCGGAGGCGGAGGAACTTTTACAGTAATGCTTAATGCTGACGGTACACCGAAGATCTGGCAGGGTGAGGAATAGGAGGATACGGATTGACAGAAACAGAACAGAAAAAGGAATATTTAAAAGAATACGAAAAAGCAGTGCGCCAGATGAAGCGCAGCGAGGAAAAAATAACAGAAATGCGTTTAAGCAAGATCATGCCATCCGCAGGCAATGATGGTATGCCTCACGCACACAATAACACCGATCTATCCGGTTACGCTGCACTACTGGATGAAGAGGAAAGACGGTACATGAAAGCCAGATACCACAGAATCAAGCTGTGCAGGGAGATCACGGATAAGATAGAGCGCATGGATAATGAAGATGAAAAGGATGTGCTGATGTATCGTTACATAAGACTGATGAAGTGGGAAGATATCTGCGTGAAAATGGGATTATCATGGAGACGTACCCATTACATACATAATGCTGCATTGAAACATTTCAAAATTTAAAAGAGTGCATAGAAGTGCACACACAAAGTATGATATTATTATACTGAACGAAAGGTTCAAAGGGAGATTGCTTCGGCAGTCTCTTTTTTTCATGATCTCACAACTTAAGCGGCTCCATGAAACTTAGGGGAGTCGCGACCTCCTTATGAACGGAGTGACAGGATGAACAAAGAAAGATACAGTGATCCAACAGCCGAACAGGCGATTGCACATGTTATGAAAGAATGCAGGGAAAAGAAGAAACAGGAAGGTGGCAGCAGTGGCAAGAAGTCCGAACGAAAAGGCAGAGAAGGCCCGGAAGCTGTATAAGGATGGGATGAAGCTGGTCGAGATTGCAGATCGGTTAAAAGTCCCAGCCGGTACAGTCCGAAGATGGAAAAGTACATACCATTGGGATGGCGAACATCAAAGCGAGCGTTCGGAAAAGAAAAGCGAACGTTCGGAAAACAAAAAGAGTGTTACGAAAAGGGCTGTAGCTGATGAAGTCAAGCAGGTGATACAGAATACTGATTTGACCGATAAGCAACAGCTTTTTTGTATACATTACATTCGCTGTTTCAATGCTACAAAAGCATATCAAAAAGCATATGGCTGTGATTATGCAACGGCTCTGGTGAATGGTTCGCGAATGCTAGGAAATGCTAGGATAAAAGATGAAATCTTGCGGTTAAAGCAGGATCGACTCAACAGGGAGTTCCTAAGTGAGTCTGACATTTTCCAGAAGTACATGGATATTGCCTTTGCTGACGTGACAAACTTTATGGAATTTGGGAATGAAGATGTGGATGTGATCCTGGATACGGGAGAGCGAAAGACCATCACGGTAAGTCATGTCAACATCAAGAATGATGCCGATGTGGACGGAACAATCATTTCCGAAGTCTCAAAAGGTAAGGACGGCGTAAAAGTAAAGCTTGCCGACCGGATGAAAGCTTTGCAGTGGCTTTCGGATCATATGGATCTTGCTACAGAGAAACAGCGGGCGGAAATTGCATTATTGAAATCGAGAGCGGATGCCGGCAAAGATGATCGGGAGAACAAACTGGATCAATTATTTGAACAGATAGAGGGTGCATTGAGGAATGCTGAGTGATTTGTATACACCAAAACAGCTTGATACATTCCGTTTTGCCGTAAACAATGATTATTTCATGCTGATTAATCACGGCGCAAAGCGTACCGGTAAGACAGTCTTAGACAATGATCTGTTTCTGTATGAACTTCGCCGGATCAAAAAAATAGCGTCTGTACAGGGGGTGGAGAATCCACAATATATACTGGCAGGTGCTGATCTTGGAGCGCTCAACCGAAATGTGCTGATTGAACTTTCAAACAAATATGGCATTGAGTTTCATTTTGATAAATTCAACCGTTTCAAGCTGTTTGGGGTGCAGGTATGCTGCTTCGGGCACTCCAAGATCAATGATCTGGGTCGAATCCGAGGAATGACAGCATATGGTGCGTACATCAATGAGGGTACGATGGCAAAGCAGGAAGTGTTTGACGAGATCAAGTCCAGATGTTCCGGCAATGGTGCAAGGATGCTTATAGATACCAACCCAGACAACCCCGAACACTGGCTAAAAAAAGATTTCATTGATAAGGCGGATGGAAAAACAATCAAGGCAGTTCAATATCGGCTGGATGATAACACTTTCTTATCAGAGCGCTATAAACAGAACATGAAAGAAACAACACCGTCTGGGATGTTCTATGATCGCAATATTGAGGGAATGTGGGTAATGGGCGAGGGTGCCGTGTATCGGGACTTCAATGCAAAGATCCATTATATCAGCAGAGCAGAACTACAAAAGATCAACTTTGTCAAGTATATTGCAGGGGTTGACTGGGGATATGAACATTTCGGAGCAATCGTGCTGATCGGAAAAGATGATCAGGGCAGTTATTATCTAATCAGAGAAGTTGCTCGTCAGTTTGAGGAAATAGATTTCTGGTTAGAGCAGGCGCAGGCAATCAAAGCCGAGTACGGAAATATTCCATTCTATTGTGATTCCGCCCGTCCGGAATATGTAAAGAAGTTCAAAAAAAATGGCTTACGGGCAATCAATGCCAATAAATCTGTACTGAGTGGCATTGAGCGTGTGGCGCAGTTGTACAAGCAGAACAAATTACGGATCGTGGATGATGTTGATCGGTTCCGGGATGAAATCTATATGTATGTTTGGAATGAAAAGACTGGGGAGCCGGTAAAACAGTTTGATGATGTACAGGATGCAATCCGGTATGCAATTTACACGGATGAAAATCGCGGCGGCGTAAGTATTTTGAAATGAGGGATAAATGAAAAACGGACGGTTACACAAGGTTTAACCAAGGAAATTGGATTAAATTTGGTAAAATCTGCAGGCGGCACATATTGAGCGGCGGTGCGTCAAAAGTTGAAAAAAACCTTTATTCATTATATAATACGAATGGAGGAAATAGATATGGGTGATAATAGTTGGTCTACTTATGAGGCAAATTTACAAGCATACAGAAGCAATTTCTTATCTTCACAGTCAATAATGCTTGCTGTTGGAGCGATTATTATTGATAAAAGTAAAATTGCAACGATATTAATTGCTGTAATTGCAGTTTTTCAGATTATATATGTATGGTTGCCGGTGATATATTATCGTTTTTTACTTGTAGATTTCCACAAGTATTGTCTTGGTGATAGATTTGATGTTAATGGCGATTTTGTAGAAAAAGAGAATAGTGAACCATTAACAGAATTGATTTATTGTAAGAATAAAAAAATAAGACAAAAGGTAAATGAATATCTTTCAAGAGAAATAAGTAGAGAAAGACCATTTGGTAACTGGAGAGAAACCAGGAGGAAGATTGATATTGTAATACCGGTAAGCATGATTTCTTTATGGGGCGTATATATATTGGTTGCATTTGGTATTATATGAAAGCATACATTTATAAAAATAATAAACAACCGTTCTATTACGCTACATATGATGTTGAGAAAAAGGCATATGACCGTGACAACGAAAAAGTGACAGGCTGATAAAAGCCTGTCACTTTTTGTGGGAGAAATTAAATGGACATTAAAACAATGAAACAACTGATAAAAAAATATGAACCCGGTCACGCCGCGTTTGTGACACGGGCAGCAGTGGCAGAGCGGTACTATCGCAACGAGACAGACATTCTGTTCCGGGACAAACCTAAAGACAAGGAAAAAGAGGAATCCGACAACCCGCTGCGCAATGCAGACAACCGGATTCCTCGGAACTTTCATGGTCTGATCGTGAACCAGAAAGCATCCTATGCGTTTACTGCACCGCCGCTGTTTGATGTTGGAAATACTGCCGCAAATAAACGAATCACAAAGGCTCTGGGGGATGAATATGCGAAAAACTGCATGGAGCTATGTGTAAATGCTGCCAATACCACAATTGGCTGGGTACATTACTGGCAGGGCGATAGTGGTTTTGAATGGGCGGTTGTTCCATCAGAACAGGTCATCCCGGTATTTGACCGGAGTTTAAAGCGTAGGCTAATCGGAGCCATGCGGGTATATCCGGACATCGACGATGCAACTGGAGACAATTATACCGTGTATGAATACTGGACGGATACAGAGTGCCAGGCATTCCGGCGAAGGGCGGGAGAGACACTTGATCTGCTGACATACTATGAAATGTTTGCTGATCCTGCTACCAGTGACATGACCGCCGATTACCACCATGATTTTGAGGAAGTGCCATTTATCCCATTTTACAACAACAATATACATACAGATGATCTGCGAAACATTAAGCCGCTGATAGACGTATATGACAAGGTCTACAGCGGTTTTATTAATGATTTGGATGATATACAGGAATTGATCTTTGTGTTATCCGGATACGGCGGCGAGGATCTGAACAGTTTTCTTTCTGATTTGAAAAAATACAAGACCATCAAGGTAGATGGGGATGAGGGCGGTGCAGTGTCAACTCTCAATATTGAGATTCCAATTGAAGCCCGGAACAGTGTTCTGGAAGCCACCAGAAAGGCAATTTTTGAACAGGGGCAGGGATTTGATCCACAGCCAGAGAACTTCGGGAACCAGTCGGGGGAAGCACTGAAATTTATGTATTCGCTTCTGGAGATGAAAACCGGACTAATGGAAACAGAATTTAAACTTGGTTTTGCGCGTCTTATCCGGGCAATCTGCAGGAGCATTGGCATCCAGTGCGACACCATTATACAGACATGGACCCGTACCCGTATCAAGAATGATACAGAGCAGGCACAGATATGCAGGGATTCAGTTGGCATTGTCAGTAAAAAGACGATCCTAAAAAATCATCCGTTGGTCGAAGATGCTGATGAGGAATTGAAGCAGATAGAAAAAGAAGAGAAAGAGGCACAGGAGAAAGCGGATGCTTACACCGGAGCCTTTGGACAGTCACAAAAGGATGATCCGGCGAAGAAAGATAATCCAGAAAAGAACGATGATCCAAAAAACATGGAATAAAGGAACGGGGCAGGTGATCGCATGGGTGAACGGACAGGTAAATACTGGCAGGAACGTTTTAAACAGATGGAGCAGGCACAGCACGATACTTCATTTCAGAAAGTGCAGGAAATTCAGGAGCAGTTTGACAGATCCCTTGCGGCAATTAATGCAAAGATCAATTCCTGGTATCAGAGACTTGCAGATAACAATGGTGTATCTATGCAGGAAGCGCGGAAGCTGCTTAATGCAGGAGAACTGAAAGAATTTCATTGGAATGTTGAGCAATATATCAGATATGGACAGGAAAATAAAAAAAGCGGGGAATGGGAGCAGCAGTTAGAAAATGCATCTGCGAAAGTGCATATCAGCAGACTGGAAGCCTTAAAACTTGAAATACAGCAGGAAGCAGAAAAGTTGTATGGAAACTGCATCGATGCAATAGATCAGCACATCAGGAATACATATACCTCTGATTTTTACCATACTGCCTATGAAATACAAAAAGGTGTCGGCATTGGCACGACTATAAACCGGCTGGATTCAAGAACCGTGGAGATGATCGTATGTAAACCCTGGGCGGTGGATGGAAAGAACTTTTCAGACCGCCTGTGGGAGAATAAGACAAAGCTGATCAATCAGCTGCATAACAGTCTATCGCGCATGTGCATCACAGGAGAAGCACCAGACCGGGCTATTGCAGAGATTGCCAAGAAGATGAAAGTATCTAGGGCACAGGCGGGCAGGGTAGTCATGACGGAATCTGCAGCATTTGCAAATAAGGCAAGACAGGACTGCATGAAAGAGTTGGATGTGCAGCAGTTTGAAATCATGGAGACATTAGACAGCCATACATGTGAGTTTTGTGGATCCATGGATCTGAAACATTTCCCCATGAAAGACTTTCAGATCGGTGTGACTGCACCGCCGTTCCATCCAAACTGCCGCGGATGTACATGTCCGTATTTTGGTGATGAATTTGACAGTGTGGGAGAGCGTGCGGCAAGAGGAGAGGATGGCAAGACGTATTATGTGTCGGCAGATACGACGTATGAGGAGTGGAAGAAATCTTTTGTGGATGGCGACACAGAAGCAAGAGATAGACTTGGCCTTATTACAAATAATAATAAAGCAGATCCGAAGTATTACGATTTTAAAGGAAAAGACTTAAAAACAGTTGAACAGGAAATAAGTCAGAATGATTATGAAACAGCTGTTATATTTGAGGATGGAAAAGCAATCAGCTGCCAGCTTGGTAATGAAGACACTATAAAATTTACGAAGCATCAGTTAAAATTGATGAAAGGAAACGATGTTACACATAACCATCCATTGAGCACACCACCATCACCGGAAGATCTGTATCTGTTGGTAGATCATAAAGTCAGAAGTTTTAGAACCTGTGGGAAAAATGGTGCATATGTGTTAGAATATAATGAAAATATACAGCAACTTCCAACAAGTGATAAATTTAGTGATGATTATAACCGGCTGTTATATCAGTTAAAACCTAAAATAATCGAGCAATATTATAACGGACATAATGAACAGGAAGTACTTGTGAAACTGGGCGAAGAAATTTGGAATGAATTATACAAATTATATGGAGTAAAGCCTAGATTCGAGAGGAGATGAATCGAATGTCGCGAGAAATAGATAGATATCAATTGAAATCTTTATTTCCCATTTGCCAAGACTGTAAAAAAATTAAATTTGATGGAATTCCGTATTCGTGCAAAGCATATCCAAAGAAAAACGGAATACCGCCGGAAATCTGGAACGGTAAGGTTAAAAAATGTGACCATTATGAACCAAAAACCTAGGGTATAGTGTGCAGCCTATCCGAAAGAAAAGGGAATACCACCAGTCAGAAATGGCATGGTGGTATTTTTATACCCAAAATCAAAAGTTGCACCGGTGCAACCGCAAAATGTAAAACGATGGAAACAGGATTGTAAGCAGCAGTCCTGTTTTTATATTGTCCGAAAGCCTTAAGACGTTTAAACTGCGGCAAATTGCCCTTATGCATGGCATCAAAACTGCATACTGCCTGTGGAGGACACCACGTTTAAAAACGGTGCAGGAAAGGAACTATATGGAATTTTTAAAAGACATTTTAGGCGAAGATCTCTATAAGCAGGTGGCAGACGCTGTCAATGCTCATAACGGAAAACCGGAGAATAAGGACAAACAGGTAAAACTTGCAGACCTTGGATCTGGTCAGTACATCGACAAAGGCAAGTATGATGCCACTGTTGCAGAAAAGGAGAATCTTTCTGGTCAGATCAAGACACTCAATGTTACGATCGGAGATCTGAAAAAGAACAATGCAGATAATGAAACATTGCAGACTACGATCACAGACCTTCAGACGAAGTTAAAAGAGCAGCAGGCAGCCAATGAGCAGATTTCAAAGACTTATGCGTTAAAAGATTCCCTCACAAAACAGGGAGTACTTGATCCGGATTATCTGATCTACAAAGCTGGTGGGCTGGACAAATTCACATTCGACAAAGAAGGTAAACCGGTCGGCGTAGAGGAAGCGGTAAAGCCATACAAGGAAGATAAGGCTATGGCACATCTGTTTAAGCAGGATCAGCCAAAACCGCCGTATCATCCACAGGGCGGCACTGGTGGCACAGGAACTGCAAACCCATTTGCAAAAGAGACGTTTAATCTGACCAAACAGGGTGAACTTTTAAAATCCAACCCGGAGCAGGCGAAAGCAATGGCAGCAGCCGCAGGGGTAACACTTTAGAAAGAGAGGTAACTATTTATGGCAATTACAAAAATTGCAGACGTGATCGTACCGGAACTTTTTAACCGGTATGTAATCAACAGAACAATGGAGCTGTCCGCGTTTTTCCAGAGCGGGATCGTGGTAAACAGCCCGGAATTTGATGCACTGGCATCCGAGGCGGCGAGAACACACAATATGCCGTTCTTTGAGGATTTACAGGGAGAATCCGAACCGACACTGGAGGATGTAAAGATGACACCGGCAAAGATCGGTTCTAACAAAGATGTATCCACCACAATTCTCCGTCAGAAAATGTGGGCTGCTACAAATCTTTCTGCAGCATTAGCAGGTGCAGACCCGATGAAAGCAATCGGTGATCTGGTGGCACAGTACTGGGCGCGCGATATGCAGAAGGAATTGATTGCGATTCTTGCGGGCGTATTTGGAACCACCACGGCAGATCCAAGCGGAACACCGAAAGCGGAGACCAGGATGGCAGATCATATTCTTGATCTGACTACAGGAAAAGCAGAGGCTGCAAAGCAGATTAGCGCATCTGCATTTATCGATGCATGTCAGATGCTTGGAGATGCACAGTCGCAGCTTACCGGTGTGGCAATGCACTCTGCTACAAAATCTTATCTGAAAAAGCTGAACCTGATCGAGACAGAGCGTGATTCTACAGATGTTGAGTTTGACACCTATCAGGGCAGACGTGTGACCGTAGATGATGGATGCCCGGTTGCTGATGATGTATACACAACATATCTTTTTGGTAATGGAGCAGTTGCTTACGGCAATGGTTCTCCGGTCGGTCATGTTGCGACTGAGGTAGACCGTGACAAGCAGACTGGCGGCGGTGTGGATTACCTGATCAACCGTAAGGCGTTTATCCTGCATCCGAGAGGAATCGCATATACCGGGGCAAAACGTGAGCATGTGGAGACTCCGACGAGGGCAGAACTTGCAATGGCAGAGAACTGGAATCCGGTATACGAACCGAAACAGCTTCGTATCGTTGCAATTAAGCATAAGATCGGGTAACCTATGGATCTGGCAAAATTAAAGGCACTTCTTGGGATTGAGGATGATTCTAAGGATATGGTACTTGAATTTGTCATTGCAGATGTTGAGGAAATCATAAAAAACTATTGCCATGTGGAGAAAATGCCGGATGGATTGATAAACACCTGCTATCGCATGGCAATTGATCTGTATCGGAATGAAAATATTGGAAGTGAGTCGGCAGCAGTTGGCGCGGTTTCCTCTATTTCTGAGGGGGACACTTCTACCTCATTCCGTCAGTATGTGGATGACAATTTTAAGAGCACAGTGCTGAAAAATTATGAATCCTCATTGAAACGATACAGAAAGGTGGCGTGGAGATGATCTCAGATGCAATTAAGAAAATGCAGGCAATGGCAAGAAAGGCGCAGGAAGAGACATACGATGGGAAATGCACAGTAACGGAATTTCAGCCGATTAAAGATTCGAGAACAAAGATCACATCGGAAAAGGAAGTGGTTGTGTTAGAGGATGAGCCATGCCGCCTGTCATATTCGAATGTCAGTGCCGTAGATCAGACAGAATCAGCAGCAAAAACAGCACAGGTCACAAAACTATTCCTGTCCCCTGATACAAAGATTAAGTCTGGAAGCAAGATCACAGTCACGCAGGCAGGCATCACACGTGCATATGAATGCAGTGGTGTACCTGCGGTTTATCCGACGCATCAGGAGATTGTGCTTACACTGTCAGAGAGGTATGCATGATGGCAGGAATGGGAAGTTTTAATATCCGGGGACTTACGGAGCTGCAGAGAGAAATGGAAAAATTACAGGATCCGAATGCGTTTGTGGAGGCATGTGTGAAGGAACTGGCGGCAAGACTCTTGCGGTTAGTCATAAAAAGAACACCCGTCGGGGATTATTCCGGGCAGTCTTATACTTGTGAGACAGGTTTTTCACATAAAGGGAAAAAAGTGAAAGGCAAACAAGGCGGAACTCTTCGCCGGGGATGGACAGCGGGGCAACGGGCATCAGCACAGGGATACGCAGACAGTCTTACGGTAAATCATTTCGGGGGCACCTACGTGATTGAGATCGTAAATCCGGTCGAATATGCCAGTTATGTTGAATACGGCCACAGAACCGCAAATCATAAAGGCTGGGTCAAAGGACATTTTATGATGAAGATATCCGAACAGGAGTTACAGAACATGGCACCGCAGATCCTTGAACGAAAAATCAGAAAATACCTTGGAGATATCATGAAATGATAAATGAAATTATAGATGCGATCAGCATTGCCTTAGACAGCGAGTTTGAGGATGGTTATAAGATCCACAAGGATGAGATAAAACAGGACTTGAAAGAGCCCTGTTTTTTTATACAGTTGATTGACCAGAGCATAAGCCCGCTTTGCGGGCAGCGGTATCTGCAAAATAATGCATTCTGTATCCAGTACTTTCCTGAATCTAAACTGAATCCATACGCAGAGTGCAACGATGTGGCAGAGCGTATGATGTTTGCTTTAGAGTATGTTACCCCGTTAGATGCGGACAGAGCAATACGTGGAACGAATAAGAACCATGATCTGGTGGACGGTGTATTGAATTTTTTTGTGAATTATAACCGGGTAATCTTGAAAAAAACGGTACGTTCTGAGGTGATGGGACAGATTAAAATTCAGTCAGAAATGAAGGGAGAATAATAAAATGGCAAATGCGAGCGGGAAGGTATTAGAAAAGCCGCAGGGAAAAGCGGCACAGAAATTTACAAAAGAACAGCTTCTTGCCTGTGCAAAGTACAGTGCCAGGAAAGATATAATGGACGCATTGCTTGATGAAAACAAAAAGTACACAAAAGCAGAAGCGGACACGTTATTAGAAAAATACATGAAAGGAAAGGTGAAATAAATGGCTTTAGGTGGAGGAACATTTACCGCACAGAACAAGGTGCTGCCGGGAACTTATATCAATTTTGTATCGGCGGCATCTGCAAACACAAATCTGTCAGACAGAGGCGTTGCGACAATGCCTTTAGAACTTGACTGGGGCGTGGAAGGGAAAGTCTTTGAGGTGACAAACGAGGACTTCCAGAAAAACAGTATGAAGATTTTCGGCTATGCATTCGATGATCCGAAAATGAAAGGATTGAATGATCTGTTCCTTGGGGCACAGACACTCTATGCATACCGTTTAAACGGTGGCGGTGCAAAGGCTGCAAATACCATGGCAACCGCATTGTACAGCGGAACCCGTGGCAATGATATCCGGATTGCTGTACAGAAAAATGCGGACGATGCAGATAAATTTGACGTTATTACTTACCTTGGCACAACCAAAGTAGATGCGCAGACGGTAAAAACTGCAAAAGAGCTTGTTGCGAATGATTATGTTTCATTTAAAGAGGAAATCGAGCTGGAAGATACAGCAGCCGCCCCACTGACAGGCGGAGCAAATGGAACTGTAGACGGAACAGCACATCAGACATATTTGGATCTGATTGAATCTTATTCTTATAACACCATGGGTGTTGCGGTAACGGATGAGACAACGAAAAAGTTATACGTTGCATTTAACAAACGGCTGCGCGATGAACTTGGAATTAAATTTCAGGTGGTACTCTACAATATTTCCGCAGATCACATGGGTGTTATCAATGTAAAAAATAAGACCACAGATGCGGGATGGAGTGAAGCAAGTCTTGTATACTGGGTTACTGGTGCAGAATGCGGATGTGCTGTAAATAAATCCTGCCAGAATAAAGTTTACGACGGTTCTTTTACGGTAGATGTATCGTATACACAGAATCAGTTAAGAGAGTCTATCAAAAATGGAGAATTTGTCTTGCACAGGGTAAATTCAGATATCCGTGTTCTGGATGACATCAACTCCATGGTAAGCGTGACAGATACGCAGGGAGAACTTTTCAAAGACAATCAGACAGTCCGCGTGATCGATCAGATCGGTAATGATATCGCCGTATTATTCAGTACGAAATATCTCGGTACCATATCGAATGATGCGGCAGGAAGAACGTCTCTCTGGTCTGACATCGTGGCACATCATAGGGAACTTGAAAAAATCAGGGCGATCGAGAACTTCAGCGAAGATGATATTACGATCGCACAGGGAGAATCGAAAAAGTCGGTAGTGATCACAGATCAGGTGACAGTTGTTAATGCGATGAGTAAGCTCTATATGACTGTCACGGTAGCGTAGGAAGGAGTGAAGAAAGATGGGAGATACAGCTATTATGGATGCGGGCGATGCCGTCTATGGAAGCCTTGCGGAGTGTTTTATTACGATTGGTAAAAGACGGTACAATTTTATGAATCTGACAGAGTTCGAAAGCAAATGGGATGTTACGATCAGCGATGTCAAGATTTTAGGTAAAGTCGGCATGGGACACAAGGCTGCCGGTGGAAAGGGCACCTGGAAGGGAACTGCACATTATAATCAGTCAGTGCTCCGCACAATGGCAAACCAGTATCAGAAAACAGGAAACCTGCCTTATTTTGAAATCCAGGTGAGCAATGAGGATCCATCAAGCAATGCAGGCAGGCAGACAATTATTCACAGGGGATGCCTTTGTGATTCATTTATTCTTGCAAAGTTCCAGGCGGGCGAAGAAATTCTGGATGAAGATATTTCAGGAACCTTTGAGAGCTGGGATATGCCGGAGAAATTCAAAGAGTTAGAAGGTTTTAAAACAAATTAATGATGTTCCCTTCCTGCATCAGCGGGAGGGGATTTTTAAATAAAAAGGAGAGAAAGATATGTCAGAATTCAGCAGATTTATGAAAGCAAATAAAAAAGTAAAAGAAAATCAGAAGTATGCTCCAACAGCGAGCCTTACAGATACAGACGGAAAGCCGCTTCTCTGGGAATTTCGCCAGATCACATCACGCGAGAATGAGGAACTGCGCAATGCATGTACTGTAGAGGTTCCGGTGACCGGCAAGCCAAACATGTACCGCCCAAGACTGAATACAGAAAAATATCTGTCAAAGATGATGGCGGCAGCAACCGTGTATCCTGATCTGTATGATGAAGAATTACAGGATTCTTACGGCGTGAAAACACCGGAAGATTTATTGTACGCAATGGTGGATGGTGCCGGTGAATTTCAGATGTTTGAAGTGTGGATGCAGAAATTTCAGGGATTCGACAAGAGTTTTAATGATCTGGTGGACGAAGCAAAAAACTAATTGAAGGAGGGGATGGTGAAGCAAACTTTGCTTACTATGCCCTTCTGAAATTACATATCCTGCCATCTGTATTTTTAAATATGGATGAGCGGGAAAAAGCATTTGTAACCGCTTCAATCAAGAAAAGAATTGAGGATAAGAAAGAGGAAGAGCGGAAGTTAAAGAACGAAATCCATTAGGAAGGAGGTGTGATGTATGGCAGCTATTCAGACAGCGATAGAGCTTAATGACCAGTTTACCAGTGTTTTATATGGCATTATGGATGCGGTCAACCTTGCAACAGCACAGATGTATGATATGCAGCAGGCAATGTCGATGGATATTGATACGAGCAGCTTAGAGGGAGCGCGAGAGGCGATCGATGAAGCAACAGCATCCTTAATTGCGTTGAACGGTGTGGCACAGCAGCCGGCTCCTATCATAGATCCGCTTGCGGGAAGTTCTCAACCGGTCCTGCCGGGAACGCAGCCCAATGTGTCAACAGAGCCGGTCGAGATTCCTGTGCATTGGGAAACGGACAGTCTGGATGTGTTTACAGGAACCGGAATGGATCGGTTCGAGCAGGAAGTACAGAGTGCCAATAGCATGTTAGAGCAGTTGAGCAGTACGCAGAATGATATTGCAAGTCAGGCATACAGTACAACGATCTTTCCGCCGGAGATGTTTCAGGATCTCAATTCCATGGCTGTCAGAATCGATTCGATCCGGGAACGGATACAGCAGATTGAAAGCAATCCGGTTAATATGGGGACAGACACCGCCAACGCCCAGTTAGAGCAGTTGAGATCGCAATTAAACCGGGCGATTCAGGAGCAGAATAATCTTAATACCGCCATGCAGAACATGGATGTGTCCGGTGCAAATGCGGCATATCTCCAGTTATCGCAGACAGTGGGTAATACAGAGCGGTATATCCGGGATAATACGGATGAACAGGGAAGATTCAATCAGGAGATCCAGGAGGGGGTGTCCGGTTCAAACGAACTGGTAAATACGATCAAACGTGCAGTCGGAGCGTATATCAGTATACAGGGCGTCGGGAAAGTTTTAAGCATATCCGATGAATTGACGCAGGCAACCTCAAGACTGGATCTGATGAATAATTCCTTTAATGAGATAAACGGAACTGCAAATGAGACGTCAGAACTTGTCAATATGGTATATGCTGCGGCACAGGATGCGCGTGGATCGCTAGATAGCATGGCATCGGTTGTTGCAAGATTCGGCAATAATGCGAGGGATGCATTTGGCAACTCGGAAGAGGTTGTTGCATTCGCAGATCTGGTTCAAAAACAGATGGCGATCGCCGGTGCATCCACACAGGAAGCCGCAAATGCAGAGTTACAGTTATCACAGGCTCTTGGTTCCGGTGTACTCCGCGGTGATGAGTTAAACAGTATTTTTGAGCAGGCGCCGAACCTGATCCAGAATATTGCAGATTATCTAGATGTTCCAATCGGACAGATCAGAGAAATGGCGGCAGATGGAGAACTTTCTACTGATGTTGTAAAAGCGGCGATTTTTGCAGCCGCGGATGATATCAATGGTAAGTTTGATGAGATGCCGATGACCTGGGGACAGATCTGGCAGTCGATGCAGAATACTGCAGTTATGGCTTTCCAGCCGGTTCTTCAAAGATTAAATGGGATGGCGAACAGCGATGCGTTCCAGGGACTTGTTGATGGAGCGATCGAAGCTATGGCAACGACGGCAAATATGGTGCTGAATATCTTTGATTTAGTGGGATCTGTAGCTGGATTCGTGGCAGATCATTGGTCAATTATAGAACCTATCATATTAGGGGTTGCGGCGGCTATCATAATTTATACGGCATTTACAAAAGGGGCGGAAATAGCGTCTAGGGCGGCTGCACTGGCTACAAATGCATGGACAGCAGCTCAAGGCGCATTCAATGCTGTTATGAGCATGAATCCAGTTGGACTTGTAATTATAGCAGTTGTACTGTTGATAGCGATTATTTATGCAGCGGTTGCAGCAGTAAATCATTTTGCAGGCACATCAGTATCAGCAACAGGTTTGATCTGTGGAGCATTTGCGACAGCGTTAGCTTTTATAGGAAATCTGTTTATTGGAGCAGCAAATACAATTATTGGAACTGGGGTTACCTTATGGAATCTGATAGCAAATTTTGTCAATGCGTTCGCACTTGTTTTTAACAATCCGGTCGCGGGTATAGAAGCCTTATTTTTAAGTCTGTTTAACTTTATCGTGGAAGTCATCGAGTCAGCTGCCCGGATGCTTGATGCAGTATTTGGCAGTAGTCTTGCGGATGCAGTAGCGGGATTTCAGAACAAAGTACAGGCAAAAGTGGATGCTGTGATAAGCGAAAATGGTGGATCAGAAATTTTAAAGACGGTAGACATGTCAGATTATCAGTTCAACCGGTTCGATTATGGGGACGCATGGAACTCAGGATATAATTTTGGAGAGAAAATTGATGATAAAATATCAAATTTCAGTCTGTCGGACATCTTTGGTAAAACGGATATTCCGAATCCTGATGATTATATATCTGGTTTCAGTGATGCAATCGCAAATTCCGGTGCAGGTGGCAACCTTGACAGTATTGCAGATGATACCAGTGCAATCAAAGATTCTGTGGATATCACGGACGAGGATCTGAAATACCTTAGAGATATTGCAGAGCAGGAGGCAATCAATCGGTTTACGACTGCGGAGGTCAAGCTGGATATGACAAATAATAATAATGTAAGCAGTGATGCAGATTTAGATGGTATTGTGGACGGAATGACAACGAAAGTGTTAGAAGCATTAGAAATCGTCCGGGAAGGAGCGTAGGGAATGGCATATAAATTATATCTGGATGGGGTACTGTTTCCGGTTGCCCCATCCAAAGTGACAGTAAAAATCAATAATCAGAACGAAACGGTAACTCTGATCAACGAGGGAGAGGCAAATATTTTGAAAGCCGCAGGGTTGTCAGATGTGGAATTTGACCTTTTGCTCCCAAATGCAGAATATCCGTTTGCGTTATATCCACAGAAGTTCCGGAACGCCAAGTTTTACCTGGATAAGCTGGAAGAATTAAAGGTACAGAAGAAAAGTTTTCAGTATATCATGACAAGAGCATTTCCGAACGAAAAGAAGTTATTTCATACCAACATGACAGTTTCTCTTGAGGATTACTCCATTGTGGATGATGCCGGAGAGGGATTTGATACGACTGTCAAGATTAAACTGAAACAGTACCGTGAATTTATCACAAAGACCTGTACCGTGGATATATCGCTGCCAAAACCACAGGCGGCAATGCAGCAGACCAGAGCAGCAGGCAATGCACCAAGCGGGGGGAGCTATACCGTAGTTTCCGGGGACTGTCTCTGGAAGATCGCGAAGCAGTTTTACGGCGATGGTGGAAAGTGGAGTGTGATCTACAATGCCAATAAATCAGTGATCGGCGGAAATCCGAATCTGATATATCCAGGGCAGGTGCTTACGATCCCGGCAGCATAAGACATAGGAGGTGGAAATGTACGAGTTATTAATACAAAACGGCAGCACAGTTTACCTGCCCCCAGTACAGGAAGAAGTAAAAGTGACCACAGAGCGGCAGATTAGTCCCGGTTCCATAGAATTTAGTTTTGTGGATACCGGGATTTCGATTGCGGAAGGAAACCCGGTGCGCTTTAAGGATGGAGAAACAGGTGTGTTTTATGGTTTTATTTTTAAAATCAAGCGCGACAGGAGCAATATTGTAAAAGTAACTGCCTATGACCAGATCCGGTATCTGAAAAACAAAGACACAATGGTATATGAGAACAAAACGGCTGCTGAGGTCGTGATGCAGATTGCCAATAATTTTGGTTTTAATCTCGGCACGATCGTGGATACCATATGGAAGATTGCATCGAGAGTGGAAGATAACGAGTCTCTTATGGATATGATTGGAAATGCACTTGATCTGACATTACAGAATACGGGTGATCTGTACATTCTCCATGATGACGGCGGAAAGTTGAATCTGTCTTTTATCGGTGATATGTATGTGCCTATCGTCATAGATGCAGAGACCGGACAGAATTATGATTATGAATCTTCGATTGATTCAGATACCTACAACCGGATCAAGCTGGTCTTTGATAATGAAAAGACAGGAAAAAGGGATGTATATATTGCACAGGATTCCTCCCACATGAATGACTGGGGAATTTTACAGTACTTTGATACGCTGCAGGATGGAGAGAACGGGCAGGCGAAAGCAGATGCACTCTTGAAACTATACAACAAAGCTACAAAGACACTAACGATCAAAGATGCCTGCGGTGATTCGAGGGTGCGCGGTGGTTCGCTGGTCGTTGTGCAGCTTGATTTAGGAGATGTGCAGATAAAAAATCTGATGCTCGTAGAAAAATGCGTACACAAATACGGTGAAAGTAAACACACAATGGATTTAACTTTATCAGGAGGTGGTTTCAGTGCATGATGCAAACGATTTTGTGAGGGCGATACAGCAGGTGTCAAATGGAGTCAATGAGGCGGGATATCCGGCAGATGTGATGTCCGGCACCGTGATAGCGGCAGCTCCGTTAAAAATCAAAGTGGAGCAGAGGTTTGATATAGCCAGCGCACAGCTTATCGTGCCGGAACATTTAACAGATCGTACCGTGGACATTGAATTAGACGGTGTGAAAAAGGAAATGAAGATTTACAGCGGATTAAAAACAGGTCAGCAGGTTGTGTTGATCCGGCAGCAGGGCGGCCAGAAGTTTTTAATTGCAGACAGGGTGGTGTGATATGATTCCTGCAGTTAACAGTTTAAAAGAAATTGAAGTAGCAGAACAGCCATCCTTATGCCACCACATGATTCGGGAAACATGTAATGTTATAGGTGAGTGTGATGGTTTGGAAGCGGTAAAGCAGGCAGTTTACAATATCCTGAATACAGAGCGGTACCGTTACATTATTTTTTCGTGGAACTATGGTGTGGAATTGCAGGACCTCATCGGCAAGTCGATGGATTACGTCATGGTGGAAGTGGAACGACGGATTACAGAAGCTCTGACACAGGATGACCGGATAGACTCGGTAGATAATTTTGAGTTTGAAGTGCAAAGAAAAACACTGATTGCTAAATTTACCGTGCACACGAAATTTGGAAATGCGAAGATTGAGAAGGAGGTGGATGTGTAATGTATGAAGATCAGACGTTTGATGTGATTTTACAGCGTATGTTGTCACGTGTACCTGAAACAATGGATAAAAGGGAGAGTTCGCCGATCTATGCTGCACTGGCACCAGCAGCAGTGGAACTGACATCTATGTATATTGCATTTGACTGCATGCTGGCAGAGACATTTGGAGACACGGCATCAAGGGAATATCTGATCCGGTTATGTGCGGATCGCGGTATTACGCCAAAGAAAGCAACTCAGGCAGTACTTGAGTTAGAAACCGATGTGGAGGTTGCGGACGGAAAAAGATTTACTGGCGGGGAAAATACCTATATCGTTACAGCTCCCGGACAGGTCACCTGTGAGCAGATCGGTACGGTCGGAAATGAATATACGGGAGATGTTCTGCCAATCGAATATATTTCCGGTCTCACGACTGCAAAGATCACGAGGGTTTTGATCTATGGAGAAGCGGAAGAAAGTACGGAATCCCTGCGGCAGAGGTATTTTGAATCGTTTGAGGAAAGGGCATTTTCCGGTAATGTAAAAGATTATCGAAACAAAACGCTTGCACTGGCGGGAGTCGGAGCAGTCAAAGTGATACGGACGTGGAATGGTCCCGGAACAGTGAAACTTGTTATTTTAGACAGTGCACATGGAAAAGCTACGGATACATTGATATCTGCAGTCCAGAAAGAGTTTGATCCAAACGGTGATGGCATGGGGGACGGGCTAGCGCCGATCGGGCATGTGGTTACGGTCGAGACGGTGAAAGAGTCAGTGGTAAATATTGCGACGAATATCATTTTTGACAGTGGTTATGGATTGAACGAATGCAAAGCATTGATCGAGGATGCAATTAAAAAGTACATTTTATCGTTGCGGCAGGACTGGGAGAATCAAAATCATTTAATCGTGAGAATTGCGTCATTGGATGCGGCTATCATGGGAGTGAAAGGTGTGCTTGATGTGACGGGAACAACTATCAATGAAAGCACAAAAAATCTTGAATTAACAGAATACGAGATTCCGGTCATGGGGGTGGTTACTTATGGAGAATAGATATATCAATCTTAAGGAGCTACTCCCTTTGTATTTACAGGAATATAGTGAACTGGCTGAAATTATGAATACGGAAACACCGGAGTTTCGATTATTGGAATCCAGACATAACAGGATGATCGATAACCGGTACATTATATCCTGTGACGAAGAGGGAATTGCCCGGTTTGAAAAGATTCTTGGAATGACGCCGAAAAGTGATGATACGCTCGAAGATAGAATCTTCCGGTGTCTGACCAAATGGAATGTGTGTCTGCCGTATAACTATGCTTTCCTTGAAAGAAAATTAAAGGAATTGTGTGGTACAGAGTACGCAATAGACTTTGATATTCCCGGTCAGACAATGATCGTTAAAATCGGTATAGCGCAGAAAAATCAATATGATTCTGTGGTGGATATTTTAGACGAAATCGTGCCATGCAATATTTTGCTTAACACAGAACTGCTTTACAACCAGTACAGGAGCTTAAAACCATATCCGCATATTATACTGGGGCAGTTTACACACTGGGAATTGAGAAACATCAGTATTCCGAAGAATCTGAGTTCGAAGGTAGAAAATATCGCGAATTATACAATGGAAGAATTATCACGGTTTACAGTGGAACAGGTTGCAGAAATCGGACTGAGAAAGAGAGGATAACATGAAACTTACAGATATTTTTAAATTCAAGCTGTTTGAAAGAACGGATCCGGTGGATATGGAAACCGTGAATGAGAATTTTGAGAGTGTAGAAAAACTTTTTAAGGGATTGGATCAGGTAGACAACACATCGGATTGTGATAAAAATGTGGCATCAGCTAAAAAAGCGGAATGTGATGGAAATGGAAAGAACATTTCCGAAACATATTTAAAGAAAACGGCAGTTGCCAACAATAACACTACCACGGAAGTAGGTTTTGCCCTTGATGCAAGACAGGCGAATCCGAATGTGGATGGGAGTCTGGCAAAACAGATCAGTGTACTAAACGACGGTTTAGCCAATAAATATTTCCTAAAAGTAGTAGCAAAAGACTGGTCTGGATTTGTCGGTACATTGTTTCCCCAATTTAATGTGCAAAATGATAATGTTGTCGATATTTATGCTGATAAAACTGACGGTACATATCCTGCTGTGCGTGTTGCCCGTGCTAGTGCAGATTATGATGGTAATAACATTCCAGACACATATTTAAAAAAGGCGGATGCCAAAAATAATGTATCTGGCTTATCCAATACTATGACAAATTATAATGACCAGACTCCTGTCGTGCAGTATTTCACTGTCCCGGATGATGGATATTATCTTGTTACAGGACTTGTCACTTTTAGTTCAAACGCAAACGGATTTCGAGAAGTTTTTATAACCAACACAACATCTAATTATGTCATGGGACGAATCAGAGTTCCTGCGGTATCCGGCAGTGCAGTAACTTTACAAGTAACGAGTGGTGGCACTTTCGGACCGGGACAGACCGGGACACTCAGTACTTATCAGAACTCAGGTTCAAATCTTAATGTGCAGGAATGGTTAAGTATGGTAAAGATCGCGCCTAAACTGTAAAATTTAAGGATTTTTAACACAATTTTATAGCAGTTATTTTCGTATTAATCTGCCCGAACGTCACCGCTTTTGGCACTTTTATCAAAAAATTAATTTACAATTTTACCGATTTGAACTCCATCAACATAAACAATAACGTTCCAACTTGCACTGTCAAAGCCAAACGAAATTTTATGCGGTGCTCCATCTGATGCCCAAAATGAACTTAAATAATCCGCTTTATCAACATGCAATGTGCGCATTTCACGGTGTTTTAAGGTTACTCCGTCAAGTACCACTAACCATGTAAGATTGTTTGCTTCAGTCGCTGCATCAATATTGTACTCGTTAATTTTTTTGTAAAAACATCGTTTTTTGAGTCAATTTGTGCTTTTGTGTAATAGCGATTATCATGGTCGCTAGCTGATTTATGGGACGCTAAACCGTTGTTTTGCAAAAAATAATAAGAAAGAAGGAAAATTTATGAAATTAAAAACCGCAAAAACCACATTAACCATTGAAACCATCAACCATGCTGATGGAAAATTAAACATTGATTTCACAGACGAAAGAACCTGTGAGGAGCTGCAGGAGATTTTCTCTGACAAAGAAAGTATTACTGTATTGAATGTTTACACAGACAATGATGAATTAACATCTGTTATCCCAGGATATGTTGTTTTAGAGCAGATCATTTTACAGGATGACAGGAAAACAGTCGTACTGGGAAAGGAAAAGGACGATGCAGAGAAAAGAATCACAGCAGTATCAGAAAGCCTGGCTGAAAATGTAACAAAGACAGCCGAAAACACAGACAGCATCGAAAAACAGAGAGCAGATATTGATTACATGTCAATGCAGATGGAGGTAAGTTTAGATGAGTAAGAATTATGAAAAAGTAAAAAATTACTATGATAAGGGATTATGGAATGAGAAACGCGTACATAATGCGGTAGGTAAGTGGATCACGGCGAAAGAGTATGAACAGATTACAGGAAAAGTATACGCAGAAGAGGAGGACGCTTGATGCAGCAGACAGAAAATTATGGATTTAATATCCCGGAAGAAAATGAATTCTACGACGTGAAACTGGAAAATGAAAATTGGAAAAAGTTAGATGCTGTGCTTAAGGAGATCAGCAATAAGCTGGATGCAGTAAAGGCAACTGAATAAAACCAAGAGCCTAAGAGCCGAATGTGTAAGAAAAACTTACATGTCCGGCTCTTTTAAATAACAAGCCTTCGGGCAGAAAGAGAGGAAAATTTTATGAAATTTGACAAAATTAACATGATCTATGGACTGATTGCAACAATCGGGGTGACACTATTCGGCGAGTACTGGTTTTTATTTGCCGGATTCCTGATCCTGAATGTGATCGACTATGCAACCGGGTACTGCAAGGCAAGATTCTATAAAAAGAATGAGTCAAGTGCCATCGGAGCAAAGGGCATCTTTAAAAAGGTATGGTATTGGGTTGTAATTGGACTTGCCTTTTTCATATCAAATTGCTTTGTGGCAATGGGCGAGGTCATAGGCGTGCAGCTTGACTTTGTGCTGCTGTTTGGATGGTTTACCCTTGCTACATATTTGATTAATGAGGTCCGCAGCATCTTGGAAAATCTGGTAGAGATGAATGTGAATGTGCCGCAGTTTTTAATTGCAGGACTGGATATTACACAGAAATTGTTAGACAGCAAAACAGAGATTAAAGAAAGTGAGGAATAATCATGGCAAATAGAAAAATCGGACAGGCTGGTCTTGCCCTTATCAAACAGTTTGAAGGCTGCCGGTTGGCAGCTTATCAGTGCTCTGCTGGTGTGTGGACGATCGGGTACGGTCACACAGCAGGCGTACATAAAGGAATGAAGATCACACAGGCGCAGGCAGAAGAGTATTTAAAGCATGATGTGGCAAAGTTTGAAAAGTATGTCAACAATCCGTCCTATGTCCCATTTACAGACAAACTTAATCAGAATCAGTTTGATGCATTGGTCAGCTTTGCTTTTAACCTAGGGCAGGGCAACGTGAAAAAGCTGTGTACAGGCAGAGTAATGAATCAGATCCCGTCTGCAATGCAGCAGTACTGTAAGGCTGCCGGTAAAACATTATCGGGATTACAGCGGAGAAGAAAAGCCGAGGCAGCTCTTTATAATAAGAAAGTAGAGAGTTGCGCCGGTGCAACCACTACCACAGTGAAAAAAACGGAGGATTATAACATGAATACAATTAAAAAAGGCAGCAAGGGCAATGCAGTCAAGGTATGGCAGATCATCATCGGTACGACGGCGGATGGCAATTTCGGCAGCGGTACGGAAAGCATGACAAAGACATGGCAGAAGAACCATGGACTGACGGCTGATGGAATTGTTGGAAAGAACTCTTGGAAAGCAGGCTTAGAGTCGTTATAAAAATTGCAGTTTATTTGAATGAGAGAGCCGGTGCGGAGAAATCTGTACCGGCTTTTGACATGCAAAGTGTGCAATATATAAGGGCTGCATTGATTTTGTAACACGTAGTATGAAAAATATTTGTTTATATTGTATATAGAACAAATGTTCTAAATGTGATATTATAACAGCATAAAAAATAGCCCGGAACGTTGGGACGAAACCGAGCTATCTGACTTAATTAAGTTGTATATAATATAACATATTACGACAAATTTCTCAAGTTTTTCTTGTGTATTTACACCGGCGTAGTATAATGAAAGAAAAACGTTGGGGGTATGTTTATGCCAAAATTATATTTAGCCAAAGTAAATTTGAATTCTAAAATATTTTCTGTGTATGAGAATGAATTGGATATTAACGATGTGTTAAAAATTATATACGATAGATTAAATACAGATGAACGATGTGGGTGTAAATGCAAAACATAATGATTCAACAGGAAATGAGATTTCGTACTTGAGGTATTCATATTATTATTTTGCAGATTTAAATAAAAGTGATATGAAAATAACAGGAAAAATGATAAGAAAATATTCGAAATTCAATGATAAAGTAAATGAAAAAACAGGAAAAGTTGAATCTGTATTGACAAATGAAAGTGTAGCGATTAGATTTTATTTTGACATAGAAAAAGAAATGGTAACCTTTTGTGAAAGACAATGCTTTGGTTATAATCAGTTTACAGACGGTTTTAATGAATTACTAAATAAATGTGTAAAGGATTATGAATTTCAAACATATTTACAAAAAGACAAAAATAGGTTAGAGGAAAAAATTAAGGAATTATATAAAATAACTAAGGTGAAAGCGGTACTTATACCACCAAATCCGAATGGAGGAAATGTTAGAAGTATAAAAGATAATTGTATTAATACAAATTCAACAAAAATGACATGGGAATTTGAATCAGATGATATGAAAATGGATTCGGAGGAGATGAAAGAAATCCGAGAATATATTTCGGCAGGATACGGTGATTTGACAGCTACAGGAGTTGACTTTAATGGTAAAACTCAAAGAATTAGCTCTAGCCAAGATGCAGCGTTTTGCATTGATATTTCGGAGAATTTAAATGATGAAGAATTTGTCAGGGAATCAAAACATTTTTTGATAAAATTTGAGGAATATAAGAATAAACAACGAAATGTATAGAAATGTGGTGGAAAATGAAAAAGATAGATGATGAAAGTTTTTCTGCAATTTTTAAAACGAATAAGTTCAAAGAATTATATGATTTTGGAACTGTAGAAGTGAGGGCAGCAATTATTGTCTCTATTATATCTATTGCGGTTTCTACTCTGTACATAAAAGTCAATGGGATAAATGAATATGTTAGCTTTGTTGGTACAGTATTTTGGAATATAGGAATTGCCCTCATAGGCTTTTTAGGATTTGTTGTTACCGGATTGGCAATATTGACAGGATCTATATCTGGGAAAATAGTAAATTACATGAAAAAAAGAAATGTATATGATTGTTTATACGGAATTTTATTAAGTTTCTACTTTATAGGATTTTTAATCGCCATTCAAATTATAATTACATTTTTGGCGGAGATTATTATAAATATAAAATTAAATGCAGTGTTCTATTTGTCTGTTTTATTTGTATTTCTTATGGTGTATCTGTTTGTTTTTATTATATTTTATTCTGTTGGTTTAATAGGAAATTGTGTAAGTGTGTTCTCGATAACTTCGGATATTGAAAATAATTTGAATCAAGAGGAAGAAAAAGAGAGAGAATTATATAACTCATACCGGATTATAGCACTGGAAAATATTATATTGAAATCAGCAAATATGAAGGAGTATGATGCATACGAAAAAAAAATAGACGAACTGATAAAGAAAGATAGCAGGACTTCTGAATTACAAAAGGACAAGTTGATAAAATTCAAGAAAAAGCATTTTGATAAAGAGTGAGAGTTTAACTTTTATGAACGTTCCAACCCAGCCCCAAGGGCTGGGCCTTTTCATATCCAACCTCTCCATCCCAATTCCTCCGTCCCAATATCTGTCAACAGTCCCGCTACTTTATTATATGGCATACTATACCTCTGTGACAGATAACGGAACGATGCGGCCGCCTCTCCATCTGGTCCTCCATACTGACTGATGATGATCTGTGCGATTTTGGCATTGGGTCTTGTAATGTTGACTGGGAATTGTAAACGTTTTTCATAATTCCACATTAACAGTCACCTCCTTCCCATGGCCATGGATCCGATGCCCAACGCCAGTAATTATCAGGATTTGCGGTGTCGATGGTAAGCGGAGTATAATTTTGCGCATATGCACGCAGTGCAGTGCGTCTTAAGTCAGCATAGTGATTGAAATATTTTAAAGCTTCTTCATCGTCAGGATGCGTGTCGAGATATTCTGTGATTTCTACGACAGCAAAGCTGACCATATCGATCCAGTGGAGGAGTTGGGACTGATTCATCTGACTGATCATCATCGGCATCTACCTCCGTTTGCGGCTAAAAATGGTTTATCCAGTTCTGGAAAAATAGTCCCGGCACTGAGTGAACGATCCGGTTCATAAACAGTAGAAAAATGCTGCCAGGGGACGTATGCCATGGCGAGTACATAATCAGAAATGGTTCTTATATTTTCTGAACAGGAAACAGAATCTGCACAGGATGCAGATTCTGTGCAAAAGTCCAGACCTGCACGGTGTGCAGGATGTGAAACAGATAAACGGTCGCAGGAACGATTGCTGTTCCCGGACATAGGATAAGGTCTCATAATAAGTTATTCCTTTCAATATCAGGTTTACAATAAGATATGTAAAAATGATGATTTTGGTTCATTTAGCAGACATCATATAAAAAGGTAAAAAATACGTATTATCAAATCGAAAAAGAGCGCAAAAAATGTTGAAAAATATCAAAATGAGTATAAAATAAAAGATATTGGTATTAAAACAGCAGAAGACAGAGAAGGGGAATAAGAATGAATAAAAGAATTGTTGCAGGTATGCTGTTTACGACAGTTGTATGTATGATGTTAGGAGGCTGCGGCTTCACAGCTGATAAAGAAAATGTAAAGAATAGTGGTGCTGTGGAATCGGTAATGCCGGGAGCAGAAGTATCTACGGAGATGACAGAAAGAGATGCTGAGGCGGATAATGGTGTGGTACAGCTTAAAGTATGGTCGGAAGAAGACAACTTCGACATGTTAAACCAGATGATAGACAGCTTTGAACAGAAATATGCAGGACAGGCAAAGTTTGAGATTACATTGGAACAAAATGCTGATTCTGATACAAAGGATATTCTTTTGGGAGATATTCATAACGGGGCGGATGTTTTCCCGTTTGCGGATGATCAGCTTTCTGCAATGGTTGCCGCTGGTGCATTATATCCGGTGCCAAATGCAGAAGAAGTAAAGAGTGCGAATTTAGAAGAGTCGGTTTCTGCTGCATCTATTAATGATATCTTATATGCTTATCCAATGACGGCAGATAACGGATACTTCCTCTATTATGATAAAAATGTTCTTTCCGATGAAGATGTCCAGACGATGGATGGCATGTTAGAGGCACTGAATGCTGCAGGCAGATCATTTTCCATGGAGCTTAATTCGGGCTGGTATCTGTATACATTTTTTGGTAATACGGGTCTGGAGTTTGGTATTAATGATGATGGCGTGACAAATTACTGTAACTGGAACGCCACAGATGGAGCAATTAAAGGCGTTGATGTGGCACAGGCCATTTTAAATATCACAACCAATCCGGCATTTATCAGCCAGCCGGATGGAGATTTCATTACAGGAGTACAGAATGGTACGGTTAGTGCGGGAATCAGTGGCGTATGGAATGCAGTTTCAGTCAGGGAAGCATGGGGCGATAATTACGGAGCCGTAAAACTTCCAACTTACACGGTGGCAGGGCAGCAGGTACAGATGTCTTCTTTTACCGGTTATAAAATGATGGGCGTGAATGCATATTCCAAATATCCGGAATGGGCAGCAAAACTTGCAGACTGGCTTACAAATGAAGAGAACCAGACGATCCGTTTTGAAGAGAGAAATCAGGGACCTTCGAATACGAATGCAGCGGCTTCGGATGCGGTGAAACAGGTGCCGGCAATTCAGGCTGTTATTGCACAATCAGAATTTGGTAAACTGCAGCGCGTTGGAAACAGTTACTGGGATGCATGTACTGTATTTGGTGATACGATGGCAGCCGGTAACCCATCCGGTCAGGATCTGCAGGAAATTATGGATACGCTTGTTGACGGGATAGCAGCATCCGCAGCAAAATAAAGGATAGGAGACAGATCACATTATGAAAAAACAGGGACGTTTCAGCACGAAAATGATTATATTGATTCCGGTGTTTGTTATTGGAATTATATCTATTATTTCGAGTATTCTGGCAGTAAAAAATATTCGTAAGGTTAATGAGAATGCAACACAGATTGCAAATGGTTATATGGTCTGTATCGCAGATTTGGGATCAATTCAGACAGAAACAGAAAAGATTCATCGGCTTGGATTGTCACATATTGTAGCAACAGATCTTGACTCAATGATCTCTCTTGTAGATGTCATACGTGCAGAACAGACGGTACTTGATGGTTATCTGTCAGATTTTGAACGGTTCATAGATGATTCAGACCGTGAAAATTACGAGGCAATATTGTCAAATTATGAAGGTTTGAAATATGAAAATGCAAATCTTATGGCATATAGCGCCAATGGAGACAAAGAGGCTGCGTATGCTTTGGCCAACGGTGCAATTTCAGAGTATGCAGACAAGATAGATCAGAATATTACAGCAATCCAGGAAGTGGTAAATAATAATGCAGATACGGCAAAGCAGCAATTGACCAAGGTATATAAGTATTCGTTGACGGTCAGCTTCGTTACGATTGCTGTCAGCATGGCATCTTTGCTGTTTGCGGTATTTTCTGTACTGAAGATGGTAATCGTACCACTTTCTAAAACGAAGAATGAGATCAATGAGATTATTGATGATATAGACAGAAGAGAAGGAGACCTGACCAGACGAGTAACCATTATGGAGAATCAGGAAGTGGCAGCAGTCGGCAGTGGCATCAACCTTTTCATGGGAAAATTACAGGATATTTTTAAAACGATCATTCATAATTCAAAACGTATGGAAACGGTAGTCAATGAAGTCCGTGAAAGTGTTATGACATCAAACAGCAGTGTGTCTGATCTGTCTGCATTAACGGAGGAACTTTCAGCTACCATGCAGGAGATGTCAGATAATGCTGCTTTGATCAATTCCAATACAGAATCTGTTGCGGGAGAGGTAAATCAGATTGCGGAGCGTACAACTGAGATTAATAATTATACGAAAGAAATGAAAGGTCATGCGGATTCCATGGAATCTGCTGCGCGTTCTAATATGGAATCTACCGGCACGAAAGTCAATGAGATTCTTGAGGTATTAAACAGGGCGATTGAGGACAGCAATAGTGTAAATCAGGTAAATAGCCTGACGGATGATATTTTGAATATTGCAAGCCAGACAAACCTGCTTGCATTAAATGCATCTATTGAAGCAGCCAGAGCAGGGGATGCAGGACGCGGTTTTGCTGTTGTTGCAACAGAGATCAGTCAGCTTGCAGCTGCCAGTCAGGAAGCTGCAAACCGTATCCAGCAGATCAACAGTGTTGTGACTCAGGCAGTGCATAATTTAGCAGACAATGCAAATGGACTGGTACAATATATGAACGAGTCGATTCTTCCAGAGTTTGAAGAATTCGTAACGGCTGGAAGCGAATATAAAAATAAGGCGACCTACATAGAGAATGTCATGAACGAGTTTGAATCAAAGACAGATTCGTTGAAGAATACAATGGTTGAAATACAAAGGTCCATCAATACGATCGCACATGCCATCGAGGAGGGCGCAAAGGGAGTCAGCAATGCAGCAGACAGCACGCAGGTGCTGGTTACGGATATGGAAAATATCTCGAACCGTATGGATGAGAATTTTGAGATTGCAACCGATTTGAAGAAAGAAACCGCAATATTTACCAAAATATAATGTCGGCAAAGTATCTAATAATAAAATAATAGCTGGGCAGCGCAGGGACAGGAGAAAAATCCTGTCTCTGTTTTCAATTTGTAAGCTTGTCAGGCAGAAAAAATTGTTATATAATCTCATCTTTGACAGTTGATTAGTTAAAAAAGTGCCACAATCCCTGTAAATACAAGGGGTGTGGCACTTTTATCTGCATACACGAAATATAGTAATGTTTTATCTCCGCTTACTTTT
>OOBR01000199.1_pt1 | contig 71375 bp, 71 predicted proteins | sample 1671281 | NCBI WGS metagenome assembly OOBR01 (sample SAMN06348140, study PRJEB24527) | human gut metagenome | biome: human gut; feature: ankylosing spondylitis patient; material: feces | host: Homo sapiens | place: China | collected 2015-10
CCGTAGAGGTTATCATAAAGAATATCAGCAACAGGAAGATGACGTCCGTCATGGATGCCATACTGAAATTGGGCGATACTCTATTTCTTCTTTTTAATCCCACTTTATTATTGATTAGTGGTTAATGATAGTGATTAACGTCTCAGGGTTACTTTTGGGCAGGCTCGTTCAAGAGGTCCATAAATTCCATCGTACGAGCTTCCATTTTGTTTACTACACGGTCTACCAACATCACCAGGTAGTTGTAAGCAAACATGGCGATGATACCCACGATCAGACCGCCTACGGTGGTGATCATGGCTTCGTAGATACCGCCGGAAAGCAAAGTTATATCGATGTTTCCGCTTCCCGCATTCGCCATTTCGTAGAATGCGCGTACCATACCGGTCACCGTACCGAGGAATCCGAGCATCGGAGCACCACCGGAGATTGTTGCCATGACGGTCAGGCCTTTTTCCAGTTTGGCAACTTCCAGATTACCGACATTCTCGATGGCTACCTGCACATCGTTGATGGGACGTCCCAGACGGCTGATTCCTTTTTCAATCATGCGTGCCGAAGGAGTGTTCATCGTGCGGCAATACTGGATAGCCGCTTTGATTTCACCGCTATGGATATAATCCTTGATCCGTTCCATGAACATCGGGTCTTCTTTTCCCGCTTTACGGATCATATAGTTACGTTCAAATAAGATGTAGAAACAGACTACAGACAGTACACCCAGTACAATCATAATCCAACCACCCTTGATAGCCATATCAAGCATATTCATCTCGGGAGCGCTGACCGGAGTCAGCACCGGGTTGGCAGTTGCCAGCGAGTCGGCCATATTCATGGCACCCTGGGCCAATAACATCAATACATTCATTAGCGTAGACAGTTTTTATATTCCTGAATAGTACGTTCCAGTCCCAGATACAATGCGTCGCTGATCAAGGCATGACCTATGGATACTTCGTCCACCCAAGGAATGTTTTTATAGAAATAGTTTAAATTCACAAGACTCAAGTCGTGTCCGGCGTTCAAGCCGATGCCCAGCTTGCGGGCTGTTTTGGCTGCTTCCACAAATGGGGCAACAGCCGCTTCCGGATTCTTCGGATATGCCGTAGCATAGGGTTCCGTATAAAGTTCCACACGGTCGGCACCTGCTTTTGCCGCATATTCCACCATCTCCGGGTCGGCGGCAACAAAGACGGAAGTACGGATGCCCGCGCTGTTGAACTGATCGAGAACTTCCGACAGAAATTCCAGATTTGCTTTTGTATCCCAACCGGAGTTGGAAGTAATCTGCGAAGGATCGTCAGGAACCAGCGTCACCTGATGAGGTTTCACTTTCAATACCAGGTCTATAAACTCCGGCGACGGGTAGCCCTCGATATTGAATTCGGTCCGCAACAACGGACGCAGATCATATACATCTGCCCGGCGGATGTGGCGTTCGTCGGGACGGGGATGAACAGTAATACCGTCAGCCCCGAAAGCTTCACAATCAAGTGCTACCTTCACCACATTGGGGATATCCCCTCCGCGTGCATTTCTCAATGTAGCAACCTTGTTTATGTTTACACTTAATTTAGTCATAGTTTTACGCAATATTTGCCGCAAAAATACAAATATTATTATTAGTTGCCTAATAATACGAAACGCATTCTCAGTTCTTTTTTGGTTATTTAAAGTAGAAATCCAAGAAAAAATGCCAATTTTGCAACCGAAACTAATGAAACAGCTTATGAAATTTGCCATTTTCGGAAATACGTATCAGCCTAAAAAGTCTTTGCATGCACTCAGACTGTTCGAGCTTCTCAAGAAGCAGGGAGCGGAAATCTGTATGTGCCGGGAGTTTTACCAGTTCCTGACGGCAGATTTAAAAATGGAAGTGCCTGTCGACGCCCTGCTCGAAGGCAACGACTTCACAGCCGATATGGTTATCAGCATCGGAGGTGACGGCACATTTCTGAAAGCTGCCCGCCGGGTGGGTAGAAAACAAATCCCCATTCTCGGCATCAACACAGGGCGACTGGGATTTCTTGCCGATGTTTCACCCGAAGAGATGGAGGTGACTTTCGAAGAGATTCAGGCAGGCAGATACAGTGTGGAGGAACGAAGTGTATTACAACTTATCTGCAATGACAGAAATCTTCAGGAATCGCCCTATGCCCTCAACGAAATTGCGGTGCTCAAGCGGGACAGTTCTTCCATGATCAGCATCCGCACTGCGATCAACGGTGCTTATCTGAATACTTATCAGGCAGACGGACTGGTGATTGCCACTCCTACCGGCTCTACTGCATATTCATTAAGCGTAGGCGGCCCGATCATCGTTCCTCATTCCAATACGATCGCCATTACCCCGGTAGCTCCGCACAGCCTCAACGTCCGTCCTATCGTCATTCGTGACGACTGGGAAATCACGCTGGACGTGGAAAGCCGCAGCCATAACTTCCTCGTTGCCATCGACGGCAGCAGCGAAACGTGCAAGGAGACAACTCAGCTGACCATTCGCCGGGCAGACTACAGTATAAAAGTAGTGAAACGGTTCAATCATATTTTCTTCGATACCCTCCGCAGCAAGATGATGTGGGGAGCGGACGGAAGGCGCTGATCTTCCGACCGGACCTTCGTGACTATCTGATTCCGGACCTTCGGGCATAAAAAAGTACATCCTTCCTCACCAGGACAGAATGTACTTAAACAAAAACAAACAATTATATAAAACGGGCATCCAAGAGACTCCGTTTATATAAGCAATAAGCATGTTGTGGGCAACATACACATGCTATAAAGGGTTTATCCCCGTTCGGGTACTTCACAGTAACCTTTTTAGAAAAACATCTCACCCCATATTTTATAATTATTCATTGTATATTATTTAATCGTTATATTTTTGCATAAAGTTTCAACATCAGAGTGTGGAATAAGGCAGATTATTCATTGGTCATAAAGACCGAGAAATATGTTCCGTCCCCACACTTTATACATCCGAAACCGGATAGTTCAATGGGCTTTGACCCCGCATTTGCAATGGTGGCTCAAGATGTATAGATGTTATTATATAAAATACTAAAGACATGACTTACGTTGGAATTGATGTCAGTAAAGCGACTTTTGTAGTTGCCTATTCTTCTGCTAAAGGCAGTAAGACTAAATCTTTTAAGAATACAACCAAGGGTATTCATGAGTTCATACAGACCATTTCGGCAACGGAACATCACTGTGTGCTGGAAGCAACCGGTAATTACAGTGCTTTGCTCGTTTATCTGCTTTCAGAAGCAGGTATTACCGTCAGCCTTGAGAATCCGCTGAAGGTAAAGAACTTCGCCCGTGTGATGTTGTCTGTCACTAAGACAGATGAGATAGATGCACGGTTGATAGCCTTGTATGGAGAGAAGATGCAGCCCGCACCCTACAAACTCCGTAGTGATTCAATTCTCATCCTCAAACAAAAGCGTACTGTAATACGCCAACTCAAGAAACAGCTTGTGGCAACCCGAAACCTTAAAGGTTCGATGGAAGCACTTCCTTTTTTTGACCCTAAGTGCAAGAAAACCATTGAAAAGACAATAGCCTTTCTTGAAAAGCAAATCAAGGAATTGGTAGAAGCGCTGGCTGTTCTGGCACAGAGTGAATACAAAAAGCAGATGGATTTGCTCACTACAATCAAAGGTATCGGTGTTACGCTGGCTGCTACTCTAATTATGGCTACAGGAGGTTTCACCTACTTTGATAATGCCAAACAATTAACCCGATATTTGGGGCTATCGCCTACTTATCAACAATCCGGTACGTCAGTTAATGTCAAAGGTCACATCAATCGTAATGGCGATTCTTCTTTACGAAGCCAACTTTATGTGGCAGCTTTTGCATCCCTGCGATGCAATGCTGAATGCAAGGCGTGTTTCGACCGCTTACGATCTAATGGCAAGCCCGGGAAAGTAGCGGTCATTGCAGTCGCTAACAAACTGGTAAGGCAAGCCTTCGCTATTGTCACTCAAGGAAAACCCTATGTCGATGGATTCAAGTCTGCAAAGCCATAACAGCTCCTGCGGAGGGAACGCCATGCGGCAAGGGGCTGCACAGTCAGCTCCGACGAGCCTCTTTAAGTGAGATAATTGAATAACTATGCTAATTATAGTTAACCATATTCAGTTTTCTTATTATAGTTCATATTTCTTTATCTTATCCAATTTATATAGTTCATCGGCTTTATAAAACTTAATAAAGCTCCCTTGATCCAATAACGACACTATTTCATTATACCGAAAATTCATCAGTTCTAAAGTAATTTCATTGTGAGCGGAATAATAAACCCGAGCATCAACCTCCTTACGATGACCAATATAAATAACAGAATCCTGTTTCGGTTCAACAAACTCAATATAATCCTTAGGATCACGATACCAAAACACTCCATTAAGTGATTTCATATAGTATTCAAAATTCTTCTTCCCTTTATCATTGTAGAAAATATACAAACAGATATACCCCCGAGTATTTTTCTGTATAACCATTGCCTGACAGTTATTATATTTATTTTCATATTTCTTCCATATTTTCAGAGGATAAGTAAGTACCGTATCAGCATTAAATGCACTTCGGGCATAATCAGAAGATTTATAGCTGATTGGGCACTGATCCAATGAAAGATTCTGCCCTGTATTCCAACGGAAATCAAATCGTATATCCTTGCAATGACTCGTATTTATTTCCTGTTCCAAATCAGGTAAAAGGTCTGCATCTATATACACAGAATCCCGACTAAAAACAGGAGGTATTTCAATAAATACAACAAAATTCTTATCTTTTGAAATAAGTTTATCTACAAAATTAGTCAAAGAAGCAGGATTGAAACTAGTATACTTCTCCGAATGAAAACATTCCAAATAGTCTTTTCCAGACCGTACTAAATCAAAATCAGCAGGTTGCGTATACTTCACTTGATTCCGACTTAAGGTATAAGCACTATGAACAAAAATATCGCCTAGTTCTTCATAACTTTGTGCTTGTAACTCAAACAATATTTGTATCAGAAAAAGCACTACAAAGGTTAATCGCTTCATTATCAATATCAAATTATCATATATTATCTATCCTATTATCGATTAATCTAAATAATAAAGTTATATCACAGCTTAAACAATCTCTGAATCCCGGCACAAACCATATCATTTAGTGATATACAAATATAGGTATATCAAACTGAAAAAGATGAAACATACCGTCCAATAAAGGCAAAGATTTGGTCATTCTCAAAATAAAGTTCTGCAAAAATGATATCTGCAAGATAAGAATCTCATTTTCAAGTAATCTATCAAACTTTAAGCGTTCAACTGAAAAAACTAAGCCCCTTCTCCGAAAAAAGTAATACCTTTGAGTGCATAAATTAATTCGTCCGGCTATAGGCATTCTTTCATCCGCCTATAGCCGGACGCAAGTTTGCCTATAGGCGATGTTGCGTTTGCCTATAGGCGAACGAATTAATTTATGAAGAGAAAGAAATTATCTGTAGAACAAGAAAAATATAAAGTAACTATGAGCGTTTATTACGATTTATACACGAGTGGGAATCCACAGAAAAAGGAGGAACAACAGGCACTTTATGCACGTGTTATTCCATCAGGCACCATTGATGCCGATAAGTTCATTGAACTAGTATCCAAATCCAACGGCTTCAGTCCAGCCACGATAGAAGGTTGCCTGCAAGCCGTCAGTGATGAGCTACAACACTGGCTCGCGCAAGGCTGGACCGTAGAAGTCGGGGAAATCGGACATTTCTCCCTATCACTGACATGTGACCGTCCGGTGATGGAGAAGAAAGAAATTCGTTCTCCTTCCATCCATTTAAATAAGGTGAACCTGCGCATTAACAAAAAGTTTCGTGAGAGTCTGGAACCATTGCAACTGGAACGCATAGAGTCACCCTATCGTACTAATAACGATTCCAATGAGGAAAGATGCCGCACCCTCCTGATACAACATCTGGACAAACATGGCTGTATCACCCGTTCCGATTTTATGAAATTGGCAGAAATCAGCCGCAACAAAGCAATTGAATTACTCAACAAGTTCTTGAAAGAAGAGATAATCCGGAAGTATGGGGGAGGAAAAACTGTCGTATATCTAAAGAAGTAGTTTTTCTAATAGTACTATCACACTACAAGGCAAGCTTACAGCGAAAAACGACGTTCATTATCAACAACATACGCAATATTAATTATTTGTTTAACGCACTTCCGAAAAATAACTTGCACAGTAATTTCAGTTGCCATATCTTTGCATTGTGATCACAAAACAGAAACTCGATTTATAAACTATTTAAAAAATTAAAATTATGGCACTGAAATATGTAGTCAAAAAAACGACCTTTGGTTTCGACGATACCAAAGCTGAAAAATATGTAGCGCGTCCGTTCAATGTAGTCAACGTTGATTTTAAGATGCTGTGCGATCAGGTAACCAAAGTAGGATTCGTTCCACGCGGTACAGTAAAAGCCGTCCTCGACGGACTCATTGATTCTTTGATAACGTACATGGAAATCGGAGCATCCGTCAACTTGGGGGAATTTGGAACTTTCCGTCCCTCCTTCGGATGCAAGAGCCAGGAAAACGCAGAGGAAGTCACTACGGAAACATTGAAAAACCGTAAAATCATCTTTACTCCGGGAGACTTGCTGAAAAATATGATAAAGTCTGTCAGCATTCAGAAACTGGATGTAACCAGAAACAGCAGTTCTGCTCCTTCAGGTGGTGGTGAAGAAGGCGGAGGAAACGAAGGCGGTAATGACGGTAGTGATGAAGCACCGGACCCGACAGTATAAGGAATCATTTTATATCGTTATATTTAGAGAAAGAGGATGTCTCCAATCAGTGGGGACATCCTCTCCTTTTATACAACAAAATATATCTGTCTTTTACTTATTGTTCAGCAAAGCATAAGCACACCACAAAATAGGTGCCTGTCCATGATAATCTCCGGCAATGCGAGGACGGTCCATATAATATTGCTTACTGTTTTTCTTTCCCGTTCCGATACAAACTTCGGTAAGGTCATTCTTATCATCTATATAATTGCACAGGCCCAACCAAGCTCTGCGTGCAACAGGAGCAAATTCTTCTTTATCCAACCATCCGTTCTGAACACCCAAGATCATAGCATAGGTAAACATTGCAGATCCGGATGTTTCAGTCCAAAAGTCGGGCTGGTCTATCAGCTGATTCCACAGTCCGTCCTTGTTCACATATTTCTTCAGGTTATTCATCATCAAAAGATAGCCTTTCATTATCCGGTCTCTATTCGGATCATTTTTCGGCAGGTTGAACAGAAGCTCTGTCATACCCACAGCCATCCAGCCATCTCCGCGTCCCCAATAGTAAGGCACATCCGGTGCATGGTAGAAAAGGCCGTTAGGATGTTGCAGCTCGTCCAGATACAGCACCATTTCTTTGGCAGCCCTATTGATGTATTTAGGATCACCGGTAGCCTTATAAGCCTCAGACTGTACGATAGTAATCATATACATATCGTCAATCCAAAGACGAGTTTGCCAGGAGTATCCCTTTTTATCCCATTTACGCTCCTCTTCATTCGCATTGGCAGGAAGCTCCCATTGAGTGTCGGCGTAAGGCAATCCGAGGTCCAGATAACGTTTATCCTTCGTTATATTATAAAATCTGAGAGGCAGACAACCAAACATATTCTGGTCTACGTGTATGGGTGGAGGAAGGAGTTCCTTTTCCAGGTGGAACAATAGTTCGAAACGATTTCTCAACAGCTTGATCAATTCTTTATTATTTGTCAATTCTGCAAAACGAAGGGCTCCGTACCATGTACACACCTCTGCATAATGTATTCCTCTATCACCATACAATTGATGTTTGGTCTCCATTAAACGCTTACTAAGTTTATTTCCAACAGTCTTAGGATCTGCTTTTACAGGAAAATCTCCAAAATAATTTTGAGCGGAAACCACATTCGAGCTCAAAAAAACGGCCATCCATAAAGCATAAATCAAATAATTCTTTTTCATAATCATAGTGTTTTATATAATTAATTATCCAATAATAAATTCTCCGAATCATAACCCAGTCACCGGTATCCAACGTGCCGTGCTTGTAGATGTTACATCACAAATAGCATCTACCGAATTGCGCTTTGTAACGGAAAAATTGACAAGTATTTGCCCGGAAGTTATAGTTAATTTAGAACGTGGGATAGCAACTTCAGCAATATATCCATAATTATCGATACGCCTCTCGTTTGTTTCATCACAGACATAAGTTTTGACCTGGGCATCCAATTGCGCTTCTTTCCATGCTGAATCATATATTTCACAATTCTTCAGTCCATTCATTGTTACTTGTATGCAACAAGCCCCTTTGGACAGTTTATTATTACCCACAGGAGATATGTATAAGGAAGTGTAATCAGAAGCTAGCAAGTTTCGATCAAGTACTTCTAACAGAAAATAAATATTATCATCATCATACGAACAACGTAGCGTTCCTTGCGCTTGTGACTTACCGCCCACAAAAAGTGCATGATCTGTATTTGCCCACTCTTTATTGTTACCATCTACCGTAACCTCTCTTTTCACGGCATCAATGCGATGATTAAGTACGAACTGTGCCATCTGAACCGGTCCTTCTTTCACTTTAACATTAGTTCCAACCAATGTATGTGAATCAATCATACAAAGTGAACCCCAATAACCACCTGAAAAAGGTTGATAAGCACTACCAAAATTACGAGCAGTGGCATCTCCTATTTTAAGAGTATATTTGCTTGACGATTCATACGAAAGGACGGTTTCTCCCGAAGGGAACTGTCCCAAATATGGTCCCATACCGGAGAAAACACAATTATTACTATCGGCAGGCCCTTCCTGATCGGCAGCCAAATATTCCCATTCGTCTTTATCTGAATAACAAAGCGAAATATGATATCCTGAATTATTGGTTTCTACAGCTGCAGCTAATCCTTTATTATCATTGAGTCTCACAACAGAAGGCATCTGATGATTATAGCCGACAATTCCATTTTTCTCCCATCTCATTCGCAATACATAATAAGGAGAAGAGCTAAAGTCGGGGCTCCATGTCTTTCCTCCATCAGCAGAAACAACCATTGCCGTACCTGTATCTGTGTCATGTCCTTCCAAACCAGTACGACTGCTATCTGTAAAGTAACAGTGTAGTTCACCTGTAGGCAACTCCAACAAGAAAGGTTCCCAATTAACTCCCTGATATATCTTGACAGGTTCACTCCAGGTGACACCATTATCCGTACTGCGCCTTAATTCAATTCCTGCATCTTCCGGTAAATCGCGATAACCGGAATTAGCCCTGCAAGATGCAACCGCTAATATATCTCCATTAGAAAGCACCAGTCCATCACAATTAGCGTAGCAGTGTATATTCTTATTGCCTTTGCTATCGATAATATCATAACTGTTAAATATCTCTCCTTTCTTTGTCCACGTTCTCAGATCCTTACTGAGCGCATAAACACAACGCCGACCAATATTACTGTTAGCACTGCCATTGTGATAGAACAGAATATAGTCGCCATTTTTCATTTTTTTTATACGAGGATAACGGGGATAAGAATCCTCCATAGTCACAAGCGTCCGATAATTCATCATCAGCGATGAACGTTTCGTAACATCTGCATGGGAATTTATAATAGAAGTCCCCTGATTCAATTCCCCTATAGGTGTGATGCTACAGACCACAGGCTCTTGGGTTTCATCATCCTTTGGTTTCTCCGTATTCCCGTTATCGGCAGGTAAATTCTCATCATTCTCCCCACCGCCTTCACACGCCATAAATGAAATAGCGATGGAGACAAATAACATAAAAAAAGTGTGTTTCATAGCTCTACTATATTATTCAGCTTACTATTTCGCCTGTCTTGTCGGCTGTGGTCCTAAATAAGAACGCTTCATACCTCCGAAATCCAAAACAATCTTTTGCAGGACAGTTCCGGCATCGCCACATATAATTTTCACTGTGTGTTTACCCGGTTTATCGATATGCAAAGTGGTCTTGTTTATTCTACAGTTCTTCAACACACTTTCGTACCAGATTTGTGCATACTCAAAAGAAGAAGTGGAAGGATTCATTACAGGACCTTCGTCAATACATACTCCATATTTCGTTTCTACATTCGTCGCTTCATGTCCGGCATATCCACGATCCTTACTTAAAGTAAATGTAGGCAGTACATACGTATAAACATCAACCGAACCTTGTTCGAATGTATAGAAATCATATTCCAGGCGAGGTGTGCTGCGACCTGCAGTCCGCTGTGGAGCGGCTGTCGGATCACCTAGCTGAATAGCTGTATTTTCTATTCCTAAATTAGGAATCGTTCTCATTTGAATAGCTTTGTTCTCTACTTTCCGGTGGAAACCGGCAGCATCAATGGAAACATATCCGTTATGTTCTACAAATAAAGTATCCATTTCCGCTAATGAAGGAGAGGAAGGATTGAAGACAGAAATATAGACATTCTCCTTCTCACCACGTTCAGATGCGATTTCCAATGTTCCGAATACTTTCTCACCAGCCGGTACCTTAGCCCAGTCGATTGAGACTTCTATACGATTTTCTGTAGTAGTTTCTCCGGCTTTCTGACTTAACAGAATCCAGTTATCTGAAACTGATGCTTTCCATTTCAAAGGAGTCGCTCCTTTATTGAAAACGTCTACGTAATATGATTGACGGAAATATGTGTTGAAAGATGGCAGTGAATGGAAGCTTTTCTGCCCCTTCAAAATATCCTCTCCTTCAGCCAATATGCCCAAAGAGGCTGTAGGTGCCAGATTTACCTTCCGCAGAGCCGGGAGTTCAAAGTAGGCTGCGGCAAATCCCTGTTTCATGGTCATTACATGATCCCATTTACCTCCAAGTAATGAGTTATATCCTTTTGTGATTACTTCCAGACTGTCATAACAAGCTTTAGTCATTTTCTCCAATTCTGCAGTAGTTGCCCTTTGCTGAATAGAGTACCAACGATTTCTCTGTCCGTTGAGAATCATACGATTCAACAGTTCACATCCTTTGACCGGATAATATAATGATTGATAATAACATGCCTTCTTATCTTCCGGCAGAGCTTTCAGAATTTTCTCTGCCATATTCCCTATCCGACGATATTCAGCCAGACGAGTATCCACTTCACGATAATTGGCAAGTGAAAAATCAGTATCTGTATTCCGTTCTCTTCCGTGTTTGTCGGTAGCCCACTGGTAACCCCATCCCATAAACTCCGGTTTACGTGCAAAGGCCAGTTTATAGAAAGAGTTTATTACATCCTGATATTCATTGCGATAATCGTTGCCTAACATGCCACACAACCATTCGGTACGATAATTTGCCGCTCTTTCAAAGTTGAATGAATCAATATCAAAAGCCATCGTCAAGAAGTAATCAACAGCAAATTCACATGATTTGATGTCTCCGGCATTGAGCAGCCAGATACGGTCGGCCGTCAAGTCGTATGCTTTACGTAGTTCTTCATACATTAATGTGGGTGAAGTTGTGTTCATCCAAAGATGATCGTGAGGTTTACCCAGATAAGAAGAATGATAATATACTCCCGAACGTCCGGAACGTTTCTGCTCTTTCGGACTACTCAAACGTTTCATATATCCATAATTATCATCCGGCCAGATAATAGTCACATCATCCGGAAGTTCCAATCCCTGATCGTATACATCGAGCACTTCTTTATAAGGAGTAAAGGCTTGAGGAATATCTTCAGCACGCTTGCCGATTGCATCCATCAACATTTGCCTTTGTGCCATCAAAGCTTCCTGAAGCATTTCCTTTCTATCGCTCATATTATTGCTTGCATTCATTGCCCGGTCGTGCAACCCACGCAAAGCCAAAGTATATACATTTTCAAATGGAGCACATTCATCTACACGTAATTTCAACACTTTGTTGACTCCATCCTTATTATTGATATAGTCCCATTCACCCATTTTATCACGCTTCCATTCACTTGCCGTATTAAACAATAACGGTTCACAATGGGAGGACCCCATGACAATAGCAAAGCTATCCGCTACCAGGCGATTTTCAGGAATACGGTGGAATGCCATAGATGCATCGTGCATAGCCGGACAAAGATAATTAGCCTGAAGACGCAACAGCAGTTCACACACTTTTGCATACGTTCTCGGTCCGAAGTTTCCACGTTCTTTCTCAAAATTGCGTTTCGACCAACGATAAAGCCCCCAGTCTTCATCGTTGATAAAGACACCTCTGAACTTGACAGACGGTGTTTTAGAAATGAACTTATCAACTTTTACACTAACTTGTTTTTGCTGTTTGATTGGAGCATCTGCCCACCAATACCAGGGAGATACTCCTATTGCCTTTGATATGGAAAGAAGTCCGTAAGCAGTACCACGTCTGTCACTTCCGGCTACGACAATTGCTTTCTTAATGCCCGGAACGGGATTGTTGACCACCTCTATCATATAGCGTTCCCAACTTCCGGCAATGGCAGCTGTATCTATTTTATTTCTCGATGCCAAAGCATCAATCCATCCGCTTTCTCCTATAGTACCGGCAATAATCGCATACCGCGCAGATACTTTTCCGGGCTTGCTTTCATCCATTTTCAACTCTTGTCCCGTCACACGATGAACATCATCCACAAAAAGAGAAGCACTCTTACGTACTACAGTTGCATCTTTTCCATCAAAGCAGATAACCGCATTCGCTGATGAAGAAACAATAGGAAAGCTATTCTTTCCTGCTCCTTTGTCGAGTAAAACTTGTGCATTTGCCGAAATCAGGCTACAACAAAATAAACCCAGCAATAAAATTTTATTTTTCATATACACATTAGATTGACTATTGATAACGCAAAGTTAGGCAAAAAGCAACAAAACGAATAAAAGAAACCGACCTATAAATAGCAGAATATGTTCAAAAAGCAACCACCGCAACTCGAGATTCAAAGTTACGGTGGCTATTTTTCAGAGAAAGCTTTCCTCACCTATCAGAATTTGTCTTCATCGGCCACAGCTTCTTCCCAAGTTTCCCATATCTGCACATTCGGATCATAACCATCATAACCGTAGTTCTGATACAAAGGAGCCTTTCCGTTAGAAACGATTGCTTTTTCAGGGATAGGCCAATAAATGTTATGTTTACCCATGATATAATTGATATCTGTTTTAGTAGCGTTTACGTTAATAGTAATGCCTTTGTTGTACATACCTTTCTTGATGCAACGTTGATACCAATAGCTACCACCTTCAGGATCAGTGCCGGATTGCTTATCGAATGTTTCCACTTTATATGTATTTCCGAACTCGTCCGCTCTGCCGCTGATAGCCAAACAGAGAGATACGCGGGTTAACTCTACATTACGCCATTCTTCAAAGAAAAGTTCACGCGCACGTTCATCCATGATATCACCGATAGTAACCTTATCTGTATAAAATTCAGTACAATGAGCGCGTTCTCTGACGATGTTTATATCATCCTTGATTGTTGGATCATCCGGATTGATATAGAATTTTACTTCTGCACGCAGCAGGTAGGCTTCCGCCAAACGATACAGATACCAATCAGCAATACTGCCATCCGTAGCTCCTTCCAGACCATTATTGGTTTCCTTAGCTTGATTGATGACATCATTCAGGCAGAAAATGTAATGAGGGACGTCATACCAACGACGAATAGTGTCAGAACACATCAAATCTCCCTTGCGGGTAACAAGTTCATTTTTCTCATTGTAATAATCATCTTCTGCGTAAAGCTTAATATTTTGCCCAAAGAATTCAGAATCCGGATTATTACATTTCAGGTTTTCCATGTGCATCCAGTTTCCCGTTTCTGTACTATGCCGCAAATCGGTTTGATCCATTTTACCATTAACAGCCCACAAATCGTCTTGATAGAAAGTGGTAGTACGGAATGTAGATATACCACGTCCTAGTCCACGCATATAATCATATTCTTTACGATATTTGCCATCTTTGCGAGTATAGTTGAATAGAGCTTGCTTTCCGTCAGGCATTTTGATTTTATTATCAAAGAAGAAAGGATACATAATACGCATAGTCAACATCGGGATGAATGATTCTTTAGCTGCTCCCCGGTTGGGCATACCCATAATCACTTCTTTGTTGGCAGCAATCAACTTGTTCTCCGGACGATGTAAATCCCAGATAACATTGCGGGCAATAGGCCATGATGCGGATTCGCCACCTTCAAAGAAGGTTCCGAAAGGTTCTTCCATCAAAGAATAGCCTGATTTATCAATTAAGATATCCAACTGTTCCTTTGCCTTCCCGAATTCACCAATAGACATATAGAGCTTAGAAAGCAACATACGGCAAGCACCTTTATTTACCATACCAACATAATCCATATCTTTCTGTTCAGGAACCCATTGTACAGCAAATTCCATATCTGCTACCATTTTTTTCAGAATAGCGTCACGGTGAGTAGATCGATAGTTCTGCTTAGGAACTTCCGGAAGTTTTGTCAACAAAGGTACATGTCCAAATTGAAAAACTAATGAATAATAGCGATAAGCCCGATGGAAATAGGCACGGCCAATGTATTCGTTTTTCAATGTTTCATCCATTGGTACATTACCTATAAACGAAAGTATTGTATTAGCATTTCTAACACCTTCAAAATTTTGTCTCCAGAAGAAATATATACTGTTTGTGCGTCCTAAATTTTTTTCGTCACTTTGATCGCTGTTCGGTCTCAACAGATTGTCAACATTATCCAACAATCCGCTTTTATCAGTCGCAGACGGTACCATCAAATCAGAAAAAGTATATTCTGTGGGCAGCGCTATCATCTCCCTGGAATCTTCGCTCACATAATTACGTTTAAGTTGACGGTCACAAATAGCCAATACGGATTTGATACCATTTTCCGTAGAAAATACAGTTTCCGGTTCAAACATTGTTTGAGGATCCGGATCTAAAAAACTTTCCGAACATCCGGTCAACATTAATGAAGCGCCCACAAATAAAGTGGCACTTTTACAAATATATTTTTGAATGTAATTTTTCATATACGTTTCTGTTTAAAAGATTAGAATGTTAAATTAAGGCCAAGCGTCCAAATACGAGATGCAAAATTACCGGTTTCAGGATCTCCATATCCTTCCCAATCTTTAGCCCATACAGCAGCGTTACGAACAGAGCCATACACTTTCACACGATCGATTTGTATTTTTTCCGTCCAAGCCCTAGGCAATGTATAGCCAACAGATATATTTTCTAAACGAATAAAAGAACGATTATATAATCTACGTGCGCCTTTTGCACCTTCTGGGCCTTGCGCCTCAATACGTGCATATTTATTAGTCGGGTTGTCTACAGTCCAATATTCCTTAGCATTCTTGTTCACCAATCTATAAGTCATACCACCACCGTCGTCATCATTGTTCAAATACATACTTTCCAGACTCTTATGCCCCATACGAGAGTAAATATTCACAGAGAGAGTCAAATCTTTCCACAAGGTGAAATCATTACGTAATGCCCATGTAACCGGAGCGGCGGTTTGTCCCTGGAACACTTTATCATCATTATTATAGATAACCTTTACTAAATTACCATCAGCATCGTATTGGTCGTTAGCCGGATTATTCCATACTTTCGGGTCACCAGGAACCTGCCCATATTTTTTAGCTTCTTCAACCTCATCTTTCTGCCAGATTCCCGTTACTTTATAATCCCAAATCGCACTAATAGGTTTATCAATAAACCATCCGGCTGCCACATAATCCGCTTCTCTGGAACCTACCACAGTTCCATTGGCATCTACTATATCTTGACGATCACCAAACAAATGTTTGATTCTGTTTTTATTATATGAGAGACTGAATGATGAACTCCATTGGAAATTCTTCTTATCAATATTCAGAGTATTCAATGCCACCTCAAAACCACTATTGTTCACCTGTCCTAAATTGGTAGTGATATTCTCAAATCCGGTGAAATTAGATAGAGGTTGTCTCATAATCATATCTTTGGTACTCATTTGATAATATTCCAACGTACCTGTAATACGGTCGTTCAAAAATCCAAAGTCCAATGCAAAGTTCCACGATTGTGTCTTTTCCCATTGCAGATTCGGGTTCTTCATACGTTGGGCCATCAAATAACGCATTAAATATAAGTCACCTGAAGAAGTGATATAACCTTGCATCTTACCACCCCCCGGATAAAGATTGGCAAGTGCTTCGTAAGGATTTTCCAATGAACGATTACCATTTTTACCATATGAAACACGCAATTTACCACTATTCATGATATGAGTATATTTTTGGAAAAAATCCTCATTAGTGAATGACCATGCTATACCTCCCGAAGGGAACCATGCATAAGGATTATTTGCCCCAAAAGCCGAATAGCCGTCACGTCTAATGGTACCAGTAACCATATAACGATCATCGTAAGAATAGAATGCACGTGCCATCAATGCATCAGCCGTTTGATGATTATCATCCGTTCTGAATGAGCTGACAGACTTATCTCCATTCTGGGTGTTATGGAACCCAAGCGCGTCAGACGGCAGAATATTACGGGCTTCAATCCGGTCCGACCAATATTGGCGTTCTTCCGCTTCTTGTACAAATGTCAGAATAACATGGTGCCTGTTGGCAAAAGTTTGGTCCCAAGTAATCGTATTGTTCAGAGACCAATTAAAACGTTTGGCCTGTTCCCGATTTGTTCCACGGTCGTTAGGATTGGAATTAGGTCTTTCTGCAGACGTAAAATAACGGTCATAGAAAAATTGGAAACGAGGCGCAATATTGAACTGATAAGTGATATTGAAAGGCAGTTTTACTTTAGCATTGAAGATAGTATTCAATGTAGTATACCCTTTTTCCAATTGAATGTATTGCTTCTCAAAATACCAGTTTTTTTCATTAGCACGGTCATATTGATACATCAAGGGGTCTTGTGTATAATTTCCGTTTTCGTCTTTCAGCATGGCGTATGGACTGTTTTCCATAAAACCACCCTTATCCATGCCGATTTCACCATCCGAACGATCTTGAAAGTTTACATTTGCACCCACTTCAAACCAATCGGTAACTTTTGCATTTAGTTTCAAGTTTGCACGGATAGCTCGATAAGTATCGTCGACAAACGCACCTTCATTGCGCAGATAGCCTAAAGACATGTAATAATCCACTTTATCGCCGGCACCACTAATGCTTACATTATAGTCTTGGTTGAAACCTAATCGGAACGCTTCATCTTGCCAATCGACGGTCTTTCCCGACAAAAGATTGTCAAGTGCAGCCGTATCATATCTAAATCCCAAACGTCTTGCCCATATACTAAGATCAGATTCTCCTTCCCGATTGGTCGAATAATTACGCCACTGTTCCAAAGACACCCCCGACAAATTATTAGGATTCCGGAAATACTCCGGCTTTGAAGTATATTCATTACCTGGTCTTGAATAAGCTGCATATTCTCCTGTTTCAGCATTCACACCATAAGTGTTTTTTTCTTTCCAGTCTACATAGTGTTGCAGATATTCGTCCGTAGTTTGCCATCTATCACGATAGGCAGCCTTTTGAGTTAAACCTACGCTAGCTGTGAAATTAACAACAGGCTTGCCTTTTTTACCTTTTTTCGTTGTGATGATGATTACACCGTTAGCAGCCTGTGCTCCATAAACAGCAGCTGCCGAGGCGTCTTTCAAAACATCTATCTGTCCAATATCATCCGGGTTAATTTCCGAGAGTTCTCCCTGAAAGAACATACCGTCGAGGATAATCAACGGATTGTTATGGCCACCATCTGTATAAACAGAACGCTGTCCACGGATTTTCATCTCACCGCCGCCTTTTGCGCCAGCATCGCCTTCACCATAACCTACCACTAATCCCGGTGTTCCGCGTAAAATGTCTTGAACAGTTTTAGGATTTTCATTGGCAATCTTATCAGGACGAACTTGGACGACCGAACCAGTCAGGTCTTTTTTACGCATCGTACCATAACCCACTACAACTACTTCATCCAGCGTCTCTGAATCATCTTTCATCGTGACGTTAATCAGTTTTTTACCTGCTACCGGGATTTCTTGATTCTTATAACCAATATAACTGAATTTTAACACAGCATTGGAAGCCTTTACGGCAATACTGTAGAATCCGTTCAGATCGGTTACGGTTCCATTAGTAGTCCCTTTTTCCGTCACATTTACTCCAATCAACGGTTCACCCGATTGATCTTTCACATATCCCGTAATTTTAGAACTTTGAGCCTGTAGTGTACCAAGACAAAAAGTCACCAATAGTAAGAACAATCCTACCCGAGACGTGAAACCTCCTTTTTTGTTTTCCATACTAAATAAATTTGAGTTAATATTATAATATTCAAGCTTATATTGAATTTATCTACTTACTTCCGTATTATATTTTAATAGCTGCATTAATATTATATAATTTTACGGCAAAAATAAAAATGCAAGTTTATCTCAAATAGTATTTTTGTCTCAAAAAACAGAAAAATCAGGTCATACGCGATTTTTGGTGGTATTTGCCCATATTTAACAAGTAATTTTGCTCGTCTACAAACTCTCCAATACAGCAATGGTGGGTATATATGTCCAGCACGGTGGATATATATATACACGACAGTGTGCATATATACCCATCAAAGCTTTACGCTGTTCGCTGTCAGCAGCAAACAAAGCAGTAGACAATATTTCTCCTATTGCCCCATTTGTTGTAACTACAGATATCTGTCGGGCACCTTCCACCAATTTCCCATCTTGAGGAGAAACAATATGCCGACGTTCAGGAGAGTCATTGCCGGAGGTTGTAAGACACTCATCATAAAGAAGTATATCATTGACTCTCCATCCCGTTCCAACCGGATGATTACCTAAAGCAAGAACAGAACTGTTTCCCATATTTATCAGTGCATTTTCTATCACACACTCATTCAATATGGTTTTAATTGTTTCCAAAGCATACCCTTTGAGGAAACCGGACAAGTTGACAGCAATTCCCGGCTGTGAATAATAGATGCTATGATCTTCAGGTGATAAATGTACCGAGTGTATCGTGTTTTGATTGTAATTTTCCGAATGGACTGTGACATCAAAGCATCCCAGGGTTTTCTCGTTGTATTCCAGGCATAAATCAATCATTGAATAAAGTTCTTCGCTAAGAACGACCGGAGAAACGGAAGCTGTCCGGTTGACAAAAGACAATTCACTGGCCGGATCATAAAAGTTCGCTATCTTTTCCAACCGACACAATGCATCATACATACGATTGACCACAAGCAACAATTCTTCTTCCGCTTTCTGGCTATATAGAATAATATCCACCCGCGTATGCATGGAAAGAAACCAGGCATAAAGCAGTCCGTTACCATCATGGGACGGTTTATAAATATGTTGAATAGGGACTTGCATCGTATAGCAGGACAAATCAGGCACAGATTACACGGATTTCACGGTTGTTCTAATAAAGTAGCAACCGCGCAATCTGTGCAATTCGTGCCTGAATAAAAATCATAAGGTATTATGACGCATCTTCCACAATAACATGGAATACGTCTTATTTCAGTTCTTTAATCTTCACATTCTTGAACCATACTTCGTCTCCGTGGTCTTGAAGAAGAATATTTCCTTCCTCCGGATTTCCGAAATTAGGCCAGTTTTTATATTTACTATATGCTACCAATGCATTCCACATATCATTGTTACGATCATATTCAATCAATTTAACTCCGTTCAACCAATGTTCTACATGGTTGCCTTTTATGATAACGGTAGCTGTATTAAATTCTTTCTTGTTGAAAGGTTTATCCTTAGGAGCCGGAATCAGATCATACAACGAGCCCAGCTTTCTGTTACCTTTCACACCCAGTTTTGCATCAGGATGTTTGTCATCATCAAGAATCTGGAATTCACAACCGATAGCAGAACCTGCACCTTTATTCATATCCGGGTTTACGAAATATTTAATTCCGCTATTTGCACCTTCAGTAATTTTGAAATCTACTTTCAGAATAAAGTTCTTGTATTTACGGGTAGTCACGATATCACCGCCATTAGCAGATTCAGCACCACCGCTCTTTATCACTTTCAGAATGCCATCTTCTATCTTCCAGCCTTTCGCGGGGAAAGTAGAAAGTTTAGCACCTCTCCATCCGTCAGTAGTCTTGCCATCCCATAATAGCGTCCATCCTTCTTTTGCTTCGTTCGGAGAAATCGTGTTGGCAATTAAATTTACTTCCGGTGCAGCTTGCGCTTCCGGTGTCTGATAGCGTTCTACGTCCGTCGTACAAATGCGGATATCTTTCCAACTAACTGTTTTACCTTCATCTGCCGCATTTCCAATGGCATGCACCTGCAAAGCAATGAAGCCCACAGGAGTCATATCATCCCAGATATTAGCACAAGGCACTCCGTTTATCCAGGTACGGATTGAGTTACCTACAGCCTCAATACGAGCTTTATTCCATGCATTATTCTTAAAAGCGGTTTTTGCCGACGGATTCAGCGTCAAAGGATAAAGCCAGTTTCTACGTGCCTCATCATAGATACCACCTGACCAAGCGCGTTTGGAAGGATCGATCTCAAACTGATAACCGTGTACACGACCCTTCTTATAATCTTTCTTGCTTTCACTACGAAGCTGTACTCCGGAATTTAAACCGTCATCGACCTTGAAGTCAAACTCAAGGATAAAGTCACCATAATTCTTTGTCGTTGCCAAAAAAGTATTGGGTGTTCCCATTTTAGATACACCGACAATGGCACCATCTACAATTTTATACTCGGCTTTGCCATTCAATTTCTTCCATCCTTTCAGGTTCTTTCCATTGAAAAGAGGTTCCCAATTCTGTGCACCTAAAGAAGCGGCACAGAATAAAAGTAAAGTTAATACGATATTCTTCTTCATAATCATTGATTAGTCTTTCCCACTCCCTTATATTCGAAGAAGGAATGGAAAAGGCTATTTTCTATTTATAATTTATAAAATTCATCCCAACCTTTACGCGGTGGAAGTCCCGCCAGCATTGCATTAGCAAATTCATTATTTGTAATCTGCTTCGTACGAGGGTCAAAGAACAACTGTGTATTAAGTCGTTGAGCCATCACACCCAGTGAGAATACCTGGCTCAACACACCATTGATTTCGAACGGCGAGCGTGTCTTTTCAATACCTTGACATGCCAGCAAGAAATTCTCGAAGTGATTGGAAGGACTTTTAGGAACCTCCGGCAACTTGTCTGCCATCTCTTTGGCTTTCTCTTCCGGAATAATAGACAAAGTGCTTCCATGACTACCACCCTTGAAGATCAAATCCTTAGTATAAATGATTTTTCCAGGATTCAACTTAGATTTCGGAGTATCTCCCTGATTAGTTACCGGGATGTTCGGATCTAATCCCGAAACTCCATAACCAGCAGGAATAGGAGGAAGATTATCCAAACCATCATACCAGGTAATATCTACCGGTGGCATTCCTTTACGTTGCGGGAAACGGAAGAGAATCGTGGAAGAATATGGGAAGAAATAATCATTATGTCCATTTGCGTATTGCATAGTGACTTCGTATGGCAATCCCAGTTCCAGGAATTCGTGAGCCGTGTCGAGGATATGTGCTCCCCAGTCGCCCAATGCTCCCATACCAAAATCATACCAACAACGCCATTGTCCCAAATGATAATCTTTATTATACTCGTGATAAGGAGTAACTCCGAGCCAAGTGTCCCAGTCCAGATCTTTCGGCAGTTGCTGCCCGGAAGGAAGTTTATAAATATTAGTGTCCCATTTATGCCAACGACGTGGGTTATTCATGTGGGCAGTGATAGCAGTAACGTCTTTGATAATTCCCGCATCCATCCAGGCTTTAAACTGGAAATAGTTTGCTTCAGAATGTCCCTGATTTCCTACTTGAGTAACCAGGTTCGGACGTTTAAGCGCAGCTTGCATCAACAGTTCCGCTTCATAGAAAGTACGTGCCAACGGTTTCTCTACATATACATGCTTTCCGGAAGCCAAAGCCAGCATACTGATCGGGAAATGCGAATGGTCGGGAGTAGCAATTGCTACAGCATCAAATTCGTTACCGGCCTTATCAAACATTTGGCGAAAATCCCTAAACTGCTTTGCTTTCGGATATTTAGCCATTATCTTTTGTGTATGTTTGGCACCCATATCTACATCACATAAAGCCACCACTTCCACCATACCAGTCCGTGCAAAGTCTTCAATAATCTGCTCTCCGCGGTTACCAATGCCGATATAAGCAATCTTCACTTTGTCACCTCTTCTTTTTTTAGGTGAAGCGGCTTGCGCATGTAATAAATCACCGGTTCCCAATGCCAATCCGGCTGAAGCCATCGACATCGTTTTCAAAAAATCCCTTCGTGTTACCATAAATTATTTATTTTCATTGATATTGATTAAGTTCTTCTTTAAAATTATGCAAGAAAACTATCAACTCCTGCTTTTCTTTTTAAACAGTGCTTGCATTCCATAAAACAAGAGACGCAAAATCCCCCAGAAAGCATAAAGCACAAAAGTAAATATAATTATATAAAAAATAGACGTTATCATCTCCGTAAATGGTGCATGATAAGCAATAATTGCATAAAGATGTAGCAAATTAGATACTACAAAACAAACGAGTAAAGTAATTAACTCTATTTTCTTACGTCGTGCGGTTACAATCGTGTCTTTCATATTGCTTCGGATGTTTTTACAGATTGATGATTCAGATAGTCTATTTTATACTCATCAGGGAAATAAAGCGTCCGTTCTTCTTCCAATGCCTGATGACCCAACAAACAGAGCATACTTGCATAATATCCTTCTTCCGCGATATTTTTAGGTTGTTTTTGTGTTATGACGGCTTCAACAAAAGCTTCCAACAACAATGACGTACCGTCGCTCTTGGGACGTTCTCCGATAATAAATTCTCCTTTGTTTTCGTTTGCTGTTTCCGGCGCCCAGCTTGTTCCGGCAAAAGGCAGAGAGTCAAACACTTTGTTTTCCCAGTCATTCACCATTTGCAGGAAGGCCGGTGCAGGAGCTACACTTTCAAAGTAATATTTTCCCTTTTCCGGTTCTACCGTTCCAAGATTACCCATGATCTGTTCTTCCAGTCCATAGAATTTATTGGAAATGACAGAGTCAAATGTCATCTTTACCCCATCATCAAACACATATACACAGCTCACATTGTCATACACATCTCTGCCGTCTTTCCAATAAGTGATGGCACCGTGTCCCATCACCTTTTCGGGTATCTTACGCAAAGCCCAGCTTCCGATCTGAAGTTGATGGCAAGCGAGTTCCGTCATCAGTCCTTTTGAGAACTCTTTGTAAAGACGCCAATTTATCAGGCGTTCCAAATTGGGTGAAGGTACCGAACGTCTCCAATCCCCATTCCGATTCCAGAAAGTACGGATGGCATTTATTTCACCAAAGGTACCTGCATGAATCATCTCCATTGCTTTAATGTAACGAGGATCGAACAGACGCTGTTGTCCTGTGAAGAAAATCTTTCCCGTGCTACGATGCTTCTGATACATACGGTAACACTCTTCCATCGTGAAACCTATTGACTTTTCACAGAACACATGCTTTCCTGCGTCGAAAGCATCCAATACGATCTTACAATGCGAGCTAAGAGGAGTAGCTACGAGTATAGCATCTATCGACTTATCTTCCAACACTTCCCGGTAGTCACCATACACTTTGGCATTAGGTGCAAGTTTCAATGCGTTCTCAATAGACGGTTTATAAATGTCGCACAATGCTACAATATCGACTTTGGGGTTCTCAGCTAAAAATCCCATTAAAAACCGTCCCCGGGAACCAGGCCCGATAATTGCCAGACGACACTTCTCGTTTGAGGTGTTCATCACCTCCGAAAAAGCAGAAATCCAAGGGCTTGCTGCAAGAAGAGTGCCAGCCCCAGCTATGCCTAAATTCTTTAGAAAATCCCGCCTGCTAATAGGGGTATGTTTCATGCTTGTGGTATTTAAGATTATAATTGGTTTATTTGAAAATCAGTTATTAAATACAGGTGCTTTTTGTGTTTCGTAAGAAGGAGATCCTCCCTCTACGTAAGGCCAACCTTCATGGTCCCACTTGATCTGGTCCAACAACAGAATACGTCCGTTCTCCGGAGTTGATCTTGAAAATCCATGATACAGAAGCCAGTCTTGTCCGGCATCATCCCGGATAATCTGCGAACCGTGCCCATTGCCTACAAAATGATCATTCGCACCTATCACCAAAGAATAACCATTTTTCAACATCGGTTTACCAGTCTTGTCTTTGTACGGGCCCCATACTTTCTTGGAACGTCCCACTACGACTTTATATGTACTTTTCACTCCTTGACAACAACTTCCTATGGAGGCAAACATATAATAATAATCGCCGTGCTTATGGATATAAACAGCTTCAAAAGCAGTTCCCGCTATTCTCTTTTTTTTCGCTCCCGACATGATCGACAGCCCATCCGCAGTCAGTTCAATAACATATATTCCCCGGAAGCTGCCCCATACCAAATAGTTTCTCCCCTCATACTGCAGAAGACTGGGATCGATCGAGTTCTGTACACCAATCTCATTGCTACGGAACATCTTACCATGATCCGTAAAAGGTCCCTGCGGAGAGTCGGCCGTAGCTACCCCTATTCCACACGTTTGTTCTCCTCCCCACACTGACATTGCATAATAAAGCACATATTTACCGTTAATATAATTAATGTCAGGTGCCCAGATTCCAGCTTTAGGTTCAAACCTGGGACGAGTTTTATTCGTGAATGCAGTGTTGCAATACGTCCATTCCACCAAATCTTTCGACTTCATGATCGGAACGTTTCTGGTAGATTCGGTAGCATACACATAAAAATAACCATCTGCAGCTTTAATCACCGTAGGGTCGGGCATGGCAATATCTACAACCGGATTCTTATAACTCACTGCAGACTTTGTCTGTGCTCTCCCCTGCGAAAGACAAGCACCTATCATGAATACGAAAACGAACAAATTTACATACTTTTTCATCAAATCATTCTTTTAAAAGCTCCTTTTTACCTTATCTTTATAGCTATAAATTAATATTAACTTACAAAATCTTTGGGTAACACTCCAAATTGCTTCTGGAAACACTTGGCAAAATAAGACGGAGAATTAAACCCTACCATATAGCAAATCTCATTTACCCGGTTTTCTCCTTCTTTCAATAATTGAGCAGCCTTCTTCAAACGTTCCAGTCGAAGATATTCATTCGGACTCAAATCCAAGACTCCCTTTATCTTCCGATAGAAATTAGAACGGCTCATATTCAGGCTATCCGCCATATCATCCATGCTAAATTCCGGATTACTATAATTCACCTGGATAACCTCATTCAACTTCTTTATAAAATCTTCGTCAGCTTTTGTCAACGCCATCGTATTGGCTGCCACAAAAGGAGACTGTGCAAAAGCCTTGCGCAGTTTCTCCCTATTCTGAATAAGGCTGGAAGCACAAGCCTGTAAATATTCCACAGAAAAAGGTTTCTCCAGATAAGCATCTGCTCCCAGTTCCATTCCCTCTATCTTAGACTGGATATTCGTCTTCGCAGTCAACAAAATAACGGGAATATGGCTATAATTCAAATCTGACTTGATCGTCTTACACAATTCAAAACCATCCATCACAGGCATCACAACATCACTAACCACCAAGTTCACATAATTACCATCCAACACTTGCAACGCTTCCGCACCATTAGTGGCAGTCAATACAGTATATTCTTTCGATAGCTGACGCACTACAAAGGCAAGCATATCCGGATTATCTTCTACAACCAGCACTGTAGGCCGGTTATCTTTCTTTTCCGTCTCTCCAACAGGAATTTCATTCATCCTGTCTATTTCAACTTCCGGTTCCGGGGTTAAGGTTATTGTCATGTCCTGAACAATCGGCAAAATCAAACAGAAGGTATTATTTTCTTCCCCTTCTCCCATAGCTAAAGTCCCTTGATGCAGTTCAGCCAATGAACGGGAAAGAGCCAAGCCGATTCCTGTTCCGGTAGTCACCTTGCCGTCTTCTTTTTCATTGAAACGAACGAAAGGCTTGAATATTTCCTCCTTCATCTCATTGGGAATAATCACTCCATCATTCTCCGTACGAATACAGAATGAATTGTTGTCATCCGTTTCCGGCACTTCCAAAGATATGTGTACGTAGCTTTCAGCATACTTCACCCCATTATTCAACAGATTACTGATAATCTTCGTAAACGCCTCCCGGTTCACATGCGCATAGAAATCCTCCTCGGGCACTTGCAAAGTAAACTCCAAGCCTTTCTGTTTGGCAAGGGAAGTAAAACGCACATGAGTCTCTTTCAGCACCTCCGTTACATTACATTTCGCAAAATTCAGGCGGAATCCCTGACTTTCCGTTTTACGGAAATCAAGCAACTGGTTAGTCAGGTTCAACAACCGTTCCGTATTCTGCTTCATTACATTCAAGTCTTCCCTCGTTTCCGCATCGACCTGTTTCTTCAATATGATGTTTTCCAAAGGACCTTTAATCAGCGTCAACGGTGTACGTATCTCGTGGGCCACATTCGTAAAGAAATCAATCTTTGCATGATAAACTTCACGTTCCTTCTCCTGCTCGAATTTCTCCATCTGCCTGCGGTGTTTGCTGTTACTGCGTCTCTTGAAATACATAACCGTATACAGGGAGCAGCCGATAATCAGCAGAGCATACACACAATACGCCCATATAGAGAGGTAAAAAGGAGGAAGAATATGTACCCCTAATGACACTTCGTCGTCACTCCATACACCGTCGCTATTAGCAACCTTTACCCGGAAGGTATAATCACCGTAACGAAGATTGGAATAAGTAACGATAGGGCTTTCGCCAACCGTCAGCCAATCCGTATCAAAGCCCTCCAGTTTATACATAATCCGGCTCGTTTTCGGAGCCTGGAAATCCAACGCTGCTACACGGAAAGAAAAAGAATTCTGATTGGACTGGAGCACAAGCTGGTCGGAGAAAGTTATACTCTTCTCTAACGGAGATCCCGGTTCGCCGGCATACACCTCCTTACCAAACAGAAAGAAATCAGTAATGGCAACAGACGGAATGAACTTATTCTCCGAGAAATTCTTGGGATTAAAAGCGATAAAACCATCGATGCTACCCAGATAGATCGTACCATCTTCGGTTTCAAAGCTTGAACGATAATTAAACTGGTCGCCCAACAAGCCATTAGAGGTGGTATATACTTTCATCACTCCGGTGGTAGGTTGGAAGCAAACCAGACCGTTGTTGGTTGTCAACCACAAAAATCCTTCTTTGTCCTCCACAATCTGATATACAACATCGTTCGGCAATCCGGCCGACAAATTATAATTGGCAAATGTGTCCGTATCCGGCTGAAAACGACAGAATCCTCCTCCTTGGGTAGTCAGCCAGATTTGCCGGTGAGAATCTTCAAAGATGCTCAAGACCTTGTCATACGGAAGGCTCTTCGGATTATTTTCATCGTGCAAATAGTTCTTCCATTTCTTTTCGCTCACATTGTAGCAATAAGCTCCATTTGCATAAGTTGCCAGCCATAGATTACCACCGGAATCTTCCTTTATATCATATACAAACCTGCCGTTCAGTTCCGGTATCCGGTCAAAATCATCAGATTGTCTGTTGTATCGCAGCAAACCGAATAAAGTACCCAGATAAATATCACCCGTCGTTGTGCGGCAAATAGAGAACACGCTATTGTCTATCAATGAACGGGGAGAGTCTGTTTTCTGATAGGTTTTCACGATAGCTCCCGTACGCGTATCTACTACTTTCACTCCTTTTGAGAAGGTTCCTACCCAAAGATGGTTATCAATCAAACACAGACCATGCACATTGGTAAAAGCACTGCTAGGGGTAAAAAAGGAAAAAGTCTTGGTCTTCGGGTTGAAACGGTTCAAACCGCCGTCTTCCGTACCAATCCACAGAATACCCTGATTATCCTGGCAAAACTCACGTACCCGTTTTCCATGCAAACCATTATCTGTTCCTTTGGGATAATATTTTTCAAAATACGTATAAAAACGCGGATAGTAGTTCACACCTCCAAAATAAGATCCAATCCAGATACCACCCTCTCGATCCTTACACAAGGAATAAATAGCATTATCGGACAAAGAATAAGGGTCGTTGATCGAACTGCGCAAATGAACATATTTACCCATTCGAAGATTATAAATATAGAGTCCCGATTCTGCACCAATCCACAATTCATTATCAGAAGCGACCAGCAGTTCGCGACAAAAAACAGACTCTCCATTTTCATCCTCTGAAAGTAAGTCATGTAGTTTGTTAGAGGTCAGGTTCAGTTCTTTTACTCCTCCCTTTAAAGAGCCTACATATAGACAATTATATGCTCCTTTCACCAGGCCTATCACGACATCATTCTCATAAGTTTTTTGATTGTCTACAGGCGAGACATAAGGATGAAGGGTTTGCAAACGGTCTTTCGAAAAGAAAAGTCCATCACCATAGCAACCAATCCAAAGAGTTCCGCTATTATCGAAAACAAAAGACTGAACATTGGTGGAGATAAAAGGAAAGTTCTTCAATGTATAATTCCGGAGCTTTCCTTCCTCCAAATCATAACAAAATAATCCCTGTGACTCTACCGCTACCCAGACACATCCCTTATTGTCTCCGGAAATTGCAGTTACGGTATGTTCAATTTTCGTATTTTCTACGCTCAATTCAGCAAAATGCCGGAAAGAATCTTTTTCCGGATGATAGATATAAAGTCCGACGTCCGTACCTACCCAGATATCTCCTTTCGCATCCTCATAAAGTGCTGTGATAAAATTATTGCCAATACTCCGCCGTGTGCGGTCATCATGTTTAAACTTGCGGAATGACAAACCGTCATATCTATTCAAACCATCTTTGGTGCCGAACCACATAAAGCCTTGCCTGTCCTGCAAAATCGCATTGACCGTATTTTGGGATAACCCGTTCTGTACACTAAGATTTTTAAAATAGTAATGTTCGTCCGCCATCTGTGCATGGCAGCCTATCCGATAGCCTATTAAACAGATTAAAAGTATTAGAACTTTCTTCATAAACATACGTGTTTTCTATCCTTCCGTTTGAGTTACCAAATGTAGGCAAAATCATAGCGGAAAGATAGTAAATATGTCTCAATGAATGAAAGAATAGTCCTATTTTTCTATCCTGATACGCGCATCAACTGCTATAACGGCTTTTTGCGTAGCTAAAAGCGGATTTATATCCATTTCTTTGATTTCTGTAGCGAAGCGTAACAAAGTGGACAAACGAACAATAATTTCAGCAAACTTATCTTCGTTGACTCCTTTTTGTCCACGTGTTCCCTGAATGATTTTATAAGCACGCAGCGAATGAATCATTGAGTAGGCTTCTTCGTAGGAAAGTGGAGCCAAACCGGAAGACACATCTTTCAGCACCTCCACAAAAATACCTCCCAAACCGCAAAGCACTACATGACCGAACTTCTCTTCGTATTTCGCACCGATAAACAATTCCGTACCTTTCAACATCGGCTGTACCATAATTGCCCTAGCATCAGGAATCTGCATCATACGATCGAATTCCAGTGCCAGATGTTGCTCGCTTTTGATGTTCAGAACGACACCACCGACATCTGATTTGTGCACAGGGCCAACCACTTTGGCAACTACCGGAAATCCGCACCGACGGGCAAAAGCTACTATCTCCTCTTTATTATCGGAAACAAATTCATCTACCAACGGAATACCGGCAGCGTGCAACAATGCCTGTACATAATTGGGAGCGATATAACCATCCTCCGGAATAGAATCAATAATACGACGAATCCTCGGAACGTCCACTCCGAACAATTCTATTTCAGGAACTGCCGGTTTAGGAGCATTGACGATACGTGAAAGGGCAGTACCCAAGGTCACTTCGTCTGCAAAATTCACATGCCCTTTTGCCAGGAAGGCGGAAACCTCCGCTCCGGCTGTATTAATGGAAGGAAGAATGGGAAAAATCGGTTTCTTGCAAGTCTGCATCTTTTCATGAAGCACATCATACATTTCAAACATAGTAACCAATCCCGGAGTTCCGAAGATAGCCATCATGGCGTCTATATTATCAAGCTTTTCCTCGCAGTAGTCAATGCAAAGGCGCAGATGTTCCGGTGTTCCGGTAGCCAGAATATCAATAGGATTCCCGACGGCAGCACCGGGGAATAGTTGGGCTTTTAGTTCCTCGGCTACTTCTCCCTCCAGCTTAGGCACATTCAGTCCGCCTTTACTCAAGGCATCTGTCAGCATCACTCCCGGGCCTCCGGCATGAGTGATAATGGCAAAATTCTTTCCTTTCAATTCGGGTAAAGTAAACACGCAACCTACGGTAGTCAATTCCTCACGAGAGAAACAGCGCACAATCCCTGCTTTACGGAACAAAGCCTCTACTGCCGAATCGGAACTGGCGATTGCTCCTGTATGGGAAGATGCCGCCCGGCTTCCGCTCTCCGAACTTCCGGCTTTGATTGCCGCAATCTTGCACCCTTTTCTAATCAAAGACGAAGCATGGAATAACAACCTGTCCGGATTCTGAATACTTTCAATATAGAGTAGTTTCAGATGAGAATCTTTTTCGGGATCGAAGTTCTCATCCATAAATTGCAATACATCTTCCACGCCGATCTGCTTGGCATTTCCCACCGACCAGACTGAATTGAACTGCAAACCTTTTGTTACGGCACTTTCGAGAATAAATACCGCCGTAGCACCGGAGCTAGAAATCAAGTCCACCCCTTTGGGGTTTAAGTTAGGAATCGGCTGGCTGAACACGCTATGATGCCATGTATTCATCAATCCGATGCAATTAGGACCAATCAGCGAAGCACCGTATTTATTGACTGTTTCCAAAATACGTTCTTCCAACAGTGCTCCTTCGTGAGTTTCTTCACCAAAACCTGCCGAGAGTATGATAAATGCCCTGGTTTGTTTCTTGCTAGCCAATGTTTCCACCATATCAGGACACATCGAGGCAGGCACAGCCAACACCGCCAGATCTGTGTCCGGCAGATCATTCACGTCCGCAAAGGCGGGAACTCCCTGTACTTCCTTTTCCTTCGGATTCACCGCCCGAAGTTCTCCCCGATAACCTCCATTTATCAAATTCTTTAATATTGCGCCACCCGGCTTATGCACATTATTCGATGCCCCTACTACGACAATGCTTTCAGGACGAAGCAACTGGGTTGTTATCATATCATGCTTTGGTTTTCGTTTAACTTAGGTACAAATATATTCTTTCTTACGAGAAAAAAGAAAGAAAAAGGGGAGAAATATAGATGGAAATAGATGATAAAAGAGGAAATGAGCAAGAAATTATATAGATTATACTGACTTATTGAAATGCAAAGCTATAATCTTACCATGTAATTCTTATCATTAGAACAGAATATTACTTTATGCAGAAAAAATGGACATAAAACTCATACAGAATCAAAAATATACAAGATGAGTCCGGAGTATATTGGAAAACTTGAAGGATAAGCAAGTTGCATAATCCATATTCACACAAAACAGACTTTAAATCATTCGATTCAACATCAAAAAGGCAAAATTCCTAATTTCAGGAGCAGATTATTGCAAATATAAGTTCAAATAGAAACAACTCACATGTTACCTATTCGACAGCAACCAGCACAAAACAAGTATTCTAAATGCCCTTTTGTCCTTTCGTTTAAAAGCAAGAAAGTACTTCTCACTGACCAATAAACCGTTTCTTTAAAAGGAACGAAGTCTTCCTTTAAAAGCAATGATTCATGATTCTATCAACAATCATGAATATTCACTCATTTGTATTCAAGAAAGATTACTTATTCCGCATATTCATACAGTATTTTATACGTCACTTCTTTTATTAGAATACAATTTAGATACTCCTAATCTGTTTCAATCTTAAAAATAGAACATAATAGAAAATATAAAAATACCCCGATACAAATTCGCTATTTTCTAGCCAACTTATATCAGGGTAAAACACTTTCTTTTTACCTGTTTTTTTATTACGAAACGTTCCTGTTTCATTCTGTGACCACTTTTCAATGAAATAATCTGTGTTAATCCGTGTAATCTGTGGTGAAAAGTCATTATCTTTGCACATTGCAAAGTTGAAAACAACAAAAATCACACTATATAATGGAAAAGAAATTCAAAAGAACCACCGTCACATCGGCACTGCCGTATGCGAACGGTCCTGTCCATATCGGTCACCTGGCGGGTGTATACGTGCCGGCAGATATCTATGTACGCTATCTGCGTCTGAAAAAAGAAGATGTATTATTCATCGGAGGTTCGGACGAACACGGAGTGCCTATCACCATCCGTGCCAAGAAAGAAGGAATTACTCCACAGGATGTAGTAGACCGTTATCATTCGCTGATTAAGGAATCATTCAAAGAGTTCGGTATCTCATTCGACGTGTATAGTCGCACCACTTCACCGACGCATCACCAACTGGCTTCGGATTTCTTCAAAACATTATACAATAAAGGAGAATTCATCGAAAAAACATCCGAACAATATTACGACGAGGAAGCAAAAACATTCCTTGCCGACCGTTATATCACCGGAGAATGTCCTCACTGCCATTCGGAAGGCGCTTACGGCGACCAATGCGAAAAGTGCGGAACCTCACTTTCTCCTACAGATCTTATCAACCCGAAAAGCGCCATCAGCGGTAGCAAACCGGTAATGAAAGAAACCAAACACTGGTATCTTCCTCTCGACAAACACGAAGCATGGCTGCGCAAATGGATTCTGGAAGATCACAAAGAATGGCGTCCGAACGTATACGGTCAATGCAAAAGCTGGCTCGACATGGGTCTGCAACCACGTGCCGTGAGCCGTGACCTTGATTGGGGTATCCCTGTTCCCGTAGAAGGAGCAGAAGGAAAAGTGCTCTATGTATGGTTTGACGCTCCGATCGGATACATCTCCAACACCAAAGAACTTCTTCCCGACAGCTGGGAAACATGGTGGAAAGATCCAGAAACGCGTCTGATTCACTTCATCGGAAAAGATAATATCGTATTCCATTGCATCGTATTCCCTGCCATGCTGAAAGCAGAAGGCAGCTATATCCTGCCGGACAACGTGCCGAGCAACGAATTCCTCAACCTCGAAGGAGACAAGATCTCTACTTCCCGCAATTGGGCCGTATGGTTGCACGAATATCTGGCTGATTTCCCCGGAAAGCAAGACGTACTCCGCTACGTACTGACCGCCAACGCACCGGAAACGAAAGACAACGACTTCACTTGGAAAGACTTCCAAGCACGCAATAACAACGAACTGGTAGCCGTATACGGCAACTTCGTAAACCGTGCAATGGTGCTGACTCAAAAATACTTCGACGGTCGCGTACCCGCACAGGGCAGCTTAACCGACTACGACAAGGAAACGCTGAAAGAATTCGCAGACGTGAAAGCAGAAGTAGAAAAACTGCTCGACGTATTCAAATTCCGCGATGCACAGAAAGAGGCCATGAATCTGGCACGTATCGGAAACAAATACCTGGCCGACACCGAACCGTGGAAACTGGCTAAGACAGATATGGAACGTGTAGGAACCATCCTCAACATTTCCCTGCAACTGGTTGCCAACCTTGCCATCGCCTTCGACCCATTCTTGCCGTTCAGCTCGGAAAAACTCCGCAAAATGCTGAACATGGATACTTTCGAATGGTCTGAACTGGGAAAAGATAACCTGCTTCCTGTAGGCCATCAGTTAAACAAACCGGAGTTATTGTTCGAGAAGATCGAAGACGCTACTATCGAAGCACAGGTACAAAAGCTGCTCGATACAAAGAAGGCAAATGAAGAAGCCAACTACAAAGCTAATCCTATCCGCCCGAACATCGAATTCGACGACTTCACGAAACTGGATATCCGTGTAGGTACCATTCTTGAATGTCAGAAAGTACCGAAAGCGGATAAATTGCTGCAATTCAAAATCGATGACGGACTGGAGACACGTACCATCGTATCAGGTATTGCCAAGCATTATCAACCGGAAGAGCTGGTAGGCAAACAGGTTTGCTTCATCGCCAACCTTGCTCCGCGCAAACTGAAAGGTATCGTCAGCGAAGGCATGATTCTAAGTGCCGAAAACAACGACGGCAGTCTGGCAGTTATTATGCCGGGACGTGAGGTGAAGCCGGGCAGCGAAGTAAAATAATAAAACTAGAATAGGGAATACATGAAAAGCTATCATCACGCATAGCCTTTTCATGTATTCTTTGCAAATAACATGAGCGAGAATCAGTCACTAAAAGAAAAGACGGCCAAAGGACTATTTTGGGGAGGATTCAGCAACGGCATACAGCAGTTGTTAAATCTGCTTTTCGGAATATTCCTCGCGCGGTTGCTCACTCCGTCAGATTATGGAATGGTGGGAATGTTGGCCATCTTCTCCCTCATTGCCAGTTCGATACAGGAAAGTGGTTTCACAGCTGCCCTTGTTAATAAGAAAGAAGTGACGCACAATGATTACAATGCCGTATTCTGGTTCAACGCGGCCATCAGTCTGTCGCTGTACCTGCTGTTATTCCTCTGTGCACCGCTTATCGCTGACTTTTACGATACTCCCGAACTGACACCACTGGCACGTTATTCTTTTATCGGCTTCTTCATTGCCAGTCTGGGAATATCCCACAGTGCCTATCTCCTGCGTAATCTGATGGTCAAACAGCGGGCATTGTCTTCGGTTATCGGACTCACCGTGTCCGGAATCACCGGAGTCACTCTTGCCTACTTTGGTTTCTCTTATTGGGGAATTGCTACGCAAAGCATCGTTTACGTAACCATCAACACAGCCTGTTACTGGTATTTCACCCGTTGGCGACCGAGCTTGCAGTTCAACTTCACCCCGATTAAGGAAATGTTCGGATTCAGTGGGAAACTACTGGTTACCAATGTATTCAATCACATCAATAACAATCTGTTTTCCGTGATACTGGGTAAATTCTACAGCGAAAAAGAAGTAGGATATTACAACCAAGCCAATAAATGGTGCGGCATGGGCCAACTCTTCATCTCCGGCATGATAAACGGAGTAGCGCAACCGGTACTCACCAAAGTGTCCGACGACCTTGAACGGCAAAAACGGGTATTTCGCAAAATGCTGCGTTTCACCGCTTTTGTCTCGTTTCCCGCCATGTTGGGATTGGGAATCGTATCGGAAGAGCTGATTATCATCACCATCACTGACAAGTGGTATTCCAGCATATTAATCATGCAAATACTGTGTATCAGCGGAGCCTTTGCTCCCATCGCATACCTCTATCAGCAGCTCATCATCAGCAAAGGGAAATCCCGCATCTATATGTGGAACACCATAGCGCTCGGCATAATTCTACTGTCAGGCGTTCTGTTAGTCCACTCACACGGTATCTATGCCATGCTCGCCGTCTATGTATCCACCAATATACTGTGGCTACTGACATGGCACTACTTTGTATGGCAGGAAATAGGATTGAAGCTTCGCCATGCCCTGATGGACATACTTCCTTATGCTGCCATTGCGGCTACGGTTATGGTAATCACCTATTACACCACCCGCTCCATCGAGAATATTTATCTCCGCCTGGCAAGCAAGATAGTGCTTGCTGCAGCACTCTACGTAGCAACCATGTGGGGCAGCCGATCGGTTACTTTTAAAGAAAGCATTCAATATTTCATCAAAAAGAAGACACATGAACCCAAATGACCTTGCCACCCGATACCATCTTCTGAATAGTTCTTTCAAAAAGACGATGATTTATCACATAGGTATAGATGCCGGTTTCTTCACCGAATATACCTATATGCTTCACGCAATGCTTTATTGCCTGCAACACAAAATACAGTTCAAGCTCTACTCCGACGACGCCAACTTCGGATGGGAAAAAGGTTGGGAAGATTGTTTCGCCCCCTTCTGCGAGCAAGTGCACGAACCGTTTCATCACACTTATAACACCCATCGCCTCCCCTCCTGGCAGGCATTGATGAAAGACAAAAAGCTGCCTAAGACGAAGTTACTGAAATGGAAACTGAAAGTAACCTGTAAGAACATCATCGGAAAAGCCCTTGCTTTCTTCACGTATGGCAAACCGGTCCGACTCAACTTCCAAGTGACGTTCAACCCCAACCAGCATTTCCATATCCCCGAACTGGGAATAGACGGTGACTACCTCCACACCTTCCAAAAGCTGACGGAAATCACCTGGAAACTCAACGACACCACCGCACAGGAATGTCTCCAATTTGCCGCCAGCCTGCAACTTCCGCCTCAATACGCAGGATGCCAAATACGCGGAGGAGACAAGATCACCGAAACCAACCTGCTTCCACCGGAACACTACATACGGCTTATTAAAGAAAAGACCGCCCTACGCGACGTCTTTGTATTAACGGACGATTACCGCCTTTTCGAACAAGTACAAACCCTTGCCCCGGACATACACTGGTACACCCTTTGCAGCCCCGACGAAAAAGGATATGTCAACATCGCTTTCACGCAGACCACCAAAGAGCTGAAACAGAAACAAATGGCACGTTTCCTTTCCTCGATACAGATATTGATGGACGCCTCCGTCTTTATAGGAAGCATCACTACCGGCCCCAGCCTGTTCCTATTGAAGAAATTCTATCCGGACATCAATCCGGCAGACTGTCTGCTCAAGGACTTTCCGCAAGCATCCGTCCTTCCCATACCGGGACGAGGACAAGTGGCCACCGAATTTATGCAAGGAAACTCAACATGCAAGGGAACTTAAAATGATAGTAACTTAAAGTTATAGTAACTTAGCAATATAATTACTACTTTTGTAGCACAACGTGCATTAACCATTTCCGATGAACAAGAAATATACAGCCGAAGAGCTTGATTTATTACATGCCGAACTCTACGACATATTGGGAGAAACCATCCGGGTGTGTCAGAAGCACAACATTCCCTATTTTGTGATTGGCGGCACGGCAATCGGTGCACTCTACGACCAAGCGATTCTCCCCTGGGATGATGATATTGACATAGGCATGACGCGGGAGAACTACAACAAATTTCTGAAAGTAGCTCCCGAGGAACTGGGTCCTTCCTACTTCCTTTCATGGATAGAGACAGACCCTCATACCCCGTATTATTTTGCCAAAGTCAAGAAAAACGACACCCTTTTTGTAGAAGAAATGTTCAAGAATGTCCCGATGCATCCGGGCATTTTTGTCGATATATTCCCATTCGACAAAATTCCCGACAACAAGCTGCTGCGAAGAATACAATCCGAAGCACTCGGCTTCCTCAAATGCTGCCTGATGGGAAAAGAGATATGGATGTGGAAACACTTCGGTACATGTGAAATAGAGAACCCCACGAACCGGGGAGCCTTCTCCTGCTTCCTGAACAGGGTAGTCGACCTGCTTTTCTCTAAAAAAGCAATCTACCGCATGCTGGTGTCAGTTCAAAGCTGTTTCAACTCACGAAACACCCGTTACTATAACAACGTAATGGCCACTGCCGACCACGTAACCGTAGAAAGCATCCGCCACCTGCAACCCGTGAAATTCGGTCCTCTCACAGTGACCGCCCCCGACGACCTGGAAGGATTTTTGCGTTACAACTATCCAACCCTGCATCGATTTACAGAAGAAGAGCAGGAAAAAGTGAACAACCACTATCCTGCCGCCCTGTCATTCAGTACAACCCCAAAACAAGAACTATGAATATGAAATCCGCTTTAGTAGACGTCCCGGTACTTATCCTGTTCTTCAACCGCCCGCAACAGTTGTCGCAAGTGTTCGAGCAAGTGAAGAAAGCGCGTCCGTCCCGCCTCTTCCTCTATCAGGACGGAGCACGAAACGAACGTGACCTGCCCGGAATAAAAGCCTGCCGTGAAATCGTATCACAGATAGACTGGGAATGTGAAGTAGAACGGCTTTATCAGGAAAAGAATTTCGGCTGCGACCCTTCGGAGTACATTTCGCAGAAATGGGCCTTTTCGAAAGTCGACAAGTGCATCGTATTGGAAGACGACGATGTGCCCGCCGTCTCCTTTTTCCAATTCTGCAAGGAGATGCTGGATAAATACGAATATGACACCCGCATCAGCATGATTGCCGGATTTAACCCCGAAGAAATCACCCAAGATATGCCCTATGACTATTTCTTTACCACCACCTTCTCTATCTGGGGATGGGCAAGCTGGAAACGGGTAGTCGACCAATGGGATGAGTTCTACAACTTCCTGGACGACTCCTTCAATATGCAACAACTGGAACAGCTTATCAAGGAACGCAAATTCCGGAGCGACTTTATCTACATGTGCCAGCGTCACCGGGAACAGCAGAAAGCCTTTTATGAAACGATCTTCCACGCCTCCATACTGTTCAACTCCGGGCTAAGCATCGTGCCTACCCGCAACATGATTAATAACTTGGGAGCAACGGCAGATTCCACCCATTTCGCCGGCTCGATTCATACCCTGCCCAAAGGTTACCGCCGCATCTTCACGATGAAGCGCTATGAGGTGGATTTTCCACTGAAACATCCCCGCTACGTCATCGAAAACGTTGCCTACAAAGAGAGCGTTTACCGCATCATGGGCTGGGATCATCCGTGGATCAAGATCGGACGTTCGTTCGAAGAACTGTTCCTCAACCTGAAATACGGCAATTTCTCCATCATTACGAAAGCTGTCAAAAACCGAATCAACAAATGGCTGAAAAGAAACAAGCACCACTAAATAAGTTGCTTACTATTTATTTTTACCATACCCGCCTCACACGGGAAAGCTACGAGGAATGGAAAGAATATAAATTCCCCGGACACATCTTATACGGACTTCCTTTACTGGAGAATTACGGAATACACTCCGTGATGCACAAATGCAAATATTTCTCCGGCCGTCTGAAACTCATGCTTTACGCCACCAAAGAGATTCTCTTCTGCAAGGAGAAATACGACGTCCTCTACGCCACCTCTTTCCGGGGTATAGAGCCCGTCATCTTCCTCCGTGCCCTGGGACTGTACCGCAAGCCCATCGTGATCTGGCATCATACGGCAGTCGTGACCAATCCCAAACCGTGGCGCGAACAAATCTCCCGCCTTTTCTACAAAGGTATAGACCAAATGTTCCTGTTCAGTCGGAAACTGATTCAGGACTCGCAGAAAACCCGGAAAGCACCGTCCCACAAACTGAAACTCATCCATTGGGGACCGGATCTTCCTTTCTACGACCACCTGCTTGCAGAAATGCCCGACCGGAAGCCCGAAGGATTTATCTCCACCGGCAAAGAAAACCGGGACGTAGACACCTTGCTCCAGGCATTTGCCGCAACGAACGAGAAACTGGATTTGTACATTGCCGTCTCATGCGGTAACATCAACTATAAAAAGATCATCGACCCGTATGCATTGCCCGACTCCATTCGCATCCATTATACCGACGGAGTGATTCCCTACGAACTGGGGAAACTGGTGGCACGCAAAAGTTGTATCGTGATCTGCTGCCTGGACTTCCCCTATACCGTAGGACTGACCACGCTCGTGGAAGCATTCGCCCTCGGCATCCCCGTCATCTGTTCGCGCAACCCCAACTTCGAAATAGACATCGACAAGGAAGGAATAGGCATCACCGTAGAATATAACGACGTACAAGGCTGGATAGACGCTATCCGCTACATCGCCGACCACCCCGAAGAGGCACGGCGCATGGGAGAGAATGCCCGCAAACTGGCGGAAGAACGTTTCAACCTCGAAATCTTTTCACGCGAAATAGCAGAAAGCTTGCTGGAAATATCAAACATTTCCTCTAAAAACCGTACATTTGCATAAACTTTTGCCCATGAGAGTCCTGATTATAAATACATCTGAACGAATAGGAGGAGCAGCCATCGCAGCAAGCCGGTTGATGGAGTCACTGAAAAACAACGGCATCAAAGCCAAAATGCTGGTACGTGACAAACAGACCGACCAAATCAGTGTTGTCCGCTTAAAAAGTAACTGGTTGCAAGTGTGGAAGTTCATGTGGGAACGGATTGTGATCTGGAGTGCCAACCGTTTCCGGCGTTACCATTTGTTTGACGTAGACATCGCCAACACAGGTACAGACATCACCTCACTCCCGGAATTCCGCCAGGCCGACGTGATCCATCTGCATTGGATCAACCAGGGAATGCTCTCACTGAACGATATACGAAAGATACTGACCTCCGGCAAACCCGTAGTCTGGACCATGCACGATATGTGGCCATGCACCGGCATCTGCCATTACGCACGGGAGTGCAACAACTATCAGCAGGAATGTCACGACTGTCCGTACATCTACAAAGGCGGGGGACGAAAGGATTTATCCTATCGCACGTTCCGCAAAAAACAAAAGTTATACAGCTACGCTCCCATTCATTTCGTCACGTGCAGCCATTGGCTGAAGGAACAAGCCCAGACCAGTGCATTATTTGAAGGGAAAAGCGTGACCAATATTCCGAACGCTATTAATACCAACTTGTTCAAACCCATGAACAAGAAGGAAGCGCGTGCCAAATTCATGTTGCCGGAAGGTAAGAAACTAGTTTTGTTCGGCTCATTAAAGATCACCGATAAACGAAAAGGGGTCGACTATCTGATTGGGGCATGCAAACTGTTAGCAGAAAAGCATCCGGAATGGAAAGACTCACTGGGTGTAGTCGTATTCGGCAACCAGTCGCAGCAGTTACAGGAACAACTTCCTTTCCATGTATACCCGCTCCCTTATATCAAAAATGAGCATGAAGTAGTGAATATCTACAATGCCGTAGACCTCTTCGCCATCCCGTCTCTGGAAGAGAATCTTCCCAATATGATTATGGAAGCAATGGCCTGTGGAGTGCCTTGTGTCGGTTTTAATGTGGGAGGTATCCCCGAAATGATCGATCATCTGCACAACGGCTACGTGGCACAATACAAATCCTCGGAAGATTTTGCCAACGGCATACATTGGATATTGACGGAACCGGAATACGATGAACTCTCCGCACAAGCCTGCCGCAAGGCCATAGCCAACTATTCAGAAAGTATCATAGCGAAGAAGTACACGGACGTTTACAACAAAATAACAGGGAAATATGCATAGTGTCCATCCTACTCCCAAGTTCTCGATTATCACGGTGACCTACAATGCCGAGAAAGTACTGGAAGATACCATCCAAAGTGTTATCTCGCAGACTTACCACCACGTAGAATACATCATTGTGGACGGAGCCTCCAAAGACGGTACTCTCTCTATCATCGACAGATACCGCTCACGGATAACTACCGTCGTCAGCGAACCGGACAAAGGATTGTACGATGCCATGAACAAGGCGATCTCCCTTGCCAGCGGCGACTATCTCTGTTTCCTGAATGCGGGCGACTGCTTTCACGAAGACGATACTTTGCAGCAAATGGTGCACAGCATTCATGGGAACGTTCTCCCCGACGTCATCTACGGGGAAACTGCGATTGTTGACAAAGACAGGCACTTTCTGCATATGCGCCGCCTTTCCACGCCCAAAAAGCTGGACTGGAAGAGTTTCAAACAAGGAATGTTAGTCTGCCATCAGGCTTTCTTTGCCAGACATACGCTAGTGGAACCTTATGACTTAAGCTATCGGTACTCCGCCGATTTCGATTGGTGCATCCGCATCATGAAAAAGGCGCGTACCCTGCACAATACACATCTGATAATTATCGACTATCTGGATGAAGGAATGACTACGCAGAACCGGAAGGCTTCTCTTAAAGAACGGTTCCGCATTATGGCAAAACATTATGGATGGATAAGTACCGCAGCACATCACGCTTGGTTTGTACTGCGGTTGATTATCAAGCCGGGACAATAAACAGTGTATTTCAGACTGACTGACCCAGCCAGTCTGAAACTATAAAATATAGAATTATATCCTATATTTATTGAATTTTATGTGCTTTAGGTGATTATTCGTATTTCCTGACTGCACAAATATACAACAACAACATCAAACACCCAACAAACGATCACTAAATTGAGCATTTTCAATGGTTATTTAACCATCACTAATCTCACAATGTTAAATTATTAACAGTTTCAGCATCATCTTCTCTCTCACCAATAGCACGAAGTTCTAACTGGCTATCAGATAAAAGAAGAACACTAATAACAGCTATATTAAAACAAAAAAGCCCGAATATAATCGGGCTTTCCAAAGCACCTCTTTCGAGGTATTCAGTACAGAATGTCGTCAAACAAAAGATCTTGATAATGCTTAATCAAAATTGAACTGTACTAATATTATAATGCTGCCGCAATTTTTCTTATATTATTAAGCTTTTCCTTCATCTTGTCGCTACTTCTAGCTATATCCAAATTATAATCTGTCTGCATCCTAACCAAAACGTCTGCCTTAATCCCTAAAGCAGCTTCCAGAACTAATGCAAATTCTGAAGTTATGGATCTTTTCCCATTTAGAACCTCATTCAGCACACTATACGAAATACTGAACTTCTCGGCAAAATCTTTCTGCTTTATAGATCGGTATTCCAGCTCATCTTTTACCAACTCTCCGGGATGGTACGGAATGAACGATTGTAAATTGTTTGCTAATTTTCCCATATCCTTATTTATAATGATTCGTTATATCCACTATTGAACAAATTTCTATTATTGATTGGTCGCTTTGACTAGGTATTTCCCTAAATTCCAAACGATATTGATCGTTTATACGCAAAGAAGAAATCCCCTTTTTATCACCTTTCAACTTCTCGTAATTTAAAGATTGGAAAGTGAATAAATCCTCCATTCTGGAGATACTCATCAAGACCTTCACGCACTTTAAATATCCCTTTACTATATTAGGTTGAAACCGATGTTTTTTATCGGTCGTTTTACCTTTTTCGTATAGGTCTGCTAAATAATCTTTTTCAAATTCTACATTCATAGCTGTTTATTGATGCTACAAATATAGCATTTTATTTTCAAATTCGCACATTTAGCGAATTTATTTAAGATAATATTAGAAACAAAAACGCCCATCTTTGGATGGGCGGGAATGGGTTACAATGTTGACTCCGAGAAATCCAATTCGTAGACAACCTTTTCGCTTTCATCCCTTTTGAATTTTCCCACACAGATAAGTTCGGGAAAGTCGGGACCCAATGTCCAGAAAGGAACGGATACTGCATCTCCTTCAGCAAGTTCTAGTGTGCTCACTAGCTTTTCAGCTTCTTCCTTACAGATTTTCTCTAATTTTTCCATGCTGTCCGTGTTTTTACCACAATGAACGGCAATTTCATTTTGTTGGTTTGATGTTTTCATGATTTTATTGTGTTATTTGGTTAGGAAAATTCAATATAGTACGCATTTGGGCATCTATTTGCAATAATGCTTCAAATTGCGTTTCCAAGCTTTTAAGCATTGAATCAATAGTATTATCTGAAGGCTTGAGGGACTCTACCTCTTCCAATAACCTATCAGATAAGTTTTCATTAAAAGATCTTTCCATTTGCGCCAAATAAGCTTGATAAGTTATTCCCGGCATTAAAAACTGGTTTCCTGCGTTATATTTTTCTATAAACTCCCTCAATTCCGCTTGAACTTGCAGAGACAACCTTTGAGTAGCCTTAAATTGTATTTTCAAATGAGAAAACTTTTCTTTAGGCTTACGATGGAATTGATAGATGAAAGTTATTATAGTAATAACAACACCTATTATAGCAATTATATCCATATATTTATATTTCTCCATCATTTTTCACATTCAACTTCCAGTAGGTTCTATCTCCCCCTTCATACCACCTAAAACCAACCGTTTTAAATCTAAGGTCCTCCAATTCTTTTCGGATTTCCTCATAAGTCGCTTTTATAGTACCGTTATCTGCAAACATATAGCCTTCAAATGTTATGTCTCTTCCACTTAGTTTTACTTCTATGTTCTTTTCCCATAACTTTTCTTTTGCGTTGTTATAATACATCTTACGAGCTAAAGGGAAATGCTTTTTTTGAAAGGCTGACAATGCCTTCCGAAGCTTATCACACATAGATTTATCATCACATTCAGAAAGAAGCTTTTCTCCCTTCTTTATTTGGTCTTGAAACAAGATAATACTAACTATAGAATTTATTTTTATTCCTTCATTCAAATCCTTTATAATTGATTCTATTTTTTCATTTGGAGAAGACTTTATACTTACGACACGTCCGTTATATGATCCATAGAATTCTTCACCTGGATTATTAGTCTTTTCCTCATACAAAAATGCAGTATTTATATCATATAGTTTTAACGATCCAACAGCATTTTTTATAAAACTGATATCTTTAGAAGTTAATTTCCTGCTAGTATATAGATTATACACGCCGTTTGGTTCTGATGATAAAAAAGCTATTGTATCTTTATCTTCTATATAAATTTCATTTGAATATTCATTATGAAATTTTTGAATAGGATTCATTTTGAAATAATCTAGGCAATATGCATAATAATGCCCTTCATCCAAAGTACTATCGCTATATAAATATATGGTATAATCAGATAAAAGTCCTAGTTCTTCCCTAATAGAATCAACTTGTTCTTTGTTTTTTTGGGCATCTTTCGTCCAAACATGATAGCTTCCTCTATTATTCTTAAAATCTTTCTTGAAAACAGAAACTAGCAGTTCTCCGTTTTTAGTAATATAATTTATGTCTCCTTTTTTATTATTCAAAGGTGTACAAGAAATAATAAAAAAGAGAATTAAGAAATATAACATTACCTTCATAACTGTGTGTTTTTGCTATCGGTTAATATTTACCTGTTATCATAAATTTTATAGAAGAAAATAGATTAGAAAAGTTTTTCTTCAATTTATTATCGCTAGGAAGTTCCGGCCTACTTTCCTCATTAGCTATCTTTTTTAAAAGTCTTATGATTTCTTGCTGATTTTTTATACGCTCATTTATTTTCCAATACCGACATAATACTTCTCTACATACAAAAAAGAAAAGTATTAAAACTAGGATAACTAATAGTATAATCTGCCCCATAATTGCGTGTTTTTATGTTATACAATATGACAAAATAACTGACAACTGTTCATAAATGCAAATAAATCAGCATATATCTTTACCTAGAAAGCAAAAAAGTTGTTTTTTCTTGCATTTTTCAAAAATAGTTTGTATGTTTGCGGTGTCAACAAATTCATAAGAGCGGCAAACTCTTATGGCTCTACCATATAGAGTTATTTTTTTGCCAAGACATATTATAGTAGTATCGTTTTAAAGATATTGCGCCTACCGAGTGGAGATACGGAAACGCCTCCGACATTAATCTTATGGATTTGTTGACAGCTCGTAGTAGGCGCTTTTTTATTTGTTATGTCAACAAATCCTATTCAAGTCCTAAAACAAACCGAATTGCTTGGACACCAATTCACCGTTTATGGAACGGCAGAAAATCCATTGTTCTTAGCCAAAGAAGTAGGAGAAGTATTAGAATACTCCGAAAGCAATTCAAGCAAGTTAACTAATCTCGTAGATGATGATGAAAAGGTTCGTAATATTGTTACGACCCCCGGTGGAAATCAGGAAGTTTGGATGCTTACCGAGGACGGATTATATGAAGTCCTCATGCAATCCCGTAAACCAATTGCCAAGCAATTCAAGAAGGGAGTAAAACAAATTCTTCACGAAGTCAGAACCACCGGCGGATACATCTCCACCAAACAGGACGATACTCCCGAAGAAATCATGGCACGTGCTCTCACCATCGCACAAGCCACCCTTGCAAAGCGTGAAGAACGGCTAAAGCAACTCGAAGCCGAAACGGAACAACAGCAAGCCACTATCGAGTTGCAAGAAAAGGAAATCAAGCAGGCAGCCCCTAAAGTCAACTACTACGACACCCACCTGCAATCGGTCAACACGCTTACTTCCACACAGGTAGCCAAACAAATCGGAATGGTTGCGGAGAAACTACACAAGAAACTGAATGAAGCCGGAATAATATTTTATCAATCCGGGCAATGGCTTCTGTACTCCCCTTATTCCGCATGGAAGCTACACGACACCCGCACCAATACCTTCACCCGTTCGGACGGTTCCACAGGGACAAACTCGTACACCGTTTGGACGGAGAAAGGAAGAAGGTTTATTATTGCTCTGTATGAGAACGGATGGGATGTAAAGAAAGCCATCAAGCAGATAAAAGGTGAGCTGAATACTGCAGCATAACCATCCCCCCTTCCCTAATTCATAATTTACAGCAGTCCGTTTCAATGCCGGACAGCCACAACTATATCGAAAAGTTTAGTATCAAAAAAGAAAAGACACTATGAAACAGAATTATTTCACACTGAAGCAAAGTAGACAGATAAACAAGATATATAACGAAGTACAGAGCTATATGCCATTCGAGGAAGCCACATTTCCGGCTTTTATTTCAAAGATAATCCCGTTCGTGAGGGAATATTCACATTACACGGAGAACAGCAAGGAATACGCAAAAGAATTGTTTGCAGAAGAAATAAGAAGACTGACAGATAAATATTACCCGAACGGGTTCAAGCCCAGCAAGAAGCAACGGTATAGATTCTCTTTGATTGAGATTCCACGGATGAATTATTTTGAGGGCGATTACAAGCCTATCGAGGGCGTTGCGTGCATGAAGGTTATCAGAGCTTTCCGGGACTTCTCCCGTTCAGGATTAGAGGAAGAGGAAGAGTTTGTAAAGAAATTAATCAAAATATCCAATATGCTTAGTTAAGTCAGGGGGCTTCGGTCCGGCACATTAGTTGACGCCAATCAGCGGGAAAGGGTAGCCTTAGGGCTGCCCTTTCTTTATTCCCGGATAACTCCATAATGGAAGGCTGAATTATTATGCACTCTGTTTCAATTGCAATAGAATCAACAGATCCGTGAATTTTTCCTCATAGTAAAGCGGCTGGGTGCTTCTAGGATTATTCGGATTGACTTGATTCTCTCCAAAATTTAATCCTTCGCCTGTAATGGACTTGAATTTCTTTCGACCGCCCTTGCTAGATGTACGTGTGAGCTCTACCATCAATCCTTTTTCTATCATCTTCTGATTGAATACTTGAGCACTCACAGGGCAGTCGTTTTCTTTTAGAAGTTCCCCAGCTGATTTCAATATCCCCTTAGATGGCGTATAGTCCGGTATAGGTAATCCCAACGGCTCAGCGATAGTTCTTGCTAAGGCAAGTTTGCTGCTTTCATTCAAGTTGAGAAATCCTGTAAGCCAGTCCGCCACTGCTATTTTCTCTTTAATAGTTGGCTCTTTCAATTGTTTTGCATATTCGGCTGTTTTATGAAAGACTCTGCGGTAGACTTCAAATACTGGACGGACTTTCTTTACGATAAAATATTCAAGACAGGAGACGGTAAGATAGTAGTCATCCACATATTTAGCCCCTGACACCTGCTCCGCTTTTCGGCGGATCAGCTTATAATCTTCATTTTCAATGAAATCTCGAACAAGTGCCTTAACTGCACCATCTTTTCGTTCATAAATCAGCATCCAAACTTCATCCAAATTAACCGGATATTTCTCACTCGCTTTTGATAGCTTTAAAATAGCGTTGAAATACTCTTTAATTTCTTCACTTGTACTTGATTTTGTTAATTGATCCATAATCATTATATTTGCATTTGCAACATAAAGTTAATATTATCCCCATCAGCAGCTCGGACACTTCCGCTTTTGGGGATTTTAATTTGTCCGATTTTGTAGCAAGCGAGGATTCGAACCTCTCACGCCTTACCGACTTGCTGAACCTGCCACGCTTGGCATATAAAAAAGCGCCAAAGGCAAGCTCCTCACTTCTCACCGATGGCGTTATATCTTTCAGCCGTGAGGATAGCCGCATTATTTTCTATGCACAAATTTATTTCATACCCAATTATAAGCCTAAAAATTTTGAAGCTCAAATCTGATTCTTTTCCAAGTGTCAGATTTTGCAGAGAACCTACTTTTTCAGCCTTAAATCATGCCAATAATTATTCTGTTCTACTTTTCCTGTAATTTTTGTATAACCCCCGTAATTTTTCTAACCATGCACCATAAATATTGTCCTATTCTTCGTATTACGGATATATATATTCGACGAAAACACCTTTGTAATCTTCTCCCTCTTTTGCATACCAAATACTGCCATCCTCTTTTTTGAATAGGACATACACCGATTTCTCCATTTTAGCCGCCTTCTTTGCGATTTCCCGCATTTTCTCTATATAAGCAAGCCGTTTATTACCTTGACACCAGCAACTCATAATACGCCAAATTTTGAAAAGTAATTCTTAAGCGCCGGGTTAAGCACATATTCGAGGAAGTATTCACGGGACTTCACTCCTACTCCCAATATGGCACTTCCATACTTCCTTTCTATATCCGGTCCTATGTCGCTTCCTCTTGTTTCTATCTTCAACCCCTTTGAGGACGAAGAGACACGTATAGAATCATAAAATTCCCCTGTTATAATGAGGTTGGGGGTATAAATATCCCTAGCCGGATACCCCTGGAAAGAGGGAGTAGGTTTTGTTATTCTCTTCTTCATCTTAGCGTACCCCTTCGCATTGTTCTTCCACTTTCCGGCTTCATCAGTAGCAAACCAAGGATCGTTCAAATAAGTAGGTCGCAATGGTTTATCATTCCCATTTACACCTGAATACAACTGCTCTGTCACAAATTCCCTAACAAGAGATTTGTTTGAATCCATAGTGTGTTGAACCTCTCCTTCAAACCCGTTAACAAAAGCTGTCACATTATCCAATGCTTCTTTTATTGTAGCCATACGCAAATTATAAGAGAAAAGGGAAGGCAAATGCCCTCCCCTCTTGAAAACAAACCACTTAAATAATACCCTCTGAAGGAGTTCTGATACCGACAATCTTGTCGTAGATGTCAGAGAGGATATTTTCTTTTTCAGAATCCGTACGGTCAGAGAAAAAGACCTTGTGTTTCGCGATGAACTCCTTTTTCTTCATCTTCCGTACCTCTTCATCTACAAAATTGATTCCCTCGACTTTCATGATACCCACTGTTCAATACCAACCACACCGTTTTCCTGCAAAACTTTAGGGGACTTCAAGGAAGGAGTGCCGGTTGCCGTGATAACCAAATTTCCATTCTCAAATTTAACAGCGGACACCTCTCCATCAAAGCAAGCAGATGCACCTTCCGCCAATGCCGCACCGAAGAAAGAGGTAACATCAAGACCACCAAAATGCTCTCTTAGTTTATAATTGTTTTCTCCTGTGTCGAGTTTTACGAGTTCAACATACACAAGTCCTTTCAAGGCTTCCACAACATCGAACTTGTATACACGATAATCTGCGTTCTTCACGTATTTTTCGTAATCCTTGAACATCGTCCCAATAGTAAGGTTAGCCTCCGTACCGGATGAATCCCAGTCTTGTCCGCCCGGATAAGCACCGGAAAGAGGAATACCAGCAAGAATATCGGTGCCGTCATTCATTCCGTACACGACATTGTTTTCATCTACGAAGTACGCATCAAAAGCAACACCTTTGGCTGCCATGATATTCGCTTTCAGACTGGCATCATATTCATCCACTGTCCAAACATCATCCTTTGCGGAATACGATGTAATCTTGTTAGGACCATATCCGACTGCCGCCTTGTTGGCTTCCCCACCGGAAGGTGCATATTCAATAATTGTCTTGATCGGGAAGATACGATTCGGACGGTCATCATGACAAGCCGCCTCAAGCAATTCCGCCGTAGCATTTGCGGGAAGCTTATAACCATGCATCGTAAGAATAATAGCCTTTACTTTTCCCGGATCAAGCAAACATTTTGAAGTACCGGTATTAAATTGAGCCATACCGGCACATTCTCTAAATTCTGTTGCCATAGCACTTAATATTTTTAATTTTAATATTTAAATTCTTTATCTCAATAGCGTCGATGAAATCTCTAAATGGTTTACCGTCAGCTTCCACGCCTTTTCTTCCATATCGGTAGTTTTCTGTATACAAATGAGGAATTACACCGTTATACTCATTAACAATGTCCGGAGATGCAAGTATGCTTTTGATGAAAGCATCATAAACAGGTCGGAGAACATTGACGAACGACACTCTTTCCCTTTCTTCATTAAGATAATCCTTCCGAGTATCTACCATGATAATAAACTCAAGACTGGCGTTTGGGACATTAGATGTACGATCCTCAATATACGGGGAATACAGGCATATTATAGGAAACTTCAGTTTACTCGTTTCTTGCGACTGGCTCCATTCGGTTAACTGACCGGCAATATATTCCCAATCTCCAAACATATAGGAAACATTACTGCCATATATTTTAGCAGTATTATCTACAATATCTCTGAATATGTCGTTTATTGATTTCATATTCCCAGTCCATTTATGAATTCAAGCATAGTTGTGTTAAAAACAAAGCCGTCATATTCCTTATCTGATTCCAGGAAATCATACAAATCTTCATTCATCTGCACCATATTATTCCAAGCAGAAATCAAAAGAGGATTTGAATCCGCCTTTTTATCATCAGAGGCATATACAGTCCCTACCGGAGTTTGTACTACCCCACACCGCCTAACATAGTGAAAATACACATAATTAGCAATTGGGCTATATCCTTTACGAGAAAGCTTTTCTTTCAACTTTTCCCATTTATCGACATCATTTTTGCCTGATAGAAGATATTCAATGAATTCACGGCTCATACTTTTCCCCAAGACCATTCGGAGGAACTTTCGCTCATATAAATCGATATACGATTGGAGATTATCCCGCTCTGCTTTTCTTGTGATTGAATCATCGTCTATATCCCAGATTATACCGAGACTTAGCAATCCTGTAAAATATGAGCCGTCAATAATCATTGTTTATTCTCCTTTCTTCTTATCTTTTTTCAAAAGGTCAGAGCATCCAGCCTTATCGGCCGCAGAAGTTATTTCAGAAGTTTCTGAAACTACACCCATCTTTACCCATTTCATCGCAATCGGAAGGGAGACATGGGTTTCATCCCCCGCTTTAAATGCACCGAAATCTTTTTGGAATGTCACTTTGTACACTTCCGACAAGTCCATATTATAGGACTTGTCACTTTTGGCTGTATTAATATTACTTCTTTTCATATTTTATCTTTTAACGTTAAACGCTTTTGGTTATAGCAGTAATCACATTGGCAAATGTATCAGCTACAAATGCCGTCTTGTACTGTGACTTGATATAGGCAAGCATTCTCTTTTCGCCCAAGATAGTAACCAAGTTCTTAGTAAAGTCGTCATTCTCCCAGCCTATACTCATAGAAAGAACAACATAATCCCGAATAAACAGATAACGGAAGTCTCCCATCTGGAAAGAACCGAGTACTGCATTCGGATTTTGAATTACACGGAGTCCGGTAATCAATTCATCCCCAATCTTGAACGGGCGGATATAATCGCCATTGTCGTTCTTTGTGAGCTGCATATTTGCGTAATCTACCGGATTCATCCGAATGGCATTCGGGGAGTAGGCCATGTTGCTTACGCTTACAATTTGCGTATACGCGGCAACGATCGCATCATACATATTGGGGGACTTGGACACTTCGATTCCCGTCAGAGAGAATGCCGGAATAGAATCACCGACTCCTTTTATCTGGCCACCGGATCCCGTACCGTTGAAAATTCCGTCTTCTTCTTTCAAGCCGATCTTATTGATAATCTCGGCTTCAATTTCTCTTTCCAATTGCGGAATATCTTGTAAAACTTCGGTTGTAACCTTGGCTGTCAAAGCTACCTTCCCGGCAGAAACGGTAACAGTCTCCACGGATGCTGTCATCGAAGGTTTTAAACCTCCTTCGGGAACCCATGCAGCATCACCGGTAACATCTTTCAATTCAGCATATACTACGGACGGAGTAGAAATACTTGCTACATTAGCCACGTCACGGATAGAAGCACGTTTACGAGGATCTACACTGATTTGATCGTCAATTGTAATTCCACCAGCAACAGGACTTCCCCCTGTAGTCATTACAGGAGCAGATGCTTTCACTACGACATCAAATTTAATTCCGCCCTTTTTCTTTAGAGCTTCAACATCAATAGTTTTGACTCCGTTGATCTCGGTTACAAAGCCTTTGCAGGCATCAGCAATTTGTTCTCCAAGAGACTTAAGTCTGATATCTCCTCCTTTTGTTTTCTCGGTCGCAGCCTTGATCCGAACGATTGTTTCTTCAAATGATTTTAAACGTTCGTTGATAGATTCACTATCTGCAAATCCTTTGATTTCTTTTTTCAGTTCTTCGATAGATTTTGTTGCATTATCAATTGATTTCTTCATTGACTTTGAATCAATCTCATCATTCATGAACTGGGCGAAAAGAGCCTCCATGTAGCCATCCAGCCCCTTGGAAAACACTTCAAAAACTTTAGATTCGTCTTCGGACAATCCTTTGGTATCAAGGAAATCCTTAAACTCAACCTTTTTCACTTCTTTTCCCATACTACTTTAATTTTAAATTTTTGAACATTGATTTTACTTTATTGCCGTGCTTGTCGGCTTCCCCTCCTTCAGGTGTAGGTTCTTTCCGAATCTCCGGCCTGAATGATGCAAGTGACATTGCTTTTGATATGATTCTTTGTATCTTTTGTTGTTTGGATGCGGGCATCCCTGAACACACTTCAGATATTTCGGTATTTAGTTCTTCATAAGCTTTTTCGGCATCCTCTATGGATTTTAGCCCCAAATATTCTGTTTCTCCATTGCAACCGATAGAGACTACCGATATTTCATAAAGCTTTACCTCTTTCACTATGAAAGCGTCTTTTTCCGCATCGTATTCACAATTCTCCCACACATACTGATATCCGATTGAGAATTGGTTTAAAGTTCCGGATTCGAGCTGTTTTATTGCCTGTTCTCCCCTCGGGACTTCATCTATTTTTGCTTCGAAATAAAGTCCTTTTTCATCTTCATTTAATACTGCAATCCGGCCTATAGGCTCATTCATATTATGCATCCAAAGCATAATTATCTTATCGTTAGCCGGGCTTTCCGGCCCTCTGTCCTGGATGCTCTTGGAAAAACATCCTTTTATCAGAATATCACCCGCTTTGTCCTTGTTCCCAAAAATGGCGGCATATCCGCTAATGGTACGGCTTTCATTGTCGTAGTTTACTTCTTTTGCATAAATAGAGAATGTCTTATACTGCATCCCCATTCTTCCGCTATATTTATTAGTTTTGTCCATTTTCAATAGAGTTATTAGTTTTTAATTCACCTTTTGGATTATCAGGATCGATATCTATAAACTTTGCCAGCTCATTCCTGGATTCATCAAGAGTTATCTGACCTTTTTCAACTAATTGAATTAAAGAAGAAGCCATTTTCTGAAAAGCGGAAGAAGATGCGGACTTGTCTTTCTGAAGGCAATCAATATGAGTATAATCCAACTTTATAAAAACACCTTTGGGACAAATTGCGTCTGTCAAAGCTTCTGACACTTTTTCTGAATCAGGAATAATAAGACCTTGGTAAGCAGACTTTTCCGCTATGCTTTTGTTGTCATATTTAGATTCATCAAATAAACTATAATCAATACCTATCGCATTGCATATCTTTCTGCTACACCGCTCATCCTCTTCGTGAAGTTTAAGCTGGGACGCATCATAATTTAAGGGAATCCATCCAAGTTTTATCTTTGACGTCAGGATAGGAAATTTATTGAGAATACCATATTTTTCTTTTAGTTTAGATTCCAATATTTCTTTTTCCTCTGGTGTCATAGCCTGATTACCCATCTTATCGGTATAATCAGAATAAATAATACCTTTGGGACCACCATTTACAATTAACTGATAACTGGCTGCCATTGCTGCAATCCAGTTATTAATTGGCATAGAAAGGGAGTCTGTAACCGAAGAGAATTTTATATCCTGATTAGAGCCATTAACATTTGCAGAACTATCGTAAATTACAAAATAATCTTCATCGGATAATTCTTCTTGCAAACCATTCCATTCAAGATAAACTCTAGAAACAATATCTTCTATATCATACTGGCGAAATAGTTTCCCGGAAGAAACCATGTGAAATATCTGTGCAGGTATGACATACATTGCGAGTGGTAATGATTTTTTTATTGCTCTTACAGTGAAAATGGGACAATATCCGAAAAGCTTAAGAGACATCTCAATCTCTTTAAAGAATCCAGCTCTTGTTTGAAGTGGGTTAGGACGCGACAGCAATTCTCTAATATCATTATATCCCTCTTTCTCATTCCCATCCTTGTCTGTGACATATATTCTCCCATTCGCAAAAAGAGAACCTATTTTATTTATAACAGTAGAGAATGGGGTGCATACAAGAAGAGAATCTGCTTTATCCTTATCCAGGGTTAGATTATAATCATTTTTGATGTTACCAGATGGCGAGAAGAAATTGGTAAGATACAAGAAATTCCCATTAGAATCCTTTTCAATAGCTTTTACTGTCTCTCTCATTGAGGGAACAGATATATTAATTTTTTTTTGAAACCAATTTCCTAATTTAGACATAAAAAGAATGATTATCTGATTTGAGATAACCATTCCCTACGAAATGAAGAGGTCTTTACGGACAAAAATACTAACGAAAAATCCGATAGTATAAAAATTATAGGTTCCGTGTATCTTCACACGAAGGGATTGTTATCCTCACCGCAAATATAGAAATAATTTCTATTTAGTCCAAATAAAAATAGATAATTATTATTCGTAATTATATCACTTTTGAAGATTTTGCACGAGCGCACACGCAAGATAATACATACATGCCTTCAAAACTGTTAATACCATCATAATCAGACATGTTAGCGATTAATGCAGAAAATGAATCATCGGATTCCGGGAAGTAGATTGTTTTAATAATCGATTTATACGATTCAATCATAGTTTTCTTATCTGTTGATTCTTCTCTTACCCACAAATCATGATCTATAAGCTTCCTATAATCGTCTGCGTAATGTTTCATCTCTACGGGAATCTCCATTTGTACATTTCCGTCTGTTTTATTAATAAGTCGGTCAGCAGATATTAACGAATCCGAGAACAAGCAGTCAATCATGAATATCTTTCCGCCAGCAACGCAATAAGAAACCATTATAAACAATCCGTTTATATTGGGGTGTATTTCAACAAATATTTGATTATTTACCCCTATTCCCTCTTTCTTGTAGTACAGAATATCTACCTCACCTCTCATCTCCACAGTTCCTGTAAGAGCGTCGCATGCGTCATCGTGAGCGTTTTTCCCCCTTTTCCTGTATGTTTTCAGTTGAGACGCAAATTCCGGCCACCTCCTTTCCCAATCAGCAGGGAAATAAGTAAGGTTCATCACCTCGGAAGATCTGGTAAAGATCCGAACCTCTTTGTTTTTTGACTGATGAAACCAGCTTACTTGAGTCTTGGAGTTGCCAATCATCCGCATTTGTTTCTCTACATTCCGGGCAAATCCCCTTCCTCCATTATTGCTTTCTATATTTGCCTTGGATATTTGGTCTTTAGTGAGCATTTTAGCAGTTTCCGGTTCGGTAAATTCCATCTCCTTTTGTGTAAAAAGGACATCAAGAATGAAATTCCCTATCTCTGTATCGATATAATCAATAGAACATAAATAATCGCTTCCGGTATCGGCTGTATCTGTATAGTTTTTCCTTATTGCTCTATTGGTTATCGGAATAGCCTCATAAGTCTTAAACTTTCCATACATTAATCCTTCCATAGGAGTTGGATTCTGCATATATTGGGTTTCAAAAACATAGCTATTCACCCTCTGCATCCTATGCAACTCTTCTATGGTATGTTTAAACTCCCATAAAGCTTTCTCCTTGCCATTTTCATATATTATTGCCGGAAGAGATAAGACAGTCCATTCTCCCGGCTCTGTTTCCATCAAATACCCGCAAAGATCATGCTCATGAAGTCTTTGCATAATGATTATAATAGGGGTATTCCGTGAGTTTACACGGTTTCTTATAGTTGTTTCAAACCGTTGGTTTACCTTTTCTCTTGGAGTGTCCGATATTGCATCTTCAGGTTTAACCGGGTCGTCAATAATCAATGCACCTGCAAATTTAGATGACGGTTTGAACTCTTCTAATTCTTTGGATAGATCGTTTTCATCATCGACTGCACCAGCACCAAAACCTGTGACTTGTCCCCCAGAAGCTGTTGCGTACATTCCCCCGCCTTCTGTTGTATACCACTTCTTTTTTGCATCGCTTGTTTTCTTTATGTCTACATAAGGGAATACACGCTTATATTCTTCCGACTTAACTATATCTCTTACCTCTTCTGAATTATCATTGGCCAGATCATCTGAATAAGATAAATGAAGGAATTTGGCAGAAGGATTGACTGCAAGACCATATGAAATAAAGTTTTTAACCACTAATTCCGTTTTTGAATATCTGGGAGCTATATTTATTATCAGCTTTTTTATTTTCCCATCAATCACATCATCAAGAGCCTGGCATATCTTTACATGATGGTCATTTACTACAAATTTGCGACCGAATCTTACTTTAAAGAAATATCTCGTATAGTTTAACGTCCCTGATAGGCAAAACGCCCGTATATAATCATACCCTTCCCCCATCATAAGTCTTCTATTATTCGTTTGGCTTCCTCTTTGGTCATAGGAGATATCATGTTCACATTGACGTCTTGCGGAGAATCAAAACCAAGCATTTTGCAAAGTCGTTGGATAGTCCATGTACGCCCATTCAGTTTTATTTCAATCCCCTCTTTCCCCTGTTTCACGCTTTCGACTTGCATTGCCATTTCGTCAGTCCAGTCTTCACTATCTTTGAAAGTAACATTGCCGTCCTTTATGGTAAGGAAATTGCGTATATCAGCATACATAAAGCTTCTTAGCATCTTCAATACTTCTTCTTTTGTAATGTCTGATTTCTTCTTTAGCTCTTCTTGAAGCTCTTTTATCCTTTGGGAAACCTTTGGGTTATTTAATAGTTTAGATGATTCTTCCCAAATTTGTTTTTCTTTCATCTTTGAGCAAGAATATGCACGCCTATAAGCCTCGGACGCATTTCCACACTCAATATAGTAATTGCAAAAATTTTCCTGTTTAACTGATAGCTTCATGGTCTTTTCGTCTGATTAGCTACATGCCACTTGACATGTAGCACAAAGTTAATAATTTCCTGTTTATTACTTTACACTCCTTCCCCACATATTCGCATTATACAGGGAATAAGCCCATAATTTAATCTCCCAGTCTTTTTCTAGGAATTTCTCTCTCATGGCTGATTCAAAGCAGTCAGCCAGTAGGTTGTTGTCTATTTCTTGGTCCATAATCTGATTTACATTTAAAAAACTTCCCCAAACATCAAAAAGACATTTGGGGAATCAGCTTGATTTAACTTGCACTATTAATAATACTTCGTTCAATCAAAGGAAGTATATCACACTTCTTCAGCGTCTCATAGATAAATAAACGTCCTCGCTGTGTCCATTCCGTATTCATTTTAACGTCAGGCCGACCATCTTTGTGTGTGATGTTCACCGATTTGCTGTGCACATATCCACTTGACATATAAGGAGCATATAGAATCCATTGCCCATTTACCTTTCGTTGTATTCCTTTATCTGCCAAAAGGCGATTGAATGCCTTTGCGCTCATACCGTAATCTTGCGCTATCTGTGTTGTTACCACCGTTCCTCTACTGGATAATATAATTTCAAGATAATCGGTTTTCTTCTTCATCTCGACAATCTCTGTGCTCATACAGGATATTTGCTTTTGCTGCTCTTCAATTTGAAGCTGCTGTTGTGCCGCTAACATTAGGGCTTCACTAAAAGACGAAGGGACTTGATATGCAGGAGTGGCTTTACCTGTTTCTAAGGCATCCCAACGAAGAACTAACTTAGCCCTTGTCTCATCATTAAATTTTGCTGCGACATACATACATTCTTTGTAGTCAAGTTCATAGCATGGTCTCATTTCACCTTTCGAATCACGATATTCAACGAGCGCAAAATTACGCCCGTTAATTTTTTCCCATGCAGGTTCCATATCACGGATGGAACGCATAACGTCTTTATGATTTCTACCTGCAAGTTCTGCTATTTCAAGAGAACTCATAGTCTTTTTATTACTTAGTATTAAATTGTTCATAGTTTTATGCTTTAAATATCAGATAATAGGAACTCCATACAATCCTTATGTGGATCGTCGGGATGATAATTGTTGCAGAACTCTGCAAACTCGTTGAGAAGATTGTGGGACAATATAAAGAAGTAAGCCTCATTCTTGGCATTCTTCTCTATTTCAAATTTACGATAAGATACACGCTTTCGTGGTGCGGACGTAGATGTAGAAGTTACTGCGCTTCGCTTCTCACTCAAATTCATTCTCTTGGTCATTGCTATGAATATTGAGTAAATAAAAAGGGCTATTCAAACCCGTATTCTCGACCAAGAGAACCATTTACAACGATTTGCAAACGGCAGCAACGAGTAATGAATAGCCCATATCTTTGCGATACAATGCAATCAAAACGACAAAAAAGTCGTTTGCTTAATCGTATATAAATGTTCTCTTGGTCTTGAACACCGCAAAGATAACTCAAATTCTCAAAATGCCAAACAAATTATAAACTTATATCATTTTCAGGAATAAATCACTTTTCCACTCTTCTTTTAAAATTATCGAATTCAATCTTCAATACACTTGTTGATTTTGTCAGCATCCTCGTAGCGTCCAGATTCTATCAGTATCCTTTTTATCTCTTCAAGCTGATTGATATATATAATATCATTACGGCCTGTTACGTGATGAATATATCTTTGAATACTATTCAGCTTGTCCTCCATACGTTTGTGCCATTTGCTTATCATGATTGCAATGAAAGCAACAGCTGAAGCATTGAGGATAAACAATGCGATTTTAATTATTAGTTCTACGGTTTCCATATATTACTACTGTATTTTTCTTATCATAATTACTCATACGGGCACATTTTCCATCACATGACATATTTATATGCACATTGTTGGCAACTCCCGTAATAATTGATTTTTTATAGCATTGACCGCTGTATGGGCTGTAATGCCTGCATAGTTGCCTGTATTCTTCTCGGTTCATAACTTCACTTGTTGGCATGGCTATTCCACCTCCACTAGTTTTAACGCTTCTTGTATTCCGACTTCCAATGCTTCTTCGTAGGTGTCCCACTGACCACCATCGTTAGGACCTTTAAATATCCCGTCAGTTATATGAGTGCCATTATCAGCTTTGCATATATCATAGCCATAGCCGCAAGCGTTTCTAATGATGGAAATATGTAGGTCCTTGGTTTCACGTATCCATTTTTGGGCGATGGATTGTGGCGGTTGGGTACATACTTTTATCGGTAACTCACTATTTGTTCTACTGGTCGTATATTGTCTGCTATCTTCAACATTAATAGCAAGCGAATATGGCTCATTAAACCCTTTCTCTTTCAGAATCTTTGCTGTCTCTAATGTTACAAATTCTTCGGTCATGACTATTCATTTTTAAGTTCTTTCAATACCTTTTTCGCTATCTCATAGTGAGATAACTGCCAATCAGAACAAATATCATCCGCTTCATCATCGTAATGATTGGCGTATACGTATGAGTCCAATTCTTCCCTAAACTGTTCTCCGCATAATCCATTGTCGTCACAATCATCGTACATTCTCAATTCATGGGCAACTTCCTTACATTCTTGATGTGTGATAAAGTCATACACGACTCCGTCATATACATTTGTCTGGCGAACATATTTTTGTCCCGGCTGTATCTTATAGCCACAAAACTCACATATATGCTCTTTCTTGGCTGTTGGATAAGTTACTTTTAGTATTGTTGGCATGGTTATTCCTCCTTTTCTTTAAATGTGTCCGATTAGCTCTTCTACGGTAGCCTTGTGATAATGATTATCTCGTGCACAATCATCGTCATTGGATTTACAAAAAATCCATTCTCCTATTTCAGCATAAACTGTTGCTTCTCCATTGTCCGATCTATCCCAATGATTTACATCGCAAATAAACCACTGATTTTCATTTGTATCATCCCTTAATGCAGCGATAGCCAAGAAAAGTTCTTCGTTGGTTCCGCAATCAATTCTTCCAGCACAATTCCATGTGTAATGAGGATTTGTATCATCAAAAGCCCCTTTAATAATAATATGATAATTGCAGTTAGCTGGTGATGTAGCAATACAAAACCTTTCATCTTCAATTACATCAGTAGGATGGTTATATCTTAATTCTTCTAGCTTCTTCCGAAGTTCCGGTGTATTTTTGCGTATAAAGCACGGTGTTGTAAATCCCATAGTTGCTAAAATTTAATCAATCCATATAACTTTAAGAATTAACACAAGGAAGGATAATCCAATTGTTCCTAATGTAAAAGCACCAAATATTTTTACATACTTTTTTAGTTTTTGGTTATTCCTAGATTCTTCATCCCAATTTAATGCTATTGTTAGTCCTAATTGTACAAATAGCATTGTTATTGTTATTGAAAATAGCACTTTTAATAAGCAATCCATTGTTATTCCTCCTTCTTTACCAATTCAACTCCTTTCTGTTCTCTTTTTTCTGCAAATGGAGTTTAACCTTTTCCGGGTCAAACTCATAGTTTTCACATTTATGGCTGTTTGCCATAACGAGAAATAACGGGAATAATAACCCGTGCTTACAACCCCTTCCGTATTCGTCCGATGCAGATTTACAAGTATCGCATCTGTAGATGTCTTGTATACAAGCTACACCCATATATTTGCCTCCTTTCTGTTCTCTGTTATACACAAATACTTTTAAACTCCGATTGAGAAATCTTTCCTTTCTCTTTGATTACTCCAAAGAAAGCAGTAGCCGGGCAAACGTATGCGTCTGTCGTTGTAAGACAAACGCCATCAGAAGGAAAGTATTCACAACCTATATCGTTGTCCCAATCTATATACTTTTGAGCTTCTATCGCTACTTTATCGCAATATTGCCTATATGAGATGTACGAGCTTCCGACTTCGTTTATCAATCTCTTTATATTCATTTCTATTGTTGTTTTGATTCATTCGACAATTTCATCTATATCATACCATTCTACATCAGAATTATTCAATCCATAGTAAGCAATAAGCTCTTCATAGTCGATAATTCCATGATATTCAGTTTCAATTGGCTTTTCCAATCCAACCTCTTTAATTGTTATTATATAGTGTTTATATTCCATACTGTTTTAATCTAATTGTTATCAAAATATTTACTACAGACAAATCCCTTTCGCGGGGTAAAGTCTTTAAATTCACAACTTCTAAAAATCCACTTCTTGTCAGCCCATCCGGCTAAATCCTTTTGCCATTGAGGAATGATTTGATGTGGATTGATTAAGTCTCTATATGGTTGTGCATAAGGCAAGAATCTACTCCCTCTATTTCGCCAATGATTGACGCGCTCGAATGATTCTTTAAAGTCATGAAGTAGGATGCAGTAAAAGAAGTATTCACCTTTATAGCCGTACTTATCAATTAATGCTGTAGCACGCTCACACTCGGCAATCTGTCCAGGTGTATCGCAACCAAACCTTATACGCTTCATCCACTTTACCTTTGCAAGCAACTTGGCAATATCATCCGTTACCAGCCGGGCATCTAATCCCTGATTAAAGTCAACCCGCACGCCCATGGAGATTATTTTTTCAATCTGCTGCAAACCGTAGTCGGATGCAAGTATGTTGTTATCCATGAGTATGATGTTTTTTCTCCCATTAACGGCTATTTCTTCAATATCCATGTAAGTAGCGATGTTTCCTTCTTTCTTCGGTACCACACACCACTTACAGTGGTTTGGACATCCGCGGGTGAGAAAGCCATAAGCCAAATTCTTATCAACATTATACAGATCGTAATCAGGGATCATTCTATCAATTTCCGGTAGAAGAACTTTGCTTATGTCATATCCTGTACCGCCTTTCTCGACTTGATCAGCATTGATATAGTAGCCGTAATCCGGTGTAAAACTGAAGACTTTTGCCATGTAAACCTTATCATAAGAACAAAGGGGATTATACCATTCTACATTGTCGCCTCTTGTCTTGTGCCATGCACTTATCTTCATCAATGCGAGATTAGGGTAATTGCTGTCAACTGCTAATATTCCGATGTTCATTACTGTTCTGATTTGAATCACTTTTTTATTACAACTGCCATAGTGCTAACAGTCGTTCCACTTTCCTTGAATTCACCTGCTCCGATTTCAAAAACTTCTCCATGAACCTCTTCCAACCATTTCCGGAACTCAACACATTTCTTTTCAGATGCGAATTTCCAATGCTGGCTGGTAATAGCAGCAAGAGTTCCACCTTCTTCCAAGCGTTCATACATAAGCCTTACGTGGTCAATATCCTGATTACCGGAAAACGGAGGATTAGCAATAATTTTAGTGTAATGTCCTACACTATCTTTCGTAAAATCTTCATCAAGCAATATTACGTTATCAAGTGCATGAAGAAACTCCCTGTTTTCTGGCATCAGTTCATAGCATTCAACTGTTACTGACGGGCACGACCGGTGAATCGCTTTTATCAGAGCACCACGTCCGGCACTCGGCTCTAATACTGTATCATCCTCATATATCCCTCCGGCAAGCATAACCAGCCAGTCGGCAACATCAGCAGGCGTTTCAAAGAATTGAAAATCTTTTTGTAAATCGCATCGCTTACCTTCTTTCAAGATGGAGAACACACGTTCCGGATTAAAAGGGAATGTAAATCCCTGTATCTTACCTCCCTGCCATGAGCCGCCAGCTTCTTCTATCCATTTCTTTGCTTCAGCATAGGATTTCTTATTGAATTGTACTTTCGGAAGTTTAAGAACACTATCCTCAAGAGTACAATGCTTCAATATTTCTTCCACATTCCATTTCTTACCTTCATCAGCCTGCTTTTTCTTTTCGTCGGCCGGAGCATCCGGCGCTAACAGTGAAGATATTTTTTCTACAACCATATTGCTCGCATCCATGAAGGCATTGACGCAAGATAGTGCTTCCATGAGAAATTCAGTATCAACATATCCGGCAGCGTCATAAACATCTATACCTTCAGTCATATTCGACAATTCATTGAGCTGAGCTACACTACCACGTAACGTTTTTATTAAAGTCTCTTTGTTGTTCATCATAACTTTTCTGTAAATAAATTCTTGTCGTATCTACACTACCATGACCGAGAAGGTCTGCTAATTGAATTACATCTTTGGTTTTCTTCAGGAACATTTTAGCAAAGAAGTGCCGGAAGGCGTGAGCGTGCATTTTTTTCGAATCGATACCACAATGTTTACCCCATGCTTTCAGGTGCTGAGAAAAACCTCTTTGAGTCAACGGTCCGAATCTCCCGACAGCAAGAGTACCGGATTTGCCTGTCTCCTTTATATAGTCCTTCACCTCCCTCTGCAATTGCTTCTGGAAAAAGAAACGTCGATACTTGTTCCCTTTCCCTTTCAGAACAACTTCACCGGTCGCTATATCCTCCCACGTGAATTGCTGAAACTCCGAGAGCCGGGCCCCTGTAGTACCCAATACCTTAATGAAGAAATAGTAATCCTTGTTGAGTTTTGTTTTAAGATACTCCAGTAACCGATTATATTCATCTTCGGTAGGAACATTAGAAATATCTAACTTACGTTTCATTTTAGGCCTCTTCAATTCTATCGGCTTTTTCATCCATTTAGAGAACTTCTCAATGGCTGTAATACGTAATCGAATGGTGGCAGGAGAGAGCTTCGCCTCTTCAAGGCTTTTTAAAAATCGCTTGCAATTCTCCATATTCAGTTCATTGGCGTATTCGAAGTATTGCTTAAGAGAGGTGTGATAGATATCAACTGTATGTGATGAATAATCATTGTTATCAGTCAACCATATTATGAAATCATGGAGCAGTTTCTTATTTTTTTCTGAAATAACCTCAAGTTTCTCCAAAGGTTTTACAGCCTTTTCCCGTTGGCCATATCCGATTTTAAGATAAGACAATAAATCACAAACAGCCGCACACATAAACGAATGGCGCACCATAGCATCCGCATTTTTATGTTTATATTTCAAATAACCGCGGCGATTGATTTCTTCGGCGCTCTCAAGAAAATCCGTTACATACTTGATATACTTGCCAATGGAATCATAGTTCTTTCCTGTTGTATACAGGTATGATATGTAATCTACCAATATTTGTTTTCGTTTATCATCCATTTCCATTTAATATCAAATCACACCAAGTATTATCATTCTCAAAGAACCACTCAAAACCACAAGCTTTGTGTTTGCCGGGTTTCTTATGGCAGATATAACTAATCAAGGACGGGCTGACCCCTGTTGCCTTGCCTGCATCTTGAATAGAAGGGAAGATACCACACAGTTGACCATTTTTTATAGCTACTACACTTTTCCGATTCATGCCAGCACCCGTCTTGTGCCATGCTCCACGTCCTTTTTCCAAATTCTTTAAGCATCTACGTTTACTCCATCTTGAATGGAATTTCAACTTCTTCCCCTTGTTATGAGGGGTGTGACCTTTCAGGAACCTGCCATTTACCAAATTTCTTGTAGGACGTTCTATGGGTATATATAATTCACTCATTTCTGATTTGTTATGAATATCAATTATCAAATATATGCGCAAACACACTCTTCTCATCAGCCAGCTCCAACCCAAGCTGTGAAGGGAACCGCTTGATGTAATTATAAAACTCGAACATCTTCTTATCATCGTCTCCGCACCGGTCTACCAACAATCTGATAAACGCAAGAAGACAATCGGAGTCGTTTCCAAAATTCTCCTGTGTGGAGAACTGGGTTTTGTCAACGTCCTGTTTCAATTTACGAATAGAAGCTATAGCTGTGTTGAAGTTACGTTTCGCATCGTGGCGTAATTCATAGCCTTGCTTCCCCATTTCACTTCTCAAATCATAGAGAAGGGTTTCTACAACATCTGTCAACACATAGGTTAAGTTGAGGGTAGTATTAAGATTTGTTGTTCCTACTAACATGATTTATTATACATTTTTCAATTCCACTTATGCGCCATGACTTACGAAATGGCTGCTTTACTTTAGCGTACAACGAGCATCGTTTGCACATAGGCTTCAGATGCCTTCCGTCATAATGAATACCGTTACAGATTACCGGATAACCTTGAAGTATCATCTTCGTGAAGATCCTTTTAATTCGATGACGTTAAAAAGCTGGAGAATCTTCTTCATCGCTTACCATTCCACTTGAAATGGGGATATTATCCAACTCATAAAAACATGTAGTACAAGCATTGAAGCCGCAAATAAATTTCAGCAAACCAATATTTCGACCTTTCGCAATATCTATCATTGCCGTACCTCTTGTATCTACGTGGGAAAAATCTCCCGGATATGACTTACCTTTCACTTCCGGACGGTAAACCAACATGACCACATCTGCAGCTTCTGCTATCTGACCGCTATCCCGTAATCTTGCTAAAGACGGAACCGGATTCATATTGTCCCTGTTTAATTGAGATAAAGCAATAATCCAAATGTCTAACTCCTTAGCAAGATTCTTCAATCGCCTTGCCACATCTCCCATTTGTTGCTCCTTGTTGGCTCCCTTCATGTTTACGTTAAGAATCTGCAGGTAGTCAACAATAGCGCCATCTATTCCGAATTTAAGTTTCATATACCGGATAGATGAAAGAATAGTGTCAATATTGGAGGTGCTACGATCATCGAAATAAATACCCTTTCCTGATATTTTCCCGATTCCCTTGTCTACAGATTGCAACTGGGATTCTGTCAAACGGGAATACATGATCTCATTTGCTGGCACTCCGCTTTCCATGGAAAGAATACGAGCCGTTATTTGCTCTTTTTTCATCTCCATCGAATACATGGCTACCTTGGCGCCTAAAGATGCCGCATTTCGCATGATAGATACCGCTAGGCTCGTTTTCCCCTGGCTAGTCTCACCGGCAATGATTATCAAGTCCGATTTTTGAAGTCCTCCCGATTTGTTGTCTATCTTCTCAAATCCGGTAGGAGTGCCGGTCAAAGGCTTTCCGCCATTCAAATTCTCGTTTATCATGTGATATACACTCTCAAGCCCTTCGTTTATAGTTGATATTACGCTGCTGCTTGATTTGAAAAGAGAAGATAGTTGGTCAGAAACAGTATTGGTTACATCCAATATATCCTCTGATTCAGTATATGAGTTTGAAACAAGATATTGCCCAATCTCATAAAATTTCCGTCTGATGGCAAGGTCATGGAGACGAGCGGCATACTGTCCCAAATCAAACGTTTGGTTAGAAGCTATGCTTACAAACAGATATGGCTCAAATTTAATACCGTTAGCAACCAGCTTATTCTTTACCGTAATCATATCCGGTCTGTCACCAGAAGATGCGACCTGAATAATTGCCTTATAAATTTCCTGATGAAAGGAGTTATAGAAGCATTCTTTGCTCAACATCTCCCTCACTTCTTCAAAAGCATCACGGTTTATCATTATAGTGCCAAGGACTAGCTTTTCGGCATCCTCATCACGTAATTGCACGTTAATTTCCATTGTTCATGTATTCAAATTGTTTCAAAATAGCATAATAGAAAACATCCCACTTAGAACGAATATCAACCCTTCCTTCAAGAGTACGAAGCGCTTTTTTAAAAGCTACATCCCCATATTTGTCCCGTATGATTAACGCTTCTTTTTCAGAAGGCATTCGCATATTGGAAAAACAATACGGTGCATAATTCTGAATGTAGGTAAGAAACTTATAATAGCTTCCATTCCTGTCGGATAAAGAAGCTAATAATTCTTCGTTTTCCATCTTGTACATATCAGGCTTTGGCTTGTTCAACTCAATATCCAGCCATCTGGAAAAATGAGCCATTCCGTCTTTAGGGCTTTTATGTGTTTCGCCTTCATTTTGGAGTTTATCAAAAAATAGTTTAAGATATTCCTGAAAGCTTTCCAAATTCAGTTCCAAATGTCCGGAAGCCCTTTTGTTCATCACAACACTTTCTATCCAGGAGCTATTAGAAGATAATTCTTCATAGCATTCCTGTATAGGCTTATCTAAAATGATTGGATTCAAATCAATTTCTTTACCTCCTTTAGGAGGTTTCTTTATATATACTTTAATACTATTGCGGCAAACTTCCTGTTTTTTTAGGTATTCTTCCAGAATAATTCTACATTCTTCCGGAATTATGTTGTATTCTTCCGGAATTTTGATTTCCTTGCGTTTTGCACGAATACACATCTCTACGTATCTTGATTGAATAGATGGTGAAGTCAGTATATTCCCATTAGAGAGCAGTGCTTTATCAAAAAGCCCCACAGCACAACAGTAACGTACTATTTCATTCACCTTACTTTCTTTCAATCCCCAGTATTCGGCTACGTCAAAGGCAGTACTTTCGTCCCACGCAAGGAAACAGCCTTGTACTCGGTAGATTTCGTTCAATAAGTATTCATACACGGCAAATCCGTCACAACCTAAATCTTTTTTCAGTCTTTTAATCCGTATATCTTTGAACCGGTCAGTATCGGAATTATAATAAAGAAATCCAGTTTTTACATTCGACATTATTTCATATCTTCTCTTATTAAGTTTATGATATAATAAAGGTTAATATCCCCACTTCTCGGACATTTCGGAATGTGTTCTATCTCCTTGATTACTTCTTTTATTGATTTCATATTAATACGCATGAATACAGTTTCTTTTGCTGTCGGCAACAAACCGACGGTTAAAGAAACTACAATAAACTACTCGTGGATTGCCTTTCTCGGTTGGAATTATTCGCCCGTTGTTGCATTTTGCACAGGTGTCAGGGCGGATAATATGCTTGTCGGATTTCTTTTTCATGATTATCTTCTTTTATTTTTAATGCGTTTTTTTTGGGGGGGGCATAATCGAGGGTCGCACCTCTTCGCTCTTTCGGTGCATTCTCCAAAATAATAAAATGGACAGTTTATTTTCTTAAAATTATCTGCCATTACCGGGTGTATTTGTTTCATAATATCAAAATGTAAATTTTATTTTTTAATCCAAAGTTTTAATCATTATCTCCACACGTGGATTTTCCTTGTCTACAAACTTGCGTGCATGAATAAGGCAACAATTGTTATCGTTCTTAATACATTTGATTCGCTGGAGTACATCCAGTTGTAGTTTTAATACATTATCAAGATCACTGCGTCTACTTGGGTAGTACACATCAATGTAGAACTCAAACGGTTCGTTAATATTCAAATCCCTCAACTTCCTGCCTGCCAAATAAAGGATTCCTCATACTTTTTCAATGCAGAAGTTTTGGCTAGGCATCCGTGCCCGTTGATTGATACTATCTTGTAACAATTAGCCTTAGAAGGAGCGTTCCCTTTAATTATTGTCTTATATTCCATGCTTTCCAATTAAAAGCCCCGAAGCATATTCTCCGGGGCACAGCCATTATTTATTAACTCTTGCCATTTATGTGTGGCTCACATTTATGAGGGGCGTAGGGGAATCGAACCCACCAAACCATAATTGGGCAGTGCCAGCAATCATGATTAACCTGCCGATTGAAGCTTCATAAATCAACAAGCCCTTACAACGTATATTGTGCACTTATTCATAATAAGGAACACAGCCAGTGCTTACGCCCCATGTTCGCCCGCCAATCTTCACAGACAAGCAGGCTGGGGTAAAAAGGTTAACAAAGCTATCTTAACAGCTCACTCTTGCGGATTATAGCTCTACCAGTTACAATAGTATTTTCCATATTGTGAGACAATGTGCTTTGTTTGATGCCTATCTGATCTTCGGATAAATGCCGGAAGATACCCGTTACCGAACTGAAATAATAGTTCCGCTTTTCAAAGATCAGGTAGACGTGGATTACTTTAGTTTTTCGCATTATTTTCACCAAACTTATGTTGTTGACACCAATTTGATTTAATAACCTTAAAACCACCAATTCCACAACGAAGATTCTTCTCACGCTCCCAATAACTTCCAGGAACAAAAGAAGGTTCTTTCACTATCTCACTTGTAAAGTGAAGACAATTATTACAGCATGGGCATTTCTTCTGGAACCCTTGCTTTTCTCTGTTTTCTGACTGTTTACTCATTTGGCTTTATTTTATTTCAAAACTTCCAAATAACAGCTATTTGGAATAATACCTTCTAATATCCAGTTTTATTTAATCTCATTGCCTCCTTCTCGTAACTCAACAAAGTGCGTAAAGCATCTAATTGATGCGTGCAGGCAGCATTAAGCCGGTCAAGCCGATCCACTAAATATGACTCATCCTCCGCTATGCTGTCAAGCAAGGCGTTTTGTACCTTTGCCGATAAGCATTGCTCTTTCGCTATGGCGATGATGGTATTGCTTATTTCTGTAGATTTCTTCTTCCGGAGCAGCTTCTTCGCATCCGCAAGCATTTCACCGGACCGGTTCAAATACACCATTATGACTGATATTCTCTCTTGTATCTCTACCGGATTATTTGAGCAGGTAATATTCAGGTAATCGTTTATTTCGTTAATCTCTTTTTCCATAAACTACGCTACCATTTTTTTAATTATTTCATTAGCCATCAGAATACGCTTCTCAAATTCAGCGATAACAGACTCATCCCTTGTTATCTCTACTATATGAATATTATGCTTCAAGAATGGACAGAAAACAACAAAATCAGCCTTTTCTAAACCCGTACAAGCCATTTCCGCTTGAACCTGGTAGAAGTATTTAGAATTTACTGATTTAAGTGTATCGTTATCCTTAACCTCCGCCATGTATTCCATAAACGTCTTTGGCAATGGACATTTAATCTCAACCACTTTCCTTGTACTACAAATGGTTGATATTCGGTCTGGTGAAGCAGAAAAATAAGGTATTGTAGGGTGAGTAATGCTTTCGCATTCCTCCAGTTCGCATCTGGTAGCAAGTTGATACCGTTCCGCAGCAAAATCTTCATTATCGTGTCCCCAATCAATAAATTTATTGCCGACACTTACCTGTTCCTGATATATTTCAAACAGAAAATCATCCTTGATATATTTAGGAAGGAGGTTTCTTTCCGCTGCAACCTCATAGATATAGGAGAGGGCTGTCTTTCCAAACAGCTCCCCTTTTTTCTTTCCGCTTGTCATAAGGTCACCTATCCGGCTTCCCGTGAAATTTCCCAATCGGGCAACTAACCAATCCTTTGACCCCTGTTCTATCATTGTTCAGTTTGATTAAAGATTTCACCAGTAGTTTCGTCCACTGATGTAGATATAGCCTTTTTCATCGCATCTTTCTTTGCCTCTTTGCTTTCACGTATCGGTTTCATTAATTCATCGACTGTAGTATCTCCATCTTTCAGTGCTTGAATCGTCCCCATCAACATAGATATTTCGTCAGCACCGATTTGGTTTACCGTTTGCTTTCCACACATCTTTACAACTTCTTCTTCGGTTATACCATAGTTGTTTTTGAAATTGTTCAGTACCCCTGTTCTTACCTTTAAAAGTTTGTCGGAGTCAGATAAATCACCGGTTATAAATTTTTGTGCTGCGTAATACACTCTATCTGTTATAGCTTTAGGAATGACAGCGAATACGGCATTACGATAAGCAATCGAGTTAGCTGCGTTACCCGTAACTGTAATCATGTCATCAGAGAATCTCTGTCCATTTTTACCGATGATACTACGTCTAACTTCAAATGCAGAAGCGACATTAGTTTCCAGATCCCAACATGTTCCACGACTGATGACCTGCTTGTCAGTTATTTGCACAACTTTTGCTTCTGTACGCATATTACCCCAATTAGAGACAATTATCTTTGCTAGATGAACGGATGGACCGGTGATAGGTTTTCCGCCACGAGGGAGGGCGTAACTACATGATTGGGCTGTTTCTTGATTCATGGTAGCCATTACAACAGAGTTGTCTATACTACGTCTTATGTCGCGTGGATAACGTTTGGCCGTTGCTACTTGTGAATCAACGTTTGCTCTTTCTACGGCATCAACTTGTACAATTTGTACGTCTTGCGCTTCAACGGGAAGAACTTCATAGTTTTCTAAATTCATATCTTATATTATTAAAGTGGTTTAAATTGCTCCCGGAATGCCGATCAAGACAAACCGGGAATAGATTACTCACACGGAATAACTTCACCATTGATTAACTTATAGTAAGTGTCAGGTTTTATAATTTCACCATCAACCCTTACAGCTTTAACTTCTTTAATCGGATACACATTGCCATCCCATTCCCCTCTTTCTGTAAGAACTATCCAACAACCAATGCTGCCTTT
>OOBR01000200.1_pt1 | contig 71349 bp, 65 predicted proteins | sample 1671281 | NCBI WGS metagenome assembly OOBR01 (sample SAMN06348140, study PRJEB24527) | human gut metagenome | biome: human gut; feature: ankylosing spondylitis patient; material: feces | host: Homo sapiens | place: China | collected 2015-10
AAAAAAGACTCGTTTTTGTGTGTTCAAAATAATAATTGGCTCAGACTTCGAAAAGGAGAAACTTTAATGTTGCAGATAAAAAAATTAAATTTAACACATAAAAAAGACCTGAGAATAATTCTTAATGATTTCAACCTTGTGCTAAATGATGGAGATAAGGCAGTTATTATTGGAGAAGAGGGAAATGGGAAATCGACATTAATGAAGTGGATATACAATCCGTCGCTTGTAGAAAACTATATAGAAGCAGATGGGGAAAGGATAATGGGACACGAACGTCTTGGTTATCTTCCGCAGGAGATGCTCGATGAAGATAAGGAAAAAACAATATACGAATATTTTTCTGAAGAGGAAATATTCTGGGAGAAAACGCCTAAAGAATTGTCTGTTATTGCGGGAAAATTTGGAATGAAAAATGATTTTTTCTACAGTAACCAGACAATGGGTAGTCTTTCAGGAGGCGAAAAAGTCAAGACACAACTTATGAGGCTTTTCATTCGCGATGTTTCTGTGCTGTTGTTGGACGAACCTTCCAATGACATCGACATTGCGACGCTTACATTACTGGAAAAAATCATAAATGACTGGAAGCACATTGTGCTTTTTATTTCACACGATGAAACGCTGATAGAGCGTACTGCCAACATGGTGATACATATCGAGCAGATTATACGAAAAACAAAGGCGAGATATACCGTGGCAAAGCTTCCCTATAGACGCTATGTGGAAGAACGGCTTCATAAATTTGAAATCCAAAAACAGCGGGCACTGAGTGACCGTAGGGAGAAAAAGATTCGCGATGAAAAATATCAAAGAGTTATGCAGAGTGTACAAGGTGCATTAAGAAGTTGTACCAGACAAGCACCGTCTGTTGCCAAAAACTTAAAGGACAAAATGCATACGGTTAAGGCAATGGAACGAAGATTTGAAAAAGAAGATGAAAATATGACTCAGATGCCGGAACAGGAAGAAGCAATCTTTGTCAAATTAGGGGATGAAAACTCACACATTCCCGCAGGAAAAACGGTCATAGAATATGAACTTTCAAAGCTTGTGACTCCGGATGGCAAAAGAATTTTAGCAGAAGGAATTCATTTAAAAATAAAAGGTTCAGAAAAAATCTGTATGATAGGAGCCAACGGGGCAGGAAAAACGACTCTTCTAAAAAAGATAGCGGAAGAACTCCTAAATCGGAATGACATTAAAGCAGAATATATGCCTCAAACTTATGAAGACCTGCTGGATTTGGATGTTACACCGGTTGATTACCTTGATAAAACAGGAGATAAAGAAGAGCGTACAAGAATTAGAACATACCTTGGTTCACTTAAATACACACCAGATGAAATGGAGCATCCGATTCGGGAGTTATCAGGCGGACAAAAGGCGAAAGTGCTTCTCTTGAGGATGAGCTTAAGTGGTGCAAATGTTCTTATTCTGGATGAACCGACAAGAAATTTTTCACCATTGTCCGGTCCGGTAATAAGAAAAATGCTCCGAGAATTTCCGGGGGCTGTCATTAGCATTTCTCACGATAGAAAGTATATTGAAGAGGTGTGCGATAAAATATATCAGCTAAATCCTAATGGATTACAGCTAATTGGTGATTGATAACAAAAAGGATGAAAGACTGACAAATTTCAGGCTTTTAGTGAGTTGGAAAGCATACAAAGATTTGAATTTGGAGGATAGATTATGGTACGTACAGAAGATGCATGTGAAATTATAAAATATGCTTTGCAAAACGAAATTAAAGTATATTTAGATGGCGGATGGGGTGTTGATGCACTTCTTAAAAGAGAATCAAGAATACACAATGATATTGATTTGTTTGTTGAACTGAAACATTATCATGATTATATTTATGTGATTAAGCAGCATGGATTTGAGGAAGTAAATACTGATTATACAACGGATGGTCATACTGTCTGGAAAGATGATAAACAAAGAATCATTGATTTACATTGTTTTGAATTTACAGATGACGGAATTGTTTATGAGGGAGATATATTTCCATCAAAAACTTTTTCCGGTATTGGAAAAGTTGGAGATATAACTGTTTCTTGTATTGAACCATTGAGTCAGGTAATGCTTCATTTGGGATATGAACACGATAAAAATGATGTGCATGATGTGATGCTGTTGTGTGAAACATTTCAAATAGCAATACCAGATGAATATAAGGAAAAGTAAAATTTCAGTTTTGTGTTGAATCTCTAAGCAAAATAGCTTATAATTTGACATGCTACATATAGTTATTATCCACAGTTATCGAGTAGGTGTTATCAATGCCGATAACAAAATGATAACATTAGCTCGTATAGGCAGGATAATATGGATATATCAAATAATCAAAAGAACGAGAAACATTACAGAGAATAATTCCTAAACAAAAAGCGTTAGTCTTTGTAGAGTTTGAATGATCTTTTTGTTCAGGGGCAAAGTCATTTATCCTGAAAAGGGCAAAGTGGACTATCCCCAAAAACAGAATATGAAGATGAATAAGACCTTGTTTGGAACCATTTATGGGACTCCAAAAAGGTCTTTTTTCATCATCATATTATAGGAGGATAAACCTTGTAAATACAGGCATTAGAGAGTATTTAGTATCAATGGTTATCTTCTTAATTCCCAGATTTATGAGAGTTTATTTATTTTTGGAAAGCTGTTTTTGGGAGGATAATTTACTTTGCCTTTTTTGATGGGAAAAACAATAATCCTGTTTGCCTTTGAACAAATACATCTTGGAGTCCCGCATCCAGATCATCAGAAATGGCATTTCTTACAAAGCCGGTTGTCGGTTCAATATTAGGGTAGTTATATCTCCGATTGTCATATTCATCCTGTGAGAGCTCGCCCTGTTTTAACTTGGAATATTGAGTAAGCCAGGCGAATAGCATAGGTGCTATTTGGTCATAAGCCTGATGCTCTTCGTCGAGAGTGATACATGGTAATCCGTTTTTGTCGGTACTGATCTTAAATCCATTTTCGTTCTCAAGGGCGAAGAAGGTATGCATCAATCCAAGATATATGATAATGTGCCAGTAAAGGTGAAAGCAGAGCTATTCCAATTTTCTGTTAATGATTTTGAAGCGGATATGAAACTGCATTCATTGGTGTTAGAAGAGCTTAATGTGAGAATGTATAGTTCGGAATTGTATGATGATTATATGAGCGTTGTGGATGCGATGGATAAGAAGCCGGTTGAGGAGTAGAATGTGAATTATTACAACAATGAAAAGTGTTGGAATAGGAGCAGGTAAGAAGAATTATTGACAAGATGGACAGGTATTTTATTGACTAATAATATCTGTCCTTTATATATAATTGAGAGATTGAGAAAATCAATTTCAGATTGAAATGAACTAGGCTTGATGATATAATGAAAAGAAATGATAAATAGTTGTAATGACACGAAAGGGATAATAATGGCAATCAGATACAACAAATTATGGAAGAAATTGATAGATGAAAATATGATGAAAGTTGACCTTAGAGATCAGGCAGGAATTACAACAAATGCACTGGCTAAACTAGGAAAGAATGAACATGTAAGTACACAAGTTTTGGAAAAAGTATGTAAAGTATTGCATTGTGAGATACAGGATATCATGGAATTTGTTCCAGACGAGGAAGGGGAAGAAAAGTAATATGGCTAAGAAGAAAACAACGGAAAAGGCATTGAACATAGATAATATTTTATTTAATTGTAGAGATTATTTGCGTGCGGCACGTAATTCTGGCTCATTCTTTGAAAAAAGAGATATGATGCTTACGCTAGTGTTCTTGAGGTTTATCGGCGAAAAGTATGAGGATGGAATTGAAAATCTAAAACAGACACTTAAAGAGCAGGGATTAGATCCGGAAGATGAGAACATTAGAGCAGCATTCTTTGATGATGCTACTTTTGCAGATGGTACATATAACTTACCACCAGAAGCAAGATGGTCGACTATTATCAGTACACCGGCACCACAGCTTAATGTTGCACTTGATACAGCTTTGCAAAGGCTTGAGGAAGAAGATCCACAGTTGAAAGGCTGTTTTGTTAAAGGAACATTTACAGCACGCAATTTAGCAGCTAATGATATAAAGAAAATTGTTGATGAAGTGAACAAAATCAGTCATAAGACATTTGGAGAGGAAAAAGACCTTATTGGTCGTGTATACGAATACTTTCTTAAGGAGTTTGCGGTAAATGCTACAAAGGAGGAAGGAGAATTTTATACACCTCATGACGTAGTTCAACTTATTGCAACGATGATTGAGCCTTATGATGGCACCTTATATGATCCTTGCTGTGGTTCGGGAGGAATGTTTATTCAGAGTGCTGAACTTGTAAAGTCAAAGCAGGGAAACTTAAATGGTATCAATGTATATGGTCAGGAAAAAGAACCGGCTACGTATCGCCTTGCGAAAATGAATTTGGCTTTGCGTGGAATTAGCCATAATCTAGGAGAAGAAGCAGATTCATCATTTACACATGATTTACACAAGGGGTTGCACTTTAACTATATTATGGCAAATCCACCTTTTAATCTGAAAGGCTGGTATAATGACAATTTGAAAAATGACGGTCGTTGGTCTGACTATCAAACGCCACCTGAAAGCAACGCAAATTATGCTTGGATTTTGCATATACTTTCACATTTGAAGAAAGCTGATGGAGTAGCAGGATTCCTTCTTGCGAATGGTGCATTGAATGATAGCGATACATTGGAAATACGTAAGGAACTGATTCAGAATGATAAAATTGAGGCTATCGTTGTTCTGCCAAGAGAATTGTTTATTACAACAGATATCAGTGTTACTCTTTGGATACTGAATCAGAATAAAAAAGGTGGAAAATACCATGGAAGAAATCTCCGAAACCGCGAGCATGAGATACTCTTTATGGATTTACGCCAATGGACAGAAAATGCTGTTAAGGGTGAGAGCAAAAAGAAAGTTCGGTTGGATACAGAACAAATTGAGAAGGCAGCAGATATTTATCACACATGGCAATGTGAGGAAACTGATGGAGCAGACTATGAGATGCCAGAACTTTACCGTAGTGTGTGCATTAATGAAATTGAAAATAAAGGCTGGGCTCTCACACCAAGCAAATACATTGAGTTTATTGACCATGATTTGGAAATTGATTATGAAAAAGAAATGGCTCGTATTCAATCTGAAATGAAAGAGGTTATGAAACAAGAAAAGAAATCCCAGCAGATGCTGGAGGAAGCATTTAGGGGGATTGGATATGGGATTGACTAAATATAAACTTGGTGAATTGATTGAATTAGTACAAGACACAAATTCTGAATTGCAATATGGTCCTGATGATGTTAAAGGAATGACAATTACAAAGGAGGTTATACCTACAAAAGCAAATGTCTCAGAAACTGATTTATCAAAATTTCTTGTGGTTCACCCAGGAGAATTTATTTATAATCCGCGGACACATGGAAAAAGAATTGGTTTTGGATATAATAATACTAATGATAACTTTATCATTAGTTGGAATAATATTGCTTTTAAGGTAAAACCATCTATGAAAAAGATTGTTTTGGCAGATTATCTATTTTTGCACTTTAAACGTGATGAATGGGATAGAGAAGCTTGTTATCAATCTTGGGGAAGTTCAACAGAGGTCTTTTCGTGGGAAACTATGTGTGATATGAGTGTTGATTTACCTGCTTTTTCAATCCAACAAAAATATGTAGATGTCTATAATGCTATGCTTGAAAATCAGAAAAGTTATGAGCGAGGACTGGATTATTTAAAAGTCGTTTGTGATGCGTATATTGAAGAACTTAGAAAAGAGCTACCACATAAGAAGTTAGGAAATTATATCTCTCTTTGTGACGAGAAAAATGATGATTTAGAGTATGGTTTAGACGCGGTACGCGGTATATCCATTGAAAAAAGATTCATATACACAAAGGCAAACATGGAAGGAGTATCTCTGAAACCATACGCAGTTGTAAAGCCAGATGAATTTGCATATGTTACAGTCACTTCAAGAAATGGAGAGAAAATATCACTTGCTAGAAACAATAGTGATGAAGCATATATATGCTCCTCATCGTATATTGTGTTCAAAGTAGATGATACAAATATGTTATTGCCTGCATATTTATCTATGCTGTTTGAGAGAAGTGAGTTTAATAGATATTCTCGATTTAATTCATGGGGAAGTGCGAGGGAAACTTTTGATTGGGAAGAAATGAAAAATGTTTTAATTCCGATTCCAAACATTGAAATACAACAGGATATTGTAAATATTTTTGAGACTTATAATACTAGAAGAGATATCAACGAAAAACTCAAAGCACAGATAAAAGATATCTGTCCTATTCTTATCAAAGGGTCTATAGAAGAGGCGAGAAAAGCAAAGGAGGCATAGCCTATGGCAAGATTAAAAGAATACAATGGTCATTATTGTGAATCAGAATATGAATATGCCTTCATTGGATTTTTAGAAGCGGAAGGTTGGAAGTATTCTTCTGGCAATAATATCCATCGTGTCACAAAAAGAGATGTACTGATTGCTGATGATTTCAAGAAGTTTATAGCAGACACCAACCCGGATTTGACAGAAGACGAGGTGATACAGATATATGATAATGTCCGTCTTGTAGGTGCGGAAAGTGATTTTGCTACTTTGCATAAAGTATACGGCTGGATGGTAAATGGTGTTCAGTTTACACCGCAGGATGGGCTACCAAGAATGATACCACTTATTGATTTTGATAATTGGGATAAGAATATCTTCCGTGTAGTGAATCAGTTTACAGTGGAATATACAAACAATGGTCAAAAAGAAAATCGTAGACCGGATGTGCTTTTGTTTGTAAATGGTATACCTCTGTGTGTCATCGAGTTGAAAAATCCCACTGATGCCAATGCGACTATTTATGATGCTTGGGAACAAATTAATATTCGATACTGGAGAGATATTCCACACCTTTTACATTATTGCCCTTTGGCTTGCATTTCAGATGGTGTGAAAACAAGATTAGGTACAGTACGTACACCTTACGAGCATTTTTATGCTTGGCGTAGAGTAAACGAAGGAGATGTTGTATCCACTCTTCCTTTTGCAGAAACAGAAACTATGATAAAGGGTGTATATACACCAGAGCGGTTCGTGGAGATTTTTAGGGACTATATCTATTTCCAAGATAGTATTTACGACTGTGATGAAGTAGAAATCGTATGCCGATATCCTCAGTTCTTTGCAGCAAAACTTTTAAAACAAAGTATTGTAAATTCTGTTGTTACTAGGAGTGGTAAAGGTGGTACATATTTTGGAGCAACCGGATGTGGAAAAACATATACGATGGCTTTTCTTGCACGTCAGCTTGCACTTCGTTGTACTGATATTCCGGAAATCGGTTCACCAACAATTATATTAATTGTTGACAGAGATGAACTGCAAAAACAAGGTTCAAAGCTTTTTACAAAGAGTAAAGAGTTTCTTAATCTGGGAGAAGTATCTGTTGTAAAAAACAGAACACAATTAAGGCAGGAACTTGGTGCAAGACAAAGTGGTGGTTTTTATATTTGTACAATTCAGAAATTCTGCGATAGGGAAGATGACAAAATCGGACTTATCAATGATAGGCAGAATATTATATGTTTTTCAGACGAGGCTCACAGAACTCAGCTTGAACATTCTAAGAAAATTCAGTTTAGTAAGGATGCCGATGAAAATATGAAAGCTATGGTTTCAAAACCATATGCAAAAGTATTGAAGGAAGCATTTCCACATGCTACTTTCGTTGGTTTTACCGGAACGCCTATTGCGGAAACTTATCAGACCTTTGGTGATGAAATTGACCGATATACAATGGATCAGGCAGTTGCAGATGGACTTACTGTTTCCATTAAGTATCATCCGCGTATTGCAAAGGTATTGCTTGATAATAAAAAAGTAAAAGAAATTGAGAATTATTATAAAAAATGTGCTGATGATGGTGCAACATATGAGGATATCGAAGCAAGTAAGAAAGCAATGAGCTCTATGGAAATAATTCTTGGTGAGCCTTCCAGACTTGAGCGTCTTGCTACAGATATCCACAACCATTATGTTGCGTCTTGTGCAGGTGATCCGGATAGAATACAAAAAGCAATGGTTGTATGTTCTAATAGAAAGATTGCTTATGCATTATTACAGAAGTTTAAGGATAAATACCCGGAATGGTTTGAGGAAAAGAAATCACCGGATGGGGTTTCTGTAACAGAAGAGGAACTGAAAGAATTGAAACCGATGCCATTTATGGCAATGGTATCTAGTGTCGGCAGTAATGATGAAAAAGATATGTATGATTATCTTGGCGGAGTTAAAAATGATAAGCGTTCAGAAGAATTGGATGCTGCTTTTAAACAGGAAAAATCAAATTTCAGTATTGTCATTGTTGTAGATATGTGGATTACGGGCTTTGATGTTCCTTGCCTTACATATTTATATAATGATAAACCTCTCAAAAAGCATTTGCTGATACAGACAATAAGCCGTGTAAACAGAAAATATCCGAGGAAAGAATATGGTATGGTTATCGACTATATTGGTATTCGCGACAATATGCGTGAAGCCATGAAGGTATATGGAGGAGATACATCTGTTGCACCGACATCCGATGATGTTGAGCAGGCTACATCAGTGTTTAGAGAAGAACTAGAAGTGTTGAAAAACATGTTCACAGGTTATGATTTATCACCATTTTTAAATCCGGAATGTGATCCTATAGAACGATATAGACTTCTTGCAAAAGCAGCGGAATATGTATTTGTATCAACAGAAGAATTACAGTCGGAAGGAAATAAAGGTGTTCAGAAAGTTTCTTTCAAAACCTATTTTTTAAAGACAGTAAAACGAATGAGGGCAGCTTTTGATATTTGTCAGCCTTCCGGTTATCTTGGGGAAGAAGAATCTGCACTTGCACAATGCTTTATGGCTATAGCAGGTTTTGTTCGTAAGATGAGCGGAACAAGTGAAGTAGACACTGATACGATGAATCGTGCAGTTTCAAAGATGGTTGAAGAAGCATTAAAATATAATCAGGTGGAAAGTGTTCTTGAAAGCGGAGAGGTAGAAGATATTTTTTCTCCGGAATATTTTGAAAAATTATCTGATGTCAAAATGCCGGCAACTAAATTGGAACTTCTTGTGAAAATGCTCCGTAAACAAATTAAGGAATATGGAAAAGTCAATCGGTTAGCTGCAAAATCATATCAGGAAATGTTGGAAAAGACGATTGCAGAATATCATGAAAGACGTAAACATCTTACTGCTGAAGAAGCCGGTGAGGCACAGGAACAAGTTTCGGAAGACATTATTAAAATTGCAACAGAGCAGGCGTTAGCTATACTTAGAGCAATGGATGAAAATAGAGAAAGCTTCCGAAAAATAGGACTTACTTTTGAGGAAAAGGCATTTTATGATATTTTGATTTCTATGCGTGACCAATATAATTTTGAGTATGGAACGGATAAAGAGGTTGACGGTATTGTAATCAATGATAAGTGCAAAAACTTGGCAATAAAGGTAAAGGAAATCATTGATACAAAATCTTCCTTTGCTGATTGGCTTAACAATCAAAATGTAAGAGACCAGTTGAAATTGGAAATAAAGATTTGTCTAGTTAAGAATGGTTATCCACCACAATATAGCCCGGAAGTATTTAAGAAAGTTATGGAGCAGGTGGAGAATTTTGAAGAGTATTCTGGTGAAACAGTAGAAAAAGGTAATAATGCTTCTGCGAAGGTATATCAATATGAGATGCCCGAAGGTAATGTGATGATGGTTGCAGAGAAGGCAACACCTTATGGTAAATTGTGAAATATTTAATTTCTAAACAATATAATTAAATATTCGTTTAAAATTGCTAAGTAAAGTAAGGAGAAAGATAAGTGGACAAAATATTGTATCATTATTGCAACACACAAAAAATGTATGGGATTATGTCAGGAAGACAACTTAGAATGAGTGACATAACTAAGAGTAATGATTATAACGAAGTATATATGTTTTTTCCAGGTATAATAGATGCTATGAGAGATGCATATTATAAAAATCCATTTCCTTTTGAATTTGATGGCAAAACAAACGAGATAGGGATGTCGATGTTATTTCAATTGGCATATGATTATTTTAGAATTGAATTTGACAAGGGTGGAGTTACTAATTTTGTTATTTGTTTCTGTGAGGAAGGTGACAAGTTAAGCCAATGGAGAGGTTATGCAGATAATGGAAGAGGTGTTTCTATTGGATTTTCTGAACAAGAATTAAGGCAGTATAGCGAAAAATACAAAGATATCATAGCAATAGAAAAAGTAAAGTATAAAACGGCAGAAGAAATAAATGATATTATCGTAGCAAAAGCAGATAGTTTGTTAAATGAGTTGAAGAATTTGCGTAAATGGATTATAGATAATTTTCATTGCAATGATAGTAAGCAGGAAAAATATATGTTGCTTTTCTTTATACAAATGCTAAAAATAGTATTTATGAAATCATTACAGTACAAATATATATCATTTCAAGAGGAAAATGAATGGAGAATGTTTTTTAAATATCCTATAACAAAAGAAACAGAATTTATATATGGAGAAGACGGTGACAAAAGAGTAATATTTGATGAAATGGTAGAAATGTTGAAAGATAAGATTGATTTTAATATTTTGGATAATGACATAGTATCGTATTTTCCATTAGATTTATCAGACATATCTGCAAAACCGATAAAAGAGGTTATCAGCGGACCAAATAATCGTATATTACTTAAGGATTTTCAATTATTGTGTGGTAAGTATAAATATGATGATGTTGCATTTAGGTATAGTAAAATATCGTATAGAGAGTAACAAAGTATATAAATAAAAAAACATATTTATCTCTGCTGACTGGAAATGCTTAAGCGGCAATGGAAAGGAGTAGCATTTAATGATAGAAATATATACAGAAAAAGCTAATTCAAAAGACTGGATACTTCAGAATGACCTATACTTTAATTTGAATACAGGTAATGAAGAAATGACTCAAAAAGAAATAGATTTAATCTGGCAGGTAGATGAGGCAAAGCTGACACCAGACAAGCATATAGAAACAAAATATGGCTTAGGTACAATCCGAAATTTATCATCAGGCTGCAAGACATTGCTTAATATTGTGAAGCACCACGATAAGGTGGTAAATGTTGAGGAATGTGGACCGAATGTTCTTAAAATAATTTTTACTATGGATAATATTAAGATTTATATGTCAAGACCAACGCTTTTTGATATTCCGGATGATGCCAAAATCAGATTTAATGATTCTGATATAGTTACCGGTGGCAGAGGATATAATGCTTGGTGGAGTAAGGAGTATCAAAGGAGAGAAGCAGATGATTTATAAGAATATAACATTTAAAGCAGCTCCATTTTCATATGATTTGACATTTGATGACAGGATTACTCTTGTTGGTGGAGATAGCGGTACAGGTAAAACAGTACTTTATGAAATGCTGGAAGATATAAGATTGACAGACGAATACAAAGCAATCAAGCTATTTAACTACAAATCAGATGATTTTTTAGAAGCAATCAAACAGTGTAGAGATAGTTTTATTGTGATAGATAATGCAGATTGTCTGATTAATGATGATGTCAGGAGATTCATTAATTTTGAATTGTCTAATCAGTATATGCTCTTTTTACGAAATTGTGACGGACTCAATGTATCTGATAAGAGCTTTAAGGTGCTGAAGTTTGATAATAACAGGATAACGCTGGAAGAGGAGTTGTGATATGAGATATTTATGGACAGAGGATACCGGTGCAGGGCTTCACTTCTGGAAATTAGTTAATCAGCTTTTCTTTGACAATGAGCTTGTAGTTGAGAGTAAATGGAGCAATCAGGGTTTACTGGATGCATTAATAGACTTGGAGACTGAAGATGGAGATGAATACTTCGTTGCGTTTGATTATGTGGTTGATAATCAGGACATTCGCAACAAGTATCGTATGTTGAAATCAATAACAGATAAGTCAGAAGGAAAGATTGTAATTCTGGATATGATTTGTTTTGAGTACCTTATTCTTGCATTTGACAAGCTGGTAGAATGGACAGGAACTGGAAAGGCCGATAAAATAAAAATCCGTGATAAAGTTTTGGCGGCAGTTGAGAGTCACAGAATCGATTTATCAAAGATTGATGATGAGAAAACATTACAGTATATAGCAGGTTTTAAGAGATATTCTACAGAACGTGTGATGAAGTCATTGGTTGGTGAATTTACACAAAATGAAAAGTGGTCTGTTAAAGGGACTCTTATGGGTGAATGCTGGTATAAAGATTGTTGTGTGTCAGAGCATACGGATAATCTTAGGTGTGGTAAGCCTGAGGTTGAAAGTGGGGATGAGAAGATGAGGATGCTGATACGGTCAGAGGAAGTACAAAGGCTAATGAGAGATATTACTTTGAAAGAATAGTTTAATAAGACTATATTTTTCATAATGCATAATAAATGATACATTAATAAGACAAATTTTCATCTGAAGAGCAAAGGGGAATATGAATGCAGGAAACAGTTGATGTTTTGAATAGAGAACAATTTATTGATATGTTATATCAGCTTGTCAACACTATGTCAGATTTAAAACAAGGAAAAATATTTTCGATTGATGGAACTTGGGGATATGGAAAAACTTATGTATTAGAAGAACTTGAGAGAAGATTATCTCCTGTTGTTAATGAGGATACCTACGATGATAAATTTTATGTTTTTCATTATAATTGTTGGCAATATGATTATTATGAAGAACCTTCTGTTGCGATAATATCAGCAATGCTAGAAGACTCTGAAAATTCACTAGAACATAGAATTAACAAAGTGGCAAAAGCAGGTTGGGAAACAGCGAAAGAAATATTGGCAGAAGTAGCCGGAGAGTATGTAAAAAATAAAATAGGTGTTAATATTGTAGAAACATTTCAAAGTGAAAAGACGGGCATTGATAATCAAAAATTTAAATTTGATAAAATGTTTGCGTTTAAGAAAACTTTAGATGAAACTAGGGAAAAACTTAAACGGATGTCGGAAATAAAAACTGTTGTAATAGTTGTTGATGAACTAGACAGATGTATGCCTGAATATGCAATTAAAGTTCTTGAGAGACTTCATCATTTATTTGAGGGTATCCCCAATACAATTGTTATTATGGCTGTTGACAGTAAACAACTTGAGAATTCCGTGAAAAAAATCTTTGGAAATGCAGTTGATACAGGTAGATATCTGAGAAAATTTATTAGTTTCAATTTGAAATTGGGCGTGGGAGCGCTTCAATCTAAATATGTAGAAAAATATAATTATTATTTTGAAAAATTTAAGGAAAAGGATGCGGCGGCAGAGGAGTTACAAACATTAGCTACTTTGTGCCAAATTGACATTCGAAATTTGAATAAGCTAATTGAAAAATTGGATATAATTCACACACTTGCATTTAAAAGGAAAATGTCAGAATCAGTTTTATGGTTTGAATTAATGTGGGGAATGATAAAATATAAAATATCTTTACCTGATAAAGAAGGAAAATATAGTGATAGGTCTGGTGATTTGTATTGGCTACCTGAAATAGACCATGCGACCTATGGAGGGCTAGATAACTATCTTTCTAAAGACATAATTGAATATTTAAAAGAGAAAAAGAACATTGCTATGACACATACAAGAATAATAGGAATGAATAGTGAAGAAATAATGGTTTCGAATGATTTCAATGGAGAGGCATGGCATATATTAGATCAGCTTTTGGCACATAAAAAAACGTTATATATGGACCCTGTTAATCAAACAGTAGATATTGATGAATGTAAGAAGTTTATTGAATTTGCAAAAATATTATGGTAGTCTAAAAATCAGTATCTCCATATATCAGAATGAAATTTCAACAATTAATTTATATGTGGGCTATAAAGAAATAGAGTTGGCAGATTTGATAATAAATCTTGAAAATATTATTCTGGCAATTTAGCTAAAGGAGCGGAATGAATTTGTTATTTAACTTGGCATATTGAATTATATGCCAGGTTAAAAGCTGAGTTAGATGTATAATTAGAATAATTCGACGCCTTTTTCGACGCATAAAAAGCGACGAAAAAAGCGATGAATTATTTTATCAATCAAAAGAAAGTTAAAATTGATGTCAGATTAGTTCAAAACCATAATGAAGCTACATAAACTTAATTAAATTCATTCATAGTATCCACATATTCATGTAATCCATTAGATTTACAAGCCAATTCAGCATATAGCAGAGGACTTTCCTGTGTCAGTCGATATAGATACGCGATATCATCAGGTGTATCGAGCAAGACGGCTGAATTGCATTTTTCACAACTGATAGTAAGAGGCGTGCCGGTATATGTATCATTGATGGCATTAACAATAACAGAATCTGTATCAGGTTCATACATACCAAACAAGTAACAAGGGCTATTTTGTTTCATGGTGTTCTCATTCCCACAGATACTTGGCACCATCAAGCAGATCAATGATGGCTGTAAGCATATTGTTATAGTCGGTCTGTAGTTCTTTGATTTCATCGCTTGTAGGGAGATTGTTTAAAGCTTGATGTTCACAGCATTCGGTAAATGTTTTCTGCATTTTAAGTAATTGCAGATACAGAGCATTAACAGTCTGTACAAGATATCCGGATAGAGCAGTGCTTGAAGGTGTAGTAAATGCATTGATTCATAGAAATTATCTGGAGATAGGTAGTGAAGTTCATATAGATATGTTCGATGATAGAATTGAAATATATTCACCCGGTGGAATGGTAAGTGGAATATCTCTTGAAGGGAAAAATCTATTGAAAATTCCGTCAAAGTGAAGAAATCCGATATTAGCTGATATATTCAGCCGTTTAAAATATATGGAGCGTAGAGGTAGTGGATTTAAGAAGATATTGGCAGATTATGAGGGACAAGTAGAATTTGATGAGACCAAGATGCCAGTCTTTGATGCAGATAATGATGATTTTACATTGACTTTGTATAATCTGAATTATGGCACTAATTATGCAACACAGGTGAATGAAAATGTCATAGAAAATGTCATAGAAATTTCGGAAGAAAAAATGAAGCAGTTAATGCCAGAGTATTCTAAGAAGAAGCTTACTAAAGCATGTGAGATCCTAAAAATGATTTCCGAAAATCCGAATATTTCTATTGATGAATTAAGAATAGCCTTAGATGTCACAGATAGAACAATTGCTAGATATATATCAGAATTAAAGGATAAAGGTATCATAGAACGAAAAGGTCCAGATAATGGTGGTAAATGGAAAATTAAGTAAGTGAATGACAGTAAATATGGCACTCAATGTCACATCCAAACTTTTACTCAAGAATATTCCAAAGTTAGTCTCAACGAAGTCTCACGAGATTTGAGACTGAGTGAGACTCTATGATATAGCAAAATGCGATAAAATCGGTATTTGTAGGTGAATTATAAAGTTGTAGTCTCAAGACAGTCTCATTTTTGAAATTGTTTGTTGAGACTAACATGAGACTGAGGAGGTTCAAAATCATGGACATAAGCAAAAAGGATTGGAAATTATTTCGAGAAAGATTATCAGGCTGGCAGGAAAATTATATGGAAGGTCTTGTTAAAGAGTATGCAAATTTTCTGAATGATGATAAAAAGCCTGCATCAGAGAAATTCTGGGAACTTGAAAAACGGATAAAAGAAGATAAGCGTCATCCGGGAGTTATCATGGAGATGAGTAAGTCAGAGGTGATATGGGATATCGTTCGTCTTATTAGATTGAAAGTAATTACATATGATGATTTATCAGACTTTAGTGATGAATTACAGCTGGAAGTGAAGAGAATACTTGAAATGAGCAGGTGATACATATGGAGATTGGTGCAACAAAGGCAGTTCAAGATCGACTAAAAACCACAAAGATTGCAGAAAGCAAAGGTGTTTCACTTGTGTTCTGCTGGGACACACATTTGACGAAAATAAAAGGAAGAAATGTCTTGTTTATTGTAAATGCCAGTAATCGTTATACAATAGCAATGACAGATATTGAACCAAGAAACTGGAATTACTATGCAATGTATATCAGCCGCGTGATCCATGGCGTGATGCAGGAAATGGGATATTCTGAAGAACAGATAGCACAATATTTTAAAATGTCAGGCGATATGATTGTGACAAAGACACATGGGAAGAAATCGGTTGGCGGCATTAATAGAATGGTAACGGATGCGCAGTATTTTGATAAGAAACTGGAGAAAGATACAAAATATCAGTGGGAACTGAGTGAGTATCTTAACAGAGATATTTGTCAGCCAGAGGGATTCGATGCATATGGATATCCAAGTGAACTCTTTAAATTAGACATGGAACGATTAGGAATTATTCCTAAGAGAAAGCCTGCAAAGGTAATTGATTTTACCAGGTACATAGATACTAATCGCAGTTCTAACCATTAGCGCAAAAGAATTGTTAAAACAATTGTTTGGGCATAAGAAGTTAGTTTGCAATGACGAAAAGCAAGATGTATAAAATAGTTCGTCGCTAAAAAAGTGACGAAAAAAGCGACGGAAAAGGAGAACATTTATGAGCATAACATTTGAAATAGTCAAATTTAAAAAGCCAACAAAAGATGATTTGTCTAATTTACATATGTTTAATCCTTATGGTTCTATTCCAATATTAGATGATGATGGCGATAGCACGGGATGGAATATTTATATGTTCAGGGTCGATGATAAGGATATACAGAATATTATAAATAGCAGTTATGCAGTCAAAATGGAACTCCCAGAATGCATTACAGATTATGATAGTTTTTTTGAAGATTTGGGATTCCCTAAAGAGGCAGTAAGGAATGGAGATGTTCGCATTATAAAATCCAATTCCAGATATATTACTATTTCTTATGGTGATAAATCAAAGGAGATAGAAAAAAGCAGGCTTGAAAAATATAAGGTGATGGTTCAAACAAAATGTGTTGTTTTGAAGATTAAGGCTTTATGGAACAGCAGTGAAAATAATCTATATGGTATAGATAAAAAGAAAGCTATAAAGTGTATACCAGATATTGAAAATTATGAATATGTTCCAGTTAATAATAGTATGCTGGCAAAAGCAGAAATTCCCTTCTTGATATTTGAAAGAAACCGGGGAAAATGTTTTATAGAGATGTATTGATAGAATCTAGAGAAAGGAATGCTTTTATGAGCAAAGAATTACAGATAAGAAATAGCACTGTGGATTTTTTAGTTTTCACACGAGATGCAGGAGAAGACGGAATAGAGGTCAGGGTTCAGAATGGCGATGTATGGCTTACGCAGAAGGCAATTTCACAGCTTTTTGATGTAGATAGAAGTGTGGTTACAAAACATCTGAGTAACATTTTTAAAGAGGGCGAATTAGATGAAAATTCAGTTTGTGCAAAATTTGCACAAACTGCGGATGATGGAAAAACATACAATTATAAGTTCTATTCGTTAGCAGCTATTATTGCTGTGGGGTATCGCATTAATTCAAAACGGGCAATGCAGTTCAGAACATGGGCAACAAAGGTATTAGATACATTTACAAAGCAGGGTTATGTTCTTGATAAAAGTAGATTGATTAATGGACAGATTTTCGACGAAGATTATTTTGAGCATCTTATTGCTGAGATTCAGGAAATCAGAGCAAGTGAGAGAAGATTTTACCAGAAAATTACAGATATATATGCAACAGCAGTTGATTATGATAAGAATTCACAGGTGACAAGAGAGTTTTATGCAACAGTACAGAATAAGATGCATTATGCAGTTCATGGTAGTACAGCGGCAGAAGTGATAGTGGCAAGAGCTGATCATAATAAGGAACATATGGGACTTAAATCATGGAAAAATGCGCCGGATGGTAAAATAGTAAAAACAGATGTGTCAATTGCAAAAAACTACTTGGAAAAAGAAGAACTTGCAGAATTAAATGAGATTGTGACAATGTATCTTGATTATGCAACAAGACAGGCACGAAGACATATTCCTATGACTATGGAAGATTGGAAAACAAAGCTTGACGCATTTCTTAGATTTAATGATGCAGAAGTACTTCAGAATAAAGGGAAAGTTACTGCAGCTATTGCGAAAGAATTTGCGGAAAGTGAATTTGAGAAGTACAGAGTTATACAGGATTCACTGTATGAAAGTGACTTTGATAAATTGATGAATGATATGGAGAAGGATGGTACTAACGATCAGATATAAAACAACATTCACAGTAGATTGACTTTTAGCATACGATAGTGTATATTTAAATTACAAAGAGAAGATACTACAGTCGGAACGGAGACTTAAAACCCGTTTCCAGTGGTCGGGATGAAGACCTAAAACTCATTCCCATTACAGAGTAAACTGCTAAAAATCAAAGGCGGATGGCTTCGGTCATCCGTCTTTCTTTAACCAAGGAGATAAAATGGCAGAGGAAAGTTTTAAGGAACGTGCCCGACAGGAAATGATAAAAGCTGCAAAACAGTATAAGGACATCTATGTTGATTATGAGTATCTAATTTGCTCGGTAACATTTGAGAAAAATGATTATTATATAATTGCTGCAGAGGAAGATAATTTTCAGCATTTAACAGGTGTGCAGTCCAAGATAGATGCTAAGACATTTTTCCGCAAATGTTATGATGGAACGCTTGCGGAAGTGGACTTTGATTTTGCAAAAGCAGGACACAATGAGAAGTCGGCAAAAGGTACAGTAAGAAGAAAAATATAGGTTTTGCCGGATATGATGACACTAATGAAATCGGATGTTCAAGTAGAAGAAGGCTTTCGGAAAAATCGGGTAGTGTGTTCGCTGGCAACAGCGGATGGAAACTGCACATTAGGTTTTTCAGAATCAAAGAAAGCACGTCCGAAGTCCTTGATAAAAGGAAATGAATTGAAGAATCCGGGAACTGTAGATTTGATTCTAAGAAAAACAACTGGAAGTTTATTCTTTGATGAAATTATTGTTGGAGATACAGCAATGCTTAAGCAGTTCAGAGAAAAAATTGAGGATATTGTGTCAGCAAAGTTGTTTGAAGATGTAACAGGAGAATAAGACATATGAATGATGAAGATCATGTTTTGTTAAGTGAAAAATTAGAAGATCAGCTTAAGGCTGTAGAGTGGGCGCATGAACAGAAGAAAATTCTTGATGACAAAAGCAGACGTATCGCAGATGCACTCATGGAAAAAATGACACCTTTGATAATGAAGAATAGTGTACAGAAATAGCGTGGGTACAATTTGGGTACACCAGAAATGCAACTATATAAATAACATACAAAACCGTATCAAAATGATATGGTTTTGCAATATAATAACAGCAGATTTATGTGAAAAATTGAACCCGGAAAAGAGTTTGAATAACGGATTAAAATGCCGAAAGCCTGTATTTATGCGGGTTTCCGGCATTTGTTTTATCAAAAGGCTCTGGTTTGGCTCTATTTGTGGGAACAATAAATGATAAATAGAAGAAATTTAATAAGGAGCATTATATGACCAAAGTGAATTTTTATGATAGCATTGATGATTCAATGCTAAAGTTTGCAGTTATTATTGCAAAACATAATGGAAAATGGGTATTCTGTAAGCATAGAGAAAGAAGTACATGGGAAGTGCCAGGAGGACATAGAGAACAAGGTGAGGATATTCTTGAAACAGCAAAGAGAGAATTGTATGAGGAAACAGGAGCCATTAATTTTGAGATAAATCCGATATGTATTTATTCTGTGACGGTGCCAGACAACTTTAAGGGGAAAGAAACCTTTGGAAAGTTATTTTTCGCGGAGATACATACGTTTGAAAAAGATTTACATAGTGAGATAGAGAAAATAGCAATTATGAATGAACTACCGCTTAATTGGACATATCCGGAAATTCAACCAAGACTGATGGAAGAAGCGAGACAAAGAGGATTTTTGCCTAAGAAGGATGAAATAAAATGGTTATTTTTTGATGTTGGTTCGACGCTGGTTGATGAAAGTAGCGTTTATGAAGATAGGATGAAAAAAATAGCTGAATTATCTGGTATAACTCCGCAACAAATTTATGAACATGCGATATCATTGTACAGGAGAAATAAAAAAGGTGATTTAGAGATAGCAAAACAATTGAGGATAGAACTACCTAAATGGGAATCACAATATGAAAAGCTGTATACAGATTCAGAAGATTGCCTGAAAAGGTTAAGCAGAAATTATGAAATTGGTATAATCGCAAACCAACCATTAGGAACTTCTGAAAGATTAGAAAATCTCGGAGTGCGAAAATATATTGGTTTAGTCATTGCATCAGCAGAAGAAGGTGTATCAAAACCGGACAGACGTATATTTGAAATTGCTTTGGAAAGAAGTGGCTGTAAGCCGGAAAATGCTGTAATGATTGGTGACCGCATTGATAATGATATTGTACCAGCAAAACAGTTAGGAATGAAAACGATATGGATAAAACAGGGATTTGGAAGTTTGTGGACTGTAATGGACGAGAGTGAAAAAGCCGATATTGAAGTTAATAACTTATCTGACATTTTGAATTATCTATAGGAGGGAAAGTGAATGTTCAAGGTTGCTATACTACAAAAACGTTCTATTAATGAACAAATAGATAAGAATATTGAAACTATCATTATGGCAATGGAAGAGGCTTCGGAAAACCATGCAGATATTCTATTGTTGCCAGAATGTTTTATTACAGGATATGATTTGCCTATGTCATATGAAAAAAGCATTGCAGATAATGATATAAGAATTGCCAAAATATGTGAGAATGCTAAAAAATATAAAATAGGCGTAGTACTTACTGCGTTTACAAAAGGTAGTAAGCAGCCACAGAACTCAGCCTTTGTTATCAATAAATCGGGCAATATATTGATGAAATACTCTAAGGTGCATACCTGTGATTTCGCAGATGAAAGAGATGTTGAATCAGGGAAAGAATTTAAGGTGTGTGATTTTGAAGGAATACAATTAGGTATTATGATTTGTTATGACAGAGAGTTCCCAGAAAGTGCAAGAATACTGATGTTAAAAGGAGCTGAGGTTATTCTTGTCCCAAATGATTGCGGTTCTATGCAACCAAGAATCATGGCACTTTCTACAAGAGCTTATGAAAATATGGTTGCAGTTGCTATGGCAAATCCGAATGGAGATAATGCTGGATGTTCCTGCGCATATAGTCCAATTTGCTGGGATAGAAATGGAAAATGTGTTGATAACACAGTTTTGCTGGCTGATGATAAAACTGAGGGAATTTTTTATGCGGAGTTTGATATGGAAGCTATTAGAGAATACAGGAATCGGGAAATGTTAGGAAACACGTTTCGTAAGGTAGAAGCATACAGTCAGTTGTTAAGTAAAGAAATCAAGAAACCATTTATAAGGGATGGGCAGAATAGATAAGCCAAGGGGAGAGTGCTTTATGTCAGTAATGGGCGTGTTTCCCATAAGCAGGCAGTTGAGAAAGCATATCAGGAATATGATATTTTTAACAAGACACAGCCGATAGAATCTGATTTTGATAAGATAGTAAAAGGATTGGAAAAGAAAATTTAATTTCTTTTCTGGATTATGTGATTATGATACAATTACGGAAAATAGTGTTTTATGAATCTGATCAATCGAATTTTTTGTGTAAAGGAGAACTTTATGAAAAAGATATTAGTGACAGGCGGAACAACTTTTGTAAGTAAATATGTGGCAGAATATTTTGTGAATGTGGGTTATGAAGTTTTTGTACTTAACAGAAATTCTAAGCCACAAGTTCAGGGTGTAAAACTCATTGAAGGAGATAGGCATAATTTGGGTGGTGTATTAAAGGATACATTCTTTGATGTTGTAGCGGATATAACAGCCTATAATGATAACGATATAATTGATTTTGTTAGGGAATTGGGTTCTTTTGATCAGTATATTATGATTAGTTCAAGTGCTGTTTATCCTGAGTATGGTGTTCAGCCATTCCTGGAAGAATCAGAGAAATCCGAAAATAAATTTTGGGGTTCATATGGAACCGATAAAATAGCAGCTGAAAAGGCATTACTTGAAAGAGTGAAAGATGCATATATATTAAGACCGCCTTATTTATATGGACCAATGAATAACGTGTATAGAGAGGCTTTTGTATTTGATTGCGCCTTGGCGGACAGAAAATTCTATTTACCTAAAGATGGCAGTATGAAATTACAATTCTTTCATGTAAAAGATTTATGCAGGTTGATGGAGGTAATAATTAAAGACAAGCCACAAGAGCGTATTTTAAATGTTGGTAATGTTGAAGCAGTTTCTATTAAAGATTGGGTCACAAAATGCTATGAAAGCTTAGGAAAAATACCGGATTTTGTAAATGTTTATGAAGATATTGAACAGCGAAATTATTTCAGTTTTTACAACTATGAGTACTATTTGGATGTATCGCGTCAAAACAAAATATACCCAGAAACCATATCATTAGAAGACGGATTGAGGGATAGTGTTAAATGGTATTTGGAACATAGCACAGAAGTTAATAAGAAACCTTATTTTAAATATATAAATGAAAATCTAGTGGAGGATTAATTTCAAAAGCTATCAAAGATTATCAGCGATTAAAGAAAGATGAAGCAGATCGGTTAGCGATTGGATGGGATGTAAAGAGAGAACTTTCAAAAATAAACTATCGTATCCACACGGATGCAGTAAAAGAATTTTTGATAAGTTTCATTTGAAAATGGGGTTTGCGGAAGCAAATAGAATTATTTGTTTTACGAAAAGGTTAACAGATCTAGAGGGGGAGTATGTGATGGCGAAAAACTATGAATATAAAAAAGCAACCATAGCAGACATTGATGAACTTGTAAGGACTAGAATTATCGTCCTTCGTACTGCCAATAAACTATCGAATGATGTGGATATGTCATTGGTGGAAAAAGAATCCTATGAATATTATAAGAACGCATTAGAAACTGGTGAGCATATTGCATATCTGGTGTATGATAATGAAACCTTTATTGGCGCTGGTGGTGTCAGTTTTTATCAGGTTATGCCGACATATCATAATCCAACAGGTAAAAAGGCTTATATTATGAATATGTATACGGCACCGGCATATCGGAGACAGGGGATTGCATTTCATACATTAGATTTACTGGTAAAGGTTATAAGGAAACAGGGCGTATCACAGATTACTTTAGAGGCGACAGAGATGGGACGACCATTGTATGAAAAATATGGATTTGTAAAAATGGAAGATGAAATGGAGCTGATCAAATGACAAGAGTTTATTTCGTGCGTCACGCACAGCCGGAACACGATTGGGAAGAAGACAGGACAAGACCTTTGACGGAAGAAGGTAAGAAAGATTCTGTGGTGCCATATATTATCGAACTGGACTTTGAAAGCAGCTGTAACGAAATGGAATCTGAATGTCCGATTTACAGTTTTAAGTTGATTGCCAAACAGGAACATTGTTATATAGAGAAGGAATTTAAAGGTAAGTAGCGTGCGGATAAAAAGTAATATTGTTTTCTCTATGGAAGGAATGTAGTTATGCAATATGCAAGAAAATTGAGAAAAGGCGACAAAGTAGCAATTGTAAGCTTGTCAAGTGGAATGCTTGGTGAAGAATTCTGCAGTCATAATATTGAGATTGGCGTAAAGAGATTAAAAGAATATGGCTTGGAGCCGGTATTTATGCCAAATGCTTTGAAGGGTATTGAATATTTGCAAACTCACCCGCAAGCAAGGGCGAAAGACCTAAAAGATGCATTTCTGGATAATTCTATTGCAGGGATTATTTGTGCAATTGGTGGTGATGATACATACAGACTTTTGCCTTATCTAATGGAAGATGAAAAGTTTATAAAGACGGTAGAGGAGCATCCAAAATTATTTACAGGATTCTCAGATACTACGATCAATCATTTGATGTTTTATAAACTGGGCTTGTCTACTTATTACGGACCAAACTTTATTTGTGATTTGGGGGAAATTGCAGATGAGATGTTACCATATACCAAAAGGGCATTTGAGAGTTATTTGGAAGGTAATGAATCTGATGAAATTATATCCAGTGATACTTGGTATGAAGAAAGAGAAGATTTTTCAAGAGCCGCAATAGGAACAGAAAGAAAAACTCATAAGGAAGAACGTGGGTTTGAACTTCTCCAGGGAAGTGAAATTTTCCAAGGAGGATTATTAGGTGGATGTTTGGAAAGCCTTTATGATATATTGACCAATAGCAGATATGAAGATGAAAAGGAAGTTTGTGAAAGATATGATCTGTTTCCAAATAAGGAAGAGTGGATTGGGAAAATTCTATTTATAGAAACCTGCGAAGAAAAACCGACTCCTGAATTGTTTGAAAGAGAAGTGTTATTACTGAAAGAAAAGGGAGTATTTGACGTGGTAAATGGTATATTAGTTGGAAAACCACAGGATGAAGCTTATTATCAGGAATATAAAGATATTCTTATTAGAGTGATAGACAATGAGGAACTTCCCATCGTTTATAATGTGAATTTCGGACATGCTATGCCACGATGTGCGTTACAGTATGGTGCTGTTGCAAAGGTAGATATGAAGCAGAAAAAGATTTATGTGAATAGGTAGGAGCGAATACTATGGCTGTATCATATAACAAATTATGGAAATTATTAGTGGATAAAAAAATGAGCAAATCTGATTTGCGTAAAAAGGCAGAAATTGCTCCTAACACGATGACAAAATTACGTCGTGATGAAGAGGTGAGCCTTACAAAGGTTATTGATGTGGTATGTAAAATCATAGACGAAGTTTCATTTGCAGGGACTGATTCCGTTATGCATGGCACGATAGAAAAAATGGCAGAACACTGACAAAAAGTTATGGAAAATTTTCCTGATGAATTTATAAGTTCATCAAAGTAGTGAAACTCATGCAGGAATATGTTATACTAAAGGCAGACAAAGCTGGAGGATATATGGATGAGCACCTGCAAGGCACTGTTATCTAAAATTACAAATAAAAATGCTTTTTACGAGCAGAAGGATGTGACACAGAATATTTTTGCGTTCCGTGTGGTGGGAATCTGCATTTTATTCTATTCGTTTGTGATGATTCTGAACAGCCTGCATATTTTTATCGTGGATCAGGCGATTTTTATCAGAGGCTATGTGGTGGCATGTGTGCTGGCGTTGATTTATGGATTGCTGCTTGTGAAGGTGGGGCTTGAGCACCCATTTACCAAGTATCTCAGCGTTACGGCCATCGGGCTGATTGTCATGGTCGCGAGTGCATCCCTTACCTACCATATGATCATTATTATGATGATCCCGATTATCATTTCAAGTATGTATACTTCAAAGAGACTGTCGGTTTATGCCTTTATATTTACAGTGGTTGTGATTACGATCAGTACTTATGTGGGCTATTATTTTGGGGTATGTGATGCAAACATGGCACTGCTGACGGTGACATCACTGGATCATCTGCAGAAGGATGGTGTGTTTTTGCTCAACAAAGTAAACGAAAATCCTATGGTTACGCTGGCACTTTATTATGTGATGCCGCGATCGCTGATGGCGGTTGCATTTTATTATGTAAGTAACAGTGTAAACAGTATTGTGCGCAAGTCCATGGAAAATGCAATGCGTATGGTACAGGCGGCTTCCATGGATGATATGACGGGACTTTACAGCAAAAATAAACTGCTTGAAACAGTGGAACATATGGAGCCAAAAGAACGCCCGGTTGCGGTTATTTATTGGGATGTCAACCAGTTGAAATATGTAAACGATACGTTTGGCCATTTGTACGGAGACCAGCTGATTGCCAAAATTGCGGGATCCATTCGGGCAGCAGTGACGAGTGAGGAAACCAATGCTTACCGTTACGGTGGGGATGAATTTCTTATGATTATTCCGGATGGGACACAGGAGATTGCAGAAGATGTCATTGAAAAGTGGAGGCAGGTGATGAAGCCGATTCAGAAAAACAGTGAGATTCCGGTATCTGCCTCCGTGGGATATGCCGTGGGAAAATATGAAAATATAATGGAACTGATCGAGATCGCAGATCAGAGAATGTATAAGGACAAACAAATACGCCGCCAGTAGCGGCGTATTTTATGGCTCAGAGGGATAACAGAACCGAAAAGGGGGTAGAGAAAATTTGAAAACAAACAAATATGAAATAGATATGTGCAATGGTTCGATCATGGATAAACTGATCTCGTTTGCACTCCCACTCATGCTGTCTGGAATTTTACAGCTGATGTTCAATGCGGTGGATATCATTGTTGTGGGGCATTTTACGGGAAAACAGGCACTGGCGGCAGTGGGATCGACCACGGCACTCATCAACGTGTTCACCAATCTGTTTATCGGAATTTCGCTGGGGGCTAACGTGCTTGCGGCACGTTTTTTTGCGTCCGGCAGGGAAAAAGAAATGTCAGACACGGTACATACCGCCATTCTGCTGGCACTGATCAGCGGAATTCTCATGGCAGGAATCGGGGTAATCAGTGCAAAAGGTGCGCTGCTTCTTATGGGAACGCCGGACAATGTCATTGCACAGTCAACCCTTTACATGCGGATTTATTTTCTGGGGATGCCGTTTTTTATGCTCTATAATTATGGGGCAGCGATTCTGCGTGCGGTGGGAGATACCAAGCGGCCGTTGTTGTTTCTGGTGATTTCCGGATGTGCCAATGCACTGCTGGATCTGATTCTTGTGATCGGTTTTCATCTGGGGGTGGCAGGCGTAGCTACTGCGACGATTACGGCACAGATGATCTCCTGCATTCTGGTTTTGTTATGCCTGTACCGCACCGACAGCTGCTATCAGCTGCGCTTTTCGAAGCTGAAAATAAAAAAGGTTTATCTGCTGCAGATTTTTCAGGTGGGAATTCCTGCCGGGATTCAAAGTACGGTTATTAACTTTTCAAACGCGCTGCTGCAGTCTTCCGTGAATTCCTTCGGAGATACGGCGATGGCGGGGTATACAGCGGCAAATAATATTTTGGGATTTTTGTATATGTCGGTAAATTCCATTACACAGGCATGTATGAGTTTTACGAGTCAGAATTATGGTGTGGGAAAATATAAACGTATGGATCGTGTGCTGATCGACTGTCTGATTCTTACGGTCAGTGTTTCCCTGCTGCTGGGATGTGGCGCATGGTTTTTCGGACCGCAGGTACTTAGTATATATACGAGAGAAAAGGATGTGATCGAGAGCGGCATGGAGATTCTTGCCATTACAACAGTGCCGTATTTTCTGTGTGGCATTATGGATTTGTTTCCCGGAGCACTGCGGGGGATGGGACATTCGGCAGTGCCGATGATCCTGTCGGTGATCGGTACGGTCGGAACGAGAATTCTCTGGATTTTTGGATTTTTCCCACATCACAGATCGTTGTACTTCCTGTTTATTTCTTATCCGGCATCCTGGATCATCACGATTGTGATGCAGGTCATCTGTTTTTATTTTGTGAGAAAAACGGTGCGCAGGGAATTGATGCGGGGATAAAACGCAGCGTAAAAAATGTGCCCAAAAATCGGAAACGATTTTTGGGCATTTAGTTTCTTGAAGGAAGAGAGAGAACATGCTACTATAATGGAAACTGAAATGAAGAAAATAGTTTCCTTCCGGCAGAAAGGATGAAAAGAATGAATAAAGAACTGAAAGAGAACATTATGCAGGGAACTTTGCAGGCATTCAATCAAAAAGGGTTGAAATTTACGATGGATGATATTGCAAAGATTTTAGGGATCAGTAAAAAAACGATTTATCAGGTGTTTCGTGATAAGGAGGCTTTGTTTCTGGAAACGGTGGACTATTTGTTTGACCGGATCAAGGACAGTGAGCAGAAGATCGTAGAGAATCCGGAGATGGACACCCTGCAAAAGATTCACACAATCCTTGGTGTGATGCCGGAATGTTATCAGGATGTGGATTTTCGACAGTTATATCAGTTAAAAGAAAAATATCCGGAGATTTATCATCAGGTGGAAGTACGGCTCGAAACAGGCTGGGAAACGACCATTGCCCTGTTGGAACAGGGCATGCAGGAAGGTGTGATCCGTCCGGTCCGGATTCCGATTTTAAAGATGATGCTGGAAGCATCGTTAGAGCAGTTTTTCCAGCGCGATATCCTGCTGCAGAATGAAATTACTTATGCGCAGGCATTGCAGGAGGTTGTCGGGATTCTGATGTATGGAATTGCTTCGGAAGGGGAAAACGAAAGGGGAGCATAAAGAAGCATGGAGAGGTTGTATTGGAACAATGACTGGAAATTTGCCGAAACATGGGAAGAAGCCATGAAAGAGGCAGTATATCCGGAAAATGAGATGGAGGATGTGCGGCTGCCGCATACCTGCAAAGAGCTTCCGTATCATTACTTTGATGAGCATGCGTATCAGATGCTGTGTGGATATCGCAGACATTTTATGGCGCCGGAAGCGTGGCAGGGGAAAAGTGTGGAACTGACCTTTGAGGGAGTGGCGCATGATGCGGTTGTTTATGTCAATGGGACAGAAGTGAAAGCGCACCATTGCGGTTATACGGCATTTTTTGTGGAAATTGCAAAATACCTGAAATATGGGGAGGACAATGTACTTGCGGTGCGTGTTGACAGCCGGGAAAATTTGAATATTCCGCCGTTCGGATATGCCATAGATTACATGACTTTTGGCGGGATGTATCGTGAGGTTTATGTGCAGGTGAGAAATAAGACACATCTCGCAGATGTATTTATCAAGCCACAGATACATCCTCTGCAGGTGACTACAGAGATTACGGTACAGAATATTTCGGATGGGATAACGTTGCAGCAGGAAATCCGCAAAAAAGGCGAGGGTGCATATAGTCCCCTGGGAAAAAAGCCGGTAAAACAGACAAATGTGCAAACCGTTTTTCCGGTGCAGGAGATCCGTTTGTGGGAACCGGAAAATCCATATTTGTATGAAATCCGTACGAGTTTGTGGAAAAATGGGGAAATGATAGATGCGCGTGTGGATATCACAGGGTTTCGGGAGGCCGTATTCCGAAAAGATGGTTTTTATCTGAACGGAAAGAAACTGCGGCTTCGTGGGTTAAACCGTCATCAGAGTTATCCGTATGTGGGATATGCAGCGCCGGCATCCATGCAGATTTTCGATGCCGATATTCTCAAAAAAGAACTTGGCGTGAATGCTGTGCGCACTTCCCATTATCCGCAGTCGCAGGATTTTATCCGTCGTTGTGATGAAATCGGTCTGCTTGTGTTTACTGAGTTTCCGGGGTGGCAGCACATCGGGGATGAAGAATGGAAGCGGCAGGCGGTGCAGAATTTAAAGGAAATGATCGTGCAGTACCGCAATCATCCTTCCATTATTCTCTGGGGTGTGCGGATTAATGAGTCGCAGGATGACGATGTTTTTTACAGGGAAACAAACCGGGTGGCACATGAACTGGACGATACGCGGGCAACCGGCGGAGTGCGGATGCTAAAGAAAAGCCATCTTCTGGAGGATGTTTATACGTACAACGATTTTCTTCACGATGGCAGACATCCGGGGTGTAATCCGAAACGAAAAGTTACACCGGATATGAAAAAACCGTATCTGATCAGTGAGTATAACGGGCATATGTTTCCGACCAAGCCGTTTGACGATGAGGAACACCGGACGGAGCATGCAATCCGTCATGCAAATGTATTAAATGCGGTGGCACAGGAGCCGGATATTGCAGGAAGTTTTGGCTGGTGTATGTTTGACTATAATACGCACAAGGATTTTGGCAGCGGTGACCGGATCTGTTACCATGGCGTGATGGATATGTTCCGCAACCCGAAACTTGCGGCGGCGGTGTATAGCAGTCAGCAGGAAGATACACCGGTTTTAGAACTGAGTTCTTCGATGGATATCGGAGAGCATCCGGGCGGAAACCGCAGCGGAAACTGGATGATTACAAATGCGGATGCCGTGCGGATGTACAAAAACTCTAAATTAATCAAAGAGTATCATCGGGAGGACTCCCCATATCGTGCACTGGCGCATGGACCGATTCCTGTGAATGACTTTATCGGAAATGCGATTGTCGAAAATGAGCCGATGAAACCGAAACAGGCCAGACTGATGGGGCAGCTGCTTAACATGACGGCGTATTACGGGCTGAACAATCTTCCGGCAAAGTTCTACCTTCTGGCATTGCGGCTGATGGTCTGCTATCACATGAAACCAAAGGATGCGGTTGCGCTTTACACACGTTATGTCGGGGACTGGGGGACGACTTCCACGGTCTATAAGTTTGAGGCTGTCAGGGACGGAAAAGTGGTAAAGACCGTGATCAAGGAGCCGATGCAGCAGGCACATCTGGAGGTGAAGGTAAGTGAACATAACCTGACCGAAGGCAGAACCTATGATATGGCGGCGGTTCGTATCCGGGCACTGGATGAAAATGGAAATGTGCTGGGATTTTTCAATGAACCGGTGCAGTTTGAAGTGAAAGGTGTTCTGGAACTGATCGGTCCAAAGACCATATGTTTACAGGGAGGTATGGGCGGTACTTATGTAAAGACGACCGGACAGGCCGGAGAAGGAATTTTGACAATTGAAAATGCGCAGACGGGGAAAATCTGTGAACATTTTCAGGTGGCACGGGAAGAGTAAGGGGGAAATACAATGAAATTATCAGCAAAAGAAAAAACGGCATTCGGCCTGGGGGCTGTCGGAAAAGATATGGTATATATGCTTTCGGCGAGCTATATTCTGTATTATTACCAGGATGTTCTCGGAGTAAGTGCGATGGCAATGGGAATTATTCTCATGGCAGCGCGGGTGTTTGATGCATTTAACGATCCGATTATGGGAGTGATTGTTGCAAAAACCAGAACACGCTGGGGAAAATTCCGTCCATGGCTTCTGGTTGGAACTCTGTGCAATGCGATCGTGCTGTATCTGATGTTTGCCGCACCGCCGGCATGGAATGGAAGCGGGATTGTGGCATATGCAGCCATTACCTATATTGTGTGGGGAGTCACCTATACCATGATGGACATTCCTTTCTGGTCGATGATTCCGGCATTTACAGAAGGCGGAAAAGAGCGCGAAAATTTAACAACTATGGCGCGTTCCTGTTCGGGTGTCGGTTCCGCTCTCGTTACGATTATTACAATGAAATGTGTGTATATGCTGGGACAGGGAAATGAGCGCACGGGTTTCCGCTGGTTTGCACTTATAGTTGCGGTATTGTTTGTGCTGTTTATTACGATCACCTGTCTGACGATCCGGGAAAAATCCACGGTTCATATGGAAACACCGACCGTACGGCAGATGTTTTCGGCGCTGATTCACAACGATCAGGCAATGACGGTTGTCATCACCATTGTACTGATTAACTGCTCTTTGTATATTACGTCCAATCTGCTGTTGTATTTTTTCAAGTATGATGTGAGTGGGGAGAGCTGGTATAACAGCTATACACTTTTCAGTACATTTGGCGGAGCGGTACAGATTTTGTCCATGATGGTATTGTTTCCGCTGCTGCGGAAGTTTATGAGCAGTATCCGTGTGTTCTACCTGAGTTTTGGAATGGCAATCGCAGGGTATGCGATTCTGCTTGTGCTGATGATTGGCGGTCATACTGCGCTTGGAGCCCTGGTGGTGCCGGGATTTTTGATCTTTGCGGCATTTGGCATGCTGACCGTGCTTACCACAGTATTTCTGGCAAATACGGTAGATTATGGGGAAATGAAAAATCACCGCCGTGATGAAAGTGTGATTTTTTCCATGCAGACGTTTGTTGTGAAACTGGCTTCGGGAGTTGCCGTGCTGATCGCAGCGGTCTGTCTGTCTCTCTGTAACCTCAAGCAGGATACAAGTGCGGCGGTTGTTGCGCGTGCAGCGGATTCTTCGGTGCTGGGACTGCGGCTGACGATGGCGGGAATTCCGATGATCGGTCTTTTCATCGCGGTATTGGTATTTCGGAAAAAATATATTTTGACAGAGAAAAAGCTGCAGGAGATTAATGCAGCAATTAAAAATCAGGAGAACTGCTAAAAGAAAGGATGACAGCTATGATTCGTAAAATTGGACAGGCATTCGTACTGGATACGGCACATACAACATATGCATTTTCCATTCTGCCGGGGGGACATCCGGAGCATCTGTATTACGGGAGAACTATTCACATCGAGCATCCGGATGATCTTGAAATTCTTGTGGAAAAGCATGTGTTTGCACCGGGAAATGTGAATATCTGTGAAAAAGAGCATGCCGGTTTTTCGCTGGAGGATGTGCGGCTGGAAATGTCTTCGTACGGAAAGGGCGATATCCGTGAGCCGTTTGTTGAGGCCATTCTTTATGATGGGGCAAAGACTCTGGATTTCCGCTATGAAGATGCCGTTATTACCGGGGAAAAAGATGCGCTGGATGGACTTCCGGGTTCCTATGGAAGTGTGGGAGAAGTGCAGCAGCTGTGTGTGACAATGGTGGACCGGCAGTATGATCTGAAGCTGTTGCTCTACTACTATGTCTACGAGGCGGCAGATGTGATCGGACGGAGTGCGAAGATCGTCAATGCCAGCAGTCAGGATGTACAGCTTACCCGTCTGATGAGTCTGCAGCTGGATTTTGATGACAGTGATTATATTTTTACGACATTTCGCGGCGCATGGGCGCGGGAGATGCACCGCTGTGACCAGACGCTGACCGGTGGCAGAATTGTCAATGATTCTTTTACCGGAACCACGTCGAGCCGGGCAAATTCGTTTGTGATGCTGAGCCGTCCGAAAACGGGAGAAGATCAGGGAGACTGTTACGGATTTCATCTGATCTACAGTGGAAATCACTGTGAGACTGCGGAGGTCAGCAGTTTTGGAAAACTCCGGCTTCTTACGGGGATCAATCCACGGGAATTTTCGTGGAAACTGGAGCCGGGAGCACAGTTTCAGGCACCGGAGGCCTTTATGACCTATGCACCGGATGGATGGGGAGGCATGAGCCGGCGGATGCATGCGTTTATCCGGGAGCATATCGTGCGCGGATATTGGAAAAACAGGCCGCGCCCGGTACTTTTAAACAGCTGGGAGGCCTGCTATTTTGATATCAGTGAGAGCAGGCTCTTAAAGCTGGCAAAGGCGGGAAAAGATGCCGGAATCGAATTGTTTGTGGTGGATGACGGCTGGTTTGGCAGACGAAACGATGACACTTCTTCATTGGGAGACTGGGTGCCGAATACAAAAAAACTGCCCGGCGGCTTATCGCGCCTTGCCAAAAAAATTACAGATCTGGGGCTTTCTTTTGGGATCTGGGTAGAGCCGGAGATGGTCAGTGTGGACAGTGACCTTTACCGGAAGCATCCGGACTGGACCATTGAAATTCCCGGAAAACCACATGCAGAAGGACGAAACCAGAGAATTCTGGATCTTGGCAGGAGAGAAGTGCAGGAGTATATCATTGCCAGTATGACAAAGGTCTTTTCTTCGGCACCGGTTTCTTATGTGAAGTGGGATATGAATCGGACGTTTTCCGATTATTATTCACAGAGCCTGCCGGCCGCACAGCAGGGAGAGGTGGCACATCGTTATGTGCTGGGACTGTACCGGTGCATGGAGGAACTGACCTGTCGTTTTCCGGAAATTTTATTTGAAGGGTGTGCAGCAGGCGGAAACCGTTTTGATCCCGGCATTTTGTGCTATTTTCCGCAGATCTGGGGAAGCGATGACACAGATGCCTGTTGCAGGGCGGACATACAGACAAATTACAGTTACGGGTATCCGCTCTCGACGGTGAGTGCACATGTATCTGCGTGTCCGAACCATCAGACGCTGCGCCGGACACCGCTTACGACCCGCTTTGCAGTTGCCGCATTCGCAGTGCTGGGGTATGAATGTAATTTCTGTGACTGTACCAGAGAGGAACTTGAGGAGATCAGGGCTCAGATTGCACTGTACAGGAAGTGGCGTAGTGTATTGCAGCAGGGCACATTTTATCGTGGGCGGACATTTGCTGACGGAAATCTCACAGAATGGACCTGTGTTTCAGAAGATCAGACACAGGCAGTCGGCATGATGATGCAGAAACTTGCGGAACCGAATACACAGTTTCATGCGTATTATCCCAAAGGACTTGCAAAAGAGAAACGGTACCATTTTACCAACCGCGCGTTAACGTACAGTATTCTGGAGTTTGGGGATCTGGTCAACACGGTTGCTCCGGTACATATCCGCCCGGATTCTGTGACACATCATCTGCTGGCAAAATTTGTAAAGATGGATGGGGAAACGGAGGATTTCTGTGCATACGGGGATGCCCTGATGTATGGAGGTGTACATTTGCACCCGGCATTCGGAGGCACCGGGTATAATGAGAACGTACGGTATTTTCCGGATTTTGCGTCTCGTTTGTATCTGATGGATTGCAATTTATAGCCGAAAAGTGCTATGATACAAAAGAGCAATTCAGGCAGGACAGGAGATAAGAAAATGCAGAAACGAAAAAAAAGATGGTACATAGCCGTTGCAGCAGTTATAATTTTAGCAGTTGTTCTGGTATTGGCAGTTGTGCTGGGGAAAAAGGGAAAGAACAAAAAAGATCCAAAGATGATTGAGCCGACGCAGCAGGAGCAGGCATCGGAAATACCGACGGAAACAGAGGAAGTATTTGATTATTCCGCTACGGAGACCGCAGAGACAAAATCGCTTCCGAAGTCTGTTGTCAGCAAGCAGGGAATTCTCATTGATGTGGATGCCGGAACGATTCTGGCTGGAAAAGATGCATTAAAACGTATGATTCCAGCATCTATGACCAAAATCTTTACCGTGCTGGTAGCAGCGGAAAATATTAAGCCAGAGCAGCTGGACGAGCTGGTTACCATCAGTATTGATGCCACAGATTTCAGTTATAGTAATGACTGCAGCAATACCGGATACGAAGTGGATGAGCAGGTAACGGTAAGGGATCTGTTTTATGGAACCATTTTGCCATCAGGGGCAGATTCTGCGGTTTCTCTGGCAACTTATGTGGCCGGTTCACAGGAAGCATTTGTGGATATGATGAATCAGGAACTGGAAAAAATGGGATTGTCGGAGACCACACATTTTACCAACTGTGTCGGCATATACAATGATGACCATTACAGTACGCCGTATGATATGGCAATGATTTTAAAAGCCGCAATGGACAATGATCTGTGCAGGGAAGTTCTTGGAACGCGAACCTATACGACATCAAAATCCAAACCACATCCAGATGGGATTACAATATCCAACTGGTTTTTGCGGAGAATTGAAGATAAGGATACACACAGTGAAATTATCGGGGCAAAGACAGGTTTTGTGAATCAGTCCGGAAGCTGTGCGGCAAGTATGGCACAGACACCGGATGGAAAAGAGTATATCTGTGTGACTGCAGGGTCCACCAGCAGCTGGCGCTGTATCTATGATCATGTGGATATCTATGACGCATTTCTGCCAGAGACGGCACAGCCTTTTGAAAGTGAAGAGGTAACACAATAAAAAAGGAACAGCGAAAGCTGTTCCCTGTTGTTTAAAGAATGATGATATTGGCACAATTGATATCTTCTCCAAGGTTGTAAACATTACCGCTGGTAAGCCCGACAACCACAGGACGGAGAATATAGTGCGGAATATTTTTGACCACACGCGCCTGTTCGCCGTTACTCAGTTCCACGATGCTGTCTACCGGATATAGAATCATGCTTTCAAGGAAGCTCTTCATGGCAGTTATGTCGAGTTCCATGGTCATGGACATAATCATTTCCACGGCATCTCTCTGGGAATAGGCTTTTTTATAGGGGCGTTCGGTAACCAGGGCATCATAGATATCCGCTACGGACAGAATCTTGGCATAGGGACAGATTTTCTCCGCAGACACACCCATCGGGTATCCGCTTCCATTGATCTTTTCATGGTGTTGCAAAACACCAAGGCAGACAGCCGGAGAAAATTCCGCACGATCCTTGATCATGTTGTAACTGTATGTCGAGTGCTGCCGCATAATGGCAAATTCGTCATCATTGAGTTTGCCCGGTTTGTTTAAGATAGCATTTGGAATTTTGGTTTTTCCAATGTCGTGCAGCAAACCACAGACACCGATTTCCCGTACTTCTTCGGGAGAGAGTCCCTGCTGCTTGGCAACGATCATGGAAATGGTTGCTACATCCACGCTGTGTTTGAAGGTGTATTCGTCACTGGTTTTGAGTGTGGAGATATCAATTGCGATGGCATCATTGCTTTTAATGGAACGCATCAGGTCATCGGCAATGCTCTCTGTGGTGGCAACCATTTCCTCGGAGGTTGTATTGTTGTAGATAAACTGAATACCGGTAGAGACACGTTCACGGATACTGGCAGAAAGAGTAACTTTTGCGCGGTCTTCGGTACGGAGCCGTTCGATATTTTTTTCTGCTTTTGGAGAAGCAGGAACCTGTTCTGGGTTTTCCTCTTCTTCCCCCTCCTGGATGTAAACAGACATAATACCCAGTTTCAACAGGGAATCAATCATATAATCATCCAGTTCGGCACCTCTGGCAACGAGATTACGTCCCAGACGGTCAACGACCGGATGATCGAGCTTCATGCCCGGTTTTAATTGTCTTGTTCTCATGTACTTTCGTTTTATCATATTTATATTTTACTATTTGTTGGATATTTTGCCAAGTTTTTTTGGAAAACTTTAGGAGAACTTTAGGAGAAATGATATGCTTCCACAACTTTTTTTAGATCGAATGAAACAAATGCTGGAGAAAGAATACCCGGCATTTCTAAACAGTTACGAAGATGCGCGTTATCAGGCACTGCGGATCAATCCGTCAAAAACCGACACAGACCGGTTTACAGAGGAGACTTCCTTTCACCTGCAGCCGGTGCCGTGGGAAGCGAACGGGTTTTATTACGAAAAGGAAGATCAGCCGGGAAAACATCCGTATCACGAGGCGGGCGTGTACTATATTCAGGAGCCGAGTGCCATGGCACCGGCTGCATATCTGGATGTGCAGCCGGGCGAAAAAGTTCTGGATTTATGTGCGGCACCGGGAGGCAAAAGTACACAGATTGCGGCAGCGATGCAGGGAAAAGGGCTCCTTGTCAGCAATGAGATTCATCCGGCGCGGGCAAAGATTCTTTCCGAGAATATGGAACGGATGGGTGTAAAAAATGTGATGGTGACAAACGAGAGTCCGCAGACACTTGCGGGAATGTTTACGGAATATTTTGACCGGATCATGGTAGATGCTCCGTGTTCCGGGGAAGGAATGTTTCGCAAAAATGAACAGGCGTGTGAGGAGTGGAGTCCTGAAAATGTTCAGATCTGTGCGGCGCGGCAGCAGGAAATTCTTGCATGTGCGGCCTCCATGCTCCGGCCGGGAGGACGTATGGTTTACTCTACCTGTACCTTTGCACCGGAGGAAAACGAGGGAACGATCAGCCGTTTTCTGGAACAGCATCCGCAGTTTCATATTGTGCCGGTGAAAAAATATCCGGGAATGGCAGACGGTGTAGCGGCATGGACAAAACATCCGGCAGCGGAGATAGGAGATACGATCCGGTTATTTCCGCATCATCTGCACGGAGAGGGACATTTCGTTGCGGTTCTGGAAAACGAGGGAACCGTTTCGGAAAATTACCGGGGATATTGTGCGAATGGAGAAGAAAAACCGCTGGCAAAGGGAGAAGCAAAAGCGTATCTTGCAGGATTACAGGAGTTTCTTGGAAAGATACCGGCAGATGATGCCGGGAGGCTGTTTCTTTTTGGAGAGCAGCTGTATCTGATGCCGGAACATATGCCGGCAACCAGACGGCTGCATGTGCTGCGTCCGGGTCTGCATCTTGGCACAGTTAAAAAGAACCGGCTGGAACCGGCACACGCACTGGCACTTGCAATTTCTCCGCAGGAAGCATGCCACAGCTGGAATCTGTCTGTGGATGAAGCACGCGCGTATCTGGCCGGGCAGACGTTTCCGGCAGAAGGGGAGAAGGGCTGGTATCTGATCACGGTAGATGGATACAGCCTCGGCTGGGGCAAACTTGCGGGTTCTGTGATGAAGAATCACTACCCGAAGGGGCTGCGGAAGCTGCTCTAAAAGAAGTCCACCTGATACGGTTGCACTACTTTCGCTTATTTTTATTTATACGATAAAAGAAGCATTTGGGGGTAAGTGATTCTACAGATCAAACATTAATTTATGTGAAAGTATGTAAGGATAAAATTATATCATTAAAAGGTAAAAAAAATAAAAAGAAAAGTATAACTTATTTGGATTCATATGATGTTTCTGGTGGAAAAAATAAAAAATTTGATATTCTGATATCGAAGGATTATAACAGAAAAAAAGAAAATGGTGAAGTGTTATATAATTTCGCAGTATATCAGTCAAAAATATATGCTTTAGTTCGATTGAGAAACAGTTCAGGGAAGGACTCATGGATAATAGAAAAGTATAATTGTGCTGGAAACTATATTGATAGTTTGAAGCTGGATAAAAAAATTATCAATTTGCTAAAAAATGAAAGAATTTCAAAGTTTGAGATGTCAGGAAAATATGGTTTTATAAGAACATTTAGTGGGAGTGGAGTACTTTTTCGTGTAGCATCGGGGAAGACCGTTGCAAAAATAATAAATAAGATAGATTTGGATATTGCGATACCTGGCAGAGATAAAAAAGCAGATTATGCTTTGGTATATTCCAGGGATACAGGAGAAATCTGGAATATTGACAGTCGCCATAATAAGCTTAACAAGATAGACTTGTCATATGAATATTTGAACTACTTATATACAGATAATGGAAAAATTTTAATATCTTCAGATAATACAGTATATGGGGAACTTGATAGTTTTCTTACAAAAAAATAATGAAGCGTTTATCTGACAAGTGGAAGGTATATTAAAAATGACATATGATTCAAATAAGGGCAGTTTAAAAACTGCCCTTATTAATAGTTTTGCTTAAAATATAAGAAACTCCTGCAAATGCGCATTTTTTAAAGCACCGTTTTACCACAAATGCGCATTTTCTACAGGATTATATACTGTGACCGCCGCCACCACCGGAGTGACCGCCGCCGCCACCACCGCCGCCGGAATGGCCACCACCACCGCTGCTGCCGGAAGATACCGGACTGTAAGTACGTGACTGGCGGATGAATTGTGTGCGTGGGTTATTGATCTGCATCTGTGCATACAATCCGGTCATCACCTGTCTGCGGTCTGCCTTGTGGGAACGTGAACTCCACAGCGCGAAAAAGAGATTGAGAAACAGTGCAGCAACAATGGCCAGCAGCGCACTGCAGAGGTAGCGCATCGGTTCTGCAATCCGTTTGCCCTGCATCAGCGTTTCGATCTGGGCAAAGACCTTGTATGCACAGGTATAATAATCCTTATCGCGCGCGTAGGTATAAGTGTTATCGGTAATTGAACGTGCGCGGGAATTGGTGATGATTTTGTGCGCCTGTCCATCGCTGTAGAGATAAATCTCATTCAGGCAGCGGTCAATGACGAAGATCGTACCGTTGGCATGTGGACCAAAGACATCATCGAAATAATCTGCAGCAAAATCTTCGGTGGAAGATTTACTGTGTCCGGTTGTGGTTACAAAAGCCACATTACAGTATGCGGTCAGATCATACAGCTGCTTTTGCAGACTGTTTTCCTGGGAGTCTGTCAGAAAATCGGCAGAATCATCCAGCACATAAACGTAGCCGGTTTCCTCATTGGAAGCGGAAACTGCGGATGCACAAACCGGTATGGTGCTGGCGGAGAGTATCAGACAAAATACAAATGCCGTAAGGATATGTTTTATTTTACGCACGGTCATCACCTCCCTGTTTGTCAAATTGTGGCAGCCGGCGGGTGGACAACAGATTATACGCATGGATAATACTGATGAACGACACGAGGATGGCAGCCATGGAAAGAATTGCGGCTCCGTAATAGTAGAGATCCGATACCGGATGCAGGAACCATACCCCAAACGAAAGTACCGCAGCACAAAGCGGAAGAATCCAGCCAAGCGGATTCGTTTTTGCGGCTGGCTCCGGCTGGGCTTCAGGGGTTTTCGGTTTGTCTGCAGCAGAAGCTTTCTTCGATTGGATGAACATTTTGCCACGGTCATTTGCACCGGTATCTTTCTGACGGATAGAAACACATTCGTAGAAATAGACACAGGCGGCGAGCAATGACAAAAGCAGAGTGGTCATTACCAGGGATGAAGGCTGCAGGATCGCCGACCATGCCAGAAGCGCAAAGATCGGAATTGCTAAGAGTAGCGAACCGAGCAGATAACGCTTCGGATCAATCGGAATATCCGCAACGACCAGTCCGGTCTGTCCGTTGACCGTTGCATAAGCGACACGGTCTTTTTTGCGGTAGGATAGAAACCATACCGGAAACATGGTACTGTCGATGGTTTCCGTTTTTGTATGGAGCTGTTCAGGACGGATGGTATCCATGGTAAAACCGGCAAATGTCCCGTCAGAAGCAATACGCTCGGTTGTTTCCGCAGATGCAGTGTATTCGGCATCGCCCTGATATACTTTTGCATCCACATCGGAAGTGTCCGCGTAAAATCCGCTTAAATAGGCGGGGGTAAAGGCTTTCATGCCTTTTAAATTATAAGGAGCCAGTTCTTCACTGATATTGTCATCAAAAGAGGATGAGGCATCATAGGAAAGACCTTTGTAGTAGGCATCCAGATCCCCGGTAAGTGCGTAGTGATCGGTAATAATATAATCACCGCGGCGGGAAGTCTTTGTCCCATTGAGCGAGAGAGAACCTTTCTGGGAGATATAAAATGCCCAGTAAGGCATGTAAATTCCGCGGAAACTATCGATATAAGAAGGATCGCGGAGTTCTTTTGGCGCAAAAATGGAATGTTTCATACGGCGTGCGTACGCTTCCTTACACTGTTCCTTTGTCTTCTGGAACGGAATAATATAATTGGGCCGTTTTTCGTGACTGATTCTGCTGTAAAGAATCGTGGAGGCTCCGCAGAAACTGCAGAAACCGGCTGCGGCATTGTCGGTGCTTAAGATTTCACCGCCACACTGTGGACAGGTAAAGATCGTGACCTCGTAATCTCCGTCGAATGTCTTTGATTCTTCGGCATCACTTGTTTTCCCGTCAAAATCATAAGGATCAAACAGTGTGTGACAATGCTCGCATGAGAGTTGCTGGGAAGGAATGTCAAATTTGAGATTTCCTCCGCAGTTTGGACATGATAGCATAGTGTTTTCCCTTTCCAAAACATTTTCCTTTGTAACTATTTTATTCTAGCATTGTGGAAATATTTTTACAATGGGTTTCATGCCATGGAACGTGAAAATACCTATTTACAGGGATTTTACAGACTTTACGCAAATTTACAGCAATTTTACAACATTACGGAAATTTTACACAGAGTTTACATTCTGGGATGGTTTGATTTTACACTCCGATGATAAACTTATTACAATCTCAGAAAAAAAGTATACGGAGTGTAAAGTTTATGAAAAGAAATGGGGAGGAACCATAAGTGAACGAGACGATGAAAATTATTTTCGGACTGGTCGGAGGTCTGGCAATCTTTATTTACGGCATGAATATGATGAGCGAGTGCCTGCAGAAAGCAGCAGGGGAAAAGATGAAGAAAATCCTTGCCCTGCTTACAAAAAATCCGATTCTTGGTGTGCTTGCGGGAGCTTTGACGACCGCAGTGTTACAGAGCAGCAGCGCAACAACGGTTATGACAATCGGCTTTGTCAGCGCAGGACTGATGTCGCTGCCACAGGCGATCTCCATTATTCTCGGTGCCAATATCGGTACGACCATGACGGCACAGATTATTGCATTTAAAATAACGGATTATATTTATCTGTTCATTTTTGCGGGATTTCTTATTTCTTTTGTATCAAAAAAGGAAAAGGTGAAAAATATCGGACAGACAATTTTCGCATTTGGTTTGTTATTCCTTGGAATTGAGACGATGGGCGATGTCATGAAACCATTGGCATCCAGTGCATTCTTTGTCAACATGATTGGAAAAGTATCCCATATTCCGATTCTTGGGGTATGCGTGGGTGCCGGTATGACACTTGTTGTACAGAGCAGCAGTGCAACGATTGCCGTATTACAGAATTTTGCAGCCCAGGCAGGACCGGACGGTGTGACCAGTATCATCGGACTGGCAGGTGCCATCCCGATTCTGTTGGGAGACAATATCGGTACAACGATCACCGCAGTGCTGGCATCTATCGGACAGCCAAAAGATGCCAGAAGGACGGCGTTTGCCCATTGTGTATTTAATATTTCCGGAGCAATTTTATTCCTGTTCCTTGTAAAACCGTATGCAGCCCTGATTCAGTTCATTTCGCCGAAGGGAAACGAAATTGATGTGATTTCACGGCAGATTGCAAATGCACATACCGGATTTAACCTTGTCATGACGCTGATCTGGATTCCGCTCATTCCTCTGATGGTAAAGATTGTGATGAAACTTGTACCGGATGGAAAGGGAAAGGAAACGGAAGTCGAAGTAGCTGAAAATCCGAAATATCTGGATAACAAGCTGATTGCACAACCGGCAGCAGCATTGCAGCTGGTGGCAAAAGAAGTAATGTACTGCGCAAAACTTGTAGATGAAATGATCGGAAAACTGCAGTACAGAAACGGAAAGATTGATAAAGAAAATGCAGAACTTGTAGAAGAAAAGGCGAAAATACTGCAGAAGCTGTATGCTTCGGTCAATGATTATTTTGCATCACTGTATTCCGGAGGTGTGCTGACCGAGGAACAGGCATCACAAAGTGCCGGTATGCAGTACATTCTCTGTGATATTGACCGGATCGGGCAGCTGACGAGGGAAATCATGGAAACCGTGGCAAAACAGAATAAAGGAAAACATAAGTATTCCAAAGATGCTTTGAAAGAACTGAAAAAGGCAATGGAACAGATCCAGATGATTTTCGGAAGCTGCATTCAGGCGATTTCCGGGGATGTGAATATGGATATCAAAGAACTGATGCGGCAAAAAGAAGACATCATGCAGCTGGGTGAAAAAATGCGCAAAAACCATATTGCCAGAGTGGGAAAGGGAAAGTGCGATTCCAAACTTACCATTCCGTTTAATGATGTGCTCCATAATATTGACCGGATTGGAAACAGTTGTGTAAACCTTGTGGAGGTAGCAAAGGAAAATGTAACTATGCAGGCATTTTTTGCAGAGGATTAGGGCATGCAATAAATAAAGCTGTCAGTCATAACGGTTCGCGGAAATCTGCGAACCGTTATTTTTATACAGGTACATAACTCTGATCCACATGAATCATAAACTGGTAGTTTCCTTCGATTTCCTGAAGCTTGTTTTCAATTTTTTTCTTCAGGTCTTCCGGACGGATCCGCATACCATAGGGGATGACCGCGTCAAAGGCAATGCCGGTGTGGGTATCGCAGTTGATCAGGCGGAAATCGTGGATGGTAATACGGCGGTCAATTTCAAGAACCTTTTGTTCTACCTGCTGCTGTATCTGGGCAATTGCGGCATTATTGGTTTCAATCGGATCCATGTGGATGACGGCTTCACATCCGAGTTTCTGATCCAGCTCCCGTTCAATGTGATCAATCATGTCATGGAGCTGAAAGACATCTTCGTCCCCCGGAACTTCCAGATGCAGGGTGATCATGCGGCGGCCGGGACCGTAGTCATGTACGATCAGATCATGGATACCGTGTACTTTGGGATGGGACATGACAATGGCACGGATTTCCCGGACAAACGTCTGGTCCGGAGCTTTTCCGAGAAGCGGATCCATGGTGTCTTTGACCGCTTTTATTCCGGCATAGAGGATGAAAATGGCTACCAGCAGACCGCCAAATCCATCGACATTGATGGATGTCAGGCGCATAATAATCATGGCTGCCAGAACCACAGAGGTGGCAATGGTGTCGGAAAGCGAATCCATGGCGGTCGCCTGCATGGCATCCGAATCGAGTTTTTTCCCAATATAATGGTTGTAACAGTACATGTAGACTTTTACCAGAATGGAGCATACCAGAATTCCCATGGCAAGCAGACTTGTGTCTACGGCTTCCGGATGCAGAATTTTGGAAAAGGAAGTTTTTAAAAGCTCAAATCCCATCATCAGAATAGCAATCGCTACGACAAATCCCGACACATATTCAAACCTCCCATGTCCGAACGGGTGCTCCGAATCCGGAGTTTTCCCGGCATAAAGAAATCCGGCAAGTGTAATAAAAGAGGAACCGGCATCGGACAGGTTGTTGAACGCATCCGCTGTGATGGCAACGGAACCGCTTAACATTCCGGCAAAATATTTTCCGGCAAACAGGCAGACGTTTAAGCAGATTCCAACGATACTGCACAGGGTGCCATATGCCTGCCGTTGTTCTTTTGCCGGACGGTTTTTGATAAAGATTTTCGCTAACATTGTAATCATGGATATCCCCCCAAGAATCATACATGTCCATTGGTTTTTCCTATTATATGCTACGTTTTGGAAAAGGTCAAATTATATAAATTTTACCTGCATTTTATACATGCACCATCCACAAATGCAGGAAGCTGTATTCCTTTCATCGTAAGTCTTGTTTTTGTACTTGGGTATCAGAAAATGGGACTTTCTTTTGAAACAGGAATGATGATTGCGTTTGCAGTGGTTGCGGTGTGGTGGCTTGTGATGTCGCTTCCTTTAATGAAGCAGTATCGCCAGGTTCATTATGTAGAGCGGAAACCGCATGCCATGAGGGAAAGCGTTGGACGTATCATAGAAACGCTGCGCAGTGTACGGAAACAAAAGAAAATCTTTCTGTTTCTCATAGCATTCTTCTTTTTCATTGATGGAGTCTATACGATTATAGATATGGCAACGGCGTATGGTTCTGCCCTGGGGCTGGATTCCACAGGACTGCTTCTTGCATTGCTTGTGACACAGTTTGTTGCATTTCCGTTTTCCATTCTGTTTGGCAGGCTTGCGGAAAAATACGATACCGGAAAGCTGATTTTAACCTGTATTGCTGCGTATACGGGGATTACCGTTTTTGCTGTGTTTATGAAGGCACAGTGGCAGTTCTGGGTGCTGGCAATTTTTGTGGGAATGTTTCAGGGGGGCATTCAGGCACTGTCCCGGTCTTATTTTGCAAAAATTGTTCCGCCGGAGCGTTCCGGAGAGTATTTTGGTCTGATGGATATCTGCGGAAAAGGAGCATCCTTTATGGGAACGACGGTGGTCGGACTGGCTTCCCAGGCTTTTGGGAGTATAAACATCGGGGTATCCGCGATCGTATTTCTTTTCCTTGCAGGAGCATTGTTTTTTATGAAAACAGAGCACAGTGGATCGGAAAGTATGAAAAATCAGGAGAACGTTATCATGGAACAGCAGATGTTCCATGATTAAAGTAATACAATATATGATGCGAATTTGTAATAGAAAATAATATAAAACTTTATTTAATATTTAATTAATATTTGATGAAATTTGAAGAATTCATTGACATATTTGATAATAGTAGTAAACTGATGTTAGTTGCAACTTACAAAAGATTGCGCAGACTAAAATGATGTGAAAAAAATAATTTTGTGTTAGATACTATCAGTGTAGAAGAAGATAAGGATAAAAAAGAAATTTCAAACATACCGGATAGCATTTATTTTGACGGTGAAAGATGTGTTAGTCATTCAAGTGGAAAAATATATTATAGATACAGAGGCGATTTTTATTCTGATTCTTCTGAAAAAGTTCTTTTGAAAAAAATGTTTCTTGGTCTAGGCGGTGGGGACATTAAGAAAAATAAGGAGATTGCATATGAATTATGGTTTTGAATTAATGTCAGAAATAATTCCTCTTTGTATTGCAGCTGTGTTAGGAATTGATATGAAAAAGGGAGGAGAAAAAGATTTTTTACCATCTATTATTATTTTATCAATCATAGAAATCCCAACACTGATTGTAACACTTTTTTGTATGTTCATAAAAATTCCACAATCAAATAGCCGACATATAATGGCAACTGCTCTTTTTGCTTTCGTTGCGCTTATATATGTTCTTTGTCGAAAAAAAAAATAGAAATATTGTTCATTTAAACAATAGGGAGTAATTTATTTGAGTATTTGAAATAATAAAAGACCGTGTGGGCATGAGAGGATGCACACGGTCTTTTGTTGTCATAAAACGTATTCCATGTTAAAATGATAGGCGAATAAACGGATGAAGGACAACAGAATGGATTTTTTAAAAGCAAATTATCATGCACATACCTGGCGGTGCCAGCATGCCTATGATACGGAGAGAGAATATATTGAAGCGGCAATTGCCATGGGAATAGAAATCTTTGGATTTTCGGATCATGTTCCGTGTCCGTATACGGATGGATATGTATCCGGAATTCGCATGACGATGCAGCAGGCACCGGAATATGTAGAGACGATCCGGAAACTGGAAGCAGAGTATCAGGATCAGATAAAAATATATGTTGGATTTGAAGCGGAATACGTTCCGGAGTTTTATGAGGAGCAGATGCGGCTGTTTCGGAATCTTGGATGTGATTATATGATTATGGGACAGCATTTTCTCGGTTCCGAACAAATGGGACCATATACCGGTACAGAGACGGAGGATGAAAGCCGTATCCGCAGGTATGTGGATCTCGTAATCGAAGGGATGCAGACCGGAAGTTATGCATATCTTGCCCATCCGGATCTGATGAATTATCAGGGAATGGATTCGGTATATGACTGGGAGATGACCCGGTTGTGCAAAGAAATGAAGGAACTGGACATTCCGTTGGAGATCAACATGCTCGGCATGGGAGAAGGGGCAAGGCATTATCCGGCAGAGCGTTTCTGGAAGATTGCCGGGGAAGTCGGAAATAAAGCGATTCTCGGATTGGATGCCCATTGTGTGAGACATATTCAGGATGTGGATTCTTACAGAAAATGTATGGAATTGGCGGAAAAGTATAATTTGAACTTAATAAATAAGCTGGAGCTCTAGCGCATTTTTCCTGTTTCGTCAAGTGAAAATTTTTACAAAACAGGCAGGTCTATTTGTGAGATTTGACCTATGGTCTTTACCTACCATATATTGTATAATGAAGATCGTCGTGAACAAAACTTGGTAGTAATAAGGAGCAAAAAGAAGTATGTCAGATGAAGTTTTAGACGATGTCATGTTAAAGGGAAATTGTAAGGGGAAGGCAGATGCAATTGTAAACTGCCAGTGCAGCATTGAGACTGCACCAAAGCGCTGTGAGCAGGCGGAACACTGCATGTTTTATTCCTACTACAAATGTAGTAAGCAGTGGAAACGACTGGGATAGTCATCGCTGAAATGAGAAGGAGAAAAGACTTTTGCCTTGGCGAGGATGCCGGAGCAAAGGTCTTTTTGCTTTTTAAACGAAAAGGAGTATGTTTTATATGAAGAGAATTCTGGTGCTCAGTGATTCGCACGGAAATGTAAATAATATGGTTACGGCAGTCGGCCGATTACATCCGGATATGATCATTCATCTGGGAGACTGCTGGGCAGATGCAGAACAGCTGCACCGGAAATTTCCTATGACTGTGATGGAACAGGTGCCGGGAAACTGTGATTGCCGTCAGGAAGTTCAGGAACGGATTCTTCTGATCGAAGGGAAAAAAATACTGATCTGTCATGGACATACATTTAATGTAAAAGCCGGATATCTGAATCTGGAATATGCGGCAGAGGAGCGGAAGGTCGATGCCGCGCTGTTCGGACATACCCACCGGGTTTTTTATGACAAACACAACCGTATTACCTACATGAATCCGGGAAGTATCGGACAGCCGCCTTACGGAATACCGCCATCATACGGGATTCTGCAGGTGGACGGATCGAGTAATACGATCGCAACGGATGTGATCTATCTGGAAGAAAATAATTGACGAAAGCCAGACGGTAGAAGTATAATAGCAGAAGTTATTATTCTTGAAGGAGAAAAGTTAAAAATGGTTAAGGTTGTAAAATTTGGTGGCAGCTCGCTGGCGAGTGCCGAGCAGTTTGCCAAGGTTGGCGATATTATCCGTGCGGATGAATCCAGAAAATATGTAGTGCCGAGTGCTCCTGGAAAGCGTAATTCCAGAGATACCAAGGTTACGGATATGTTATATGCATGCTACGCGAAAGCAGAGGCAGGCGAGGAGTTCCGTGTTCCTCTCATGAAGATCAAAGAGCGTTATGATTCCATTATCAACGGACTCGGACTGAAAGTGACACTGGATGAGGAGTTTAAGACAATTTCCAAAAACTTTAAGGAAAAAGCCGGTGTGGATTATGCGGCTTCCCGCGGAGAGTATCTGAATGGTATTCTTATGGCAGATTATCTTGGATATGAGTTTATCGATTCTGCAACCGTAATCTTTTTTGATGAAGAAGGAAATCTGGATGCAGACAAGACTGACAAGGTACTGTCAAAGAAACTTTCAGAATGTGAAAAAGCTGTCATTCCGGGATTTTATGGAATTGGTGCTGACGGAAGGGTGAAAACATTCTCCCGCGGCGGTTCGGATATTACCGGGTCCATTGTTGCAAAAGCATGTCATGCAAGTTTATATGAGAACTGGACAGATGTATCCGGATGTCTCGTAGCAGATCCGCGTATCATTGACAATCCGCAGCCGATTCATGTGATTACATACCGTGAATTAAGAGAGCTTTCTTATATGGGAGCTTCCGTACTTCATGAGGACGCGGTATTCCCGGTACGAAAGGCCGGCATTCCGATCAATATCCGTAATACCAATGATCCGGAGGCAGAAGGAACCCTGATCGTAGAGAGTACCTGTCAGAAACCGGAATACACGATCACTGGTATCGCGGGGAAAAAGGGATTTGTCGCAGTAAGCATTGACAAAGATATGATGAATTCCGAAGTTGGCTTCTGTCGTAAAGCATTACAGGCATTTGAGGAAAACGGAATTTCGATCGAGCATATGCCATCTGGTATTGACACCATGACCGTATTTGTGCATCAGGAAGAGTTTGAAGGCAAGGAGCAGCAGGTGATCAGCTCCATCCGCCGTCTGACCCATCCGGATGTGATTGATCTGGAAGCGGATCTGGGTCTGATCGCTGTCGTGGGACGTGGAATGAAATCTACCCGCGGTACTGCAGGCAGAATCTTTTCTGCACTGGCCCATGCGAACATCAATGTCAAGATGATTGACCAGGGATCTTCCGAGTTAAATATTATTATTGGTGTCAGCAATGACGATTTCGAGGCTGCCATCAAGGCAATCTACGATATCTTTGTAGAGACCAGACTTTAGTAAGAACGATCTTGCACCTTATGACGCTCTCTTTCATATGTTATATGGAAGGGAGCGTTTTTATATGACCGGAAATATCGTGATTTTTGTTACGGATCAGCGACAAAGCAATCTTGCCGCATGTCTTCCGGGAAAGATACACCGACTGGACTGGAGACGGGGAGTGGAAAAGGAAGAGGCACTGGAAGTGCTGGACAACAGCAAATATCTGGTGCTGCCGGTTCCTGTTACGAAGATTGAGAGAAACCATGATGTAAATCTTATATTAAAGGAGGAACTGACCGGGAAAAAAGAACGGGACTGGATATTGTTTGGAGGGGTTTTTGGACCGGAGTGGAGACAGCGCTGTGAGGATGCGGGAACAGAATATTATGATATGATGACAGATGCGGTGGTTGTGCATCGCAACGCATGTATTACAGCAGAAGCAACGGTTGCTGAAATTTTAAAATACAGTGATTATTCTATCCGGGGGCAGAAAATTATTGTCAGCGGGTATGGAAGATGCGGCAGGGAGATCGCCAGGGTTTTGTCTGCGATGGGAGCAAAAGTGACAGTGCTGGCAAGGAGCGTAGAGGCACGCCGGCTGGCACGGACAGAAGGACATGAGGCAGTGGACTTTTCGTACGGTCCGGAGGAAGCCTATGGGGCACGCACGGTTGTAAACACGGTTCCAGCACTTGTGATCCGCGAGCCGATGATCCGTGAAATGCATTCGGATGCCGTGATCATTGATATTGCATCAAGACCCGGCGGTACGGATCTGATGGCAGCGGAGGCATACGGAATCAAAGTTGTGGCGGCATTGGGACTTCCGGGGCTGTATACGACAAAGAGCAGTGCCAAAGTGCTGGCAGATGCAATTCTTGAACACAGTAAAATCAGGCAGGATGGGAAAGAGGCAAAGACATGGATTTATCAAATCGCAATATAGGGTATGGGATTACCGGTTCTTTCTGTACATTCGCAAAAACCAGGAAAGAGATTCAGAGACTGACGGAGATGGGAGCACATGTGATTCCCATCTTTTCTTATCAGACGCAGAACTGTGATACGCGGTTTGGAACGGCAAAAGAGTTTATGGAAGAAGTCTGTGACATAACGGGGAACCCTGGAATCCGCACACTTCAGGAGGCAGAACCGATCGGACCGAAGGGATATCTGGATGTGATGGTGATTGCACCGTGTACAGGAAATTCTGCGGCGAAGCTGGCGAATGCAATCACCGATACTCCGGTTCTGATGGCTGCCAAAGCGCATATGCGCAATGGCAAACCACTGGTAATTGCCATATCCACCAACGATGCACTGGGAGCCAGTTTTAAAAATATCGGGATGCTGATGAATACGAAACATATTTATTTTGTGCCATTCGCACAGGATAATTATGAAAAAAAGCCAAATTCGATGGTGGCAAAAATGGAACTTTTGCCGGAGACGATTTCGGCAGCTTTGGAAGGAAAGCAGCTGCAGCCGGTGGTACGGGGATAAAAAAGCCCCCAGACAGATCTGTCTGGGGAGGCTTTTACATAATCCGGGAATGGTATTATGCATTTTTTTGTGCATCATAGGCTTCGCGCAATGCCCGGGCAAGCTGATCACCACAGGAGGTGTTTTTCATGCCACAGTGAATACCGGAAATACGGCGTTCCACTTCTTCAACAGTCATGCCCTCAACCAGACGGGGAATTGCCTGAAGATTTCCCTGACAGCCGCCGGTGAATTTCACATTTTTAACAATATTTCCGTCCAGCTCCACTTCGATCTGTGTGGAACAGGTGCCTTTTGTTTTGTAAATATAAGACATGGGTTGTTACCTTCCTTTCTGTTTCTTCCTTGTGTTTGGAATACAATAATCGTCCTCTTATCATAGCAAGCTGCTTACAAATTTTCAATAGCAGAATCCTGTTCGTTCATAAAAAGTTTATAAAACATTCATGGCCTTTGAGTTGTGTAAATGTGGAGAAAGTGGTACAATACCTATATTCTATGCGAGTTAGGAGCAAAATATATTATGAGTGCATTGACTAAAATTTTTGGTACACACAGTGACAGGGAGTTGAAACGAATTACGCCCCTCGTAGATAAAGTGGAATCTTATCGTGACGAGATGAAGGCACTTTCGGATGAAGAATTACGGGGAAAGACAAAAGAATATAAGGAGCGTCTGGAAAAAGGAGAGACACTTGACGATCTGCTTCCGGAAGCGTATGCGACCGTACGTGAGGCAGCAAGCCGTGTGCTTGGCATGGAGCATTACAGAGTACAGATTATCGGTGGTATTATCCTGCATCAGGGACGTATTGCAGAGATGAAGACAGGTGAAGGTAAGACACTGGTATCTACACTTCCGGCTTATCTGAATGCGCTGGAGGGCAAAGGGGTATATATCGTCACCGTCAATGATTATCTGGCAAAACGAGATTCCGAGTGGATGGGAAAAGTTCATGAATTCCTCGGACTGACCGTTGGTGTTGTATTGAATGATATGAGCAACGATGAGCGCCGTGACGCTTACAATTGCGATATTACATATATTACAAATAACGAACTTGGATTTGATTACCTGCGTGACAACATGGTGATCTACAAGGAGCAGCTGGTACAAAGAGGTCTGCACTATGCGATCATCGATGAGGTCGATTCCGTATTGATCGATGAGGCGCGTACACCTCTTATTATTTCCGGTCAGAGTGGAAAGTCCACCAAATTATATGAAGCATGTGATATTTTAGCGCAGCAGCTGACACGTGGTGAGGATGTACCGGAGTATTCCAAGATGGATGCCATCATGGGAATTGAGCAGGAAGAAACCGGAGACTTTATCGTAAATGAAAAGGACAAACTGGTGAATCTGACACAGCAGGGTGTGGAAAAGGTTGAGAAATTTTTCCATATTGATAACCTGGCAGATCCGGAGAACCTGGAGATCCAGCATAATGTGATCCTTGCGCTCCGTGCACATTATCTGATGTTCCGCGATCAGGATTACGTGGTAAAAGATGATCAGGTTATGATCGTTGACGAGTTTACCGGACGTATCATGCCGGGTCGCCGTTATTCCGATGGTCTGCATCAGGCAATCGAGGCAAAGGAGCATGTAAAGGTTAAGAGAGAGAGCAAGACACTTGCAACCATTACATTCCAGAACTTCTTCAATAAATTTGAGAAGAAAGCCGGTATGACCGGTACGGCTCTGACGGAGGAAAAAGAGTTCCGTGATATTTACGGCATGGACGTTATTGAGATTCCTACCAACCGTCCGATTGCACGTATCGATCATCAGGATGCGGTATATAAGACGAAGAAAGAAAAATTCAAAGCAGTTGTTGAGGAAGTCAAGGAAGCACATGAGAAGGGACAGCCGGTTCTGGTTGGTACCATCACGATTGAGACTTCCGAGCTGATCAGCGGAATGTTAAAGCGTGAGGGAATTCCGCATACCGTATTGAATGCAAAATTCCATGAGCAGGAGGCCGAGATCGTTGCACAGGCAGGACAGCACGGAGCGGTTACCATCGCTACGAACATGGCTGGACGTGGTACCGATATCAAGCTGGACGAGGATGCACGTGAAGCCGGAGGTTTAAAGATCATCGGTACCGAGCGTCATGAATCCCGCCGTATCGATAATCAGCTGCGTGGTCGTGCCGGACGTCAGGGAGATCCGGGTGAATCCCAGTTCTTTATTTCTCTGGAAGATGATCTGATGCGACTGTTCGGTTCCGAGCGTCTGATGTCAGTATTTAACGCACTTGGTGTTCCGGAAGGTGAGCAGATTCAGCACAAGATGCTTACTTCTGCCATTGAGAAGGCACAGGAAAAGATCGAGTACAACAACTATGGTATTCGTAAGAATCTGTTAGAGTATGATCAGGTAAACAATGATCAGAGAGAGATCATTTACAAAGAGCGTATGTCCGTATTAAATGGAGACAGCATGCGTGATGCGATCTTTAAGATGATTCAGGAACAGGTGGAGAAATCAGTCGATACCTGTATTTCGAATGAGATTCCGCGCGAAGAGTGGAATTTAAATGAATTAAATGAAATTCTTCTGCCGGTGATTCCTCTTGAACCTGTTACAGAGAAAAATATCGAAGATATCAAGGATGTCAAAGAATTAAAGCAGCATCTGAAAGAACAGGCAGTGCTTTTATATGAAGCTAAAGAGACCGAATTCCCGGAGATCGAGCAGTTCCGTGAGCTGGAGCGTGTCGTATTGCTGAAGGTGATCGACCGCAAGTGGATGGATCATATCGACGATATGGATCAGCTCCGTCAGGGTATCGGATTACAGGCATACGGACAGAGAGATCCGCTGGTTGAGTATAAGATGGCCGGATTTGATATGTTCGATGAAATGATCGCGGGTATTCAGGAGGATACCATTCGTCTTCTCTATCATGTACAGGTAGAGCAGAAGGTAGAGCGTGAGCAGGTTGCAAAAGTAACCGGAACCAATAAGGACGAGAGTGCGGCAAAAGCACCGAAGAAGCGTGAACACGCCAAGGTATATCCGAATGATCCGTGTCCATGTGGCAGTGGTAAGAAATATAAGCAGTGCTGCGGACGTAAGGTTGTATAAAATCGAAGCAGATAACAAAAACGTGGAAACCATCATGGTTTCCGCGTTTTTTTGTAAAATCGTTCACTGCCTGACACTATTTTTGTTTCTTTGGAAATTTAGAATAAGATTTGTTCTGTTTCATGCCGCCCCGGCACTCTGCAAGTTCGCTCACAGTGACGAGCTGATATCCGCGTCTGGTAAGTTCCGGAATGATGGTCTGGGAGGCAGTGGCGGTCGCTTTATACAGATCGTGCATCAGTACGATATCTCCATCCTTTACATGGTTCAATACGGCTTTCTGGGTACTTGCGGAATCCCGCGTTTTCCAGTCTAAGGTATCGATGGACCAGATGATGGAAGGCATTCCCACCCATGATTTGATGTTGGAACTGGTGGCACCTCCCGGTGGGCGCATCACAACCGGATTTATACCGATTACTTTTTTGACGGCACGATTGGTTTTGGAAACCTGTTTTTGAACTTCCTTTTTCCCAACCCGGGTCAGAATTTTGTGATCATAAGTGTGATTGCCAATCTGACACCCGTTGTCATAAGCCTTCTGTACGGTTTTGGAGTAAGTCGATACGCGGCTGCCCACCACAAAAAATGTGGCAACGGAATCATTTTTCTTCAGGGTTTTTAAAATAGTTGGGGTATAAACCGATGGTCCGTCGTCGTAAGTGAGGGCAACCATCTTTTTGTTTTTATCGATTTTGCGTGTCAGAACTCCCTTTTTATTAAAGTAACATAAGTAATGGGAAATATGCTTTTTCCCGGTAACTGCCTGTCCGTTTTTCCCGAAATAGTATTTATTCTTGCCAACCTTTTTCCAACGGTTTTTCAGCTTTTTTCCATTCTGATAAAAATAGAAATGTCCGTTTTTATCATGGATAAGTCCCTGCAATACCGGTTTGGGATTTTCCGTGGAAGGAACCACCGGTGTTTCCGTTGGAATTTCGGAAGAAATTTCCGTGGAGTCATTTGCGGGCAGTTCTGTATTCAGATCTGCCGCATGGATAGCAATCCGGCCTGAAACTATGGTTAATGTCAGGGTAAATAACAATATTCCAAGGGGAAATAAATGAAATTCTTTTCTTCTTTTCATACAAAATCTCCTTATCTTTTGTGATATGTATTTGCTGTTATCATACACACTTTACAGGCAAAAAGAAAGATGAGAACAAATGTTCTGATTAAGATAGACAAAGTCAGATCTTTGTAGTAAAATTAGCATATATGTGCAGACTATAAAGATATGGATTTTATCTTTTTTTCATGGAATAAAGTTAATTTTACGATAAATTTGAGAAGGGAGAGGGCATTATGGAGTTCAAATTACATGCCCCATATGAGCCAACCGGTGACCAGCCGCAGGCAATTGAAAAATTAGTCAAAGGATTCAAAGAAGGCAACCAGTTTGAAACACTGCTGGGTGTGACCGGTTCGGGAAAGACCTTTACGATGGCAAATGTTATTCAGGCACTGAATAAGCCAACGCTGATTATTTCCCACAACAAAACACTGGCGGGGCAGCTGTACGGAGAAATGAAAGAATTTTTCCCGGAGAATGCCGTCGAGTATTTTGTCTCCTACTATGATTATTATCAGCCGGAAGCGTATGTGCCGCAGTCGGATACTTATATAGCGAAGGATTCCGCGGTAAATGATGAGATTGATAAGCTGCGCCTTTCTGCCACGGCAGCGCTGGCGGAGCGAAAAGATGTCATTATCGTAGCATCCGTATCCTGTATCTATGGCATTGGTAGTCCGGATGACTATATGAACATGATGGTTTCGCTGCGTCCCGGAATGGAGATTGACCGTGATGATGTGATCAAGGGACTCATTGACATGCAGTACACGCGCAACGAGATGGATTTTAAGCGTGGTACGTTCCGGGTGCATGGCGATGTACTGGAGATTTTTCCGGCGAATAATACCGACACGGCGATCCGTGTGGAGTTTTTCGGGGATGAGATCGACCGGATTACGGAGGTGGATGTGCTTACCGGAGAGATCAAATGTATATTAAAGCATGCGGCTGTGTTTCCGGCGTCCCATTATGTGGTGCCACAGGAAAAAATGAACGCAGCGTGTGACCGTATCGAGGCAGAACTGGAAGAGAGGGTCAGGTATTTTAAGGGTGAAGATAAGCTGCTGGAAGCGCAGCGTATCGCGGAGCGCACGAATTTTGATATTGAAATGATGAAGGAAACCGGATTTTGCAGCGGCATCGAAAACTATTCCCGCCATCTGGCAGGACGTGCCGAGGGAGAAATGCCGGAGACACTGATGGATTATTTTCCGGACGACTTTCTGATTATTGTGGATGAGTCCCACATTACGATTCCGCAGGTGCGTGGAATGTATGCGGGGGATCGCTCACGGAAGCAGACACTGGTGGACTATGGGTTCCGCCTGCCGTCCGCACTCGATAACCGCCCGCTTAATTTTGAAGAGTTTGAGAGCAAGATTGATCAGATGTTGTTTGTATCAGCTACGCCGAATGTCTATGAGAACGAGCATGAATTGCTGCGTGTGGAGCAGATTATCCGTCCGACTGGACTTCTGGACCCGGAGATTTCCGTGCGACCGGTTGAGGGGCAGATCGATGATCTGATCGGGGAAGTTAACAAAGAGACGAAAAATCACCATAAAGTGCTGATCACGACACTGACCAAGCGTATGGCGGAGGATCTGACACAGTATATGAGCGAACTTGGCATCCGCGTAAAATATCTGCACTCGGATATTGATACCTTAGAGCGTGCAGAGATTATCCGTGACCTGCGTCTGGACGTGTTTGATGTACTTGTCGGTATCAACCTGCTGCGGGAGGGATTGGATATTCCGGAGATTACGCTTGTGGCGATTCTGGATGCGGATAAGGAAGGATTCCTTCGTTCCGAGACTTCACTGATCCAGACCATCGGACGTGCGGCAAGAAACAGTGAGGGACATGTAATCATGTATGCGGATAAGATCACGGATTCCATGCGTGTGGCCATTGATGAGACGGAGCGCCGCCGCAAGCTTCAGCAGGCATACAATGAGGAACATGGAATCACACCGAAGACCATCCAGAAATCTGTGCGTGATCTGATTGCAATCTCCAAAAAAGTGGCAGCAGAGGAGATGGAATTTGATAAAGATCCGGAATCCATGAGCCGCAGGGAATTAGAAAAACTGATCGGGGACATCCAGAAGAAGATGAAGAAAGCTGCCGCAGAACTCAATTTTGAGGCGGCGGCAGAGTATCGTGACAAGATGGTAAAACTGAAAAATATGCTTCGGGATATTGAGGAATAGATAAAAGAGAGGAAACAAAATGCCGAAAAAACAGAGAAAATATATTAAAATACGAGGCGCCAACGAACACAACTTAAAATGCATCGATGTGGACATTCCGAGAGATGAGTTTGTTGTTCTGACCGGACTGTCAGGTTCCGGCAAATCTTCACTTGCGTTCGATACGATCTATGCGGAGGGACAGCGGCGCTACATGGAGTCTTTGTCTTCCTATGCAAGACAGTTCTTAGGACAGATGGAAAAACCGGATGTAGAGTCAATTGAGGGACTTCCGCCGGCAATCTCCATTGATCAGAAGTCGACAAACCGAAACCCGCGTTCCACCGTCGGAACCGTGACGGAAATTTATGATTATTTTCGACTGCTGTATGCCCGCATAGGAATTCCACATTGTCCGAAGTGTGGACGTGCCATCGAGAAACAGACGATCGATCAGATGGTAGATGCCGTGATGAAACTGCCGGAACGCACACGCATCCAGATTCTTGCGCCGGTTGTGCGCGGGCGTAAGGGCGAACATCAGAAATTATTCGAGAAAGCAAAAAAAAGCGGCTATGTGCGTGTGATCGTGGACGGAAATATGTATGAACTTTCGGAAGAAATTCCGATGGATAAAAACATCAAACACAATATTGATATTGTGGTAGACCGTCTGGTGGTAAAACCCGGAATTGAAAAGCGTCTGACCGATTCCCTGGAAAATGTTTTTGAGCTGACCGAGGGAAATGCGATTGTAGATGTGGTGGACGGGGAACCAATGAATTTTTCCCAGAATTTTGCGTGCCCGGATTGCGGAATCAGTGTGGATGAGGTGGAACCGCGAAGCTTTTCGTTTAATAATCCGTTTGGTGCCTGTCCGGTCTGCTACGGACTCGGTTACAAGATGGAGTTTGATGAAAATCTCATGATTCCGGATAAGACACTGTCTATTTCCGAGGGGGCAATTCAGGTAATGGGCTGGCAGTCCTGCACCGATCCGTCCAGCTATACCTATGCCACCCTAAAAGCGTTGTCGGAAGGATATGGATTTTCTCTCGATACACCATATAAAGATCTGCCAAAAGAAATCCGGCATATGCTCATTCATGGCGGAGATGGCCGGATATTAAAGGTGCATTATAAAGGACAGCGTGGAGAAGGCGTCTATGATCTGAACTGGGAAGGCCTTATTAAAAATGTCGAGCGCCGTTACCGGGAGACGGGATCGGACACGATGAAGCAGGAATATGAGCAGTTTATGCGTATTACACCGTGTGCTGCCTGCCATGGACAGCGTCTGAAGCAGAGTTCTCTTGCGGTTACGGTTGCAGACAAAAATATATATGAGATGACCGATATGTCGGTAAAGGATCTCGTGAAATATCTGGCGGAAATGCAGCTGACGGAACAGCAGCAGTTCATCGGCAATCAGATTTTAAAGGAAATCCGTGCCCGTGTGGGCTTTTTGCAGGAGGTAGGTCTGGATTATCTGACATTGACACGTGCGACCGGAACCTTGTCCGGAGGAGAGGCGCAGCGCATCCGCCTGGCTACCCAGATCGGTTCAGGACTGGTCGGCGTGGCATATATTCTGGATGAGCCGAGTATCGGACTGCATCAGCGGGACAATGACAAGCTGCTGCATGCACTGATGAATCTTAAGAATCTGGGAAATACGCTGATTGTCGTGGAACATGATGAGGATACCATGCGTGCGGCCGACTACATTGTGGATATTGGTCCGGCAGCCGGCGTCCATGGTGGAGAAGTCGTTGCGGCCGGTACTGCGGCGGATATCATGAAATGCAAAAAATCCATTACCGGCGCTTATCTGAGCGGCCGGATGAAGATTCCGGTACCATCGGAACGGCGCAGACCGACCGGATTTCTTACCATCAAAGGAGCGCGGGAAAATAATCTGAAAAATATTGATGTGCAGGTTCCGCTTGGTATCATGACCTGTATCACCGGAGTATCGGGATCGGGAAAGAGTTCCCTGACCAATGAAATTCTGTATAAGCATCTGGCGCGGACTTTAAACCGGGCACGCTGCATCCCCGGAGATCACGATGATATTCTGGGTGTGGAACAACTGGATAAGATTATCGATATTGATCAGTCACCGATCGGACGCACACCGCGTTCGAATCCGGCAACCTATACCGGTGTGTTTGACATGATCCGTGATCTGTTTGCGGCAACTCCGGATGCAAAGGCACGTGGATATAAGAAGGGACGTTTCAGTTTCAACGTCAAAGGCGGACGCTGTGAGGCCTGCAGCGGAGATGGTATCATAAAGATCGAGATGCATTTCCTGCCAGATGTGTATGTGCCGTGTGAAGTCTGCGGTGGCAGGCGCTATAACCGTGAGACACTCGAAGTGCGCTATAAAGGAAAGACGATCTATGACGTGCTGGATATGACGGTGGAAGAGGCATTGGAATTTTTCAAAAATGTACCAACGATCCACCGAAAGATTCAGACCCTGTACGATGTCGGACTTTCCTATGTAAAACTGGGACAGCCTTCCACAGAATTATCCGGAGGAGAAGCGCAGCGTATCAAACTTGCCACAGAACTGAGCAAACGAGGAACGGGAAAAACCATTTATGTACTGGATGAGCCAACCACCGGACTGCATTTTGCGGACGTACACAAGCTGGTGGAGATTCTTAGAAAGCTTTCGGACGGCGGAAATACCGTTGTCGTCATCGAGCATAATCTGGATGTCATAAAGACGGCTGATTATATCATTGATATGGGACCGGAAGGCGGTGATGGTGGCGGAACCGTGATTGCACAGGGGACTCCGGAGGAAATCTGTAAAGTTCCGGAATCGTATACCGGTCAGTTTTTAAAGCCGTATCTGGAATCGAAGAATGTATAAAATAGCGAAAGTGCACAGATTTTTGTTCCGGGAACAGAGAGATTCCTTAAAATTTAATTAAATTGCTTTAACCTATAAAAAAATGTTTGAAAAATGGGATGAATTGTATATAATGTTACTGTATGCATAAAAATATGATTAACTGCAGATTTGCGCCATGAACGCAGATCGGATTTTGATAAAGAAAGATAAAAAGAAAATAGGAAGGGGCATTCGGGATGATCGGATCAGATATCGGAATTGATTTAGGTACTGCGAGTATTTTAGTATATATTAAAGGAAAAGGTGTTGTATTAAAAGAGCCTTCCGTTGTTGCATTTGACAGAGATACCAATAAAATTAAAGCAATCGGTGAGGAAGCAAGACTGATGCTTGGAAGAACACCGGGAAACATTGTGGCAGTCCGTCCTCTTCGCCAGGGTGTGATTTCAGATTATACCGTCACAGAGAAGATGATCAAGTATTTCATCCAGAAAGCACTTGGAAAGAAGAGCTTTCGTAAGCCGCGCATCAGCGTCTGTGTACCGAGTGGTGTTACAGAGGTTGAAAAGAAAGCCGTAGAGGATGCAACTTATCAGGCAGGAGCCCGTGAAGTAGAGATTATTGAGGAACCAATTGCAGCAGCAATCGGTGCCGGTATTGATATTTCCAGACCATGCGGAAACATGATCGTAGATATCGGAGGAGGTACTTCGGATATCGCAGTCATTTCTCTGGGTGGTTCTGTTGTGAGCACTTCCGTGAAAATTGCAGGAGATGATTTTGACGAAGCCCTGGTCCGCTATATGAGAAAGAAACATAATCTTTTGATCGGTGAGCGTACCGCAGAAGATATCAAGATCAAAATTGGTACATGCTACCCACTGGCACAGAATGAGACGATGGATGTCCGTGGCCGTAATCTGGTAACTGGTCTGCCAAGAACCATTACGGTAAGCTCTGAGGAGACAGAGGAAGCTCTGCGTGAGGCAACATTACAGATTGTGGAAGCTGTACATTCCGTACTGGAGAAAACTCCACCGGAACTGGCGGCAGACGTTGCAGACAGGGGAATTGTCCTGACAGGTGGCGGCTCCTTGCTTCGCGGTCTGGAGGAACTGATTGAAGAACGTACCGGAATCAACACGATGACGGCAGAGCATCCTATGACCTGTGTAGCAATCGGAACCGGAAAATATGTAGAATTCCTCGCAGGAAAAAGAGACGAGGATTAATGCATAAAGTGCGCATTTATGCGCACTTTTTATCGCATGTCTATAAAGATCGTGAGGGCATTGGCCGATATAAATTAAAACTGTGAAAATTGAGGTGTCATAAATGGTAAAAGGATTGTATACCGCCCATACGGGAATGGTAAACGAAATGAAGCGTCTGGATATTCTGGCAAATAATCTGGCAAACGCAGACACAACAGCATATAAAAAAGAAGGAACGACGAGTCGTACTTTTGCCGATGAGATGTCTTTGCGCATTAAGGATTCTTCTAACATGGGGATTCCGAAAAAGCTTGGAGATATTACATATGGGGTTCACCTTGGACAGGTATATACGGATTATTCCACGGGAAATTTCAAGGTGACAGATAACACCACAGATTTTGCGATTGAAGGAAATGGCTTTTTTGCCGTGGCATTCACGGACAAGCAGGGAAATACTTCCGTGAAGTATACGCGGGATGGAGCCTTTACCGTAAATAAAGAGGGGTATCTGGTGACGAAGGATGGCGATTATGTTTTAAATGCCACTGGTGCAATGAATGGCGATCCGGGTCAGAATAATTATATACGTCTGGATCCAAATGCTGCGATTACCGTGAATAAACTGGGATACGTCATGCAGAATAACCAGATTGTCGGAACGATCGGCATGGTGGATGTGGATAATTATGACTATCTTGAAAAATACGGTGAGAATCTGTATAACCTTCTTCCGGGAGGAAACCGGATTGCAACAGATGCCAATATAGAGCAGGGCACACTGGAGACTTCCAATGTAAATGTTGTAAATGAGATGGTAAATATGATTACAATTCAGAGAGCCTATGAGGCAGGACAGAAGGTAATCACTTCCATAGATGGAACACTTGACCGGGCAGTTAACAATGTCGGTAAAGTGTAATAGCTGCTGAAAGACCGCAAGGAGGAAATAGAAGCGTATGATGAGATCACTTTATACTGCGGCAACCGGAATGATTGCGCAGCAGACAAATCTGGATACAATTTCAAATAACCTGTCCAATGTGAATACGACAGGTTATAAGACGGAACGTACCGAGTTTAAATCTTTACTGTACCAGACACTGCAGACAAAGACAACGACGGCAAATGGTGCCAATAAACCGGTAGGTGCACAGGTAGGACTCGGAACCAGAGTGGCAGCGACCATGTCCAACTATACGCAGGGGGCGCGTGAAGAGACAGAGATTCCGACCGATTTTGCACTGGAAGGAAAGGGATTCTTTGCCGTGCGGGGTGTGGATGGACAGACATATTACACCAGAAACGGTAACTTCTCCTGGAGTCAGGATTCGAATGGAAACACAATTCTGGCAACCTCAGAGGGGCTTCCGGTATTGGATTCCAGAGGAAATACCATTCGTGTGCCAAGAGGCGTATCTTCGGAAAGCATGGTATTTTCGAGCAATGGAACGATTGGCTATAAAGATGCAACCGGCAATGTAGTGTCATTAAACCAGTCTTTTGGAATCTATCAGTTTAACAATCCGGCAGGACTGGAGAAAATGTCAGGAAGCAAACTTGCAGCGACTGCAGCTTCGGGAAATCCGATGCTGGAGGGACAAAATGCAGGGCTGACGAAAACCGGTGTATATCAGGGCTACATCGAAGCTTCAAATGTACAGGTTGCAGATGAGATGGTAAATATGATCATTGCACAGCGTGCATATGAATTAAATTCCAAGGCAATCACGACCTCGGATTCCATGCTGGAGACAGCAAATAATCTGAAACGATAGGCAGCAGTTCCGAATTACTTACATAAGAGGGATATACTATGGATATTTCATCAATCAGTACAAATTATACGGTTGCAAATGCAGACAAAAGTGCAGAGCAGGGCAATTCTATTCAGAGTTCATTAAAGAATATTTCATCGGACTCCTCAGAGGAACAATTAAAAGGTGTCATCAAAGATTTTGAATCTTATTTTGTGGAGCAGGTCATCAAACAGATGAAAGATACATTTACTTCGGATGATGACGAGGATTCTACGATGTCACAGTACAAAGATCTGTATATGGATCAGGCAATCGAGACGGTAGCAGATGAAATGGTGGATCAGATCGGAGAAAGCTATACACAGACACTGTATGAGCAGATGAAACGTAATATTGGCCAGTAGTAGCATCAGCACAAAGAAAAGAGGAGAGACTGTTTACAACAGTCTCTTTTTTAGAGAATGGGGAACATATTTTGGAAGAGAATCTTGAGAGCATTGAAGGATATGTAGATCACATCATCTATCGAAATGCAGACAACGGATATACCGTACTTGTTCTGGTGTGTAACGAAGAAGAAGAGACTTGTGTGGGGGTATTTTCGGATATTGCCGAGGGAGAAAACATTAAGGCAAAGGGAAGTTATACAGAACATCCGACTTACGGCAGACAGTTTCAGGTAAAGAGTTTCGAAGAAAAGGCACCACAGGATGAGGTGGCAATTGAGCGGTATCTGGGATCAGGGGCGATCAAAGGGATCGGAATTGCCTTAGCGGCAAGGATTGTGCGAAGATTCAAGGCAGATACCTTCCGTATTATTGAAGAAGAACCGGAGCGGCTGGCGGAGATCAAAGGCATCAGCCAGAGAAAGGCGATGGAAATCGCGGATCAGGTGAATCAGAAAAAAGATCTCCGGCAGGCAATGATTTTTTTGCAGCAATACGGGATCAATACCACACTTGCAGTGAAAATATATAAAACATACGGGCAGGAAATATACGGAATATTGAAAGAAAATCCATATCGTATGGCAGATGATGTGGAAGGGGTCGGATTCCGCACGGCAGATGAGATAGCATCCCGTGTGGGAATCCGCACCGATTCCGATTTCCGGATTCGAAGCGGTATCCAGTATGTGCTGCTGCAGGCTGCCGGAGAGGGGCATACCTATCTGCCGATGCAGGAACTGACGCAGCGGGCAAGCCGGCTTCTTGAGGTAGACCCGGAGCACATCGAGCAGCATTACATGAATCTGGCGATGGATCGCAAGATCATTATGCGCCAGGTGGAAGACAGTACGCAGATCTATGCGGCAACCTATTTTTATATGGAGGCAAATACCGCTACCCGTCTGACACAGCTGAATGCTGTGTTTGATGTTCCGGATATCGAAATTGAGGACAGAATCCGAAAGATTGAAAAGAAGACGGGAATGGATCTTGATGAGCATCAGGTAGAAGCGGTAAAGGAAGCCGTAAGAAACGGTGTTCTCGTGATTACCGGAGGTCCCGGAACGGGAAAAACAACGACGATCAATACGATCATCCGGTATTTTGAATTATCCGGAGAAGATATTATGCTGGCGGCACCGACCGGACGGGCAGCAAAGCGCATGAGCGAAACCACCGGGTATGAGGCACGGACGATTCACCGGATGCTCGAACTGAATGGCGGAATGGAAGGAAATGCCGGATTTGAGCGCAATGAACAAAATCCGCTGGAGACCAATCTCATCATTATTGATGAGATGTCGATGGTGGATATTTCCCTGATGAATTCCCTTCTGAAAGCAATTCTACCGGGCACGCGTCTGATCCTGGTGGGAGATGTGAATCAGCTGCCGAGTGTAGGGGCGGGAAGTGTGCTGAAGGACATTATTGATTCGAAGATGTTTCCTACGGTAATGCTGACAAAAATTTTCCGACAGGCAAGCACCAGTGATATTATTGTCAATGCGCATAAGATTAACCGGGGAGAAAAAGTCAGTCTGGATAACAAGAGCATGGATTTCTTTTTCCTGAAGCGTTATGAGGCAGATAAAATTATCAACGTTACGCTGCAGCTGATCAAGCAGAAACTTCCGAAATTTGTGGGGGCGAGCGAATACGATATCCAGGTGCTTACGCCTATGCGGAAAGGGCTGCTCGGAGTAGAACGTCTCAATACGATTCTGCAGATGTATCTGAACCCGCCATCGGACAGAAAAAAGGAGAAAGAGCATGGGGCGATCGTTTTCCGGGAAGGCGATAAAGTCATGCAGATCAAAAATAATTATCAGCTGGAATGGGAGATCCGCAGCAAATATGGACTCTGCATAGACAAAGGAACCGGGGTGTTTAACGGAGATACCGGAATTATTGAAGAGATCAATGATTTTGCAGAGACCATCACGGTAAATTTTGATGAAGGGCGTATGGTGGAATATTCGTACAAACTGCTGGATGAGCTGGAACTTGCGTATGCTGTGACGATCCATAAATCACAGGGATCGGAGTATCCGGCCGTTGTCATTCCGCTTCTTTCCGGACCCCGCATGCTTATGAACCGGAATTTATTGTATACGGCGGTTACAAGAGCAAAGAAATGTGTTACGATAGTGGGAGACGACACAACATTTGAGCAAATGATTGAGAATAATTCCCAACAGAGACGCTACAGCGGTCTGAAGGACCGGCTGTTGGAAAATAAGGAGGAAGCGTAAATGAAAGCACAGATTTTAACGGAAGATCAGATTCCGGAAGCGCTCAGTATTGCAAGGGGTGTCTTTGATTACTGTCTGCGTGCGCGGATCACGGATCTGGAAATGATTCATATATTTCTGCAATATACGGAAAACACAAACATCCGGAACATGATTGCAGAAGGAACTCTCACCATGTGGGGAATTTTTGAACAGGGGCATATGATCGCCATGTCAGGAATGCAGAAAGAGGGACATATTACCATGCTGTATGTGCTTCCGGTATTCCAGCGCAGAGGATGTGGCAGATGTCTGTTGGAAGAAATGAAGGCGTATGCGGCAAATCAATATCAGTTACAGAGGGTGACGTTATCGGCAATGCCGGCATGGACAGCGGATTATTTCACAAAACGCCGGTTTCATCCAATGGAGGTAACACAGCCGTGTTCATTTGTTCCGATGCAGGCAAAAACCGTGGCACGCGCGATATATGAAAAGAAAGAAATTCCATCCGGCGTGATACTCGGAACCAGCATTGGCGGTCTGGCAGTCTGTGCGGCAGTTGCTGTCGGGTTCATGGTATTGTGGATGCATGGAATTGTATAATATGTATATTTATTCATAAAATATGTCACTTTTTTCTCTTGCAAAAAAGGTTGAAAAAAGTGACGATTTGTGATAAAATTTTTACAATTTAGGTAAAGCTAACTCAAGGTAAAAAAAAGAGATTCTCTCTTTTTTTTTGCCAAGATGCAAGAAAGGCAGGGCAAAGAATGAAAGCTTTTTTGATACTGGAAGACGGAACCGTGTTTACAGGTACAAGCATTGGTTCTACACGCGAAATCATCAGTGAGATCGTATTTAATACCTCAATGACCGGATATTTAGAGGTACTTACAGATCCGTCCTATGCAGGACAGGCGGTTGTGATGACGTATCCGCTGATCGGAAACTACGGAATTACACCGGATATGGAATCCGCCAGACCGTGGCCGGACGGATATATTGTAAGAGAGCTTTCACGTATGCCGAGCAATTTCCGCTGTCAGGGAAGCATTCAGGATTTCCTGACAAAGCATGATATTCCGGGAATTGCAGGAATTGATACCCGTGCGCTTACCAAGATTCTCCGCGAAAAGGGAACCATGAACGGAATGATCACGACAAACGAAAATTATAATCTGGATGAAATTCTTCCAAAACTGAAAGAATATACAACCGGAAATGTTGTGGATAAAGTTACCTGCAGCGAGAAGAACGTATTAAAGGGAAGCGGAAAGAAAGTTGCACTGATGGATTTCGGTGCGAAGAACAACATCGCAAAATCGTTAAATGCCCGTGGCTGTGAGGTGACGGTTTATCCGGCACACACATCGGCGGAGGAAATTCTCGGAGCCAATCCGGATGGCATTATGCTCAGCAACGGACCTGGAGATCCGAAAGAGTGCACAGCGATTATTGAAGAATTAAAGAAACTGTATGCAAGTGACGTACCGATCTTTGCCATCTGTCTCGGTCATCAGCTCATGGCACTGGCAAACGGAGCGGATACACACAAGATGAAATACGGACACCGTGGTGGAAACCATCCGGTGAAAGATTTGTCAACCGGTCGTGTTTACATTTCTTCCCAGAACCATGGGTATGTGGTAGATACCGATACCCTTGATCCGAAGGTTGCAAAGCCTGCATTCGTCAATGTCAATGACGGAACCAACGAGGGCTTAGAGTATGTCGGAAAGAATATTTTCACCGTGCAGTTCCATCCGGAAGCATGCCCGGGACCACAGGACTCTTCGTACCTGTTTGACCGCTTTATTCAGATGATGGGAGGGAATCAGTAATGCCAAGAAATAAAGACATCAAAAAAGTATTAGTAATCGGTTCGGGACCAATCGTCATCGGACAGGCAGCCGAGTTTGACTACGCAGGAACACAGGCATGCCGTTCCTTAAAGGAAGAAGGCGTGGAGGTATGTCTGGTAAACTCCAACCCTGCCACCATTATGACCGACAAGCAGATTGCGGATCAGGTATACATTGAGCCTCTGACACTTCCGGTTCTTGAAAAAATTATTTTAAAGGAAAAACCGGACAGCATCCTTCCGACACTCGGTGGACAGGCTGGATTAAATCTGGGTATGGAACTGGCAGAGTCCGGCTTTTTAGAAGAGCACGGAGTAAAACTGATCGGTACAACCGCAGAGACCATCTTTAAGGCAGAGGACCGTCAGGCATTTAAGGATACCATGGAAAAAATCGGTGAGCCTTGTGCAGCTTCTCAGGTTGTAAATACCGTAGAAGACGGTATTAAGTTCACCAATACGATCGGATATCCGGTTGTGCTCCGCCCGGCATTCACCCTCGGCGGAAGCGGCGGCGGTATCGCCCACAACGAGCAGGAGCTGGTCGATATCTTAAGCAACGGACTTCGTTTAAGCCGTGTCGGTGAGGTACTGGTTGAACGCTGTATCGCAGGATGGAAGGAAGTCGAGTACGAAGTAATGCGTGATGCGAACGGAAACTGCATCACCGTATGTAACATGGAAAACATCGATCCGGTTGGTGTGCATACCGGAGATTCCATCGTAGTGGCACCTTCCCAGACACTCGGGGATAAAGAGTACCAGATGCTTCGTAGTTCTGCATTAAATATTATCAATGAGTTAAAGATCACCGGTGGATGTAACGTGCAGTATGCATTGAATCCGGATTCTTTTGAGTACTGTGTCATCGAGGTAAACCCTCGTGTATCCCGTTCTTCCGCTCTTGCCTCTAAGGCAACCGGATATCCGATCGCAAAGGTTACCGCAAAGATTGCATTAGGCTATACACTTGATGAGATCAAGAATGCCATCACACAGAAGACCTATGCAAGTTTCGAACCGATGCTTGACTACTGTGTAGTGAAGATTCCGAGACTTCCGTTTGACAAATTCCTCACTGCAAAGAGAACGTTAAGTACACAGATGAAAGCAACCGGAGAGGTTATGAGTATCTGTGATAACTTCGAGGGCGCACTGATGAAAGCCATCCGTTCCCTGGAACAGCATGTGGACAGCCTTATGTCCTATGATTTTACTGGACTGTCCGATGAAGAGTTAGAGGCACAGCTTCATGTGGTCGATGACCGCAGAATCTGGGTGATCGCAGAGGCACTGCGCCGCGGCGTTTCCTATGATCATATTTATGAAATTACCAAGATCGACCGCTGGTTTATCGATAAGCTGGCAATCCTGGTAGAGATGGAGCAGCGCTTAAAGAGTGAGGAGCTGACCGTAGATCTGTTAAAAGAAGCAAAGAGAATCGAGTTCCCGGACAACGTTATCGCAGAGCTTACCGGAAAGACCGAGGAAGAGATTAAACAGATGCGTTATGCAAACGGTATCGTTGCAGCATATAAGATGGTGGATACCTGTGCCGCAGAGTTCGCCGCAGAGACACCGTATTACTACAGTGTTTACGGAAGTGAGAACGAGGCTGCAGAGACCACACCGCAGAAAAAGGTTCTGGTTCTTGGTTCCGGTCCGATCCGTATCGGTCAGGGTATCGAGTTTGATTTCTGTTCCGTACATTGTACCTGGGCATTTGCAAAGGAAGGCTGGGAGACCGTCATTATCAACAACAACCCGGAGACCGTTTCCACCGACTTTGATATTGCAGACAAGCTGTATTTTGAGCCGTTGACCGCAGAGGATGTCGAGTCCATCGTAAATATTGAAAAGCCGGACGGAGCTGTTGTACAGTTCGGTGGACAGACAGCGATCAAACTGACAGAGGCGCTTATGAAGATGGGCGTTCCGATTCTTGGAACCAAGGCAGAGGATGTCGATGCCGCAGAGGATCGTGAGCTTTTTGATGAGATTCTGGAGAAGACTCATATTCCGAGAGCAGCCGGTGGAACCGTATTTACCGCAGAGGAAGCCAAAGAGGTTGCCAACCGTCTCGGATATCCGGTACTTGTCCGTCCTTCCTATGTACTCGGTGGACAGGGCATGAAGATTGCATTCAATGATGAGGAGATCGAGGAATTCATCGGAATCATCAACCGTATTGCACAGGATCATCCAATTCTCGTAGACAAGTATTTACAGGGTAAGGAGATCGAGGTCGATGCTGTATGTGACGGAACCGACATTCTCATTCCTGGTATTATGGAACATATCGAGCGTACCGGAGTCCATTCCGGAGACAGTATTTCCGTATATCCGGCTCCAACGATCAGTGATAAGGTAAAGGATACCATCGTAGAGTATACAAAGCGTCTGGCACAGGCACTGCATGTGGTCGGTCTGATCAATATCCAGTTCATTGCCATGAATGAGGAAGTATATGTCATCGAGGTAAATCCGCGTTCTTCCAGAACCGTGCCGTACATCAGTAAGGTTACCGGTATTCCGATCGTAGATCTGGCAACCAAAGTGATCATCGGTAACACGATCCGCGGTCTGGGCTATGAGCCGGGACTTGCACCAGTTGCAGACTATATCGCAATCAAGATGCCGGTATTCTCCTTCGAGAAACTGCGTGGGGCAGAGATCAGCCTTGGACCGGAGATGAAGTCTACCGGTGAGTGTCTGGGTATCGCAAAGACATTCAATGAGGCGCTGTACAAAGCATTCCTTGGAGCAGGTGTACAGCTTCCGAAATACAAGCAGATGATTATGACGGTAAAGGATGCCGATAAGCCGGAGGCTGTCGGTGTGGCAAAGCGTTTTGAGGCACTCGGCTACAAAATCTACGCAACACGAAGCACTGCAAAGTATCTGCAGGAGCACGGCGTCAATGCACTGCGTGTCAATAAGATTTCGCAGGAGTCACCAAATGTAATGGATCTGATCCTTGGCCACAAGATCGACCTTGTCATCGATACACCGACACAGGGTAACGGTGATAAGACAAGAGACGGATTCTTAATCCGCCGTAATGCGATCGAGACCGGTGTGTACTGTATTACCGCTATGGATACCGCAAATGCGCTGGCACGTTCTTTAGAGACCGCTCATGGGGAGCTTACTCCAGTGGATATTGCAACGGTTAAGAATATGTAAGATAAAATAAAAACAGTCCCTTACCAATAGGTACAGGGGCTGTTTTTACGTGTGAAAGATTATTTGTCCAGATGCTGTTCGATAAGAACCAGAATCACATAGGCAATCAGGGAATAGAGAACAAATAAGACACATTGGTTTACGAAAGAACCAATATCAGACGGATCACGGAACTGATGAATAAACTGGTTTATCCCCAACAGAGGACAGATACATCCGACAGGTATCACAATTTTCCGGAGAAAGTGAATGATTTCCTGTTTATGGCGCTTTCCGCTCAATAAAACAAGGGAACAACAGATTCCGATGTAAATGAGGAGTGTTGGAAAATCCCAAAGATCCAGCATATCCGGTAAAAGCACATGCGTAAATATTGCAAACAGTCCGGTAAGGATCAATAAAACGATACCCACTGCACAGGGAAGGAGTGTAAAGCGCTGTTGTTTTTGATTGTCTTCCAAAAGGTTCATCATATTTTCCTCCGCTTTCATAGAATAAATTTCCGGTGTTAATTTTTCGCCGGAGAGAAGTTCATTGACATTGATATCGAGAGTAGCACAAAGTTCGTTCAGAATCGAAGTGTCAGGAATGCTGTTTCCGTTCTCCCTTAATTAAAGATATTGTTGGGTAAAAAAGAAAGGTCAGTCGATTT
>OOBR01000206.1_pt1 | contig 70565 bp, 57 predicted proteins | sample 1671281 | NCBI WGS metagenome assembly OOBR01 (sample SAMN06348140, study PRJEB24527) | human gut metagenome | biome: human gut; feature: ankylosing spondylitis patient; material: feces | host: Homo sapiens | place: China | collected 2015-10
TTGGACTGCATCATGTGTTCTATATGCCGTTCTGGCAGACCGCTGTGGGCGGCACCGCCATCATCGATGGCGTTACCGTGACCGGCGCACAGAACATCTTCTTTGCCGAGCTGGCTTCCAAGGCCACCACGGTGTTCTCGGTCAGCGCTACCCGCTTCATGGCCGGTAAGTTCCCCTTTATGATGTTCGGTCTGCCCGGCGCAGCGCTGGCGATGTACCAGTGCGCCAAGCCGGAAAAGAAAAAGGCAGCAGGCGGCCTGCTGCTGTCTGCCGCCTTGACGGCTTTCCTCACCGGCATCACCGAGCCGCTGGAATTTACCTTTATCTTTGTGGCACTGCCCATGTACGCTGTGCACTGCGTGCTGGCCGGTCTGTCCTTCATGCTGATGCACATCTTGAATGTGGGCGTGGGCATGACCTTCTCCGGCGGTCTCATTGATCTGGTGCTGTTCGGTGTGATGCAGGGCAACGACAAGACCCACTGGATGTGGGTGGTCGTGGTCGGTGCGGTGTACTTTGTGCTGTACTACATCATTTTCCGCTTTATGATCTCCAAGTTTGACTACAAGACCCCGGGCCGCGATGATGCCGAGGAAGTCAAGCTGTACACCCGTGCGGACGTGAACGCCCGCAGCGCCGCTTCCGGCAGCACTGCCCCCGCAGGGGATGATCCGGTCAGCGCCCTGATCGTGGAAGGTCTGGGAGGTGCCGACAACCTGTCCGACGTGGACTGCTGCGCCACCCGCCTGCGCTGCACCGTCAAGGATGTTGCGCTGGTCAAACAGGATGTGCTCAAGGCCTCCGGTGCCTCTGGCGTGATCTGCAAGGGCGACGGCGTGCAGGTGGTGTACGGTCCCAAGGTGGCGGTCATCAAGGCAAAGCTGGAAGATTATCTGGAAAATGCACCCAAGACCCCGGCGGCGACCGCAGCACCCGCCCCGGCAACGGCTCCCGCAACCCCGGCAGCAGCCGCAAAGGATACCGTGCTGTCTGCCTGCCTGAACGGCACCGTCGTCCCGCTGGCCGAGGTGAAGGACGAAGCCTTTGCCAGCGGTGCGCTGGGCGACGGCATTGCCATTGAGCCCAGCGACGGTGAACTGGTGGCACCTGCTGACGGTGAGATCTCCTCCACCTTTGAGACCCACCATGCCGTGGGCATGACCACCGTTGACGGCGCGGAACTGCTGATGCACATTGGCATCGACACGGTCAAGCTGGGCGGAAAGCACTTTACCTACCTCGTCAGCGAGGGTGACAAGGTGAAGAAGGGCCAGCCGCTGATCCGCTTTGAACTGGAAGCCATCAAGGCCGAAGGCTATCCTGTGACCACACCGCTCATTGTCTGCAACACCGATGACTATGCCGCTGTCGTGGCTAAAGCCAGCGGCACCGTAAAGCAGGGCGATGCGCTGCTGGAACTGAAGCACTAAGCGTTTTTCTTCAACGGTAAGGCAGGGTTGTTATAAAGGAAAAGGGCAGCTGCACGAACTTGTGCAGCTGCCCTTTTGGCTTTATGCGCAGAACGCCCCGGAGATGAAAATCTCCAGACCGATGCCGATGAGGATGACGCCGCCCAGGATGGATGCCTTGCCGGAGAGCTCGGTGCCGAACTTCTTGCCGATGTTCAGGCCCGCCATGCAGAGGAAGAAGGTGACCACCGCAATGATGATGGATGCCGCCAGCGCCATCAGCCAGCCGTACTCCGAGATGGTAAAGCCCACCGAAAGCGCGTCGATGCTGGTGGCTACGCCCTGCATGAACAGGGCACCGGCACTGAGCTCGGTGGCCTCCTCGGCCTCTTCACCCTTGATGCCGTCCACCAGCATCTTGCCGCCGATGTAGCCCAGCAGGGCCAGCGCGATCCACGGGATGAACGTTTCAAAGGACGAGAACAGCTCCACGATGGTGTGCACACAGATCCAGCCGGTCATGGGCATCACTGCCTGGAACACGCCGAAGGTGCCCGCGATCCTGCACATGGTGCCTTTGCCCATTTTGGGGTCATGCAGACCGTTTGCCATGGACACCGAAAACGCATCCATCGCCAGACCTACGCCCAGCAGGGCACTGTTGAGGAAAAACACAAAACTCCATTCCATCTTGTCTGCCTCCTGTTTGTTGACCGTATTCCAAACAATACAAAAACCCGGTCCCGGGCGTGTTGTACGTCCGGGACCGGGTGATTTTTTGAAATCCACTCCATGTGCACGGGCGCAGCAAACACGCACCAAAACACATGAGTCTCGCAAATGAAAGCAAGCCAGGCCGGAACCGACGACCATTGTGTTGACTTGCTGCGCCCTGCAAAAGCGCCTGCTACTCCCCCACGGGTATTGTGATTTTGTTTATTCTAGCACAGTTTCAAGGCAAAGTCCAGACAAACCTGACGACAGGTCAATCATTCCTTCTCTTCCGGGTCTGCCTCCGGGGTTTCGGTGGCGGCTGCGGCATCGGCCGCTTCCATCTCAGCCAGCTGCTCGGCAGTGGGCTCTGCCTCGGCCTCGGAGGCGTCGATCTGCTCGGTCTGGGCCTCGTCGTCGTGGTCGGTACGGGCCAGCACCATCACCTTGTCGTTCTCGCCCAGACGCATCACCCGGACGCCGGAGCCGTAGCGGCTCTGCAGCGGGATCTCGTTGACGTGCAGACGGATGATGATGCCCTCCTGGCTGCTCAGCAGCACGTCATCCACGTCATCCACGATCTTGACAGCGGCCACCTTATCCTTGGAGGCATCGTAGTTGCGGATGCCCTTGCCGCCGCGGGCAGTGATGCGGTAGGTGTCGATGTCGGAGCGGCGGCCCTTGCCGTTTTCGGTCACGGTGAGCACCGTGCCGCCTTCGCGGCAGATGCACACGCCCACCACTTCGTCGCCTTCGGCCAGCTTGATGGCGCGCACGCCGTGGCCGCTGCGGCCCATGGGACGAGCATCCTCTTCATTGAAGCGGATGGCCTGACCGTTGCGGGTGGCAACGATGAGCATGTCGTGGCCGGAGGTCAGGCGGGTCCATGCCAGCGCGTCGCCCTCGTTCAGAGCAATGCCGATGAGGCCGCTCTTGCGGATGTTGGCGTACTGCTCCAGCGGGGTGCGCTTGATGAGGCCCTGCTTCGTGACCATGGTCACAAAGCCGCCCTCGGTGTCGGCGTCCTTGCTCTGGCAGATCATGTTGGTGACCTTTTCGCCCTCGGCCAGCTGCAGCAGGTTGACGATGTTGCTGCCCTTGCTGGTACGGCTGCCCTCGGCGATGGTGTAGCCCTTGATGCGGAACAGGCGGCCCTTGTCGGTGACAAAGAGCACATAGTCGTGGGTGGAACCTACGAACATCTCCTGCACGATGTCCTCTTCCTTGCGGGTCATGCCGGAGATGCCGCGGCCGCCGCGGCGCTGGGCCTGATAGGTGGCCTTGAGCTGGCGCTTGATATAACCGGCCTCGGTCAGGGTGTACACACACTGCTCCTCAGCGATCAGATCCTCGATGTCCACCTCGCCGGTCACGGACTGGATCTCGGTGCGGCGCTCGTCGCCAAAGCGTTTTTTCATGTCCAGCAGCTCTTCCTTGACGATGGCCAGCACGCGGGCGTCATCGGCCAGAATGGCCTCCCAGTTCTCGATCTTGGCGTGCAGACCGGCCAGCTCTTCCTCGATCTTGAGGATCTCCAGACCGGCCAGACGGCCCAGCTGCAGCTTGACGATGGCATCTGCCTGCGGATCATCGAAGCCGAACTGCTCCATGATGGCGGCCTTGGCTTCGGCCATGCCGCCCTTGCAGGCACGGATGGTGGCGATCAGCTCATCCACGATGTCGGTGGCCTTCTTCAGGCCTTCCAGAATGTGGGCGCGCTCCTTGGCCTTTTTCAGGTCGAACTGGGTGCGGCGACGCACCACCTCGTCCTGGAACTCGACGTACTTCTGCAGCATCTGCTTCAGGGTAAGCACCTTGGGCACCTTGTGGTCGATGGCCAGCATGATGACGCCCACGGTGTCCTGCAGCTGGGTGTACTGGTACAGCTGGTTCAGGATGACCTGGGCGTTGGCGTCCTTGCGCACATCCACCACGATGCGCATGCCCTTGCGGTTGGTCTCATCGTTCAGGCCGGTGATGCCCTCGATGCGCTTGTCCTTGACCAGGTCCGCCATGTTCTCGATCAGGCGGGCCTTGTTGACCATATACGGGATCTCGGTGATGATGATCTGGGTACGGCCGTTCTTGGTCTCCTCGATGGTGGCACGGCCCCGCAGGGTGATCTTGCCGCGGCCGGTGGCGTAGGCGGCACGGATGCCGCTGCGGCCCATGATGATGCCGGCGGTGGGGAAGTCCGGGCCCTTGATGTATTCCATCAGGCCGGGCAGGTCGATGTCAGGGTTGTCGATATAGGCCACACAGCCGTCAATCACCTCACTCAGGTTGTGGGGCGGGATGTTGGTGGCCATGCCGACCGCGATGCCCTGGCTGCCGTTGACCAGCAGGTTGGGGAAGCGGCAGGGCAGCACGCTGGGTTCCTTTTTGGTCTCATCGAAGTTGGGGTCCCAGTCAATGGTGTCCTTTTCGATGTCGGTCAGCATTTCCACCGCCATGCGGCTCATACGGGCCTCGGTGTAACGGTAAGCAGCCGGGGGGTCGCCGTCCACAGAGCCAAAGTTGCCCTGGCCGTCCACCAGCGGGTAGCGCAGGGAGAAGTCCTGGGCCAGACGGACCATGGCGTCGTAAACGGATGCGTCACCGTGGGGGTGATAGGAACCCAGCACGGCACCGACGGTATCGGCGGACTTGCGGTAGGGATGGCTGGGGTCGTTGCCGCGCTCATGCATGGTATACAGAATACGGCGGTGAACGGGCTTCAGGCCGTCACGCACATCAGGCAGGGCACGGGACACGATGACCGACATGGAGTAGTCCAGGAACGCGGTCTCGATCTCCTTCTTGACGTCGCGGATGATCTTTTTGGTTCCGCTGCCCGGAATCATGACATAATCTTCTTCCATTTGTTCCTCCGTGTATTACACGTCCAGCTTTGCGTACTGGGCGTTGGTCTCGATAAAGCGGCGGCGGGGCTCCACCTGGTCGCCCATGAGGATGGTAAAGGCTTCGTCGGCCTTTTCGGCATCGTCGATGGTGATCTGCACGATCACGCGGTTGTCCGGGTTCATGGTGGTCTCCCACAGCTGGTCCGGGTTCATCTCACCAAGGCCCTTGTAGCGGTTCACCTTGGCACCCGGCATTTCCTGCGAAAGCACGGCCATTTCGGCGTCGTTGTAGGCATACTTGATGGTGCTGCCCTTCTGCACCTTGAACAGGGGCGGCTGGGCCACATACACATGGCCCTGCTCGATGAGCGGGCGCATATAGCGGAAGAAGAAGGTCAGCATCAGGGTGCAGATGTGAGAGCCGTCCACATCGGCATCGGCCATGATGAACACCTTGTCGTAACGCAGCTTGGAGATGTCAAATTCCTCGCCAATGCCGCAGCCCAGGGCCAGCACCACGGGCATCAGCTTATCGTTGCCGTAGATCTTATCGGCGCGGGCCTTTTCCACGTTGAGCATCTTGCCCCACAGCGGCAGGATGGCCTGAATAGCCGAGTCACGGCCCATCTTGGCGGAACCGCCTGCAGAATCGCCCTCGACGATGAAAATTTCAGTCTTGGAGGGGTCCTTTTCCCGGCAGTCGGCCAGCTTGCCGGGCATGCGGCTGGTCTCCAGCGCGCTCTTGCGGCGCACCAGTTCCCGGGCCTTCTTGGCGGCAGCGCGGGCGCGGGCAGCCTGGGTGGCCTTTTCAAAGATGGCCTTAGCCACACCGGGGTTCTCTTCAAAGAACTCCATCAGCTTTGCATAGACCATGTTGGACACGAGGGTGCGGATCTCGGTGTTGCCCAGCTTTGCCTTGGTCTGGCCCTCAAATTCGGCCTCCTGCAGCTTGACCGAGATGACGCAGATCAGGCCCTCGCGCACATCGGCACCGGACAGGTTCTCGTCCTTGTCCTTCAGCAGGCCGTGGCTGCGGCCGTAATCGTTGAACACGCGGGTCAGGCTGGACTTGAAGCCCTCTTCATGGGTGCCGCCGTCCGGGGTGTTGACGTTGTTGGCAAAGCTCAGCAGCAGCTCGTTGTAGCTGGAGTTGTACTGCAGCGCGATCTCGGCCATACCGCGGTCAGTCTGACCCTTGAGGTAGATGACATTGGGGTGCAGCACTTCCAGCTTGCGCTTCTCGCCCAGATAGGTGACGAAGCTCTTGATGCCGCCCTCATAGCACATGACCTCGGTGCGGTAGCAGGGCTCGCCCTCCTTGCCGTCTTCCAGCACGGGGGTGTACAGCTCGCGCTCGTCGGTCAGGGTGATCTTGACACCGGCGTTCAGGAAGCTCTCTTCCCGCAGGCGCTTTTCCAGCGTGTCGAAGTCGTACACGGTGGTATCCCGGAACATCTCCGGGTCCGGCTTGAAAGTGACGCGGGTGCCGGTGACCCCGTCGGCCACCGGTCCGATGCACTTCAGCGGGCCGTCCGGGTCGCCGCGGCGGAAGGTCTGCTCGTACTCATGGCCGTCGCGGCGCACGTTGACGGTGAGCCATTCGGAGCAGGCGTTGACAACGGATGCACCCACGCCGTGGAGGCCGCCGGCCACTTTGTAGCCGGAGTTCTCGCCGCCGAACTTGCCGCCGGCGTGCAGGATGGTGTAGACGACGGTGACGGCGGGCAGGCCGGTGTCGGCCTGGATGTCCACGGGGATGCCGCGGCCGTTGTCGGTGACCTGGATGATGTTGTCCTTCAGGATCTTGACCTCGATGTGGTCACAGTAACCGGCCAGTGCCTCGTCGATGGCGTTGTCCACGATCTCGTAGACCAGATGATGCAGGCCCCGCTCGCCGGTGGAGCCGATATACATGCCGGGGCGCTTGCGCACGGCCTCCAGACCCTTCAGGACCTGGATCTCGCTGGCGTTATACTCGTGGTCGGTAGCGGTTTCGGCATTGGTGCTGGTGATGATTTCTTCTGCCATTTCCTTTCTCCCTTTTTGTTTTTCGTGTAGATATCGTGTTGTTTCTCTATTCTGGAAACGCAGCGGCAGGCACTTTCCACGCCTGCAGGCTGCGGGGTTCTCGCAAGGGGCGGCTGCACAGCGTTCACTCGATCATCTTTTCGGCGCGGCGGCGCAGCACGGCGCTGGACAGCTCCGAAAGATACACCGTGTCCACCACGCCGCCGTCTGCCAGAACATAGCTCTGGGGCAGCTCATCCGAAAGGCTCACCACGGCCCCGTTCTTCTGGGCGTAGTTCAGAAATTCCCGCCCGCGGGGGGAGATGGTGGTGGTCTCCAGATTGAAGATGCCGATGATGTCACGGTCGTTCAGCACATAATCGCGTCCGAGATGAATATACATGCTGTATTTTCCTCGTGCAGTTCCGGTTGGATATTTCAGGATTTCATGCAGGTTTTATGCATCCATTTTTGCAACATTTCTGCATGCTGTCAGGCGCGGCTCAGTACGCCGCCGTTCATACGGTATACCTCGCCGTCGGTCTTGAGGAAGGCGGTGTCATCGCAGCTGGTGACAAAGGTCTGCTTTTCCTTCATGCGGGTCAGCAGATACTGCTTGCGGCCCTCGTCCAGCTCGCTGAGCACATCGTCCAGCAGCAGCACGGGGTGTTCGCCGGTGATGCGGGCTGCGGCGGCGGCCTCGGCCATCTTCAGGCTCAGCACCACGCTGCGCTGCTGTCCCTGGCTGGCAAACACACGGGCAGGCTGATCGTCCAGCAGCAGTTCCAGATCTTCGCGGTGGACGCCGCACAGGCTCTGCCCGGCCCGCAGCTCCTCGTTCTGGCGCTGCTTCAGCAGATCAGCCAGACCGCCCGGCGCAAACTGGGCCGCATAGCGGATGCTCATGCGCTCTGCCCCGTGGGAAAGCTCCTGATAGTTGGCGCAGGCCAGCGGCCCCAGCAGGGCAAGGTAATCCCTCCGCCGCTGCTGCAGGACCTCGCCTTGCGCGGCCAGCTCCACATTCAGCACTTCCAGCAGAGCACATTTTTCCGCATAAGGGCGCTCCTGCCCGGTGGCAGAATGCCGCAGCAGCGCATTTTTCTGCTGCAGTACCCGGACGTAGCGGCGGTAAGTGGCCAGATACCCGGGGTACAGCTGGCACAACGCCGCATCCAGAAACCGGCGGCGGCCCTCCGGTGCGCCCTTGACCAGGCTCAGGTGTCCGGGGTCGAACACCACAGCGGGAAAGCTGCCGGCCAGACCGGCGGCCCGCTTGGGGGCAGCCCCGTTCACCGAGGCATAGCGGCCGGGGCGGGGTGCGTCCGGGGTGCCCACCGTGATGCGCACCCGGGCCGGGTCATCCGGCTCCTGATCTTCCTGCCGGGTGCGCTGGGTCACGGCTTCCAGCACCGCGAATGTCTCCCCGCGGCGCACAAGCTCGGCATCCTTGCCGCCCCGGAAGCTCTTGCCGCCGGTCAGCAGCCAGATGGCCTCCAGCAGATTGGTCTTGCCCTGACCGTTGTTGCCGCAGATGACTGTCAGCTCCCGGCCGGGTTCCAGCCGGGCCGACGCAATGTTGCGGTAATTCGTAACTTCCAGTGAAAGCAGCCGCATTACTGGCCCTGCCCGACTTCCACGGACTGGCCGTCCAGCTCGATCACGTCACCGGCACGGCACTTTTTGCCGCGCATGGTGCACACCTCGCCGTTCACCTTCACGGCACCGCCCTGCACCAGCTCCTTGGCTTCGCCGCCGGTCTCGCACAGGCCTGCATACTTGAGCAGGGCATCCAGCTTGATAAATTCCGTATGAATGAGAATTTTCTGCATAAAATCGCCTTTCTTAATCGTTCTTGAAGCGCACGGGCAGCACCAGATACAGGAAATCGCTGCCATCCACGGGCAGCACCTTGACCGGGCTCAGGGGGCCGCTGATCTCCATGCGCACCTGTTCGGTGCGGGCGTTGCGCAGAGCGTCCAGCAGATAGCGGTTGTTGAAACCGATCTCCACCTCGTCGCCCTCACACTGCGCGTTGAATTCATCCACCACGCGGCCCAGATTCGTCTGGCAGCGCACCACGACTTTCCCCTCTGTAAAGGTAATGCGGAGGGGATTTTTTAAACGCTCTGTAATAATCAGAGAGGCACGCTCGATGGTCTCGATGAACTCCTTGGTGTCAAGGGTCACCCGGGTACGGCTGCCGGCGGGGATCACGTTGTGATAGTTCAGGAACTCGCCCTCGATCAGGCGGCTCATGATGGTGTAACCAGCGGCCATGAACACCACATAGCGGCGGTTGGCACAGATGTGTACCGGCTCTTCGTCGTCGTTGGGCAGCAGGTGGGCCACTTCGGTCATGGTCTTGCTGGGCACGATGATGCGGATGTCCTTCACGGCGGTGACCGGGCGCTCCACGATGGCCAGACGGTAGCCGTCCAGTGCCACGATGGTCAGCTTGTCGGGTTCGATCTCGAACAGTTCGCCGGTGTGAGCCGGTTTTTTCTCGTCCTGACTCACGGCGTACAGGGTGCGGTCGATCATGTCCCGGAGCACGCCGGTGGGGATGGTCAGGGTCTCCTCGGCACCGGTGTTTGGCAGGTCGGGGAAGTCGGTGGCGGTCATGGACTGGATCTCGAATTCCGCCACGCCGCTCTTGATGGTGGTCTTGCCATTGTCGGCAGACAGGATGCTGATCTGACCGGCGGGCATCCGACTGATCATGCTGCTGAGCAGTTTTGCGTTCAGCACGATCTCGCCGGGTTCCTTGACGTTGGCCTCGATGGTGGTCACGATGCCCATTTCCAGGTCATAGCCGGTGAGGGTAAGCTGGAAACCTTCGGCTTTCAGCAGGATGCCTTCCAGCACCGGGATGGCTGACCGCATAGTGACGGCCTTGGAAACGCCGTCGATTGCTGCACTGAGAAGGGTTTTATCGCATACAATGTTCAAACCAGAATCGCTCCTTTTTGTTCACCGGTCGTATTGTAGGTCTGTTCTTCAGAATTGCCTGCTGACCGGTCTATCTTATTGAACTTGTTGTAGTAACCGTAGTAGGGGGTGGGGAACTTGTGGAAAACTCGGAAAAGCCTTGTCGGAATGCGGGGGTTTTGGTTTCCACCGGATTGTGAATGGGTTGTGGAAGAATTGTGGAATCGTGAAGAGAAGTCTCGCTTTCCACAGCGGATGTGGAAAGGACAGGTTGAATGTTGAAAACTTGGTGGAAAGTGTGGAAAGGTTTGCGATTTTACCACAAGATATGGGTCTGTTTTCCCCATTTTACCCCGGTTTTTCCCCATATTTTGGGGTGAGACCCTGAAATGAGTATGACTTTTACGTCAAAATCTGTCTCAGGCCTTGACGTTTTTGATGATGTCGCTCACGGTCTCGCGCAGGTGCTGGTCGTTCTTCATGTCCCGTTCCATGGTCTTGAGGGAGTAGACGATGGTGGAGTGATCGCGGCCGGAGAACTCCCGGCCGATCTCTTCCATGCTCATGCCGGTGACCTCCCGCAGGATGTAGATGGCCACACGGCGGGCAGAGGCCACATTGGCGTTGCGCTTGGTGCCGCGGATGTCGGCAGGGGAGACGTTGAAGGTGCGGGACACCTCGCCGATGATCTTTTCGATGGTCACCGGTACGGGCTGAGTCTCGTTGAGGATGTCCTTGATGGCGTTCTGAGCCACGCTGATCACCGGCTGGATGCCCTCCAGCATGTAGTAGGCGTTCAGCTTTTTCACGGCGCCTTCCAGCTGACGGATGTTGTTCTTCAGGTGGTTGGCGATGAACTCGGCCACATCCTCGGGCAGATCCAGGTGCAAAAGCTCTGCCTTACGCTTGACGATGGCCACGCGGGTCTCGAAGTCCGGCGGCTGGACATCGGCGGTCAGGCCCCACTCAAAGCGGGTGCGCAGGCGCTCTTCCAGGCTCTTGATCTCCTTGGCCGGGCGATCGGAAGCAATGACGATCTGCTTGTGGGCGTCGTGCAGGGAGTTGAAGGTGTGGAAGAACTCTTCCTGGGTGGACTCCTTGCCGGCGATGAACTGGATATCGTCCACCAGCAGCAGGTCGGCCACGCGGTACTTCATGCGGAAGTCCTCGGTGCTGCCGGCGCGGATGGCGGCGATCAGCTCATTGGTGAACTGCTCGCAGGTCACATACATGATGACGAAGTCGGGGTGGGTGCGTTTGATCTCGGTCTGGATGGCCGTCAGCAGATGGGTCTTGCCAAGGCCCGAGCCGCCGTAGATGAACAGCGGGTTGTAAGCGCCGGAAGGGTTGGCCGCCACCGCCTGCGCCGCAGCAAACGCAAACTGGTTGGAGGGACCCTTGATGAAGTTCTCGAAGGTGAACTCGTAGTTGCCCTGGGGGGAGGCGGGGTTCGCCTCGTACTGCTGGGCCAGCACCACCTCGTGGGGCGGGGTGCTGGGCACCACCAGCGTGATGTCCACGTCAAAGCCCAGCACGGTCTTGAAGGCCTCCTTCAGCAGGCCTAGGTAGCGGTCGGTGACGATCTTGCAGATGAAGTCGTTGCGCACCGACAGGGTGATGTGGCTGGAGTCCTCAAAGCTGATGGGCTCCAGGCCGTCGATGTAGAGATTATAGGTCGGCTCGGCCATCTGCGTTTTGCAGTACGCCTGGGCGGCCTCTAAAACGTCCTTGAAAGAATCCATAAAAACATCCACTCCATTGAAGTTTTCAACAATGCTGCTGATACCAAGTTAGTATACCACAAAAAACTCTGTGCGTCTATATTTCTATAAGGTAATTTTATATACATAAAATAAGACCGCCCTGTGTCGGGTTTTTCGCGTTGTGGCGCGGCGGACCAAAAGCCACAATATCTTGTGGCAGACGAGTTTTCCACGGCAGAATGGTGAAAAAGTTGAAAATCTTTTCACAAAAAAGTTTGCAGGAAAGCGAAAAAAATGCTTGACAGAACGCCATACTGTGCGATATACTGTTGAATTGCAAGCCTGTCCCCATTTTGGGACCAGAAATACCCCATCATCGGGGACGAGTTTTTACGGAGGATACAACCATGAAGAGAACTTTTCAGCCCAAGAAGCGTCATCGCAAGGAAGTTCATGGCTTTCTGACCCGCATGAGCACCAAGAACGGCCGCAAGGTCATCAATGCTCGCCGTGCTAAGGGCCGCAAGAGCCTGACTGTCTGATCCCGCGTTTTATGACGAGATCCGGCGCAGAACCCAATATGCGCACAAAAGACCGCTGATTCTGGATCGGTGGTCTTATTTTATTTGAAAAATTCCGGCAAACCGGAAAAATTTTTCGCAAAAAGCCCATGGGGGCCTTTTAAAGTCGAAAAAATTCTGATATACTGGCTAAAGAATCTGCTTTGTGCACCCGGCTTGGTGCCGGGCAGAAGAGAAAGGAGACGCCGAAGCAATGCGCTACCGTCCCATCCGCCGCAACAACGAATTTGGCCGCGTGTATGCCCGCGGCAAATCCTATGTGAACCAGGCTCTGGTGCTGTATGTGCTCAAGACCCGCGGCAAACGCACCCGCGTGGGCCTGACCGCCACCAAGAAGATCGGCCACGCCGTGCAGCGCAACCGCGCCCGCCGTGTGATGAAGGCCGCCATCGACGAGCATTTGGATTACAACATCGGCGGTTACGATCTGGTATTCGTGGCCCGGGGCATGACCCCGCGGCTCAAGAGCTGGCAGCTCAGCAGCATCGTGGCAAAGCTGTTTGCCCAGGCCGGCCTGCCGGACAAGGCAAAGCAGCCGGACGCACCGCCGCCCGCCACCCTGCCTCCGGCCCGTAAAAAGCCGGCAGCGGACGAGAAGGCAAAGGCATGAACCGCCTGCAGGCAGCTTGCCGCAGGGCCCTGTGCCTGCCCATCCGGGCCTATCAGTATACCCTCAGCCCATGGATCGGCCGCAGCTGCCGGTTCACCCCCAGCTGCAGCAACTACACCATGCAGGCCATCCTGACCCACGGCTGCATCAAGGGCATCCTGCTGGGAGCCTGGCGCATCGCCCGGTGCAACCCCCTGGGCAAATGGGGCTACGACCCCGTGCCGGAAGCAGGGAAGTGGACGAACCCCGCCCGCAGGCTGCAGCCTTCAAAACTGTTTGAAAACCGGCATAAAGCAAACTAGAACGTTACCGGCAGGACGGCGGGGAGTTTCTCCGAGGACCGTCCGCTGGGGTGGGATCCTGCTGCCGCAGGCAGTAGGGCGGGCGATGGAATGGCCCGATTCGTGTCCGAGGAGAAAGCTCCCCGCTGGCCTGCCCGCTGCAATTTCAGCTTCTTGTGACGCATCGCACTGTGGGCGGTGTGTCCTACGATAAAAAATAACGCGTCCCGTGCCACAGGCGGGGCAGAATGGACAAAGGTATGAACTTCTTTTACATCCTAAGCGCTCCTCTTGGCTATGTGATGGAGTGGATCTACAAGCTGCTGCCCAACTACGGCTGGGACATCATCCTCTTCACGCTGCTGATCAACATCGTCAAGATCCCTCTGCAGCTCAGCCAGCAGAAGAGCATGGCCAAAATGTCGGCCTTCCAGCCCATGCTGCAGGAGATCCAGACCAAGTACAAGAATAAGCCCGAAAAGCAGCAGGAAGAAATGCTCAAGCTGCAGCAGGACTATGGCTATAAGCCCACCGCCGGCTGCGTGCCCATGCTGCTCAACTTCCTGGTCATCTTCGGCGTTATCGGCGTGGTGTACAACCCCCTGGAGCGGATCTTCCACATCAGTGCCGCTGCCCTGGCCAGCGCAGGTGAGGCCCTGACCGCCGCCGGGGTTTCCTTTACCGCCATCACCCGCGACACCAACATCATTGCACAGGTCGTGGCCGGCAATTCCGGCGTGATCGGCTGCTTCAGCGCAGACCAGATCGCCACCATCACCGAGTTCAGCCAGCACATGAACTTCCTGGGCATCGACCTGACCCGCATCCCGCAGATCGGCCTGTCCCTGGATCTGGTGCTGCCGCTGCTGTCGGTGGTGACCATGTTCCTGTCCACCCACATCAGCATGAAGGCCTCCGGCCAGCAGATGCAGGGCAGCATGAAGGTGACCATGTACCTGATGCCGCTGATGTATCTGTTCTTCTGCTTTACCTACCCGCTGGCATTCTCGCTGTACTACGTCATTTCCAACATCGTGATGACCGTGCAGACCCAGGTCATGCGCAAGATCTATGACCCCGAGAAGATGCGCAAGGAAGTGGAAGCTCAGATCGAAGAAAAGAAAAAGCAGCAGAAGCGCGGCGTGAAGAGCACCACCGTGAAGGTCACCGACCCCAAGACCGGCAAGGTCACCGAAAAGAACCTCTCGGCCAGCGAGATGAACAAGTGCCGTCTGGAGTATGCCCGCAAGCTGGATGCCGAGCGCTACAAGGACGAGCGCACCGTGCCGCTGAGTGAGCTGAACAAGCAGGACAAGGAATAAAAGAATAAAGGAGGACGAACGGTTATGATCCGTAAGCAGGAAGCGACCGGCAAGACGGTCGATGAAGCCCGCGCAAAAGCCTGCGCTCTGCTGGGCGTACAGGCCGATGATCTGAATGTCAGCTATGAAGTGCTGGAGATGCCCCAGAAAACCGGATTCCTGGGCCTGAAAACCACCCCTGCCAAGGTGTGCGTGAGCGTGGAAGAACCCGATGCTCCGGCAGCGCCCGCTGCAGCCCCGGCTCCGGCGGCCGAGGCTGCCCCGGAAGTTCCCGCTGCCCCCGTGGAAGAACCTGCCGCACCGGTGGAAGCACCGGCTGCCGAGGTTGAGCAGCCTGCCGCAGAGCAGGCCGCCCCGGCTGCTGCCGCAGCCGCAGACGAGGAGACCGAGGTCCCCATCGTGATCGAAGAGAACGCCAAGGTCAAGGCTGCTGTGGAGTACCTGCAGGAAGTCATTGCCAAGATGGGCGTGGAGAACGTGACCTTCAGCGCCGTGCAGAAGGGCGAAGCCACCATCATCCGTCTGGACGGTGAGCACCTGGGTGCCCTGATCGGCCGCCGCGGCGAGACCATGGAGAGCCTGTCCTATCTGGCAAGCCTGGTGGCCAACCGTCTGGAAGGCGATTACATCAAGCTGGGTCTGGACGTGGCCGGCTACCGCGACAAGCGCGAGAGCGACCTGACTGCCTTGGCACAGCGCATTGGTGCCAAGGTGCGCAAGACCGGCCGCAGCTTTGCCATGGAGCCCATGAACCCCTACGAGCGCCGCATCATCCACTCTGCCATCAGCAAGATGGAGGGGGTCCGCAGCGAGAGCAAGGGCGAGGGCCGTGACCGCCGCGTGGTCATCTACTCCACCGCACCGGATGCCCAGACCGAGAACACCTACGGCGAGCGCCGTCCCCGCGGCGGCCGCCCCGGCAACGGACGCCGCCCCGGCGGCAACCGCAATGGCGGCTATCGCGGCGGCAGCCGTTCGGAGCACAGCGACCGCAACGGCAACCGCGGCGGTTACCGCGGCAGCCGCAACGGCGGCAACCGTGGGCCCCGTCCTTCCGGTGTGCCGGAGCGCACCTATGCGCCCCGCGATGCCGAGACTGCCGCACCGGTGGCACCCAAGCGCACCGAGCGCGTGGATGATTTTGCTGATTTCAGCTTTGGCAAGATCGAGCTGTAACCCCTGAACCATGCAATGCCTCCTGCAATTGATGCAGGGGGCATTTTTGCGCTCCGGTCTGTGCAAAAACGGCACGGATTTTTCCACGGACTTTCCGGAGCCGGTGGAAAACCGACACGGGGTGTATCTTTTTGAACGGAAACGTGGTAGAATAAAAAATAAAATGAGGGATGTCGTCCGCTGGAAAGACGGCCGAAGGAAAGGAATGAACACAGGCGTGGGCAAACTACATCAGATGCTTTTCTATGCCGGGTTGGAACCGGAAGAGTACCAGGCCTGTCTGCCGGAGATCCGCAAGGACAACCGGAAGAAGCTGCGTGCCTATCTGATCATAGCCGGTATCTTTCTGCTGGTCATCATCTGCCTGCTCGGCGGGCTCGAGGCGCTGCGCGCCAATCGGGGATATTATCTCCTCTCGTTTGTCGGCTGTCTGGTGCTGCTGGCGATCGAAATGATGCTTCCGGAGGATAACGGTCTGCTGCTGAACTGGCTGATGTATGCTTTCGAGGCGCAGCTGTATCTGCTGGGCATGCTGATCATGAAGGTCTCGCCGGAGGAGCTTTCGGTCTGTTTCATCGCATTTCTGCTGGCCGTACCGCTTCTGTTCGTGATGCCGCCGGTGCAGCATATCAGCAACATCCTGTTCTTTGCGGTGATCTTCATCGGGCTGGTGCTGCACGTTAAGACCGGGCGGATCGCGGTCATTGACATCATCGACTGTGTGATGTTCGGGATGGTGTCCAGCATCATTTCCAGCTTTATGATGGTCTCCATGCACCAGAATTTCCTGTCCGAGCTCCGGCTGCGCCGGTTTGCCAACTTTGATATCCTGACCAATATGCAGAATCGCAATGCCTACGAGAGCAGCCGGGACAACTGGGCGAAAAAATGCACGGTGTCCCTCAGCTGTGTGTATGTGGACGTAAACGGCCTGCATGAGCTGAACAACGCCAGCGGCCACGAAAAAGGGGACCAGATGCTGCAGACTGTGGCGCTGGAACTGCAGGGTCGTTTCGGCCGGGACAACTGTTACCGCACCGGCGGGGACGAATTTGTGGCCTTTGTGCAGGACGAGCCGGAAACAGCGGTGCGCGCAGCGACGGACGAGCTGATCCGGGCACTGGAACGGAAAGGCTGTTCGGCAGCCATCGGGGTGGTCACCCAGAACGCAGGCAGCATGGATCTGGACACGCTGATCCGACAGGCCGAACAGCAGATGTATCAGGCCAAGGAAGAACATTACCGCATCCAGCGGCAGCTGGAACACTGAAAGGAACCGACTATGCAGGAAACGACCATTGCAGCCATTGCCACAGCCCCCGGTGCGGGCGGCATCGCGGTGGTGCGCCTATCCGGTGCGCAGAGCTATGCCGTGGCAGAGCGGGTGTTCCGCCCGGCAAACCCGGGCAAAAAGGTGGCGCAGGCAAAAGGCTACACGGCATTGTTCGGCCATTTTGTGGACGGCGGCGAGAAATTTGACGAGGGCGTGGCTCTGTTTTTCCGTGCGCCCCACAGCTATACCGGCGAGGATGTGGTGGAGCTTTCCTGCCACGGCGGCAGTGCGGTGGCACGCCGTCTGGTGGAGGCCTGTCTGGCAGCCGGTGCGCAGCCGGCGGCCCCCGGCGAGTACACCCGCCGTGCGTTCCTGAACGGCAAACTGGGCCTGACGCAGGCCGAAGCGGTCATGGACCTGATCTCGGCCGACGGGCGGCAGGGGGCAGCGCTGGCCAATGCGGCCCTGTCCGGTGCGCTGGCCCGCAAGATCGGGGAACAGAAGGATGCCCTCACCGCCCTGCAGGCCCATCTGGCAGCCTGGGTGGATTTCCCGGAGGAAGATGTGCCGGAGCTGGACGAAGCCCATCTGCGCAGCGTTCTGGGCAGCGTGCAGGAGACGCTGGACGGGCTGATCCGCAACTATCAGGCGGACACCGTCCTGCGCGAGGGCGTGGACTGTGCCATCGTGGGCCGCCCCAATGCGGGCAAGTCCACCTTGCTGAATCTGCTGGCCGGGTTCGACCGTGCCATCGTCACCCCGGTGGCAGGCACCACCCGCGACGTGGTAGAGCAGGCGGTGCAGCTGGGGGATATCCGGCTGAACCTCTTTGACACCGCCGGTCTGCGCGAGACCGAGGACGCCATTGAAGCGGAGGGCATCCGCCGCAGCTGGAAGAAACTGGAAGAGGCTGGCCTGATCCTGGCGGTGTTTGATGGCTCGGAGCCGCCTACCCGGGAGGATCTGGAGCTGGCCCGGCGCTGTGCGGGCCGCCCGGCCATTGCCCTGGTGAACAAGGAAGATAAACCTACGCAATTTGATGCGGAGCTCATCGCCCCGTACTTTGCCATGGTGCTGCCGGTGTGCTGTCAGGAGGAGGGAAGCCGCAAGGTCATTGCGGCTGCCGTGGCGCGCCTGCTGGGCACCAGCCAGATCGACCCCCACGCGGCCAGCCTGTCCGGCCAGCGGCAGCTGTCGGCGGCCCTGCGGGCGCGGGATGCCGCAGCGGGTGCACGGGAGGCCGTGGAGGCCGGGTTCGGGCTGGACGCCGTGTCGGTGTGCGTGGATGACGCGCTGGACGCACTGTGTGAACTCACCGGCGAAAACGCCTCGGAAGCCGTCATCGAACAGGTGTTCGAGCGGTTCTGCGTGGGAAAATAATGGCGGGAATGTTCTCTTTTGACACCAAAAGAGAAGAAAAGTGCGGCGGTGCCTGCAAGGCATGAAAGCCCCAGTGGGGCTTTCAAGTCGCAGACCGGTTTGTGCAGCAAATGCTGTGCGTTCAGCACAGCAAGGTTACAGCGATTTCGATGCGCTGGAGCCACGAAAAAGGGGCTGCACGCCCCTTTTAACCCCAAAGCAGTGGGCTACACCGGAAAAAACTGAAGATTCACGCCTGTTCGGCGTGAAGATCTTTTAACCGTTTTTTCCGGCTCCGCCGATTGATAGCCCTTCAGTCGCTGCGCGACAGCTCCCCCCGGGGGAGCAAGCGCTGCTGCTGCCGTTTCCCGTTATGACCCCACCCGTGAAAATGGGTTACAGGAAAGTCCGCAGACTTTCCTGTAACCCGAAATTTAAAATAATTCTTCCGCTGAAAATGCCCAGAGTAAAACGGAGGGCATTTCAAATCAATTATTAGAGGAAACCCGAAAGTATATGAACCATTTAGGAGAGTATGATGTCATTGTGATCGGTGCCGGGCATGCCGGCATCGAAGCGGCCCACGCCGCTGCCACACTGGGTGCCAGGACCGCCGTGTTCACCATGAGTCTGGATGCCATCGGCAATATGCCCTGCAATCCCAGCATCGGCGGCACTGCAAAAGGAACGTTGGTGCGTGAATTAGATGCCCTTGGCGGCGTGATGGGTCTGGCGGCGGATGCCACCTACCTGCAGAGCCGGATGCTGAACAAGGGCAAGGGCCCTGCGGTGCACGCACTACGGGTGCAGACCGACCGCAAACGCTACCACGAATACATGAAGCACGCACTGGAGCTTACCCCCGGCCTTGCCATCCATCAGGCCGAGGTGGTGGGCCTTGAGGTGGAAAACGGCCGGGTGAAGGGCATCGTTACCCAGCTCAACGGCGAGTACACCGCAAAATGCGTGGTGCTGGCCACCGGCACCAATCTGGGCGGCAAGATCTTTGTGGGCGATGCCTGGTATGCCTCCGGCCCGGACGGCATGCACGCGGCCAACGCCCTGACCGAGAGCCTGAAGGCTGCGGGTCTGCCCCTGCGGCGGTTCAAGACCGGCACCCCCGCCCGTGTGCACCGGCGCAGCATCGACTTCAGCCGGCTGGAGTGTCAGCCTGGTGACCCGGACAACGAGCTGCAGCCCTTCAGCTTCATGACCGACGCCCCCATGCACAACAAGGTGGAATGCTGGATCGCCTACACGAACCCGGAGACCCACAAGATCATTCTGGACAACATCCAGCGCAGCCCGCTGTACGGCGGCATGATCGAGGGTGTCGGCCCGCGTTACTGCCCCTCCATCGAGGACAAGGTGGTGCGCTTTGCGGGCAAGGACCGCCACCCCATCTTTGTGGAGCCCTGCGGTGAGAACACCGAGGAAATGTACCTGCAGGGTGCTTCCAGCAGTCTGCCGGAGGACGTGCAGAATGCCTTCTACCGCAGCATCAAGGGCTTTGAGCACATCGAGATCCTGCGCCCGGCCTATGCCATCGAATACGACTGTGTGGACCCCACCAGTCTGGAAGCCACGCTGGAAAGCAAGGTGGTGCGGGGCCTGTATGGGGCAGGGCAGTTCAACGGCACTTCCGGCTACGAGGAAGCTGCCGCACAGGGCCTGCTGGCCGGTCTGAACGCCGCCCGCAATGCACTGGGCAAGGAGCAGCTGATCCTGCCGCGTCACACCAGCTACCTTGGCACCCTGGTGGATGATCTGGTGACCAAGGGCGTCATGGACCCCTACCGCATGATGACCAGCCGCAGCGAATACCGGCTGACCCTGCGGCAGGACAATGCCGACACCCGCCTGACCCCCATCGGCCGGGAATACGGTCTGGTGCAGGACGACCGCTGGACAAAGTACCAGCACACCCAGAACATTCTGGAAGCGGAGCGCCGCCGCCTGCACGACGCCCATCTGCGCACTGCCGACCTGCAGGCCGCCATGACGGCGGCCGGGCTGGCCCCGGCAGCCGAGGGCGGCATTGCGGAAGAATTGCTGCGCCGCCCGGAGATCCACTACGACCTTGTGGCCGGGGTCATCGGCTGGGGGGAGGGGATCACGCCCATGCTGGCGGAACGGCTGGAGACCGAGATCAAATACGCAGGCTACATTGCCCGGCAGGACCGCATGATCCGGGAGGTGGCCCGCCACGAAAAGACCCTGATCCCGGAGGATTTTGAATACGCGGACCTCACCGGCCTGACGCTGGAAGCCCGCGAGAAGCTGGCCCGCATCCGGCCCAAGAACCTGGGCCAGGCCAGCCGCATCCCCGGCGTGTCGCCGTCGGATGTTGCACAGCTGAGCATCGCCTTGGCGGCCCACACCTGATCCAGAACAACAGAAAGGAATCAAAACCTATGATCGACAAACAGCGGCTGGAGGCCAAGTGTTCCACATGGAACATTGCCCTTACCGGCACCCAGCTGGACCAGCTGGACGCCTTTGCACAGATTTTGGTGGACTACAACCAGAAGGTCAACCTGACCGCCATCACCGACCCCGAGGGCATCGAGGACAAGCATTTCCTCGACAGCCTGCTCTTTGCCAGCCAGCCGGAAGTAGCCGGCCGCATGGTGGATGTGGGCGCTGGTGCCGGGTTTCCGGGCATCGTCACCAAGATCTACAAGCCGGAACTGGAACTCACCCTCATGGAACCCACCGGCAAGCGGGTGGAGTTCTTGAAGTACGCCTGTGCCCAGCTTGGCCTGACCGGCGTAGAGTTTGCCAAGGAGCGCGCAGAGGAAGCCGCCCGCAAGGTGTGGCGGGAGCAGTTTGACCTGGCTTCAGCCCGCGCGGTGGCGGCCCTGCCTGTGCTGGCGGAATACTGCCTGCCGCTGGTCAAGGTGGGCGGAAACTTTCTGGCCATGAAGGGCGCCTCCGGAGAAGAGGAGCTGGCCGCTGCCCGCGGGGCCATCAAAAAACTGGGCGGTGCCTACAAGGAGACCCGCACCCTGCACCTGCCCGGCGGCGACACCCGCACCCTGATTTTGTGCCAAAAGATTTCGCAAACTCCGACAGCCTACCCCAGAAACGGCGGAAAAATCGCCAAAAGCCCGCTGAAATAACGGAATAGCGAACAAAATATGCAAAACCCTGCCGAACGAAATTTCTGGCAGGGTTTTTGTTTGTGTGGTACACTGGCTCTGAACCAACTTTTCCACATTTTCCCGGGAAAGCGTGGAAAACAAACCCGGATATGCCGCAAAAAAGGAGGAGCCGTGTTATGTTTGAACGGAAGAAGTCCGCCGGAAAAATTTATTTCCTGCCCATCGACCAGATCCATCCGTCGCCGTTCCAGGCGCGCCGGACCTTTGAGGAACAGGAGCTGGCAGGCCTTGCCCAGAGCATCCGTGAAAACGGTCTGCTGCAGCCCATCTCGGTGCGTAAAGCAGCCGAAGGTTACGAGCTGGTGGCAGGGGAGCGGCGGCTGCGCGCCTGCAAGTTGGCCCAGATGACCACCATTCCGGCCATCCTGTGCAGCTATGCCGATGAGCAGACGGCGGCCCTCGGCCTGCTGGAAAATATTCAGCGCACCGACCTGAACCCCTTTGAGCAGGCGCAGGGCCTGCGGGACATTCTGGTGCTGTGGGACTGCACCCAGGCCGAGGCCGCCAAGCGGCTGGGCATGGCGCAGCCCACACTGGCCAACAAGCTGCGCCTGCTGCAGCTCACGGGGGACCAGCGCCAGTTCGTGCTGGACAACAACCTCACCGAGCGTCACGCGCGGGCCGTGCTGCGCCTGCCGGAGAACCGCCGCAGCGAGGCGCTCATCAACATTGCCAAGCGGCGGCTCAACGCCCGTCAGACCGATCGGTACATCGAACAGCTGCTCAACAGCACCGCAAAAGGGCGGCACCGCATCTCCATGGTCCGGGATGTGCGCATCTTTGTGAACACCATCGACCATGCCATCCGGCTGATGACCGACAATGGGGTACCGGCCACGGCCCACCGGGAAGAGAAGGATGGCTACATCGAATACACGGTGCGCATCCCCACGGCGGCAGCGGAGAAGTGAACTGTTCCATGTGGAACAGAAAAAACGTGTAAAAAATCTGCAAAATACGCCTTGAAAGAGAACTTTTTGCCTTGTAAAAACGGAAAACAGAAGAAAAATACGCACAAAAACGCCTGAAAGCGGTTCAAAAAGCCAAGGGAGTGTGCTATACTACTAGTTGAGATGTCCGCGCGACGGGAAACGAGCGGGCACAACTGCGAATGTTCCATGTGGAACAACCAAAATTTCCCGGAAGGAAGAAATGCGCGTGGCAAAAATTGTAGCAATCGCAAACCAGAAAGGCGGCGTCGGCAAGACCACAACCGCCGTCAACCTGTCCTCCTGCGTGTCGGCTTTGGGCAAAAAGGTGCTCATCGTGGACCTGGACCCCCAGGGCAACACCACCACCGGTTACGGCATCCCCAAGCGGAGCGTGGAGTGCGGCACCTACGAGGTGCTCATTGGCCGGGCCACCGCCGCCCAGGCGATCCGCAAGACCGAGTTCCGCACCGATGTCATCGGTTCCAACACCCGTCTGGCAGGAGCCAGCCTGGAAATGATCGACCTGCCGGGCCGCGAGAGCCGCCTGCGGAAGGCGCTGGCCGGGGTGCAGAAGGACTATGACTTCATCTTCATCGACTGCCCGCCCAGCCTGGACCTGCTCACCCTGAACGGTCTGAGCGCCTGCGACAGTGTGCTGATCCCGGTGCAGTGCGAGTATTATGCGCTGGAAGGGCTGTCGGAGCTCATCAGCACCCTCAAGACCATCCGCAAAAAGTACAACCCCTATCTGGACATCGAGGGCGTGGTGTTCACGATGTTCTCCCTGCGGTATAACCTGACGGTGCAGGTGGTGGAGCAGGTGCAGAAGTATTTTGGCTCCAAGGTGTACAAAACCACGATCCCCCGTTCGATCCGCATCTCCGAGGCCCCCAGTTACGGGCAGCCCATCAATTTCTACGAGCCCAAGGGCAAGGGCAGCGAAGCGTACATGGATCTGGCCATTGAGTTCGTCAAGAACAACCGGCCGCACGAGCCCAAAAAGACCCGCGCGCGGAGCAAGAGCGCTCCGGAACCGGCACCGGTCAAAAACGCTCTGGAAGACTAAAACACAGGGGGAACAACAAGAACAATGGCAAAAGGAAAAGGAGGACTTGGCCGCGGGCTGGAAAGTCTGTTTGAGGACGCCGCCCCGAGCCTTGAGTCCGACGCAAAGATCGAGACCCTGCCCCTGCGTGAGATCGAGCCGGACCCCGACCAACCCCGCAAGACCTTTGACGAAGAGGCACTGGGGGAGCTGGCTGCCAGCATTGCGGAGCACGGTCTGCTGCAGCCCATTGCGGTGCGGCCCCAGGGACTGGGCGGCTACAGCATCGTGGCCGGCGAGCGCCGGTGGCGTGCCTGCCGCATGGCCGGCCTGACCGAAGTGCCGGTGGTGGTCAAGGATGTGTCCGACGAGCAGGCCATGGAGCTGGCGTTGGTGGAAAACCTCCAGCGTGAGGATCTGGACCCGGTGGAAGAAGCCGCCGGCATCCGGGAGCTGATGCTGCGCTGTGACCTGACCCAGGAGCAGGCAGCCCGCAAGCTGGGCAAGAGCCGCAGCGCGCTGGCCAACAGCCTGCGTCTGCTGAACCTGCCGGAAAACGTACTGGAGCTGCTCAAGAGCGGGTTTCTGAACATGGGCCACGCCAAGGTGATCCTGGGCCTGCCCACGCCGGAGCTGCAGGAGCAGGCGGCGCAGATCGTGGCGGACAATCAGCTGAATGTCCGCCAGACCGAGGCGCTGTGCAAGAAGCTGGCAAAGCCCCCGAAGGAGGCAAAAGAACCCGAACCCCGCGGCACCCTGCCGGTGGAAGTGGAAGAGAGCCTCAAACAGGCGCTGGGCAGCGAGGTGAACGTGGCCTACCACGGCGGCAAGGGCAAGCTGACGGTGCATTTTTACTCCGATGAGCAGCTGCGCGCCTTTGCAAACCTGCTGGGCCAGTACCAGACCGAAGAATAAAACAACCGCGATCCAAGGCGGACACCCGCCTTTGAACGGCGCCGGGAGAGGTCCCATTTCCCGGTGCGAACGAAATAGAGCAAGGAGAGTCAATCATGCTTGATATCAAATTTGTCCGTGAGAATCCGGACGCCGTCAAGGAAAACATCAAGAAGAAGTTCCAGGACGCAAAGCTGCCGCTGGTGGATGAGGTCATCGAAAAGGATGCCCAGTACCGCGCAGCGCTGAAGGAAGTGGAAGCCCTCAAGGCTGCCCGCAACAAGCTGAGCAAGGCCAACGGCCCGCTGTTCGGCCAGCTGAAGAAGTGCGACGATGAGGCCAAGAAGGCAGAGCTGCAGGCTCAGATCGACGCCAACAACGCCGCCGTCAAGGCCGACGCCGACAAGATGGCAGAGCTGGAGAAGGAAGAGGAAGCTCTGTCTGCCCGCATCCAGGAGATCATGTACACCATCCCCCAGATGATCGACCCCAGCGTGCCCATCGGCCCGGACGACACCTACAACGTGGAAGCACAGCGCTTCGGTGAGCCGGTCGTGCCCGATTTCCCCATCCCGTACCACACCGAGATTATGGAGAGCTTTGACGGCATCGACATGGACGCTGCAGGCCGCGTGGCCGGCAACGGCTTCTACTACCTGCTGGGCAACATCGCCCGCCTGCACGAGGCAGTGCTGGCCTACGCCCGCGACTTTATGATCAACAAGGGCTTTACCTACGTCATCCCGCCCTTCATGATGCATGGCAACGTGGTGCAGGGCGTTATGTCCTTCCCGGAGATGGACGCCATGATGTACAAGATCGAGGGCGAGGACCTGTACCTGATCGGCACCAGCGAGCACACCATGATCGGCCGCTTCATCGACCAGACCATCGACGAGAGCAAGATGCCCCTGACCCTGACCTCCTACAGCCCCTGCTTCCGGAAGGAGAAGGGCGCCCACGGCATCGAGGAGCGCGGCATCTACCGCATCCACCAGTTCGAGAAGCAGGAGATGATCGTGGTCTGCCGCCCCGAGGAGAGCGCCGACTGGTACGAGAAGCTGTGGAAGATGTCGGTGGAGCTGTTCCGCAGCATGGAGATCCCCGTGCGTCAGCTGAACTGCTGCTCCGGTGACCTGGCTGACCTGAAGGTCAAGAGCTGCGATATCGAGGCCTGGAGCCCCCGTCAGCAGAAGTACTTTGAGGTCTGCTCCTGCTCCAATCTGGGTGACGCACAGGCACGCCGCCTGCACATCCGCATCAAGGGCAAGGACGGCAAGACCTACCTGGCCCACACCCTGAACAACACCTGCGTGGCACCTCCGCGTATGCTGATCGCCTTCCTGGAGAACCATCTGCAGGCTGACGGCAGCGTGACCATCCCCGAAGTGCTGCAGCCGTATATGGGCGGCCTGAAGGTCATGGTTCCCACCAACAAGAAGGCCTGAGCCTGACTGCGGTTTTCCACCGTAAAACAAAATCCTGTTGAAAAGCCCCGTGCTCTGTTCCGGCAGAGTGCGGGGCTTTTTGCGCGGCTGACAGGGAATGTGCGAAAAAATCAGAACTTTTTTAAAATAAGTGTTGACAAAAGGCGGTACAGTGGATATAATAATAAAGCACCGTTCAAGTGCAGAACTTCATATGTGGCGGCATAGCTCAGTTGGCTAGAGCATTCGGTTCATACCCGAAGTGTCACCGGTTCAAATCCAGTTGCCGCTACCACGTTACAGAGTTTCGCTAAGATAAGGGGGACGGTCGTTCGCAGTAGTGAACGATGGAAGTCGGAGGTTTTAGCGAAGCTCTGTATTTCTAAGGCCCGTTGGTCAAGCGGTTAAGACACGGCCCTTTCACGGCTGTAACATGGGTTCGATTCCCGTACGGGTCATGAAAAAAATCCCTCGAGCATTCGCTCGGGGGATTTTTTTCATGACCCGTACGGGAATCGAACAGCACGGCCACCGATAGGTGGCAAACAACAGTCCAGTGGACTGTTGTTTAGTGCGGGGGTCCCACCCTGTAGGAACGTCTACTGTGGTTGCTGCCGCTATGACCCGTACGAGGAATCGAAGGAACACGGCCGCCTGCAGGCGGCAAAAAAGAGCCCAGTGGGCTCTTTTTTAGTGTTCGGGTCCCAACCAGTAGGAACGTCAAAAAGGGGCAGAAGCCGTTTTGACCCGTGTGAAAATTGCAAACGGATGAGCTGATGCAGAACTGGGAACTTGCCAGAACAGCTTCACCACTGAACCATATTGCGCCGCTGATTTGATGGAAGGAGGCTCCTATGGATACATTGATCCCGAAGGTATTGCAGGCTGTGGCCGGAGAAAATTTCACGGTATATCTTTACTTTAATGACGGTTCGGTTCGATTGTATGACGCGAAACCTTTGTTGGAGCTGGGTGGTGTATTTGAACCCTTACGGGACGAGGACTTCTTTAAATCCCGTCTGACTGTTCTGAACGATACTGCCGCATGGGATGTGACCGGGAATCATGACCCGTGTGCCTGTGTAGACCTTGACCCAATTGAACTGTATGAGACCTGTCCGGTCGTTGTGGACCCGCTGGAAACTGCATCCTGAGAGAATATAACAGCCCCCGCAGAATCGTGTGCATCGGTGCACGGTTCCGCGGGGGCTGTTTGTCATCTTATCGGTTGTTTTCCTGAATGTAAGCCCAGATGTCCTCCGGCACGGCGGCCAGGGCGTCGGCTCCGGCAACAGTCAGCTCTGCGCGGCCGCGGAAGCCCCACAGGGCTCCCATGGCGGGCAGATGGGCGTTGTGGCTGGTGAGGATGTCCACATCGCTGTCGCCCACGAACAGGGTGGCGGCAGGGTCGGCGTGGATCTGCTCCATCAGGGCGTACAGCCCGGCAGGGTCGGGCTTGGTGGGCACGCCCGGACGGCTGCCGCGCACAGCATCAAAGCGCCCAGTACCGAAATAGTGGTCGATGATCTTTCCACAAAAAGCGTCGGCCTTGTTGGAAAACACCGCGCACTGGATGCCGTTTGCCCGCAGGGTGTCCAACAGCTCCGGGATGCCTGCATAGGGGGCCGTCTTGTCCTCCTTGTGGGCGTCGTACCGGGCCGAGAACTGTGCCAGTGTGGCCGCCAGCTGCTCCTGTGAGCGGGCATCCTCCGGTGAAAAGCGCTCCACCAGCTTGGGAATGCCGTTGCCCACCATGTGCTTGAACTGTTCCACGGTGAAGGTGGGCCAGCCGTTCTGGGTGCACACCCAGTTGCCGGCGTCGGCCAGGTCATCAATGGTGTTCAGCAGGGTACCGTCCAGATCGAACAACACAGTTTTTATCACGAAAAACATCTCCTTTTTATCGTTCTGCCTGCTGTAAAAAAGCAAGCTCCGTTAGGGCCACACTGCGCACCTTCTGCTTCAGTCGGCCCGGAAAAATCAGGGTCAGGTTGGCACGATGGGCCGCCACTGCCCACGGGGACTGCTGTACCGTCAGGCACAGGTCCGGATGCAGGGCACAGACGCAGTGCAGGTGGAACCCCTTCTGCCGCCGCAGGGTCAGGTGATCGTCCTGCATCCATGCGCCCTCCCGGCGGTAGCCCACAAAAGCCGCCGCCAGCAGAGCGGCAAAGAACAGGTCCGGCACCAGCAGCGGCAGGGTGAGGGTCGGCAGCGTGGTGCGGGACACTGCCGTCAGCAGCAGGCACAGCCCCAGCGGAAGCCCCGCGGGCAGGAAATAGATCTTGCTGCGGCGGGTGATGTCCGGGGCCGTGTCCGGCGGCAGGGCGATGCCGGGCAGCAGCTCTTGCAGCAGGGGCGTGCCCTCCTTCCAGACGAACAGCGGCAGTTCCGGCGCGCAGCTGCCCGCCGTGACGAACACGGGGCAGTAGTGCAGTGCCCGGGTCACCGGCGAACGCCGCAGGTCGGCGTAGTTCAGGTGGGCGCGGCACAGGCGCATTTCGTACCGGTGCAGCAGGCCGCCCCGGCTGCCCAGCTGGGCAGCGGTACGCCAGACCGTGTAGTGGGCCACCTGCGCTGCACTGCGGGCCAGACTGATGCAGAACAGCCACCCGGTGGCCACCAGCATCCAGGCCGTGCCCATGGGCAGCCAGCGGGCCGCAAAGGCCGCCAGATGACTCAGGTGTGCAAAGGCGAGGGTTTGGGCGTCCGGGGCATAGGGGCGGCTCTGACGCAGCGCAAGGGCCAGCAGCGCAAGGGTGGAAAGGCCGTTGGCCCCCAGCACCGCAAACACCATCTTCTCGCCGCCGTGGGGGCGGTGCACCACCGGCTGTTCCAGCGGCAGCAGCCGGTCGGCCAGCTCCCGGGCATCGTCCCGGGCAACGATAAGGGTCAGGGGCTTTTTCTGCCCGGCGGGGTACAGGGTCAGCTGGCTGGCCCCGGCCAGCCGGTACACCACGGGCCGGTCGATGGTCAGGGCAGCCAGCATGTCCGCCCGCAGGGTGCGGTCCAGCCGGATGCCCAGCCGCCAGCGCACCAGTAGGTTGCCGTGGGCGTCCATCTGCCAGCCGCTGACACGCAGCACCTCCCAGCAGACCATGCTGAGCAGGGCAAGCAGCAGCACATCCTGCGCCAGCGCCGCCCACAGGGCGGCCCGGTTGCGGGCGAACAGCACCTGCACCAGCGGGAGCAGGTATACCAGAATGGTCTTGCGCAGCAGGTGCAGCACCGCAAACGGGTGAAAGCGCTTTTCGGTCATACGGCATCCTCCGTGAGGATGGAAGCCAGCGTGTCCGCCTGCACCGAGGGCACGCCCGGCAGCACCAGCAGGCCGCCCGGGCAGTGCACGAGCAGCACACTGGCTCCGGCCAGCCACAGCAGCGGGGTGCGCAGCAGCTGCACCCCGGTCACTGCCCGGCGGGGGATCTGCCGCAGCACCGGGAAGGCGATGCCTGCCTGCACGGTCAGGCTGCGGGGCGAGAGCGCCGCCACGAAACTGCAGGCGCGCAGCCGCAAGGCCAGCACCAGCAGGCCCCACACCGCGCAGAAGCACAGCCCCGCAAACAGGCTCTGCCAGAACACAAAGGGTGCACACAACAGGCCGGGGATAGCAGCCCAGACGCAGAGCACCGCCCGCGCCCGCGGCGGCAGGATGAGGGCCGTGCGCAGCAGTTCCTGTTCGGTCATTTGTCGGTCAGGCCCCAGGCGTCGGTGAGCAGATGCAGGGTGTCATCCTGGGTCAGGCAGAGGATGCGGTCCCAGGGCAGCAGCACCGTGTTGCCGTGGGGGATGATGAACTCGGTGTCGCGGGTGATGCTGACCAGGATCGCGTTGCCGGGGATGGGGATGTCCTTGATGGACCTGCCCGCAAAGGCAAAGTTCTCCGGCAGCAGGATCTCGTTCAGGCTGGCAGTGCCGCCGCCCAGCGAGAGCAGCTGGCGGATGGTGTCGGTCTCGATCTCGCGTTCCAGGATGTGGCTCAGGTTGTCGGTGCCGCAGACCACGGTGTCCACGCCGAGGGTGTGCAGCAGTTCCCGGTTCTTGGGGTTGGAGGCCCGGGCCACGGTGCGGTCCACACCGAACTCCCGCTTGGCGATCTGGCAGGCCACCAGATTGTCCTCGTCGTTGCCGGTCACGGCCACAAAGGCGTCACAGCTGGCCACATCGGCGGTGCGCAGGGTGTCAAAGCTGATGGCATCGCCGCACACCACCGGGACGTCCAGCGTGTCGGCCAGGCTGCGGCACAACGCTTCCTGCGGCTCAATGATGGTCACCTTGTGGTGGTGGGCCAGCAGGCTCTGGGCCAGATACATGCCCACCTTGCCGCCGCCTGCAATACAAACTTTCATAGCATTACCTCGTTTTCCAAAACGGAATATCTCAAAACGGCGTGCTTACTTGGCCAGTGCCCGGAACACGGCCTGCTCGGTGAGCACCGTGGGGCAGACGGTCTCCAGCTCGTAGCCCTTGTGGTACAGCACCTGCAAGTGCGGGTCGGACACCCGGCAGATGACCTTCTCGCGCCGGAAGATGCTCTTGGCGATCTGCGCGGCCATCAGGTTCACCGAGTCGTCCTCGCTCACGGCGGCCACGGCGTCGCAGTTCTCCACGCCGCCCCGACGCAGCACGTCCGGGTCGGTGGGGTCGCCCACCAGAGCGGTGCCGCCAAAGCGGTAGTCATCAAAGGCGTCCAGACGCTTGAGCTGTTCGGGGTCCCGCTCGATCAGGGAAATGTCGTGGCCGATGCGCTCCAGGTCGCGGATCAGGGACGCGCCCACCTGGTCGCAGCCGATCACCAGAATGTTCATAAAGATTCACCTCATTGTAGAATGATGAAACGAAAATACAGATGGTGTTTGCAAAATGCCCGCAGCCGGGGCAAAAACCATTCTGTAAGGCTCTGGGTTCAGTATAGCACATTTTCCGGCCCAGTTACACCCCGCAGCGCAGAGGGCAGCTGCGTAAAATTTTTGCATTCTGCGTGCGCGGTGCGCCATAGTATGGTATACTGGAAAAGCGAGAAACGCCGCGCGTTCCCGCGTGTGCAAAAAGGAGGGATTTCTTACGTTCTGGGAAATCATCAAAGCAATTTTAATGGGCATCGTGGAGGGCATCACCGAGTGGCTGCCCATCTCGTCCACGGGCCATATGATCCTGCTGGAGCAGATCGTCAGGTTCAACGCCAGCGAGGAGTTCATGTCCATGTTCCGGGTGGTCATCCAGCTGGGTGCCATTCTGGCCGTGGTGGTGCTGTTCTGGGGCAAGCTGTGGCCCTTTGGTCTGCGGCAGGGCCGCGTGATCTCCAAGCCCAGTGTCTGGAACCTGTGGTTCAAGGTGGTGGCCGCTACCCTGCCGGTGCTGGTCATCAGCCCGCTGGACGATTGGATGGAGGCGCACTTCTACAATTACATCACGGTGGCCGCCATGCTCATCCTGTACGGTGTGCTGTTCCTGGTGGTGGAGAACCGCCGCGCCACGCCCCATGTGATGCGTCTGGAGCAGATCACCTACCGGGATGCGCTGCTCATCGGCGTGTGGCAGTGCCTGGCCATCATCCCCGGCACCTCCCGCTCCGGTGCCACCATCGTGGGCGGCCTGCTGCTGGGCCTGTCCCGCGCCTGCGTGGCGGAGTTCACCTTCTATCTGGCCATTCCGGTCATGGCGGGTGCCTCGCTGCTCAAGGTGGTCAAGTTCATGCTGTCGGGCGCGGCCATGACCGGTACCGAGATCGCCGTGCTGGTGGTGGGCTGCGTGGTGGCCTTTGCGGTGAGCATGGGTGCCATCCGCTTCCTGATGGACTACGTCAAGCGGCACAACTTCAAGTTCTTTGGCGTGTACCGCATTGTGCTGGGTCTTATCGTGCTGGCAGTCGCGGCCATCACTGCCCTTGCCTGAGAAATCAGAAAAACCGAAAAGGGACGGCATTGTGCCGTCCCTTTTCTCATGCCCGGAAATGTGCTATACTGGGCGCAGAGAGTATTTTTGCGGCGCTGCGCCGCACCGAGAAGAACGCCATCAAGGGAGGAAAACGCAATGGAAGCATCCAACGTTTATTATACCGATTTCCGCTGTCCCGTGGGCACTAGCCTGCCGGAAAAGCTGCGCCGTCTGTGCATCGCCGCCGGCATCAAGGACATTGACATGGACGGCAAGTTCGTAGCCATCAAAATGCACTTTGGTGAGCTGGGCAACCTGGCCTTTCTGCGGCCCAACTACGCCAAGGCCGTGGCCGACCTGTGCAAGGAGCAGGGGGGTATGCCCTTTTTGACCGACTGCAACACCCTGTACCCGGGCAGCCGCAAAAACGCGCTGGAACACCTGACCTGTGCCCAGCTCAACGGCTTCTGGCCCATGACTACCGGCTGTCAGGTGCTCATCGCCGACGGCCTGCGCGGCACCGATGAGGTGGAGGTGCCGGTGCCGGGCGGCGAATACTGCAAGACCGCCAAGATCGGCCGGGCCATTATGGACGCGGATGTGTTCATCAGCCTGACCCACTTCAAGGGCCACGAGTCCACCGGCTTTGGGGGTGCCATCAAGAACATCGGCATGGGCTGCGGCTCCCGTGCGGGCAAGATGGAGCAGCACGCCGCCGGCAAGCCTGCAGTGCAGGAGAGCCTGTGCCGGGGCTGCCACCGCTGCGCCAAGGAGTGCGGCTCCGACGCCATCTCCTACAACGAGAACAACAAGGCCGTCATTGATCAGGCAAAGTGCAAGGGCTGCGGCCGCTGCATCGGTGCCTGCAACTTTGACGCCATCTACTCTCAGTACGACAGCGCCAACGAGATGCTGGACCGCAAGATGGCCGAGTATGCCGCCGCCGTCTGCGCAGGCCGTCCCTGCTTCCACATCAGTCTGGTGCAGGACATCAGCCCCAACTGCGACTGCCACGGCGAGAACGATGCCCCCATCCTGCCGGATATCGGCATGTTTGCCTCCTTTGACCCGGTGGCACTGGATCAGGCCTGCGCCGACGCCTGCCTGGCAGCAGCCCCCCTGCCCAACAGCCAGCTCAGCGGCAACCTGGCAAAGCCCGGCTGGAACTGCCACCACGACAACTTCAAGGACTCGAACCCCAACATCGAGTGGAAGGCCACGCTGGAGCAGGCCGAGAAGATCGGCATGGGCACCCGCCAGTATGTGCTGAAAAAGGTGTAAACGCAAAAACAACAAAGGCGCTGACCGCACGCGGTCAGCGCCTTTTGCAATGCAGGGGATAACGTTTACTCTTCGCCGTTCACAGCGGGCACGCAGCTGTCCAGCACACTCTGCAGGGCCTGCCAGTTCTTCAGGGTGCAGCCGGGCAGGGTGTCCGGGTCCAGGCCAGCGTCCGTGATGAGGTCGGTCATGCTCTCCTTGTCGCTGAGCAGGCTCAGTGCGTCCGGCTCGATCATGGTCCAGGCCTCGGCAAAGTTCTCCTGATCGGCGGCAGACAGGCTGTCGTACCAGTCGTAGAAGGCGTCCTGGATGGCCTCCGGCGTGCGGGAAGAGAGGTGTGCGCTCTCGGCCCACTGCAGCAGCGAGGCAGCCGCGATCACCGACTTGAGCGAGCAGCCGGAAACGCCGGGGCCCCAGCCCAGGCAGGGCGCAAAGGCGTCGGTGGTGCCGGTGATGGAGAACGCCGAGTTCTCGTCAAAGTTGCCGGGGTTCAGGCTGCCGGTGTTGGCCTGGGTGGTGGAGTCCGGCAGGGCGCTGTCGGACGTGGATGCCGATGCAGACGCGCTGTCCGATGCAGCGGATGCAGCGCTGGAAGGCTGCTCGCTGGAGGAAGATGTGCCGGAACATGCCGTGAACAGGCTGCACAGCAGCACTGCGCACAGTGCCAGAGCCAAAGGACGGATATATTTCAATTTCATAAGTCGATCCTCCGTTGGTCTTGCCCCGGCGGTGGGCCGGAGCTGCAGGAATGATACACCCTAAGTATACGTTGTGGGCCCGGCGTTGTCAATCGTTCCGCGCAGGACGAATTTCAAGCAGACCTGTGCAGGATATACAAAAATGCGGCTTGAATTTCGGACAGTTCAACGCATTGACATTTTCTGTGCTGGCTCGTATAATCAAAGCAGACAAGTGAATTATCAGTGCGTGTAACTGTTCGATCAGGCATGAGCATCAGAGGGAATGCGGCAATGGCATCCCTTTGGTTCTTGTGCCCTTTTTCTTTTTCACAAAAGCTGCGGCATGGAAGCGGAGGAGTGCGGCGATGCAGGCTGTAAAGGTATTCAATAACAATGCGGTGTCGGTGATCATGCCGGACGGCAGGGAAGCCATTCTCGTGGGCAACGGGCTTGGGTTTGGCCGCCGCCCGGGGGACGTGATCGACAAAAGCCGCGTTTCCAAGGTGTACTATGTGCAGAATGAATTGCAGACCAAGTTCCTCAAGATGCTGGATAACGTTACCCCGCAGGTGATGCAGGCCGCCGAGCGCATCTCGCTGGCGGCAGAAGAGCAGGGCATCCTGCTCAGCAGCAAAAGCACCATCTCGCTGGTGGATCACATCAGCTTTGCGCTGGAACGTGTGGAAAAGGGCACCTTTCTGCCCAACCTCATGCTCTCGGAGACCCGGATGCTGTACCCGAAGGAGTACGCGGTGGGGCAAAGGGCACTGGAGCTTGTCCGGCAGTTCTGCGGCGTACAGCTGCCGGAGGACGAAGCGGGCTACATTGCCCTGCATCTGGTAGCCGGTGCGGCGGACGGTGCGCTGGCTTATGATACCGTAAAATTCGTCATGGCGGTCAAGGAGATCATCTGCGATACCTATCACTGCACCTTTGAGGAAGAGAGCCTCGAGACCATCCGCCTGACCGTGCACCTCAAGTTTCTGGCGGCGCGCATCCTGCGGCACACCCCGTGGCAGGACGCCGGGCTGGAATCCATGTACACGGTGCTTTTGCAGCGCGACAGCCGCAACGAGGTGTGCTTACAGCGCATCAATGCCTATCTGCGTCAGGAATTTGATTACGAGCTGGATCATCAGGAGCAGGTCTATCTGCTCATCCACCTGACCAAGATTGTCCGATAAAACGCTTCAACAGGGCGTCCGGAAGCCCTGCGGAATAGAAATCATCCCCCCAAACAGTCAAGTCAAAAAGTGAGGAGTATTACACGATGAAAGAAAAAGTCATGAATGGCTTGGAAAAGTTCTCCAAAGCCATGCTCTCACCGCTGTCGTATATCTCGGCAGCAGGCCTGATCCTTGTGCTGGGCGCATTGCTTACCAGCACAAGCCTTAGCGCGATGATCCCTGTTCTGCAGTGGACCCCCATCAAGCTGCTGGGACAGCTGATCTACAACTGCATCATGGTCATCATCAACAACCTCAGCCTGATGTTCTGCGTGGGCATCGCAGCGGCACTTGCCAAAAAGAACAAGCAGCAGGCTGCCATCATCGGCCTGATGAGCTACTTTATGTACCTGACCGCCGGTAACGTCACGCTGACCCAGCTGGGCATGCTGGCCGAGGCTGATCCTATGGTGGGTCTGTACGGCACCGGTCAGTCCACCGTGTTCGGCATCCAGACGGTGGATATGGGTGTATTCGGCGGCATCCTGCTGGGCCTGGTCTGCGGCTGGGTGTACAACCGCACCTGTGAAAAGCAGTTCAAGGGCATCATCACCCAGATCTACTCCGGCAACCGCTGGTCCTTTACCTGCATGGTGGTCTTTTCCATCCTGTTCGGCTTTGGCTCCTGCTTCTTCTGGCCGCCGGTACAGAGCGTCATCAGTGCATTGACCGATCTGATCGCCACCTCCGGCAACTTCGGCCTGTTCCTGTACGGCTTTTTGGAGCGTTTCCTCATCCCCACCGGCCTGCACCACCTCATCTACACCCCCTTCCAGTTCTCTGCACTGGGCAACAGCCTGACCGTGGGCGATGCCACCTACACCGGCTCCTATATCGTAATGATGATGGAGTACAGCATGGGTCTGCCCTTCTCGGACGGCATTGTGTGGATGTACACCGGCTTTACCAAGACCTTCGGCTACTTTGGCATCGTGGCGGCCTTCATCTTCTGTGCCCGCAAGGAAAACCGCAAAAAGACCGCTGCCGTTCTGGTGCCGCTGGCATTTACCGCCTCTCTGGCTTCCATCACCGAGCCGCTGGACTTCATGTTCTGCTTCACTGCCCCCATCCTGTGGGTGGCACACGCCTGCATCTCCGGCCTGTTCATCGTGCTGCTGCACACCTTCCATGTCACCGGCTTTACCACCAACCTCCTTGGCTCGGTGCTGATGAACCTTTCTGCCGGTGCAGATAAGACCAACTATCCCATCCTGTACCTGCTGGCGCTGTGCCAGATCGCCGTGTACTTTGTGGTGTTCACCCTGCTGATCAAGGCCTTTAACATCCACACCCCCGGCCGGGAAGAGGTGAGCACCGAGACCGCGGGGAGCGCAGCACCCGCCAAGAAGGCAAGCGTGAAGAACGCTGCCGAGGTGCAGTGCGTCATTGATGGTCTGGGCGGCAAGGAGAACATCCTGTCGGTGGACAACTGCTTCACCCGCCTGCGGGTAAACATCAAGGACCCCGCAAAGCTCAACGAGGAAAGCATCAACCAGCTGCCGAACAGCGGCATCGTGAAAAAGGGAACCGATATCCAGATCGTTTACGGTCTGCAGGTAGCCGATATCAAGCGTGCCGTGGAGGCACAGCTGGAAAACCAGTAAATCGTTTTACCGTGCCCCGGCGGATTGCGCCGGGCTAACCTGAAAAATACAAAAAAGGAGCGTTTATACTATGGTCATTACCATTGCTGGCGGCGGTAGTACTTTTACCGCCGGTATCGTCAAATCCATCGCCCTGCGCCGGGAAGAACTGGAAGTGGACGAGATCCGTCTGTTCGACATCAACAAGGAGCGGCAGGACAAGGTGGCCGTTGTGGTGGACTGGGTCCTGCACAAGGAGCTGAATACCGACATCAAGCTGGTGGTCACCACCGATGTGCAGCAGGCTTACACCGATACCTCTTTTGTGTTTGCCCAGATGCGCGTGGGCGGCTACGCCATGCGGGAGCAGGACGAAAAGATCCCCCTGCGCCACGGCTGCGTAGGACAGGAGACCTGCGGCTGCGGCGGCATGGCTTACGGAATGCGCACCATCTTCCCCATGATCAAGCTGATCGACGACGTGGAAAAGTATGCCAAGAAGGACTACTGGATCCTGAACTACTCCAACCCCGCCGCCATCGTATCCGAAGCCTGCCGCAAGCTGCGCCCGAAGGCACGGATCATCAACATCTGCGATATGCCCATCGCCATCATTGACGTGGTGGCAGCTGCCATGGGCATCCAGAACAAGAAGGAGATCGTCTACGATTACTTTGGCCTGAACCACTTCGGCTGGTTCACCTCCATCCAGTACCACGGCGAGGATCTGATGCCCAAGCTGCGCGCCTACATCAAGGAGAACCAGATCCTTCTGCCGGAAAGCTACCTCAAGGGCATGGGCGCGCTGACTTCCTCCGCCAGCCAGAACCGCCACACCAAGGGCAGCTGGTACTATGTGTGGAAGGGCGAGTACGAGATCATGGAAAACTTCCCGGAGTACCTGCCCAATACCTACCTGAACTACTATCTGCAGGCCAAGGAGTTCGTGGAGCATTCGGACCCGAACCATACCCGCGCCAACGAGGTGGAGGAGACCCGCGAAAAGAACCTGTTCGACGGCATCGACCACTACCTCAAGACCGGCGAGGTGGACGCCAACACCTTCTATGCCGGCAGCCACGGCGACTGGATCGCAGATCTTTCCGCTGCGCTGAAGAACGACACCAAGGCACGCTTCCTCATCATCACCGAGAACCGCGGTGCGATCCCCAATATGCCCTATGACGCAATGGTGGAACTGCCCGCCTACATCGGCAAGAACGGCCCGGAGGTCATTGCCCGGGACAACATCCCGCTGTTCCAGCAGGGTCTGATGATGCAGCAGCTCAACAGCGAAAAGCTGCTGGTGGAGGGCTGCGTGGAAGGCAGCTACGAGAAGGTATTGCAGGCCTTTACCCTGAATAAGACTGTGCCCAGCATGAACGTTGCCAAGGCCATTCTGGACGATATGATCGAAGCCAACAAGGGCTACTGGCCGGAGCTGCACTGAGCAGCCGGCTTTCCCGCCGCCGCAGGCATTGCCGCCTGCGGCGGCTTTTTTGTACGCATTGACCTTTGCAGAGCAAGGGCTTATAATGAGTAGAACCAGTAAAAGCGAAAGGAAGCATCCCCATGCAAAGCAAAGCATTTTCCATGGAAGATCTGTTTGCGTTTCTGAACGCCGGTGTCAGCGCATTCCACTCCACGGCCGCCGCCGCGGCCATTCTGGAAGCCGAGGGCTACCGGAACTGCCCGGAGAGCGCGGCATGGCACCTTGTGCCCGGCGGCAAATACTACACCACCCGCAACGGCTCGGCCATTCTGGCCTGGCGGATGCCCAAAGGCCCGCTCACCGGCTGGCACGCCGCGGCCAGCCACAGCGACTCGCCCACCTGGCGCATCAAGACGCTGGACGGGGCCGACCACGGCTTTGCCCGCGCCGAGGTGGAGGGCTATGGCGGCATGCTGATGTCCACCTGGTTCGACCGGCCCCTGAGCGTGGCAGGCCGCCTGCTGGTGCGCACCGCCGATGGCGTGGAGAGCCGTCTGGTGCACCCGGATCGGGCACTGGCCTGCATCCCGAACCTGTGCATCCACTTCAACCGGGAGGCCAACACCGGCCTGAACTACAACCCCCAGGTGGACCTGCAGCCCATCTTCGGGGCCGAGGGCGGCAGCCTGAAGGACACCCTTGCCGCCGAAGCCGGGGGAAAGGCAGAGGACATCCTGGCCACCGACCTGGTGCTCTGCATCACCGAAAAGGCCCAGCGTGTGGGCCTGCAGGGCGAATATTTCATGTCCGGCCGCATCGACGACCTGGAATGTGCCTATGCCACCCTGTATGGTTTCCTGCAGGGGCGCGGTGAGGAAGCGGGCCGCGGCGACATCTGGGTGATGTTCGACAACGAGGAAGTGGGCTCTTCCAGCCGGCAGGGCGCACAGGGCAGCCTGATGAGCGATGTGCTGGCCCGCATTGAGGAGAGCCTTGGCGTGACGAAGGAGCAGAGCATCCGCGCCCGCACCAACTGCCTGCTGCTCAGCGCCGACAACGGCCACGCCATCCATCCCAACCACCCGGAAAAGAGCGACCAGAAGCTGCCGGTGAACATGGGCGGCGGCGTCATCCTCAAGTACAATGCCCGCCAGACCTACACCACCAGCGGCCTGACCGGTGCCGCCTTTACCGCCATCTGCGAAAAGGCCGGGGTGCCGGTGCAGACCTTTGCCAACCGTGCCGATGTGGCGGGCGGCAGCACCCTGGGCAACCTGCTGGGCCGCCAGATCCTGATGCCCATGGTGGATATTGGCGTGGGCCAGCTGGCCATGCACTCGGCGATGGAAACGGCCAGCTGCAAGGATGCGGAATATCTGGTCAATGCCTGCGCTGCCTACTACAACACCCCCATCTTCCAGCCGGAGGACGGGCAGTGGAAGCTGGGCCTGTGAGCGGGGCTGTGGTCGGGCGCTTTGCGCCCAGCCCCAGCGGGCGGCTGCATCTGGGCAATCTGGCCTGCAGCCTGCTGGCCTGGCTCAGTGCCAAAAGCCAGGGCGGCCGCATCGTGCTGCGCATCGAGGATCTGGACGCCGAGCGCTGCCCGCGCATTTACGCGGACCTGCTGGAGCAGGACCTTGCATGGCTGGGTCTTGTGTGGGACGAGGGCGGCAGCACCGGCGGCCCCCACGGGCCTTACTACCAGAGCGAATGCGCGGACATCTACACCGGGCAGTACAAAAAGCTGGAAGCGCAGGGCCTTGTGTACCCCTGCTTCTGTTCCCGCGCCCAGCTGCACGCGGCCAGTGCGCCCCACACCTCGGACGGCAACGTCATCTATCCCGGCACCTGCCGGGACCTGACCGCCGCCCAGATCGCCGAAAAGCGCAAAAAGAAGGCCCCGGCCTACCGGGTGCGGGTGCCGGACGAGGAGATCACCTTTTTGGACGGCTGCATGGGCCCCCACACGGAGAACTTGCTGCGGGACTGCGGCGACTTTTACCTGCGCCGGGCGGACGGCGTGTTCGCCTATCAGCTGGCCGTGGTGGTGGACGATGCCCGCATGGGGGTCACCGAGGTGGTGCGCGGGTCGGACCTGCTGTCCTCCACGGCGCGGCAGCTGTACCTGTACCGTCTGCTGGGCCTGCAGGCTCCAACCTTTGCCCACTGCCCGCTGCTGCTGGCCCCGGACGGGCGGCGGCTGTCCAAGCGGGACGGGGACCAGAGCCTGGAGAACCTGCGGGAAAAATACACCGCGCAGGAGATCGTGGGCAAGCTGGCCTATGCCTACGGCCTGCAGCCGGAACCGGCGCCCTGCACGCCGGAAAGCCTCATCCCGGGTTTTTCCTGGGCAAAGGTGCCCAAGCAGGACGTCTGCCTGCCGGAGGGGCTGTTCTGAATCAAACTACAACAAAGGGCGGAAGCGCACGTTTTCGGTGCGCTTCCGCCCTTTTGCTTTGTGGGTCACTGCCCGGCGGTTTCCGGGCGGGGCATTCTGAAGGGATCCGTTTAAGCGTGCCAGATCTGCGGCTGTTCGCTGCGCTCGGCGGCGCGATTGAACAGGGCATCCAGCACCAGTGCCAGCAGGGCACCCAGCACCACGTCGATGCAGCTGTGCTGCTTGAGCAGCATGGTGGAACACACGATGGAGAAGCACAGCACATCGGCAGCCGGACGCATCCAGCGGCGGCGGGGCTCCTCAAACAGGCGGCAGCGGTGGTAGGCCAGCATCAGGGTCACCGAGTTGAACACATGGATGGACGGGCACACGTTGGTGGGGGTGTCGGTGCGGTACAGCATCCGAACGGCACGGGCAAAAAGATCGGTGCCCGGCACATAGTAGGGGCGCAGGTCCAGCCCGGTGGGCAGGATCACATAGCAGGCCAGTGCGATGGTCATACCGCCGAACAGCGGCAGGCACAGCCGCCAGAAGTCCTCCCGCGGGGCCTTCCACAGCAGGTAGAACAGGGTGAAGGGGATCCATGCGAACCATGCAAAGTAGGGCAGGATGGCGTATTTGCAGAAGGGGATCAGATCGTCCAGCCGGCAGTGCACCAGCAGGACACGGGGCATGGAGATCTGCGTCTCCAGAAAGTTGAAAGCGGACAGATACAGCAGAAAATACAGCGCCATGAACCCGATGGGGTGGCGCGCAAACCAGTTGCGTTTCATGGGAAAAAGCCTCCTTTTTGCGACAGGGCAAACTCTTAGCATTCAAAGATTATACGCCCACGTTGTTGCGAAAACAAGAAGGAAAGGTGACAACTTTGTCAAAAAACGAACGATTTATTTGTAGAATCTGCGTAAAATTGGCACCCAAAAGAACCTTCTGACTACAATACGATCCAGCGCGGCGTTTTCCTGCACAGGGCAAAAAAGAAAAACCGCCCGCACCCCGCAAAGGGTGCAGACGGCTTGGAAAACACAGGGGGTCAGATGACGCTCTGTTCCATCCACCGGCCCCGTGCAAAGCGCACGAAGAAGCACAGCGAGCGGAACACCCAGTCCAGGAACATGCCCATCCAGATGGAGAGCAGACGGCCGTGGAAGCCCAGCACCATCACATAGCAGAAGCCCACCCGGAACACCCACATGGAAAGGATGCTCACGGCCATGGTAAACCGGGCGTCGCCGGCGGCGCGCAGGATGTTGGGCAGGGTGAAGCTGGACGGCCAGAAGAACAGGGACACAAAGTTGAACCACACCATCACCTGCAGGGCCATGGTCTGTGCCTCCGGCGAGAGGTTGAACAGGGAAATGGCGAACCGGTTGGCAAACAGGAAGGCAGAAAGGTTCATGACCCAGGCACCGCAGTAGGCGGTGAGCAGCAGGCGGCGGGAGTAGTACACGGCCTGCTCCTTCTCCCCGGCGCCAAGGCACTGGCCCACCACGGTCAGGGCGGCCATGCCCACGGCGTTGGCCGGGATGTTCAAAAAGGTGGTGGCGGTGTTGGCCACGGCGTTGGCCGCAATGGCGGCCGTGCCCAGCGTAGAGGTCAGGCTGGACACCGACAGCTTGCCGATCTGGAACATGCCGTTCTCGATGCCGGCGGGGATGCCCACCCGCAGGATGCGGCGGATGAGGCCGCCGTCCGGTGCAAGGGCCTGCAGGCCGTCCACCCGCAGGGGGCAGGCGGGCTTCTGCAGCAGGTACAGCACCACCGCGCAGGCCACGGCACGGGACACCAGACTGGCCAGCGCCGCGCCCATGACCCCCATGCCGAAGCCGAAGATCAGCACCGCGTTGCCGCCGATGTTGATCACGTTCATCACCAGGCTGGACAGCATGCTGATCTTGCTGTTGCCCTGCGCCCGGAACAGCGCCGCACCGGCGTTGTACAGGCCGATGAAGGGGTAGCTCAGCGCCGAGAGCAGGAAGTAAGTCTCAGCGTAGCGCATCACGTCGGCGTCAATGGAGCCGAAGATACCCCGCAGGATGGCGTGGCGGCCCACTACGACCACGGCGGCCACCACCAGGCTGAAGCTGGCCAGCACAAACAGGATCTGTGCGGCGGCGGCCTTGGCGTTTTTGGGCTCCCGGTGGCCGATGTACTGACTGGTGACCACGGCGCCGCCGGTGGCAAGGGCGCTCATCACCTGGATCATCAGGGTGTTGAAGCTGTCTACCAGGCTCACGCCGGACACGGCGGCCTCGCCCACCGAGGACACCATCAGAGTGTCGGCCAAGCCGATGGTCACGCTCAGGGCCTGCTCGGCGATGAGCGGCAGCAGCAGTGCCACCAGCGCCTGCCGGGTAAAAAGCGGGTTGGTTGGTTTTTGGGTGCTTGTCATGACTTCCTCCGGGTTTTGTGCACAGGTTCGTAAGCGATACCCCTATCATACCGCGCCGGTGTCGGAAATACAAGGGGTTGTATACAAGAAATCCGGAGCAGGCCTGCAGGATCAGGTGAATTCCCGGCTGGGTGTCAGGTCTTTGCCGTAATACACGGCGTAGTCGTAGGGGATGGGCGGCTCGTAGGCGGTCTTGTCCGGGTACTTTGCCAGCATATCGGCCTGCAGGTTTGCGGGGCTGAAAGGCCGCCCGGCGCTCAGGGTGTCGGCGCACACACTGTTCCACACCGCCTCGGAGAAGGCCGAGCAGTTGTAGTAAGCGGACCAGTGATCCGCACGGCTCAGGCCCCGGTTCAGCACCGCCAGCTGGTCGGCATCCAGCGAGGTCTGCATGGCGTAAAGGTGGTAATAATAATCGGGAATGTAATACATATAATAGCTTTCCAGCTCATACCAGATGCCGGAATGCTCATTGCGGTTGCCGCGGGTGCCGATGGTCAGGGACTTGCCCGGGGCAATGAGCAGCCCGCCCACAGCGATATCGCTGTCCGAGACATTGGTCACCGACACAAAAGCATGGCCGCTGGCGTTGATGGAGGCATCGCCCTTGTCATCCGACATGGTGTAGATACGCAGCACGGCCACGGAACCCTCTGCCGGGGCAGCACCGTAGATGTCGGCCGGGGACTTGCGGCTGGCCTGCTCAAAGACATAAGGCCCGCCAAAGTTGGTGGTAAAGCCTTTTACGTCCCGCAGAAAGGCATCCCGGCCGGTCAGGTCGGTGACCGTTTTGTCCTCTTTCGCGGCGGGCTGGGCGGGCTTTGCCTCCTGTGCAAAGGCCGGCAGGCAGAGGCAGAGGGTCAGGGCCAGCACGGCAAACAGAGTGCGGAGCGTTTTTTTCATGGGAACGTCCTCCATTATTCGATGAAATGTTGTAAAATTTTGGGGAATGCTGCTGTGTAACAGCATACGGTTTTTGCCGCAGCTTGTCAAGATGCACCGCAAACACCGCAAAAAAAGAATGAAGCTGGGTGCGTTTGCTCTACTTTACCCCCGCAGATAATTGTGCTAAAATAAAGCCACAGCCTGTGTGTTCGTGCAGGGAGCACACGGCCGTACAACATGATAAGAAGCAGACCCGAAAAAAGGGGGAGAATTATGCCCAAAACAGCCCATAAGGTCGTGGTCATCGGGCACCGCAACCCGGACACCGACTCCATCTGCTCGGCCATTGCCTATGCAGAGCTGAAAAACAAGACCAGCGATCTTGTCTGCGAGGCCCGCCGCGCCGGCAAGATGAACCAGGAGACCGAATTCGTGCTCAAAAAGTTCGGGGTCAAGCCGCCGCGCATGTGCACCGACGTGAACCCCAAGATCCGCGATGTGGATTACCGCGATATGCCCGGCATCCCCGGCACCACCAGCCTGCGCAAAGCATGGGAGATCATGCGCGACAAGCAGATCGACACCCTGCCGGTCACCAGCCCGGACAACGAGCTGGAGGGCGTGATCACGGTCAAGGACATCGCCACCGCCAACATGGACGTGTTCGACACCGGCATCCTGGCCAAGAGCCAGACCACCTACCGCAATATTCTGGAAACGCTGGGCGGCACCATGGTGGTGGGCCGCGAGGACGACGTGTGCACCACCGGCCACATCCGCATCGGCACCGCCACGCCCGAAATGCTGGAAAATACCGTGGAAAAAGGCGACATCGTCATCCTGACCAACCGCTACGAAAGCCAGCTGTGCGCCATTGAAAAAGAAGCGTCGCTGCTCATCATCTGCAACGGTTCCAAGGTTGGCCACACCATCCAGCGCATTGCCGAGGAAATGGGCGTGGCCATCATGTCGGCCCCGGTGGACACCTACGCCGCCGGTAAGCTGATCAGCCAGTGCGCTCCCATCTCCTACTATATGACCCGCAGCGACATCATGAAGTTCACCCTCGTCACCCCGGTGGCAGACGTCACCCGCGTGATGGCCAAGGTACGCCACCGCTATTTCCCCATCCTGGACGAGGACGGCAAATACTGCGGCATGGTCAGCCGCCGGAACATCATCAATCTGCAAAAACGCCGCATCATCCTGGTGGACCACAACGAGGCCACCCAGGCTGTGGAGGGCTTTGACCAGGCCGAGATCCTGGAGATCATCGACCACCACCGCATCGGCAGCCTGGAGACCAGCGGCCCGGTGTACTTCCGCAACCAGCCGGTGGGCTGCACGGCCACCATCATCACCCAGATGTACGACGAGAACGACGTGGAGATCCCGCCCCAGACCGCAGGCCTGCTGCTGGCGGCTATCCTGTCCGACACGCTGGTTTTCCGCAGCCCCACCTGCACCGCAGTGGATGTGAACGCAGCCAACCGTCTGGCCGGCATTGCCGGGGTGGACATCGACGAGTTTGCCAACGAGATGTTCGAGGCCGGTGAAAAGCTGGACGGCAAGACCGCCGAAGAGGTGTTCCTGCAGGACTTCAAGGTGTTCATGTGCGGCGACATCCGCTTTGGTGTGGCGCAGGGCAGCTACATGACCCGCAAGAACCTGCTGGCCGCCGAAAATCTGCTGCGCCCCTATCTGGAAGAGGCCCGCAACAAGCAGAATGTGGAGGACATCTACATGCTGCTCACCGACGTGCCCAAGGAGGAGAGCGTAGTCATCAGCGACGGACGCTATGCCGCCGAGGTGCTGGCCGACGGGTTCGACACCCACCCGGCAGAGGACGGCAGCTGGACGCTGCCCGGTGTGGTGAGCCGCAAAAAGCAGTTCATCCCCGCATTGATGACGGCCTATCAGGAATTGTAAGAATGATGCACCGCACGGTGCGCGGCACATTATATTGCACGCAGTGCGATCCATCATTCCCCAAGAGGTTGCGATGTTTGATTTTCTGAAACAGAAGGACCGCACCCCGCCGGTTTTGCCGGAAGGCACGGTGCGGCGGCACTTTTCCATCTCCGGGCAGGTGCAGGGGGTGGGCTTCCGCTACCGGGCGCGCTACGCGGCCCAGGCACTGGAGCTGACCGGCTGGGTGGAAAACGAGGACGACGGCAGCGTGACGCTGGAGGTGCAGGGCGACCCGGACAAGTTCCCGGAATTGTTCACCATGATCCAGCGCAGCGACTATGTGCGCATCACCGACATCCGGCAGAAGGACCTGCCGCCCGACCCCTGGGAACGGGGCTTCTCGGTGCGCGGCTACTGAATCACAGATGCATGCAAAAACGGCGGACGCAAGCGCGTCCGCCGTTTTGCTCTTTCTATCTTCAGCCTGCAATTTTGAGGGGAGAGTTGGCAGTCCAGATGGTGCCGTCCAGCAGCCGGGTCAGCGCCAGCGTTCCGTTGGCCGAAACACGGGCCGGGTCCAGCGCGTAGAAGTCGCTTTCCTTCAGGTTATCGGGGTCTGCCGTGGGGCTTATGCCCACCACACAGACCCAGTGCCCATAGGTGTCGCTGGTGGCAATGTGCGGGTAGTTCACCTGGGTCCAGCCGGAGCCGGACAGGTGATACTCGTAAGTAGAGGTGCGGTTGGCGTGTTTGCTCACACCGCTCACCGTGGTGTTTTTCAGGTGCACGATCACCGGCCGTCCGGCCGAGAGCTCGTTGTAAATGGTATGCAGGCAGGCGGACAGGTCCCCGGAATACCCGGTGTAGCCGCCGGCGGACCACACGGCACCGTTGGACCACATGCCGCTGCCGGAGCACACCCGCCCGTCCAGAATGGTGCGGGCGTAGCGCAGTGCATACCAGCTGCATTTGCCGGAGGTCTGGTTGCCGATGGAAAGGATCTGGCTGTGGTCAAAAGTCAGCAGCCGGATGCCGTGTTTTTCCTGTAAGGCGGCGGCGTGGGCGCGGGGCGCGGCAAGAGCAAGCAGCAGCACCAGCGCAAGTGCTGCTGCCGCCAGCTGCCGGGCTGCCCGGGCGGGACAGTGCTGCATGGGGAGATCATCCTTTGCCTGTTATTTTTACGACCTCATTTTAGCATGAAAAAATGGTAGAACTGTGTAATTTTTAAAAGTTCCGGCACGAAATCTGAAAAAAACTGCGCATCCTCCTTCCATGGGCGCAGAACAGGGTGTTCCGGGCATGGTGCACCCGGCTCCGGAGGGGGTAAACCGATGACGGGGCGCTGCACCGCGGCGGCTGCCGAGATGGCCGCAAAATAAACCCGGATCTTCCTGCCCCGGAGAGCACCCGCTCCCGGGGCTTTTTTGCGCCTTTTTGTGACAAACTCTGCCGCGTGTGGTACAATAAAACCGTATTCTGATGTGAACAGAAAGGAACGTTCCATGCAGCTGTTTGAACTGGTCAGCCCACGGCTGTTCCGCCCATTGGCGGGGCCGAACCGGGCGTTTTATGCGGAGCTGCTGCTCCTGCTGTGGGAAGAGTGCCGCCATACGGCCGACTACAGCATTTCCCGTGCGGAGGCCGTCTCCCGCGCGGAGGATTATTTTGCGGCACTGGCAAAGCCCCTGACGCTGGACGCAGACGGTGCCGGCGATGAGGAGGAACAGCCCACCCGCGACCCTCATACGCTGGCGCTGGGCTTTCTGCTGCGGCTGCGCCGCACCGGCTGGCTGGAAGAGCAGCCCGGCAGTTACGAGAGCGAGCCGACCCTGGCCTTTGTGCCGGAAGTGGCCCCGCTGCTGGACGCGCTGGAAGAGATCCTGAATCCCCGTGTGGTCACCTACACCGGCAAGCTGTACAAGGCCTGGCAGCTGCTGCAGGGCGTGGGGGAAGAGAAGAACCCCTACGAGAATGTGCTGCGGGAGGTGGCTTCCGATCTGGAAGCGCTGAACAAATCCCTGCGGGCGCTCAATGCGTCCATCGGCCACTACATCGACCGGCTCACCCGCAACCGCACCCCGCAGGAGGTGCTGGAGCTGTTTGACCAGTACGAAGAAAAGGTGGTGGCGGCGGCTTACCATCGCTTCAAGACCAGCGACAACCTGTTCAATTACCGCGCCTATCTGGAGGAAGGGCTGGACGCCTGCGAGGAAGCGTATCTGCCCCAATTGGCACTGGATTACGCCCGTGTGGAGCGCTGCGCCCCCGGTGAGGCCGCGCCCCGTGTGCGGGCCCTCATCCAGCAGCAGCGGGACGCGCTGGAAGAGATGAGCAACCTCATCCGGGAGATCGACGCCAGTCACATCCGCTACCGCAAGCGAGCCGTGCAGCGGGCACAGTTTTTGCTGCTGAGCGACCGCTCGTCTCAGGGCAGCGTCACGGCCCTGCTGCGCCGCTACGCCGAGGACATCCGCACCCCGGACCAGCTCTTTGAGCCGGATGACGGCCCGGTGGCCGCCCATCTGCATCTGTACCCGGCGGCTGCCTTTGGCGAAAAGTTCCTGTACCCGCCGGCCGCGCCCCGCACGGCGGCCCCGCTGGCCCCGGTGCAGGCGGAAACGCTGGACCCGGACCAGCTGCGCAAGGAGCAGCAATTGCTGTTGGACTACGCCCGGCTGGCTGTCACCGAAGAAAACGTGGCCCTGCTGGCACAGCAGGCACTGGCTGCCCGCCCGCAGGTGGAAGCATCCACCCTGGCGGAGGAATACCCGGGCGATTTTGCCCGCATCATCGGCCTGCATACCTATTCCCAGTCGCCGCACCGGAACTATGACATCCGGCTCACGGGCAACTGGGTGGAGCGCGGCGGCTTCCGGTTCGAGGACTTTGTCCTGACCCGCCGCAAGGAGGAAAACGATGGCAACGATTAACATGCTGGAAGAGACCGCAAACTATCTGCTCAACCACTGCTTCGTGCTGGGCAGCGTGGAGGATCAGCGGGCAAAATATCTCTATGTGCAGGATCATCTGCCCGAGGTGCGGGCGGTGTTCAAACCGCTGGGCTACGCTGTGCTGCTGTACCCGGCCCCGCTGCAGGCGGCGGCCCTGGTCAACGAGCACGAGGGCAGCCAGGCCCGGCTGCTGAAATACGAGAGCATCCTGCTGCTGGTGCTGCGGCTGCTCTACCTGCAAAAGCGGGAGAGCCTTGCCGCCAGCGCCGATCAGGTGCTGGTGACCGTGGAAGAGGTGCAGACCGAGCTGCAGAAGATGAACCTGCCCCGCAGACTGGACCAGCAGACGCTGGAACGGCTGATGCGCACCCTGCGCCGGTACAATCTGGCCCGACCGGTGGGCCGGCTCTCCGGGCTGGACAGCCGCATCGAGGTGTTCCCGACCGTGCTGCTGGCCCTGCCGGATGCCGACCTTGCCGGCGCAGCGGCAGAGAGCGCCCGCACCCGCACCGAGCTTGGCCTGTACGAGCGCCCGGAGGGCGCAGACACCGAAGCAGGGGAGGCAGAAGCATGATCGAACTCAAACGCCTGAAACTCATCAACTGGCACAACTTTGAAAACGTCACCTTTGACTGCGCCCGCCTGACCTATATGATCGGCGTGAACGCCGTGGGTAAGACCACCATTCTGGATGCCATCCGCTACTGCCTGACCACCAACCGCAACTTCAATGCCCTGGGCAATAAGAAGAGCGGCCGCACCCTGCAGGGCTCGGTCCACGCGAAGCAGCGCGGGGAAAACGCTTACCGCCGCCCCGGCCATACCGTGGCCTACATCGGCGCGGAGTTCTACGACAGTCTCAAGCGCGCCCCCTTTGTCATCGCGGTGCGGGTGGAGTCGGAAGGCCCCATGCAGGAGCTGCACCCCGGCGACCAGACCTGGTACCTCTCCGAGGACGGCTGCACGCTGGAACAGCTGCCCTTCATCGACCCGCGTACCGGTGCCCCCAGCGCCAAGGAGGACTTCAAGCCCGCCGTCGGCCGACTCTCCTACACCCGCAGCCCCAGCGAAGCCCGTGACCGCATCTGCCGGGCGCTGGGCATCGGGCGGGCGTCCAGCCCGCTGGGCAAAAAGTTCAACGAAGTGTTCCAGATGGGCACCAGCATGGACGAGATCCCCAACTTCCGGGAATTTTTGTACCAGTACATCCTGCCGCAGCCGGAGCTGGATCTGGAAGCACTGCAGGGCGACCGGCTGGAGCTGGAAAACCTGCACGCTGTGCTGGCCGAAGCCCAGACCCGCGCCGATGCACTGGAAGAGATCGTGAACTATGGCCGCGAAGCCGCCGGAAAGCAGACCGAAGCCCTTGTGAACCGGGGCGCGGCCCTGCTGGCCCGTGCTGCTGCCGACGGCGGAGAACAGGACGTGTGGCAGGGCCATCTGAACGCCGGGCACCGCCAGCTGGAGGCCCTGAACGCCCGCTATGCCGAGGCCAAGAACGCGGAGGCGGAAGCCCGCCGCGCCTACCTTGCCGCCCACAGCGCAGCCGGTGCCAGCGGCGAGGGCCGGGCACTGGATGCCATGGAGGAAGAGCTGTCCCGCCGCAAGACGGCGCAGGATGCCGCCGCCCGCCAAGCCGCGCAGGCCGAGGATGCCGCATCCAAGGCCGAAGCCCTGCTCACAGCCCTGCGCCGCAGCGGGTTTGCTTCCGGCTGGAAGCTGGAAAACCTCACCGCCGACACCCTGCCGCAGCTCACCGACTGGCTTGCCGCGCAGGAAAAACCGCTGGAAGAAGCCTACTTTGCGGCCCGGCAGAACACCGCCGCCCTGCGCAAAGAGCAGGCGGACAAGCGCGCCGAGCTGGACGCCGTGTCCGGCGGCAAGTGGGTGTACCCCCACGGCGATGCCGCCACCCGTGTGCGGGATGCCGTGAACGCGGAGTTGAAGAGCCGCGGCATGCAGCCGGACGCCAAGATCTTCTGTGAGCTGCTGGCCGTGGCGGACGAGAGCTGGCAGGACTGCGTGGAAGCCTGCCTGGGCGACCGCCGGTTCGACATCCTTGTGCCGCCCGCCCATTACGAGGCCGCCAAGAGCGCCTTTGTGGCCCTGAAGGACAAGGTGGGGCCTATCAGCCTGCTGGACACGCCGGGCATCCGCAAGGCCAACCGCCATGCCGAGACTGCCCCGGCGGACAGTCTGGCGGCACAGGTCACCAGCGAAAACCCGCTGGCGGCCCAGTACGCCGACACCATCCTGCGGCGCATCGTCTGCTGCGACACCCCTGAAACACTGGAACAGTACCCGGACAGCGCCACCCGCGACCTGCTGCGGCACCATCCCTTCCGGCTGGAGCGCCTGCGCACCCCGCAGCGTTATATCGGCCTGGAAGCCCGCCGCGCCCGCGCCGGGGCACTGGCCGAAGAGCTGGAAGCTCTGGCCGAGCGCACCCGCACCGCCGTCCAGACCGAGCAGAACCTGAAAACCGCCTACGACCAGTACCAGAACTTCCAGCGCGGCACCGCGCCGCAGCAGCTGGCCGGCCTGTGGGAGGCCCGCACCGCCGCCGAAAAAGCCCGGAATGCGGTGGCCGAACAGGAGGGCAAGCTGGCCGAATACCGCGAGAACCCCCTGCTGCAGGAGATGTACCGCGAGGAAGAAACGCGGGAAGCCGCCTGGGAAGCCGCCCGCACCGCTGTGGAGCAGGTGGGCGGCGACATCCGCGTGTGCGAAAAGCAGATCGCTTCCTGCGAAGCCGAACAGAAAAAGGCCGGGGAGACGGCACAGCAGAGCGCCGACGCGGCCCGGAAGTTCTTTGCGGCCCATCCGCTGCTGGAGCCGCTGGCCCGCACCCGGATGCAGGCCCTTGCTCCGGCCGACAAGCCCGCAGCCGCCGCACAGGCCGCCGAAAAGGCACAGGCCCGGCTGGACGATGCCCTGACGGCCTACCTCACCGGCACGCTGGAACCCGCCCAGAAGGCCTACAACGAGCACTACGTCTGTGATTACCCGCTGGGTCTGGCGGGGCTGGACCAGTACCGTGCCCAGCACGAGAGCCTTGTGCGCATCGACCTGGAACGCTACGCCGCCCGTCTGGAGCAGGCCCAGCGCGACTGCAAGGACCGCTTCCGCAAGGACATCCTGTTCCGCATGAAGGACGACATCTTCAATGCCCGGCGGCAGTTCCGGGAGCTGAACAAGGTGATGGAACAGCTGACCTACGGCGAAGAAGTCTACCGCTTTGAGCTGGAGCCCAGCCGTGACCCGCAGCTGGCTGCGTTCTATCAGGTCATCGTGGACAAGGGCAACCAGCAGATGACCGAGGGCGACTCGCTGGACAACCTTGCCGCCACCGCCGACCCCGCCTACGAGCGGCAGGTGGATGCGCTGATGGAAAAGATCATGGCGGATGTGGACGAGAACACCCGTGCCCGGCAGGAGGGCCGCACCGGCACCACCACCCTGTCGGATTATGTGGACTACCGCACCTATCTGGATTACGACATCAAGGTGACCAACCGGGTCACCGGCCAGCAGGCGTACCTGTCCCGCGTCAGCCGCGACTCCTCCGGCGGCGAGAATCAGGCACCCTTCTATGTGGCCATCTGCGCATCCCTGCTGCAGATCTACCAGAAGAGCGAGAACAGCATCCGTCTGGTGCTGCTGGACGAGGCGTTCAGCAAGATGACCAGCGACCGCATCCGCCCCATGATGGAACTGTTCCGCCGCCTGCAGCTGCAGGTGCTGCTGATCTCCACGGTAGAAAAGAGCACCGCCATCCAGCCCTACTGCGACATCACCTATTCCATCGTGCGCCATGGCGACGCCAACGCCATTGCGCCCTTTGTCCGCCTGTCGGCGGAATGAGGTGTGCGCCAGAGCATCCGAAACAAAAAAGAAGCACGCCGCAGCGTGCTTCTTTTTTGTTTGCTTATCGCAGCGGCAGAACGTCCTCGTCCTCGTTGATCTCCTCCAGGGTGCCGTCCGCAAAGTACCAGGCTTTGCCGTACAATGCTTCGTGCCCGTCGGAGCACATCAGGTAGGAGCCGTCCGGCAGGGCGAGGAAATGCCGTTTTCTGCTGTCGGCCAGGGCAATGTCCTCCATCCGCTGTCCGTCCAGGATGTGCTCCCGGATGAACTGGTAGTGGGGCAGGATGCGGGTCTCGGTCAGGCCAAGGCCGTTCAGCCAGCGGCAGTAGCCGGGGTCGGCGGCTTCGCCCGGCTCCTCCGGGGCGGCATACACCAGCCGGGCGGCGTTCATGCTGCCGGCGCTCACGCCCAGCACGATGCCGTGGTAATTGTGGAACAGCCCCGGCAGGCCCAGCTGGGCAAAAAAGTGGTTCTGGGTGGGCACATGGCCGCCGCACAGCATCACAAAGCCGCTGCGGGGCAGCAGGGTGCCGATCTCTTCCTGATTGCGGGCGTCGCAGGGCACAAGTTCGGTCAGGGGCAGGTGGGCGTCCGCAAAGCTCTGCAGGAATACCCGGCACATCTCGTCGTTCTGGGCGTAAGCGTGGGGGTCTGCCGCGATGGCAAGGCCCCGCACCGGGTGGTCCGGCCACACGGCACGCAGATTTTCCAGAAAATGATTGCGCTTGTCCAGCACCGGCACCGCCGGGCCTGGCTCAAAGGGGCAGCCGCTGGGGCTGCTGGTCAGAAATAACGTCATAGTTCTTCCTCACAAAACGGTGAATAAAAGCTATGCCCATTCTAGCACGATTCTCGCCCCGGCGGCAGAGCCAGAATCACCAAAAAAATCCCCTGCTTTTCGCCGTTTCGCAAAAAGCAGGGGAGGAGGTTACGCCTTGCGGTAATGGAATACCTTGTCTTTGGTGACGAACATGGCCGCGCTCACGGCCAGGGCAGCCAGTTCGGCGGCGGTCACGGCCAGCCAGATGCCGTCAATGCCCAGAATGGCGGGCAGGATGAGCACCGCCGCGATCTGGAACACCAGCGTGCGCAGGAAGGAGATCAGCGCACTGGTCACGCCGTCGCCCAGCGCGGTGAAGAAGGAGGAGGCATACACGTTGAAGCCCATGATGACAAAGCTCAGGGCGTACAGCCGGAAGGCCCGGCTGGTCAGGGCCAGCAGCTCCGGGTCGTAGCCCACGAAGAACCGCGCCACATAGGGGATGATGACCATGGATGCGGCGGTCAGGGTGACGGCCACCACCGCAATGAGCCGCAGGCTCTTTTCATACAGGTTGTGCACCTCGGCACGGTTGCCTGCACCGTAGTGGAAGCTGACGATGGGCGCACTGCCGAAGGCGTAGCCCACATACACGGCAATGAACAGGAAGCAGGCGTACATGATGACGCCGTAGGCGGCCACGCCGTTTTCCCCGGCAAGGCGCAGCAGCTGGTAGTTGTACAGGATGTTCACCAGCGACATGGACAGGTTGGTCATCAGCTCGGAGGAGCCATTGATGCAGGCGTCCAGCAGCACCTTGCTGTACAGCTGCGTTTTGCGCAGGTGCAGGCGGCTGGTATTCTTGTGGTCGAGGAAGTAGAAGATCGGCAGCAGGCCGCCCACGATCTGGCTGAGGAAGGTGGCAATGGCGGCACCCTCTACGCCCCAGCCCCAGACGCCCACCATCAGCACATCCAGCACCATGTTGGTGCAGCCGGCAGCCACCGTGAAGTAAAAGCCGAGGTGCGGCTTTTCGGCGGTGACAAAGAAGCTCTGGAACATGTTCTGCAGCGCAAAGGTGGGCAGCGACAGCATCAGGATGCGGCCGTAGCGCACGGCGTAGTCCAGCAGCTCGCCCTTGGCACCCAGCAGGATGGCAATGGGCCGCAGCAGCACAAGCCCCAGCACGGCCAGCACCGAGACGGAGAGGGCGGCGGCCAGCAGGAACATGGTAAAGTAGCGGTCGGCCTTTTTCTGGTCGCCCTCGCCCAGCGTGATGCCCACGATGGCGCTGCCGCCGGTGCCCAGCATGAAGCCGATGGTGCCCAGCAGCTGGGGCAGCGGCATGATCAGGTTGACCGCCGCAAAGGCCGTTTTGCCCACAAAGTTGGACACGCACAGGCCATCTACGATGCCGTAGATGGAGGTGAACAGCATGGTGCCCACGGCGGGCAGCACGAACCGCAGCAGGCGCGGGTAGGTAAAGTGATCCGACAGTTGGATTTTTTGCTTGGACACGAAAAACTCCTTTCGACAGGAAACAAAACGGGCCGGATAAGCTCCGTGAGTGCACGCCCGGCCTTCCTCTTCTTCCTCACTACGGCAAGGAAGCCTCCGGCGGGGCGCTGTCTGCACGGCATCTTATCCGGCCCGTCCAAATTACGTTGGAAACGGTCCTCCGATGACCGAAAAAGAGTATAGCAGAATCCATTTATTTGTCAAGAGCAAAAAATACGCCCAAAAGCGAAAATTCATAAAATATCTCTTTTCCATTTTTATCAGACCTGTTAGAATGATAAACAGTTTTGATTTTTCCGGAAAGGAGTTTTCCTGTTTTGCTGAAACGATTCTATACCGCCATCGTGCACCGGCGCAGAGCGGTGCTGGCCGCGTTCGTGCTGGCCGCCGTGCTGAGCGTGTTTGCTTCCCGGGCGGTGCAGGTGGACTACGACATCAACGACTATCTGCCGCCGGACTCACCCTCCACCCTTGCACTGGAGCAGATGAACAGCGCCTTTACCGGCGGCATCCCCAACATGCGGGTCATGGTGCGGGACGTCACAGTGCCCGAGGCACTGGACTACAAAGAAAAACTTGCCGTCATCGACGGCGTGGAGGCCGTGACCTGGCTGGACGACAGCCTAGACGTGACCGTGCCGCTGCAGATGCAGGACACCGCCACGGTGGAGACCTATTATAAGGACAACTGCGCGCTGTTCACCGTGACGGTGGAGGATGCGAAACGTCTGGAGGCTGTGGCCGCCATCCAGGACCTGATCGGGGAGGACAATGCCCTGGCCGGGACCGCGGTGTCCACTGCTGTGGCTACCAATTCCACCGTCACCGAGGTGGCCAAGATCGCGGCCATTGCGGTGGTGTATGTGCTGTTCATCCTGATCCTGACCACCGACTCCTGGGTGGAGCCGCTGCTGGTGCTGGCGGGCCTGGGGACGGCCATCCTCATCAACAACGGCACCAACCTGATGTTCGGCACCATTTCCTTTGTGACCAACGCCGCCGGCAGCATCCTGCAGCTGGCCGTGTCACTGGATTACTCGGTGTTCCTCATCCACCGCTTTGCCGAGTGCAGGGCCGCGCGCCCGGACGCCAGCGCGGAGGACTGCATGGTGGAGGCCCTGTGCAAATCCACCGGGTCCATCCTGTCCAGCGGCCTGACCACGGTCATCGGCTTTCTGGCGCTGGTGCTCATGCAGTTCCAGATCGGCCCGGACCTGGGCCTTGCGCTGGCCAAGGGCGTGGTGCTGAGCCTTGTCACCGTGTTCACCTTTATGCCGGCGCTGACGCTGGTGTGTTACCCGTGGATGGATAAGACCCACCACAAGCCTCTGCTGCCCGGCTTTGACAAGTTCGGGCGGTTTGTGTCCCGCATCATGCTGCCGGCGGCGCTGGCGCTGGCCGTCATCATGGTGCCCAGCTATCTGGCCTCCAACAACAACGAATACTACTACGGTGCCGCCCATATGTTCGGCACCAACACCCGTCTGGGTGCCGATACCGCCGCCATCGAAGAGACATTCGGCAAGAGCGACACCTGGGTGGTGCTGGTGCCGGAGGGCGACACCGCCACCCAGGCCGAGCTTTCGGATGCGCTGCACGCCATCCCGGAGGTGACGGGCATCCTGTCCTATGTGGACAACGCGGGCGCATCCATCCCGCCGGAGTTCGTGCCGCCGGACACCCTGAAACTGCTGGTGTCCGGCGGCTACACCCGCATGGTGCTCACCGTGAACGCCGACACCGAGGGCGACGCGGCCTTTGCACTGGTGGAAAAAGTGCGTGCCACGGTGCAGCAATATTATCCGGATCAGTATTACCTGGCCGGGCAGGGCGTGAGCACCTACGACCTGATGGACACCATCACCGCCGACATGGTCAAGGTGAATCTGCTGGCCATCGGCGCGGTGTTCCTGATCCTGCTGCTCATGAAGCGTCAGCTGCTGCTGCCGGTCATTCTGGTGCTGAGCATCGAGACGGCCATCTGGATCAATCTGGCCATCCCGTATTTCCGGGGCCGCCATGTGTTCTACATTGCTTACCTCATCATCAGCACCATCCAGCTGGGTGCCACCGTGGACTACGCCATCCTGTTCTCGGACCGGTATCAGGAGTTCCGCGAGACGCTGGACAAAAAACAGGCCATTGCCGCTACCGTGTCCACCGTGACCACCTCGGTGATCACCACGGGCAGTGCGCTGGCGGTGGTGGGCTTCCTGATGGGGGCCATCTCCACCAACCAGCTGCTGGGCCAGCTGGGCAACTTCCTGGGTGTGGGCGGTCTGGTGTCGCTGGCCATCGTGCTGCTGGCGCTGCCGGGCTATCTGTATCTGGCCGACCCGCTCATCATCAAACCGAAAAAACAGCCGAAGGAGGCTTGACGAGATGAAACAGAAGATTGTGCGCCGGGCATCGGCGCTGGTGCTGGCAGGCTGTCTGCTGGCCGGGGCGGCCCTGCCGGCCCTTGCGGCCTCCGCCAAGGAAGAGGTCATCTATGCCAATCTGGATGCATCCGGCACCGTGACCGGCGTGTACGCCGTGAACAGCTTTGCCGTGCAGGCGGGGGACACCGTCACCGACCACGGCAGCTACACCGCCGTGCGCAACATGACCACCACCGACCCGCTGGAGCACAGCGGCGACACCATCACCGCCACCATGACACAGGACGGCAAGCTCTACTATGAGGGCACCATGGACACCGCCACCGCGCTGCCGTGGCTCGTGAAGCTGACTTACACGCTGGACGGGGCCGAGATCGCCCCGGAAGAGCTGGGCGGCAAAAGCGGCGCGCTGGCCATCCGCCTGCAGGTGAGCCGCAACCCGGATTGCACCGGAGATTTCTTTGACCAGTATGCCCTGCAGGTGACCATGACGCTGGACACCGACCGGGCACAGAACATCGTGGCGGATGGGGCCACCATGGCCAATGTGGGCAGCAACAAGCAGCTCTCCTACATCCTGCTGCCAGGTTCGGACAGCGACGTGACCGTGACCGCCGACGTGACCGACTTTGCCATGAACGCCATCTCGCTGAACGGCGTGAAGCTCCGGCTGAACCTCGACCTGGACGGGGACGACCTGACCGGCATGCTGGACCGGCTGCAGAGCGGTTCGGTACAGCTGGACGACGGTGCCAACGCGCTGGCAGACGGCATTGCCCAGGTGCAGGCGGGGCTTGACACCCTGAACGGCAAGTCCAGCGCGCTGACCGGCGGGTCCGCCAAGGTCAAGGCGGCCCTGACCCAGATGCAGACCGCCCTGAACGGCGTGTCGGCCTCCACCGACCAGCTCACCACCCTGCTGGACGCCTCCACCCAGATCCAGAACGGCATTGCCCAGCTGGACGCCGGTGCCGCCCAGCTGGATGAGCAGGTGAGTTACGACGCTTACAAGGCCATCCTGAAGGAAAACGGGCTGGACCTGGACCAGCTGAAGGACGGCAACGCGAAAGCTATGGAGCAGCTGGAACAGCTGGCCAGGGTGATGCCCCAGCTCAAGGACGTCATCCTGCTGCTGAAGGGCTCCAGCGCCAACATCGACGCGATGGAGACCTACCTGAACACGGTGCACGACGGTGTAGCCCAGCTGCACGCGGGCAGCAGCACCCTGAACAGCCAGTACGGGCAGTTCGATGCCGGGGTGCGTCAGCTGGCCAATGCCCTGACCGGGATGCTGGGCAACCTTTCGGTGCTGACCGACGGCGTGAACCAGCTGGCCAGCCAGTACGGCCAGCTGGACAGCGGCCTGAACGCCTACACCGACGGTGTGGCCCAGCTGAAAGCCGGAGTGCAGCAGCTGACCGACGGTGCCGCCCAGCTGACCGCCGGCACCGGAGAGCTGCGCAGCAATGTTTCCGGGATCGACATGGGCGACCAGCTGGACAGCCTGCTGGCCGGCCTGAACGGCAGCAGCGAGGTGGAGAGCTTTACCTCTGCCGAGAACACCGATGTTTCCGCCGTGCAGTTCGCCCTGCAGACGGTGGCCATCGAGGCCCCGGCCCCGGCGGCAGAGCCGGAGGCCGCCCCCGTGGCGCTGACTTTCTGGCAGAAACTGCTGAAGCTCTTCGGGCTGTATAAGGGCTGATGGTTTGAAATGCCCTCCGCTTCGCTCTGGGCATATTCAGCGGAAAAATTATTTTTAATTTGTGCTCCGGAAACGACTGCGGTCGTTTCCGGAGCACTTTTTCACGAGAAGGGCCGGAACGGGAAACGACATCTTTTTTAGAACACAGAGTGGGGCGGTTTTCCCGGAGTATCCAACCCTGCTGTTGATTCAGGGATTTGTTGCGGGATAATCCGGAACCAGCAGCAACCGTTTGCCTATACATCCACTTCTCCGCTGCGACCCCATCCCGTGAAAACGCAAGACCGGACAGCCCGCAGGCTGTCCGGTCTTGCTCTTATTTAGAATCTTTCCTTATTTCATGCCCAGAGCGAAGCGGAGGGCATTTTCCATGAGACTCAATCAAAATGATACTCCACCAGCTCGCAGTTGCGGATGCCGGCCAGGGCGTATTCTTCGTTGGTCATGTCGTGAAAATAGGATTCCACCACCCGGGCGATGCCGTTGTGGGCCACCAACAGGTAGGTCTTGTCCGTTTGGTCCCGCAGTTCGTCCAACAGGTTGTAGATGCGCTGGGCCAGCTGCAGCATGCTCTCGCCGCCGTCGTAGCGGTCGGCAAAGCAGGTCTTGGAGATGCGGAACTTCTCGCCGTTGCGGGGTGTGCCCTCGTACTTGCCAAAGCACTGCTCCCGCAGGCGCGGCTCACACCGGGCGGGGATGCCGGTGGCATCGGCGATGGCTTTTGCCGTGTCGGCGGCGCGGGACAGGGGAGAATACAGGATCTCGTCGATGGCATAGCCGCCGGCCTTCACCTTCTGGCCCAGGGCCCGGGCCTGCGCCCGGCCCCGCTCGGTGAGGGGACTGTCGGTCATGCCGCAGATCTTGTTTTCCACGTTCCACACGGTCTCGCCGTGGCGGGTAAAATACAGTTTGTGCATGGCAGCTCCTTACTTGCAGTAGCCCGCCTCGATCTCCTGGATGCGGGCATAGAAAAAGTCGTTGGCGGGGGTGGGCATGTCGTACTTTTTGGCCCGGGCGCGCACCACACCGGCAAATTCCTCCACCTCGGTGGGACGCTTTGCCAGCACGTCCTGCCGCATGCTGGGCATGCCGTCCGGGTTGAAGGTGGGCATGGCAGTGCGCAAAAACTGCTCGTCGTTGTCGCGGGGCAGGGGTACCCCTTCCAGGTTGGCCAGCCGGATGACCTCCTGCATGGCCTCGTGCATCTTGGCCTGTGCCTCAGCCGATTGGCACAGCCCGCCGTAGGTCAGGTCAAAGGCGGCGGCTGCCTGATTCAGACCGTCGTTCACCATCAGCTTGTTCCACTGCTTGTACAGGATGTCGCTGCAGGGTTCGTTGGCGATGCCGCAGGCGTCCAGATAGTCGGCCACGGCCTGCACACGACCGGTCATAGCACCGTCCCGCTCGCCGAACTGGATCTTGCCTGCCTGGTTGAACACCAGTGTGCGGCCGCTGCGGGTGGCATCCATACCGATGGCCACGCTCCACAGGGTGCGGCCAGGGTAGGCGGTTTCGATGTGCTCCTCGCTGGTGATGCCGTTGAGCACGCTGAGGATGACGGTGTCCGGGCCCACAAAGTTCTTCATGTCGGCAATGGCCTGGTCCAGCACGGTGGCCTTCACCGCCACCAGCAGCAGGTCCACCGGCTTGCCCTGGGCCGGGGTGACGTAAGAAAACCGGCATTCCTCGCCGTTGCACACCACCGGCTGGGCGGCGTAGCGGGCAATGCGGGCTTCGTCGGCAATCACCTGCACGCCGGGCATTTTGCGCCCGAACAGGATGCCAAGGGCCCCCAGACCGATGAGGGCCGAAGTTCTGATCTGATTCATAACAGTTCCTCCGAGATCTTCTGCAGGGTGCCGTCCGGCAGCAGGTGCACCCGGCTGCCCTCGTCGATGCCCAGCCGGGTGAGTTCTTTGTCCGGGCAGGGCAGGGTGCAGCAGGCACCGTCGGTGCCCTCCAGCACCACATCGCACAGCACAGGCTGCCCGGCGGGCAGTTCCTCACAGCCGTACATCTGCTCTTCAATGCGCAGCACACGGTATTCCGGCATGGCACAGCGCTCCTTTGCATTTATGGTAAGTATAATCGTATTATAGCGCAACCGGCTGCCGCCGTGCAAGAGGTTCCTTTGCCGGGTCTTTGCCGCCCCGGCGGCTTGACAGTGCGGCAGGGAAATTGATACAATAAACAGTATCACACAAAACGGGGGAACAGCATGAATATTACGGAACTTCGTTATCTGGTGGCCATCATGAAGTGGGGCTCGGTGAGCGCGGCGGCAAAGCAGATGTACGCCGCCCAGCCCAACGTGAGCAAGGCGCTGAAGAACCTGGAAGAGGAATACGGCATCCGCATGTTTGAGCGCTCGTCCACCGGCATGATCCCCACCGAACAGGGACGGCACTTCATCGAGCAGGCCCAGCGGGTGCTGCAGGAGGTGGACCGGCTGGACGCTGACGCCCGCCGCCGGCAGGGCGAGTGCGCAGAACTGCGGGTGGCCCTGCCCCATGCCACCTATGCGTCCTATGCGGCGGTGGATTTTCTGCAGCAGGCGGCAGGCAGCGAGCAGCTGCGGGTGCACATCCGGGAGGCCGGTTCCATGGAGGGGCTGGACTTTGTGCTGCGCCGGGGCTACCATCTGGCCCTGCTGCGCTACGCCGAGGAGGACGAGGACTACTACAGCCGCTACTGTGCCCGGCGCGGGCTGCACCGGGAGCAGATCATGGAGTTTGAGTACCGGCTGCTGGTGAACCGCGACAGCCCTCTGGCCCGGCACGAGGTGCACGACCTGGCCGAGCTGAACCGCTACACCGAGGTGCTGCACGATGACTTCCAGCTGCCGGGCGAGGAAGGCAGCAGCCTGCGCTGGCAGGTGAACGAGAACCGCCGGGTGCATGTGTACGAGCGGTGCAGCCAGTTTTCCATTCTGCAGAGCCTGCCCACGGCCTACATGTGGGCGTCGCCCATGCCGCAGCGGGCACTGGAACAGTACCATCTGGTGCTGAAAAAATGCCCGGCCCAGAACCAGCGTATGCGGGATGTGCTGGTGTACCCGGACAAGGGCGGGCTGCGGCCGGAGGAGGAAAAGTTCATCGAGCTGCTGCGCCGTCAGGCGGCCCTGACCGTAAAGTAAGGGGCAGACCGGTTAAGAACTGGTAAAAACCAGGACCGCAAAAACCGCCGGGATCGGCAAAGAAATTTGACCCTACAGCCGGAACGATGTGTCGTTCCGGCTGTTTTTGTGTGCAGGTAAGCGCAAAAAAGAAACGGAGCTGCAACTAAAAAACTTTGCTGGTATATCAATTTGGATATGCCGGTATGCCGGAACCGGAGTATCGCTTTTATGAAAAATATGTTAACATGAGCACAGAAAGTTGGCTGTCCTGCATGGAAAAGATGGGATGATTTTCCAGACGGAACAGCAAAACCGAAAAGGAGGTTTCTGGTATGATCAGTTTCTTACTCTGTCTTGCGATCCTGATCGTGGGCTACTTTGTCTACGGTAAGATCGTGGACAACACCTTTGGCCCGGACGACCGCGAAACGCCTGCTGTGCGCATCAACGACGGTGTTGACTATGTCGTGATGCCTCAGTGGAAGCTGTTCCTGGTCCAGCTGCTGAACATTGCAGGTCTGGGCCCCATCTTCGGTGCCATGCAGGGCGCTTTGTGGGGGCCGGTGGTCTTTTTGTGGATCACCTTCGGCACCATCTTTGCAGGCGGTGTGCATGACTACTTCTCCGGCATGATGAGCGAGCGCAACGACGGCGCTTCCATTGCCGAGATCACCGGCAAGTACTTAGGCCCCGTGATGCAGAACGTCATGCGTGTGTTCTCGGTGGTGCTGCTGATCATGGTGGGCACCGTGTTCGCCGTGGGCCCTGCCGGCCTGATCGTGGAGCTGTGCAGCCAGAGCGGCGCTTCCGGCGTGCTCACTTCGCTGCTGTTCTGGCTGATCATCATTCTGGTGTACTACTTCATTGCCACCTTCATCTCCATTGATGCGGTCATCGGCAAGATCTACCCCATCTTCGGCATCTGCCTGATCATCATGGCCATCGGCGTCATCGTTGGCATCTTCACCAACCCCGCCTACACCATCCCGGAGATCTGGGATCACTTCGGCAGCATGCATCCGTCGGGCACCCCGATCTGGAGCTTCATGTTCATCACCGTTGCCTGCGGTGCCATTTCCGGCTTCCACTCCACCCAGTCGCCCCTGATGGCGCGCTGCATGAAGAGCGAGAAGCAGGGCCATTTCGTGTTCTACGGTGCCATGGTGTGTGAGGGCGTCATCGCTCTGATCTGGGCCGCAGCCGGCTGCAGCCTGTACGAGGTGACCGGCGGCCTGAACACCGGTCTGGCCGAAGCACTGGCCATGGGCCAGTCCAAGGCCATCTACGACGTGTGCTCCAAGACCATGGGCGGCGTGGGCATCGCACTGGCCATGATCGGCGTGGTGGTATGCCCCATCACCTCCGGCGATACCGCGTTCCGTTCTGCCCGTCTGACCCTGGCCGACTGGTTCAAGATCGACCAGGACAGCTACGCAAACCGCCTGAAGCTGTGCATCCCCGTGCTGGGTGTGGGCGCGTTCCTGGGCATCGGCAACGCACTGGGCTTCATCAACTACACGGTCATCTGGCGCTACTTCAGCTGGACCAACCAGACCCTGGCCATGATCGTGCTGTGGGCCGCCTCCATGTACCTCTTTAAAGAAAAGAAGAACTTCTGGATCACCGCTGTTCCCGCTACCTTCATGAGCGCCGTGTCCAGCACCTACTTCGTGCTGGCACCTGAGTGCCTGGGCGGCCTGCTGAACAGTAAGACCGCTGAGGGTGCCACCATTTACAATACCGCTGTGGCGTACCCCGTAGGCGTCCTCTTTGCCGTGGCCATGCTGGCCATCTTTATCCACGCGACCAAGAAGAGCGCGGCAAAAGCCTGATCTCCCCGGAAGGCAGCCGACACCTTCCCATTTTCTCCGAAGCCCCTCCACCGGTCCCATCCCGGTGGAGGGGCTTTCTTGTGCAACAAAATTGCACGAATAGGAGATTTTTGGACAAAATTGAACACCTTGCACAAAAACGGGCCGAAAACTTTGGCAGAGGGGATTTTGCACGATTCCGGAAAAGATCTTTTGCCATCGGATAAGAAATTTTGCCGTTGATTCGTTTAAAAACGGCTGACAATATTCCAACGAAGTATGGATGTATATACTTTTTGATATGGGAACCATACCAGAAAAATATTAACACATTTATGAAATAAGTGTTAACATGAAGCCAGAGATTGGTCAGAGCCCCGGTGAGGTCGCAAATACGAACACCGGCGGCTTGAAATCAAAAAGGAGGTTTCTAGTATGATTAGTTTCTTACTCTGTCTGGCGCTCTTGATCATCGGCTACTTTGTCTATGGCAAGATCGTTGACAACACGTTCGGCCCGGACGACCGTGAAACGCCTGCTGTGCGCATCAACGATGGTGTTGACTACGTTGTGATGCCCCAGTGGAAGCTGTTCCTGGTCCAGCTGCTGAACATTGCAGGTTTGGGTCCCATCTTCGGTGCACTGCAGGGTGCTCTGTGGGGCCCCGTGGTGTTCCTGTGGATCACCTTCGGCACCATCTTTGCAGGTGGCGTGCATGACTACTTCTCCGGCATGATGAGCGAGCGCAACGAGGGTGCTTCCATCGCTGAGGTCACCGGCAAGTACCTCGGACCTGTCATGCAGAACATCATGCGTGTGTTCTCGGTCGTGCTGCTGATCATGGTCGGTACCGTGTTTGCAGTGGGCCCTGCCGGCCTGATCGTTACCCTGTGCAAGAACGGCGGCCTGTCCGGCGTGGTGACCACCACCCTGTTCTGGCTGATCATCATCCTGGTGTACTACTTCATCGCAACCTTTATCTCCATTGATGCCATCATCGGCAAGATCTACCCCGTGTTCGGCATCTGCCTGATCATCATGGCTGTGGGCGTTATCATTGGTATCTTCACCAACCCCGCTTACACCATCCCCGAACTGTGGTCGAACTTCCACAGCATGCATCCGTCGGGCACCCCGATCTGGAGCTTCATGTTCATCACCGTTGCCTGCGGTGCTATCTCCGGTTTCCACTCCACCCAGTCGCCTCTGATGGCTCGCTGCATGAAGAGTGAGAAGCAGGGCCACTTCGTGTTCTACGGTGCCATGGTCTGCGAGGGCGTCATCGCTCTGATCTGGGCTGCAGCAGGCTGCGCTCTGTACACCATCACCGACGGTAAGATGACCGGTCTGGCCGAGGCTCTGAGCGCCGGTCAGTCTGCCGCCATCTACGACGTCTGCCTCAAGACCATGGGCAATGTGGGCGTGGCTCTGGCAATGATCGGCGTGGTCATCTGCCCCATCACCTCTGGTGATACTGCCTTCCGTTCCGCTCGTCTGACCCTGTCCGACTGGCTGAAGATCGATCAGGACAGCTACGTAAACCGCCTGAAGCTGTGCATCCCCGTGCTGGGCGTTGGTTCTTTCCTGGGCATCGGCAACGCACTGGGCTTCATCAACTACACCGTGATCTGGCGTTACTTCAGCTGGACCAACCAGACCCTGGCTATGATCGTGCTGTGGGCTGCTTCCATGTACCTGTTCAAGGAGAAGAAGAACTACTGGATCACCGCTGTTCCCGCTACCTTTATGAGCGCTGTGTCCTGCACCTACTTCGTGCTGGCTCCCGAGTGCCTGGGCAAGATGATCAACACCTATGCAGACGGCAAGCTGGTGGCTTACAATACCGCCGTTGCTTACCCCATCGGCATCGTCTTTGCCATTGCAATGCTGGTCATCTTCATCCATGCCACCAAGAAGCACACCGCTTCTCAGAAGGCATAAGGCTTTGACCGCACTGCTCAACTAAACCATCTGCGCCCGCCGCTGCCCGACCAAACAGCGGCGGGCGCTGTTGTTTTTGCAGCGCAGAAAGTTTGGGAAAACGCACAAACCTTTTTGGCAAATCTTAGCGGCCAAAGGGGTTGCATTTGCACCGGTAAGGTGCGAAAATAGAAGCAAATCTAAGCAAAGAAGGGAACGACCCATGATTTTCAGACCCGCACAACTGGGCATGGCAAAACTGGACCGACTGGAGCTGGAGCAGGACAAAAAGGCCTGCCGCAAGATCGGCCCCTGTGGTGTCGGCAAAAAGGCCCTGTACCTCAACAGCTTTTACATCGACCGCCGCTATTATCTGCCCTATGGCAGTATCTCCCGCGTGTTCAAGCGGGTGGCCATGAGTTCCGGCGGCTTTACCGGCAAGGGCATGTTTGCCTCCATGGCCTACCTTGTGGTGGAGTACGACGGCGGCAAGCAGAAGCAGTGCAATTTCAAGGATGAACGGGACGTGGACAAGCTGCTGGAGGTGCTGGCCAAAGAGCAGCCGCAGATCCCGCTGCTGAGCGAAGCCGGTGAGCAGGCCCTGCAGAAAAAGGAGGCCGAAAAGGCCGCCCGCAAGCTGCCGGAGCTGACCGACGAAGCAAAGTACAGCGTGACGGTGCTGCGCAAGGCCAAAGAATATCTGGAGGAAAAGCCGGAGCTGGCCGAAGAACTGAGCGCCGCCGAGCGCCGCAAGCGCGCGCAGCTGCAGAGCAAGCCGGTGTACCGCTATGTGGCGCTGGCCATCTTCGTGTTCGGCATCGTGTCGGCAGCCTACGGCCTGTATGCGGTGACGAACCATGTAGGCAACTACGGCATCTACTTTGCCTTGTTTGGTTTTGCGGCCGTCTTCCTGTTCTCCAGCTACAACATGCTGCCCACGGCCCGCAACAACAACAATGCCATCATGAAGCGCGCCGACAAGGCGGAAGCGGCCATGGCGGAGTATGTAAAGCACTACCCCAATGGTGCTTTCCCGGTGCCCAGCTGCTATGCCCATCCCATCGTGCTCAAGCAGATGACCGACGCCATTGAAGAGGGCCGTGCCGTGACCGTGCCCGAAGCACTGGACGCTGTGGAAAAGCGCCTGCAGGCCCTGAATGCGGACGTGCAGGTGGAGCAGGAGGAATACGACGAGGTGGTGGTCATCAAGGCCATGTTCCTGAACCACGACTATCAGTGAAATCTTTTAAGGGACGGCTGCATGGTTGATGCGGCCGTCCTTTTTTGTTGAGGCTAACTTCTTGCGCGGCCGACAGCGGCGGCCTATAATAAAAACAGGAATGCAAATTACCCCGGATGGAGGAAACAGCTATGGATATGGTCACCCTTGGCAGCACCGGCATCACGGTGAACAAAAATGGCTTCGGCGCACTGCCGATCCAGCGCATCTCGCAGGAGGATGCGGTCTATCTGGCCCGCAAGGCCTACCGGGCGGGCATCCGCTTTTTTGATACTGCCCGCGCCTACACCGACAGCGAGGTCAAGCTGGGCGAGGCCTTTGACGGCATCCGCACGAAGGTGTACATCGCCACCAAGACGGCGGCGCAGAATGCAGAGGACTTCTGGAAGGACCTGCACACCTCCCTGACCAACCTGCGCACCGATTACATCGACCTGTATCAGTTCCACAACCCGGCCTTCTGCCCGAAGCCCGGTGACGGCAGCGGCCTGTACGAGGCCATGCAGGAAGCCAAAGCCAAGGGCATGATCCGGCACATCGGCATCACGAACCACCGGCTGGCGGTGGCCCACGAGGCCATTGACAGCGGCCTGTATGAGACGCTGCAGTTCCCGTTCAGCTACATTTCCGGTGAGCAGGAGCTGGAACTGGTCAACAAGTGCAAGGCCGCCAACATGGGCTTTATCGCCATGAAGGGCCTTTCCGGCGGGCTTATCACCAACAGTGCCGCCGCCTACGCCTTTGAGGCCCAGTACGACGGGGTGCTGCCCATCTGGGGCGTGCAGCGGGAAAAGGAGCTGGACGAGTTCCTCTCCTACATCGACAACCCGCCCCGCATGACCGGAGAGATCAAGGCGGTCATCGACCATGACCGCGCTGAGCTGTGCGGCGAGTTCTGCCGGGGCTGCGGTTACTGCATGCCCTGCCCGGCGGGCATCGAGATCAACAACTGTGCCCGCATGAGCCTGCTGCTGCGGCGTTCGCCCTCGGCCGAGCACCTGAGCCCGGCGGGTCAGGCCAAAATGAAAAAGATCGAGGGCTGCCTGCACTGCAACCGGTGCAAGGCAAAATGTCCCTACGGTCTGGATACGCCCGCTCTGCTGGCCCGCAATTACGAGGACTACAAGCGGGTCCTGGCCGGAGAAGTAAAAGTATAAGGCAAGCAAAAAGCGCCCCGTGTGAAGTTTCACACGGGGCGCTCTGCGTTTGATGCGGTCAGGCCGCCTGCGGCTCTTTGAAGAGAGCCATGGACTGCTTGTAGCAGTGCACAAAGTACAGGATCTCGGCAAAGGCGGTCAGGGTCCAGCTGCAGGGGTACAGCAGGTACAGCGCCGGGATGGTGTGGAAGTGGGCAAAGATGGTGTACACCCAGATCACACGGAACACGCAGGAGCCCATCACCACAATGATGGTGGGCACCACGGTCTTGCCCAGCCCGCGGGAGGCGGCAATGGTGCAGTCCATGAAGGCGGAGATGCAGTAGGCAAAGGCCATCACGGCCACGCGCTTCATACCGGCGTCGATGACGGCGCTCTCGGTGGTGAACAGCGCCAGGAAGGTGCGGCCGAAGAAGAACAGGGCACTGCCCAGTGCAAGCCCCACGCCGAAGGAGTAGCCCAGACTGATGAAGTAGCTTTTCTTGACACGGTCGGGCTTGCCGGCACCGTAGTTCTGGCTCATAAAGCTGGCGCAGGCCATGTAGAAGGCGGCCATGCAGTCGTAGATCATGTTGTCGGCGTTGGCGGCAGCGCTGTTGCCCTTGACCATGAGGGAGTCAAAGGAGTTGACGCCGGCCTGGATGAACAGGTTGGCGATGGCAAAAATGGCGTTCTGGAACCCGGCAGGCACCCCCAGGGCCAGGATGCTCTTGGTGGTGGCAGGATCCAGATGCAGCTGGTGTACATCCAGCGCGTAGCAGTCCTGTGCGCGGGTCAGTGCCCGCAGAATCAGCGCGGCCGAGACGCACTGGGAGATGGCACTGGCCAGCGCCACGCCCACTACGCTCAGGCGGCAGACGATGACGAAGAACAGGTTCAGAACGATGTTCAGCGCGCCCGCAAGGGACAGATAGATCAGGGGCTTTTTGGTGTCGCCGATGGAGCTGAACACCGCATTGCCGAAGTTGTACAGTGCCAGCGCCGGCATGCCCAGAAAATACACCCGCAGGTACAGGATGGCACCGGGCAGCAGGTCGTCCTTGGTGTTGAGCAGCCGCAGCATGGCAGGGGAGCCAAGGAGGCCGATGAACAGCAGCGCCACACCGGCGATCAGGCTGACGATGGCGGCCGAGTGCACCGTCTTTTGCACGTCGGCGGTGTGCCGGGCCCCGTAAAAGCGTGCCACCAGCACGTTGATGCCGTTGCTCAGGCCGATAAGGAAACCGGTGAACAGGGTGACCAGAATGCTGGTGGAGCCCACGGCACCCAGCGCCGTGGACCCGGCGAACCGGCCCACGACGGCCACGTCCGACATGTTGAACAGTACCTGCAGCAGGTTGGACAGGGCCAGCGGCAGGCTGACCAGCAAAATCTGCTTGGCCAGCGGGCCTTCCGTCAGGGTTTTGGTGGTTGATTTCATAGTCTCTTTTTCCTTTTCCGCTTCCAGACACCGTGCCCGCGCACACCGGGGCACAAGCTCTATTATAAAGCCCGGCGGCGCTTTTGCAAGATGAAAAATACAGAAAAACAGGGCGAACATTTCTGTTTGCATTTTTTGCGCGGCTGTGCTATACTACTCTATACTGATGAATGTATCAGTCCTCGTGCGATCGTAGCTCAGCTGGATAGAGCGTTCGGCTCCGACCCGGAAGGCCAGAGGTTCGAATCCTCCCGGTCGCACCAAGAAAAGCCCAGGCACATTGTGCTTGGGCTTTTCTTTTTTTTGTGCGACCGGGAGGATTCGAACAGCACGGCCCTGCGCAGCAGGGTGAGCAATCTATTTTATCCTTTGCGGTTTTTCTGCCAGATGCGGTACAGGCCATCCGTGATCAGAGTCTCGCGGTAGCGGATGGGGGTGCGGCAGGCATCCCGGATGGCACGGGGCAGGTTGCCGGTGGCGTAAAAGGCAGTCTGCGGGCTAAGCTCGGCGCAGAACCGCGCGGCCAGACCGTCCAGCTGGCTGGCGGTGCCCAGCACAAAGCCGTTCTGCAGGCAGGCAGAGGTGCTTTTGCCCAGGATGGAGGCCGGAGTGCCGGCAGCCAGGTCGATCTGGGGCAGCTGGGCGGTGTTCTTCACCAGCGTCTCCAAAGAAAGCTGCGGCCCGGGCAGGATCACGCCGCCCACCAGCTCCTGCTTCTCGTTGACCGCCATCATGGAGATGGCTGTGTCGGCTGAAATGACCACCAGCGGCCCGGCACTCTCTGCCAGAGCGGCAACGGCACCGCACAACAGTTCGGCACCCAGTTGGGCAGGATTGTCCAGCCGCAGCTTGATGCCGCTCTTCAGCCCCGGCCCCACAGTCAGGATGCGCGCACTGCACAGGATGCGCAAGGCCGCCAGCACCCGGCCGCTCAGCACCGGCACCACACTGCCCAGAATGCCGCCCTCGATCTGATCCGGGGATGCGCCGTGCAGCGAAAGCAGATTGACCAGCCGGATGGCGTATTCGTCGATGGTGGCGGCCGGGTCAGAATGCAGCCGACCGCAGAACCGGAGTGTGTCGTGGTCGTAGCCGCCCACAGTGATATGGGTGTTGCCGATGTTGACGGTGAGGATCATGAAAAGGGGCCTCCTTTGCAGCGCAATATAATGTATATATAATAATAGCGCAGCCGGAAGCAAACTGCAAGGTCTGCCCCAGGGGGCCGGAACTGACGAAGGCAGCTCCGGCTTTTGCGCCTGCTGGTTTCCGGGTGCGGAATGGAAGAAAAAACAGCCTGACAGATCCCGGAGAAAAAAGAATTTGAAAAAACAGGAAAAAACTTGCCGAAAAGTGTTGACAGAAGGCGGGAGGTGTGGTATTATACTTG
>OOBR01000256.1_pt1 | contig 62735 bp, 59 predicted proteins | sample 1671281 | NCBI WGS metagenome assembly OOBR01 (sample SAMN06348140, study PRJEB24527) | human gut metagenome | biome: human gut; feature: ankylosing spondylitis patient; material: feces | host: Homo sapiens | place: China | collected 2015-10
TGCGCGTCTAACTCATCACTGAAGTAACGAGAATGCGACGCGCAGTTATTCAATTGGTTTCGTCAGATTGTTCCTGCGGCAGTATGACTTTACCGTATTCTGCGAAATGCCAAGTTCCTGTGCTATTTTCAAATATCCGATGCCCTGTCTGCGAAAGGATATGATCTGTTGTTTCTGTGATTCTGTCATCCTGTGACCTCCGTTCCGAGGGTGCATATCGTGTTGTCTGCCCTCTACTGGTGAAAGGACAAAAGGTTACGCTTTAAGAACTGAAAGGCAAAAAATAATGCCCACCAAGGAATCAACTCCTCGATGGGCATTGCTGCTGTGTACTTATTCAGTTATCTGAGCAGTTCATTGACACGCTTCTGCACCGCAGAATAATCATAGCCTGCCGCTGTCAGCTTCTGCTTTCTCTCTGAAAAATGGGTATAGAAAAAGCACCGTCCAAATAAACCTTGAACGATGCTCTGATAGTTATCGGATTGTTGCTCAATCTTCTATCTCTTTATATTTTGTTTTATTGCAGTGGTCACTGCATCTATATTGAATGGCTTTGAAATGTGTCCGTTCATTCCAGAATCCAAGGATGCCTGTACATCTTCCTTGAAAGCATTTGCAGATTGTGCGATGATTGGAATTTTCGCAGCGTCTGGGCGCTCCTTGCTCATTGCACGTATTGCCCTTGCCGCCTGATGCCCATTCATTTTAGGCATCAGGATATCCATTAGAATCACATCATATGTGTCTGCTGGATTGTTGGCAAAACAAGCCACTGCGTCCTGTCCGTCTACTGCACGAGTTACATGCATACCTGCTTCTTCGAGCAGCGCGATTGCCAATTCCGCATTCAGCTCATTATCTTCTGCGAGAAGAACCTTTACTCCATTAAGGCTGACATCCTGTATCAGATTCAGCTCAGGTATCTGTTTTGGGTCTGCAAGTTCCATAGGAATTTCTACTGTAAAAGACGAACCACACTCTTTCTTGCTGTGAACCGTAATTGTACCGCCCATCAGTTCTACATATTGCCTGGAAATTGCCATTCCAAGCCCCGTTCCGGCATAATGTGTTCGTGCGCCGTTATCCTCCTGTGAAAAGGGTTCAAACAGCCTTTTCTGAAATTCTTCACTCATACCAATGCCATTGTCTTTTACCGCATAACTGCTTACAATATGCCGTTCGTCTATGCCCGGTTTGATACTAATTTCAAAAGTAATCGTTCCGCCATCTTTTGTAAACTTGACCGCATTACTCAGAAGATTCGTCAATATCTCACGAATTTTTGTTGCATCCGTCAGAACATAAAGTTCTTTGGGGATGTTGCGATGTATCTCAAATGTTAAATCCCGATTCAGCAGGAGTCCATCCACGATAGCAATCACATTATCTATTAGTACAGGCAAATCCTCCGGCTCAGGTGAGAAGCTTACCTTTCCGTTCTCGATACGGCTAAGATCCAGTACATTATTCAATAACAACAGCAGATGCTCTGAACTTATTTTTACCTTTTGCAGACTATCGTGAATTTCAGATACATTTGTCTGGTTCAGTGCAATGTCCGTAAATCCGATAATAGCATTCATAGGTGATCGAATATCATGTGACATGTTAAGTAAGAAGGATGATTTTGCTCTGTTTGCGGTCTCTGCTTTTTCCGCAGCCTCGCTCAACAAAAGCTTCTGTTCAATTTCATCTTCTCTTTTTCTTTTGTAGCTGATAAAGCAGACAGCACAAAGCAAAAACAGCACACATTCTGCCATAGTTCCAACATAAACGGATGCTCTTCTTGTTCGCTCTACCAGCCCATTCACAGACTGCATATCCATTTCAATGCATAAAGAACCAACTATTTCATCCGAATCGCCCGTTAAATCGCCCGTTATAGGATAACAGGCTGTGAAAATAGGACCCCATGTCGTATCAACAATGTTCTGCGAATACACCGTTTCTCCTGAAAGAGCCTTGTTAATATACGGAATCATTTCATCCTCAATATAGTCTCCCGGATGTCTGACATCTCCTGCGTTGGGATCCAGACCGTCCACCACATAGATCAGCCTGTTTTCTTCATTTCGGGTGGCGGTGTATAAATATCTGGTTGAATTCAGCGTTCGAATTTCATTTAGAAACGAGGAAACCTCGTGATACATTTCTGTATTTTCATCAGATTGATGGCGGAGCGTGGCAAATTCTTCTCTTCCGATTTTTTCATTTACCAATTTATGGATTACATCCGCATTTTCCATATCACGTTTGAGTTCCGTTTCAAGGGCGATATCTGTATACGATTTTTGCAGAATATATGTATATGCTGATGCCAACAATATGATTGAAAGCGTCAAAATTGCAAATAAACCTATGGAAAGCTTAGTAAATCTCTGCTTTAACTCCTTAATGTCTTTGACTGACTTCTTGTCCGATTGTGTTTTCATTCAATTTGACTCCACTTTTTATTTCATAGAAATATGTGGAAGGGACTGATGTAAATACCGCATCTGCAGAGCGTGCATTTTTCCATCAGCTGATTCGCTTTTCAGATTTATCCTTTAATTGTTTCCTCATTTGAGGATTTACATTCTGAAAGGTCAGACAACAATTTCTTGCTCTCTAAAGCCGCTTCTGCCGCTGTTTCCTGCGGCACGTCCAGTTTTAATTCAAATGGAATGCCGTATTCTCGAACCACAGTTCTCAGAAACATATTGATCACAGTTGTCATATGACCGAGTTCATTAAAATCTAATTTCTCGCGTTTATTAGAACGCTCAGCAGAAGTTCTTGCATTGTATTCCAGTTTCCATTCCTTACTGCTTCTTGGTGGATTATTAAACAATCTTGAATACACTCTACTTATAATTATTTCCTTCTCCTCTTAATTATCACTCATCTGCAAATTGATTTTTTTATTATCGTGGCTTACATCCATTCGTGCAACATTCTGTTCAATTTTTCCATATCAAGAGGTTTCGCAATATGTTCATTCATTCCTGCACTCTTTGCAAGTATCACATCCTCCGTAAATGCATTTGCCGTCATTGCAACGATTGGCAACAGCTCACCTTTGTGTTTAGGCAGGGAACGGATAGCTGTAGCCGCCTCATACCCATTCATAATCGGCATCTGCACATCCATAAAGACCAAATCATAATATCCATTTGGATGATCTGCTACCTTATCTACAGCTTCTTTTCCATTTACAGCCGTTTCAATCTCAGCACCTGTCATACCTATGATCTCAGCTGCAACTTCTCTGTTCAGTTCATTATCTTCCACCAAAAGGATTTTCTTTCCTGTATAATCACTTGCAGCGATATTTTTCAGGTAATCTCTTGCATCCTGACTCGGCTTTCCGGATATTATTTTTTGCAGTGCTGCGGTAAGTCTTGAGCGGAACAACGGTTTTGAAATGAATTCATCTACCCCTGCTGCTTTGGCTTCTTCTTCGATTTTTGTATAATCATAGGACGTCAGAACAATGACAGAAACATCAGGTCCTATCTTTTGGCGTATCTGCCTTGTTGTTTCAATTCCATCCATTCCCGGCATCTGCCAGTCAATAATATATACAAAATAATCATTGCCATTCTCATGACGTTTCACTGCACGCTCTACTGCCTCTTTTCCTGACAGTACCCACTCTCCGTCGATTCCAATCTCATTAAGAATAGCCACTGTTCCTTCACAGCATGTCTTATCATCATCCACAACCAGCACGGGCAAGTTGACCAGTTCATCAATAGTCTCTGACTTTTCATCCCGCAGACGAAGGAAAATAGTAACGGTAAATCTGCTTCCCTTTCCCAGCTTGCTTTCTACCTTAATGTTTCCATTCATCATATTGACGATATTTCTTGTGATTGCCATTCCCAAACCGGTTCCCTGGATTTCGCTGATGCGTTTATCATCTTCACGAGTAAACGGGTCAAACATAACCTTTTGAAATTCCTCGCTCATTCCCATACCGTTGTCTTGAATCACAAACTCATAGCATCCTATATCCAGGGAAGTGGTAGGCTTTTCCGTAATAGAAAACAGTATCTTGCCGCCATCTGGGGTATATTTGATGGCATTACTCATAATATTAGTAAATATCTGTTGTACTCTTAAACTGTCTCCTCTTACATATTCATGTTCAATTTTGTTGAGCCGTACTTCAAAATCATGATGGTGAGCTTCAATCTCGGAACGTGTCATTGCGATCAAGTTATCTACCAGTTCAGCCAGATTAAAGTCTTCTTCCGTCAGTTCGATCTTTCCATTTTCAATGCGTGACATATCCAGTACTTCATTAATCAAACCAAGCAGATGACGGCTCGACTTGGTTATTTTTCCAAGGCAATCAATCACACGATCCGGATGATCAATATTTGCTCCGGCAATGGCTGTCATACCAACGATTGCATTCATCGGAGTCCGAATATCATGAGACATATTTGATAAAAACTCTGTCTTTGACCTGTTTGCCTTGTTAGCCGCTTCATAAGCATCCTTCAAAGCAATCCTCGATTCTATCTCCGCAAGTTTTTCCTGAGTGGTATCCTGTGCGATCAACAGCACCTTTTCAAGTACTCCGTCTTTCCAAGACAAAGGAATGAAAGCCATGCTCTTAAAATGCTTTTCATCTTCCGTACAATATTCCAGCTTATAAATATCATCCACGCTTCTAATCATGCCACGGATATGATCTGCTGAAATCACTTTGTCAATCGTTTCATCCTTTGCCACCACTTTATAGCGGGATGCAATCCTCCTGATCAGGTCATGATATGTTCCGTAAGCATCGTATGGTGGCTTTTTTCCGTGCAGACTATAAAACTTATAAGTATCATCTTCCAGATTGCACATAGCAAAACGATTGACCAGACGCATTGTTCCCTGAAGAAGCAGATCCATCGCATCATTCTTACGTGTCAGCTCCAATATGTTTTCCATTTCTTTTCTGGCTTCTGTAATATCCCGGACGAAGATCATTGCATAGCGTGAACCGTCATTTTCTTCTCCTCTCATAAGGACATTACGAACCCAGTGTTCATCACCTTGTATCCGTATTCTGCATTCAAGGTTAATTTCTTTTGAACCTTCACTCAGTTTTTCAACAATAAAATTACGGTTGTAAAAATGAGAAACCGCTTCCTTGTCCTCATCAACAACATAATTATCCAGGTATGCCTGAATCAGTTCATCCCATGTATGGCTCTTTTCAAAAATCTCCAGAAGGGAATCCTCTACTTTTAGTGACTCAAAAGAATTATCCTTTAGATTTACATAATACTCGCAGATATTTCCCTCTGTATAGGCACGATGAAATGCCTCATTTCTCTGTGCTTTCATCTCGCTCTGCTTTCTCTTGTCAATATTTATGAATGTACCGACAATAAAACGTACTGTTCCGTCCAGACGTCTGGTTGTCTCGGCATTTGCCCGGAACCATTGATAGGAACCATCTTTCATCTTCAAGCGGTATTCACAGTCATATTTCACACTATCTGTTTTGTCTTGAATTGCTTGCTCTAACAGTGTAAGTGTTGCTTTCTTGTCTTCTGGATGTAACAAATCTGACCACGATTCCAGTTTATTTGGGAAATCAAGAATGTCATGATACCCAAGCATCGTGCGAAACTCATGACTCCAGCACACTTCCTTAATATTTCCGCTTTTGTCACAATCAAAATGCCACATCCCAGAATGAATCACGTTATTGATCAGTTTCAGATTCTGCTGCATCCAGTCAATCTGAACAGACAATACCCATACCTGCTTTCCATCATCTGCTATGGCATCTTTCTTGCACATACGGACAAATACAGGTGTGCCATCGCTCATCAGCATCTGTCCTTCTCCACACCCTTGAAGGCGCTGGAACCTGTCGTATTCAAGAAAGGTCTGGTTTCCTCCATATAAAAGATTTCTCAGAGAACCTGATGTTTTCTTTTGAAATTCTTCAAACGTATATCCCAGATTCTTCAACATGTGTGAACTGACCTGTGTAATTGTAAGATTTTCATCATAATATCCTGTCATGAATCCAACAATATTCAGTTCGCTCACTGCATCCTGTACGATTTTTTGACAGTTTTCATTTAACTTTGTATTATCCAGTGAAAAGATATTATTTTCACTTTGCTTTTCTTTATTGAACATTTTTATCCTCCGTATATTCTAAGTCCAACAGGGATGTAAGTACTTCCATTAGTTTATTTATATCAAAAGGCTTTGAAAGATGAGCATTCATTCCTGCTTCAGCACAATGTTCTTCATCACTCTTAAAGGCATTGGCAGTCACAGCAATGATCGGAATTTCAGCACTTTCTGAATCCATCTGGCGAATATGCTTTGTAGCATCTATGAACCGTTTCAAAAAGATAAGCTCGATCTGCATTTCCATAATTGCCGAGAACTTCAAGGAGTTTCTGAATTCCTGCTCCAATACTCTCTCTATTTTTGGCTTTGTCAATTTCTTTTAAAATCCGCAGAATAGCTCCTTCTCCTGCAAGGATACTGTAGTTCTGCCTGTCAGCCTCCTTTTTTATCATCTTTAATCTCCGTTATCTTTTTTACTTAATCTTTCTATTTCTTTTCTCTGTTACTCTATTCAGATAAGCTAAACCATAATAAAAAGCAAAGAAACTACTACTAATTAACCATAGTATCCCTTTGCTATTTCATATGCAACTGGCTACCATTTTACAGGCCCTATAGCTTTGCGTCACAGACTTTCATCTGTTTTGCTAAAATATTTATTTTCTTTAGTTCTATTATAGCCCCCCGAAAAATATGTCAATTTGTATTTTACAATACGCTCATATAAATGATATAGTAAATCCAACATATTCTCATTCTTTAAATCGTTTAAATGGCACAAAATTAAAAATAAAAACCAGCAAAATGGTTTCGGTTGATTTTCTATTAAATTGGCTGTTATATTCTACCATGTCATCCTGCTTTTGTCTAATTCATTTTCAGATACAAGTAAACAACCTCCCTGCTTATCTCCGTTTTCAGCATACGGTTTTTCACCGATCTTTGGGAATATCTCATCAGCAAAATATTTTGCCCATGATTTTTCCAGCATTCGCTGTTCCCGTTTTGTCAGAAAATGAAAAGAATCTGTAAAAGATAACTGCTGAATAGGTATGAGCTTTTGACGCTTAAATCATGATATAAAACATAAATCTAAAATTCAATGGTTGTTCCGATACTATTTTCTTGACCATATATCCGCCGACTGAACCGTTCTGTTTGGATGTCAGGTTACCGTTGTATCCATCTGTAAGCGGTACACCTAATTCGTTTGCAACCTCGAATTTGAAACGGTCTAACGCACCTTTTGCTTCTGGTACAGCTGCCTGGTTAGAAGATTTTGTGTTTGACATATCAATTTCCTCCTTGGTTGTTGTTTTCATTTTTGATTGTTTTGGTGTTGCAATGCTAGTATATGAAGCTAGAAGAATAATACACTGGAAGTTTTCGTATACTAAGGAAGAGCATGGAAAATTTATTGCAATTTTATATTTTTTACAGTATAATTACATTTAACTACTGAGATTAATCTTTAATTCCAGACAGATATTTGTATCTGTGTATATGTGTGTAACTAAAAGACGAACCGTACAAAGGCGTACATCACATGAACTATCGTGTATGTATGCTTTTTTTTATATAACATTAATTTTTTATTATATAAAACGGTATCTTTAAAGTTCAAAGATGTATCTTCTTTTCTTTACTCACATAAATTCATAAAAAGGAGAGGAAGCCTATGATTAATTCTGTCGCAAATTTCATTAACAAACTGGATGGTCTTGTATGGGGATGGTGGATGATTCTTCTGCTTCTCGGGACTCATATTTTTATGACAGTCCGCACAGGTGTGATCCAGAGAAAAATCGGTACAGCTATCCGATTATCTGTCACGAAAGATACAGGGGCAGAAGGCGAAGTCAGTCAATTTGGTGCACTTACCACTGCTCTCGCTTCTACAATTGGAACCGGAAATATCATTGGTGTGGGAACCGCTATCGCGCTGGGTGGTCCTGGTGCTGTTCTCTGGTGCTGGCTGACAGGCATTTTCGGAATCGCCACGAAATACAGCGAGTCTCTTATCGCTGTCAAATACCGTGTGAAAACGAAAGACGGACGTATGCAGGGCGGTGCCATGTATGCACTGGAACGCGGGTTACATATGAAATGGCTGGCATTGCTTTTTGCATTCTTCGGCGGCTTCGCTTCCTTTGGAATCGGATGTGCTACTCAGGTAAATGCAATTGCAACTGTATGTAATGAGAATCTGAATATCTCTCCGGTTTTTATCGGAATCGCAGTTGCCTCACTGACAGCACTTGTTATCTTTGGCGGCATCAAATCAATCGCAACCGTATGTGAACGCCTGGTTCCGTTCATGGCTTTCTTTTATGTACTTGGATGTCTGATCATTCTGGGAATCAACTATGATTTTATTATTCCGGCAGTAAAAACGATTTGCAAGATGGCATTTACCCCAGGAGCTGCTGCCGGCGGACTGGTTGGACGCGGTATTATGATGGCAATGCAGTACGGAATTGCCAGAGGCCTTTTTTCCAATGAGTCAGGTATGGGTTCTGCCCCTATCGCAGCAGCTGCCGCCCAGACGAGAAATCCTGTACGTCAGGCACTGGTTTCCAGCACCGGAACTTTCTGGGATACCGTTGTTGTATGTCTCATGACAGGTCTGGTTCTCGTCACAAGTATTATGAAAAATCCTTCCATTGATATGGGAAGTATCACAGATGGCGGTGTGCTTACCACTCTGGCATTTCAGCAGATTCCGGTACTTGGTCCGGTGATCATGGTTGTCGGCATTATTTCTTTTGCTTACTCAACAGTTCTTGGATGGGCTTACTACGGTGAACGATGTGTGGAATATTTTGCAGGTAAAAAAGGGCTGATTCCTTATCGCGTACTGTATATCGCAGTTGCCGCGATCGCACCGGTTATTTCCCTGAATCTTGTATGGACCGTTGCCGATATCTTGAATGCATTGATGGCAATTCCAAACCTCGTGGCTGTGTTGCTTCTGTCAAATGTGATCGTTGCGGAAACAAGAAAATATATCAATGATCTGGATGCCAGAGATGATACTCCTGTTGAAATTATTGACAAATAGTCAACTGTCTATTGCTCTTCACAACTGAAACAACAGGCTTACCTGATCTGGTTACAAGCTGTTTTCATCAATAGGCTTCAGAATACAGAACTGTTAAACCGTTATAAAATTTTTTACAAAAAGCAAGTTTCCAAAGTTCACTATATCTTGATGAACTTAGAAACTTGCTTTTATTTTTACACTCAATCTTCCTTTTTATCCAGCAACAGACGGATTTTTGAGACAAACAGGTCGAATGCAATATCATTCTTACCGCTGTTAATAACAATATCAGCTTTTGATCTGGTCGGTTCTACGTAAAGGTAATGCATAGGCTTTACAGTAGTCAGGTACTGTTTGATAATGCCGTTGAGATCTCTTCCGCGTTCTTCTACGTCACGTGAGATTCTTCGCAGGATACGCTCATCTGCATCTGCTTCTACATATACTTTAATATCCAGAAGGTCTCTCACTCTCGGATCTGCCAGAAGCAGGATTCCCTCTACAAGAATAACCGGTTTCGGATCGATTCTGATCACCTTGTCAGAACGGTTATGTTTCGTATAATCATAAACCGGGCACTCGATTGATTTTCCCTCTTTTAACTGCTTCAGCTGCTCTACCAGAAGCTCTGTCTCCAGTGAATCCGGATGGTCATAATTTACAGTTACTCTCTGTTCAAAAGGAACTCCGTCCTGTCTGCGGTAATAGTTGTCATGATAAAGAACAACTACATCATCTCCGAAATAATCTTTAATCCTGTTTGTAAAAGTAGATTTACCAGAGCCGGAACCTCTGGCAACTCCAATCACAATGCTTCCCATTTTTGTTTTTCCTCCATTGGCTGTATATTAACTGCTATGTGCTTCATTTCATGCAGTGTATATTTCTGCAATTTATTTCTGATTTTTATTCTTTGTATTATAATTCAGTCCGAATTCCTCCGGCATAAAGCGCGGGCAGATATTCTCTGAAGTACAGATTACAGTGGAGGAAAGACGTGTACCGATTCCACATGCCTCTTTTAATGTTTTTCCATAAGTAAGTCCTGCACAAGTTCCTGCAAAGAAAGCATCTCCCGCTCCCGTAGTATCAACTACATCTACCTTCATAGCCGGACATACGCCATATCCGCCATTCTGATCTGCATATACAGCGCCCTGTCCTCCCATTGTCACGATCATCTGTGGAATACGTGCGGATTTCACACGTTCTGCAAGGATTTTAGCCATCTCTTCCGGTTCTGTCTGACTGTAATCTTCGGAGAAAAGAATGCCTGCTTCCTGTTCATTACATACGAAACAGGAGGTTCTTTTCAGAAAGTCTCTTCGCTCTACAGCAATACTCATATTGGATACCATTGCATATACTTTCTTATTATATTTCTCTGCATACGCAAAGGTTTTCTTAACGATTTCTCTGTCTGTATCAATCTCTATCGCAATGCTGTCTGCGTCCTTAAAAATCTCATCTCCACACTCATCCAGAATATATTCCACCGGTGTGTGATCTGGTCTCTTGGAAACAGAAGCAACTACATCTCCATTATTATCAAAGATTGCCATCCATGTTCCCATGCCGTTTGGTACTTTACGCATATAACTTGTGTCTACTTTATGGCGTTCCAGTTTACGGATGACTTCCTCTCCCATGGCATCGTCATTTACGAGACTGATAAATGTTGGTTTAAGTTCCAGATTTGCAATATCCTCTGCTACATTTCTGCCTACGCCGCCATGAATCTGTGCGATAGTTCCTACGTTTCTTCCCTGAGGAATATAAGATGCTATGGAATATCCCTTTATATCAATAAATACATCTCCGATCACAACAATTCCCATACTTTGAATTTACTCCTTTGTTCCTTATTTTTTCATCTTTTTTGAAGACCTTTTCGCTGTACTAGTCATTGACGCTATGATAGCATAAAAAGCTTTTTCCGTAAAGTTTCTAATTTTTTCGACCTTATTCTTCACTAATCATAAAAATGTCCGGGAAACTTTTTTTAATTATAAGAACATTACAGAATAATTTTTCATAGCATAAAAAATCCCCGTCTGCTGCACATTATTTCAGACAGTAGATCGAGGATTTTAATCAATAGTCAATCGGATATTCGCAATCCGCTTTCGCTACTTGCTCATAACCAAATAACTGCTTCGCAGTTTATCAGAAGGGGCTTGTACCCCTTCTGATACAAGCAAGTCCCCACCCACTGCTTATTGCTCTTCGCAATTGAAGCAGGGGACTTACTTGATTTGGTTAAATAATGAATGCCGCAACAAAACGAACGATCAGTGCAACGATCCATGCAACCACACACTGCCACACAACTACACCTATGGCCCATTTTCCGCCAAGTTCACGTTTCACTGACGCGATTGCAGCCACACATGGAGTATAAAGCAGGCTGAATGCAAGCAGTGATGCTGCTGCCAGTGGTGTCAGTACAGAAGCAATGCTTCCACTGAAAAGCACTTCCAGTGTCGATACCACGCTTTCTTTTGCCATAAATCCACTGATAAGAGCGGTGCAGATTCTCCAGTCTCCCAGACCAAGTGGCTTAAAGATTGGAACCAGAAGTCCGGCTGCCATTGCCAGAATACTGTCAGAAGAATCTTTTACCAGATTCAGATGCAGGTCAAAACTCTGGAGGAACCAGACAACCATAGTTGCAAGCAGGATTACAGAAAAAGCTCTCTGCAGGAAATCTTTTGCCTTTTCCCACAGTAACTGTGCAACGTTCTTCGCTCCCGGCAGACGATAATTTGGAAGTTCCATGACAAACGGCACGGGTTCTCCTTTGAAAAGAGTACCATTGTACAGAAGTGCCGCCAGGATTCCCACAAAAATACCAAGCAGGTATAATCCTGTCATAATAAGCCCGCCTTTCTTTGGGAAGAATGCATTCACAAAGAAAGAATAGATTGGAAGCTTCGCAGTACAGCTCATAAACGGTGTAAGCAGAATCGTCATCTTTCTGTCACGTTCACTTGTAAGGGTACGCGTTGCCATAACCGCCGGAACCGTACATCCAAATCCAATCAGCATCGGCACAATACTTCGACCGGATAAACCAATCTTTCGCAGAAGCTTATCCATCACAAATGCCACACGTGCAATATATCCACTATCCTCCATAAGGGACAGGAAGAAAAACAGAGTAACAATTACAGGAAGGAAACTCAAAACACTTCCCACACCTGTAAAGATGCCATCAATTACCAGACTGTGCATGGCACTGTTTACATTGGCAGCTGTCAATGCTGCATCGGTCAATGCAGAAATCTTATCAATTCCTATTTCCAGGATTCCCTGAAGCCACGCACCGATTACATTAAATGTCAGATAAAAAACAAGTGCCATAATTCCTATAAAACAAGGAATCGCCGTATATTTTCCTGTTAGAATCCTGTCGATCTTTTCACTTCGAATCCTCTCCTTGCTCTCTTTTGGCTTTACAACGGTCTGCTCACATAATCGCTCGATAAAGTCAAAACGCATATCCGCGATTGCAGCACTCCTGTCGACCTGGCGTTCTGTCTCCATCTGCTGTACGATATGTTCAAGCATCTCTGTCTCATTGGTGTCTAGCTTCAGTTTCTTCATGATCAGAGGATCTCCCTCGATTGCCTTGGTTGCGGCAAAACGAGATGGGATGTCTGCCAGCGCCGCATGGTCCTCGATTAAATGCATTACCGCATGAATACAGCGGTGAACAGCACCGTCATGGTCATTCTTATCGCAGAAATCCTGGCGCAGCGGATGTTCCTGATATTTTGCTATATGTAATGCGTGGTTTACAAGTTCATCAACACCTTCATTCTTTGCCGCCGAAATAGGGATTACCGGAACTCCCAACAATGCTTCCATCATATTTACATCAATGGAACCCTGATTTCCCAGCACCTCATCCATCATATTTAATGCAACGACCATCGGAATGTCCATTTCCAGAAGCTGCATGGTAAGGTACAGATTTCTCTCTATGTTTGTCGCATCAACAATATTGATGATCGCACTTGGTTTCTCATCCAGAACAAAATTTCTGGAAACGATTTCCTCACTGCTGTAAGGTGACATAGAATAAATTCCCGGAAGGTCGGTAATCTCTGTATTTGGGTGTCCCTTAATAGAACCTGTTTTACGGTCTACAGTTACTCCCGGAAAATTCCCTACATGCTGATTAGAGCCTGTCAGTTTGTTAAATAATGTAGTCTTTCCACAGTTCTGATTTCCTACCAGTGCATAAGTCAGAGTAGTTCCTTCCGGCAGAGGATGCTCGTCTTTCTTGGAGTGATACTTTCCTTCCTCTCCCAGTCCCGGATGTTCTGCGTCACTCATAGACTCAATTCCTTTATGACTTCTGCTTCTTCTTGGAATCTGCTCAATCTCTATCTGTTCTGCTTCTGCCAGTCTTAAGGTCAGCTCATATCCATGCACCTGCAGTTCCATCGGATCTCCCATAGGCGCAAATTTTACAACCGTAACCTCCGCACCGGGAATCATACCCATATCCAGGAAATGCTGACGTAAGGCACCTTTTCCACCAACCGATCTGATCACAGCACTTTTTCCAATTTCCAAATCTTTTAATGTCATTGTCGTTCGCTCTTCTTTCGTTTTGTCATTTGGTTGTTATTGGCTAATGATTAATTATTATCAATAATTTATCCATCGAAGATAGCTTATACTAACTGATAATTTTTGTCAAGTAGGACAGGCAGTGGAAAAAATTATAGATACAATATTTCCTATAATTTTTTTTCATATTACAGAAATGAAAAATATTGCAGAAATAAAAAACTCAGATGAATTTACCTTATCATCCGAGTTTCCTGAATTCATCCAGACAAATCACAACATCTGTCCCGACATTTATTTGATTTTTTATTAGTGAATCTTTTAACAGTATTTATATATTTATTTCCTGCTTCTGCTTTTTTATATATCAGAGTCCGATAGCGCCTGTGATATCGCCATTAATTACATAGTATGCTTTATATTCTTCCGGTTTAATATAAATCTTAACGTCTTTAAGATCTTTCTCCTTCTTGCCCATTTCTTCTGTCCAGATCTTCTTTACATTCTCTAAAACATCTTTTGCATAGACTTCTTTGCCCATGAACTGAACGTATACTTCTGCAGTTGCTTCTTTCTTAGCAGTTCTTCTGGTAGTTGTCTTCTTCTCTGCTGCTTTTGCAACTGGCTTTTCTGCAGCTTTTTCAGCAGTTTTTTCAACTGGTTTCTCTGCAGCCTTCTTTGTTGTTCTTCTTGTAGTTGTCTTCTTTGCTGTAGTTTTAGTTGTTTTTGCTGCCTCTTTCTTTGCAGTTTCTTTGTTATCGGTTTCTTTCTTCTCAGCTTCTTTGTTTACAGCTACTTCTGAAGCAGTTGTCTTTGCAGGAGCCTCTTTAACTTTGGTTGTCTTCGCAGTGGATGTATTGAGATCTGCTGTAGTTTTTTTTGTTGCCATTTGATAGCCTCCTTACAAGGTATAATTATTCTTTTTATGGAAATAGAATACTACTAATCTCCTGTTTTTGCAATGATTTTTGCCTTTACATGGAAAAATTACTACAAACAGACAGCCTTTGCCTATATTCTTTCGCTCCCATTTTGTGCAATATTACTTATAATCCCAGATTTTGCAAATCTTCTTTCATATACTCAGACAGCCTTTTCTGCAATTCCTGATTCTGCGGAAGGCTTAAATCTTCATCCAGAGAAAGAATATCTGCCGCTGTCTCACTGGCTGCTTTCAGGATATCCGCATCCTGATAAATATCTCCAAGTTTAAACTCCAGCAGACCACTCTGGCGGATTCCAAACAAATCTCCAGGGCCTCGAAGCTTCAGATCTTCCCCTGCGATGTAAAATCCATCATTAGATTTATTCAGAATTTCCAGACGTTTCGAAGTCTCCTTCGCCCCATTTCCCTGCATAAAAATACAATAGGACTGATATTCTCCACGCCCTACACGCCCACGAAGCTGGTGAAGCTGTGCCAGTCCAAAACGCTCCGCATTCTCCACCATCATCACTGTCGCATTTGGCACATTCACGCCTACCTCCACAACCGTCGTCGACACAAGAACCTGGATTTCTCCCGCTGCAAAAGCCTCCATGACCGCATTCTTCTCTTTCGCCTTCATCTTCCCATGAAGAGACGCCACCTTAATATCCGGCGGAAAAACATTCCGTAACTTCATCGTATAATCCAGAACATTTTCTCCATCCATGCCCTCACTCTCTTCAACCATCGGACAGATCACATAAACCTGACGTCCCTGACGGATCTGCTTCTCCATAAAAGAATAAGCCTTGGGCCGATAAGAAGTATCCACAACACAATTCTTAATAGGAAGTCTCTGCGCCGGAAGCTCATCAATCACAGAAATATCCAGATCACCATAAATAATGATAGCAAGAGTACGCGGAATCGGTGTTGCACTCATTACCAAAACATTCGGCGGATTTCCCATCGTCGTCAGGGCTTCCCTCTGCTTCACACCGAAACGGTGCTGCTCATCCGTAATAACAAGCCCCAGATTATTATACTGCACCTTCTCCTGTATCAAAGCATGCGTTCCTATGACCAGATTCGCCTCTTTCGATGCGATCAGCGCATATTTTTCCCGCTTCTCCTTCGCCGTATCCGATCCGGTAAGCAGTACCGGATGACCAAATTCTATATTATGCTCCTGCAACAACTTCTCCATCGCCTGAAAATGCTGCCTCGCCAAAACCTCCGTCGGCGCCATCAAAACGGCCTGATAACCATTCTCAACCGTCATAATCATCGCCAGAAAAGCCAGAATCGTTTTTCCGCTTCCCACATCTCCCTGAACCAGTCTGGACATCAACGCCTGGCCACTTAAGTCCCTCTCAATTTCATGCCAGACATTCAGCTGAGCCTTCGTCAAGTCATACGGCAAATCCTCTATAATCTTCTCCGTCGTCCAGACAGGATGCATCGGAAACTCATTCGGCGCCTCTTCCGTCTTCTCCTTCAACCTCTGCACCGCAAGAATAAAAAGAAGAAACTCATCAAACACCAGACGCCTCCTGGCAGATAACAACTCCTGCATATTCTTCGGAAAATGAATCGCCGGAACTGCAAAATTCCTGTCTGCCAGATGATACTTCTCCTTATATTCATCCGCCAGATACTCCGCCTGAAGATTCTGCTCCTTCAACACCTGATGAAGCAGCTTCACGATTGTCTTATTCGAAAGCCCTGAAGTCAGCCCATAAATCGGCTGAAGACTATGCAGAATCTCCTCATAAGCCGCCGGAGTAAAAATCTCCGGATGCTCCATCTGCAGCTTTCCCTGCTTTCTCGCGATTCTTCCCCTCAGAATAAAAGCACACCCTTTTCTCACCGTAGAACGCAAATACGGCGCATTAAACCAGGTAACCGAAAGCCTCCCTGTAAGATCCGCCACCGTAGTTGTAATCACCTGAAGATTTCTCACCTGATTCACATATACCCCCGTAACAACCGTCCCGGAAATTGCCACAACAGAGCCCTCATCCACTGCTTTAATCTCCACCGGCTCCTCATACGCATCATAATTCCGAGGATAATAACTCAACAGCGACTCCACATCCGTCACCCCGATTTTCGAAAACAGCTTCTCTGTTTTCTCACCTACACCCTTCAACGTACGCAAAGATGTTGACATATACCACAGCTTCCTTTCTTTCCATAAATATTTCGTATCACATTTAAATACCAGGCAGGAAAATTATTTGTTTTTAATAGCTTGGAATATCTTAGAGCCCGAAACCGCATATAAAAACAAATAATTTTCCTGCCGTCCCCTATTGAAATACGAAAACGGATATACCTCACCTCTCCGGCGACCTATATCCGTCCTCATTTACCTATAAATATTCATTTAAATCCTAACGACCATTATTCAACGGAAATAACATAATAATAAATCGGCTGTCCGCCCGCATTAAGTTCCACATCACAATCCGGATAAGCCTCCTCAAGTGCTGCTGCCAGTTCCTCAGCTTCCGCTTTCTCAGTATCAGCACCATAATAAATACTGATCACCTCAGAATCCTCATCCACCATCTCTGCAACAGTCTCCTTCGTAACTTCCACACGATCCTTACCAACAGCCAGGATTCCATGATCACCGATACCCATGATATCTCCCTCATGAATCTCCTTATCATCAATTCTGGTATCACGAACCGCATAAGTAACCTGTCCCGTCTTGACATTCTCGATTGCCTGAAGCATTGCCTCTGTATTCTCAGCACTGTTCTTCTCAGGCACATAGCTGATCATAGCAGTGATTCCCTGCGGAATTGTCTTAGTCGGAACAACTACGATCTCTTTATCTTCTGTAAGATCCCTTGCCTGATTTGCAGCAAGAACAATATTCTTATTATTCGGGAAGATATAGATGGTCTTTGCATTTACTTTTGCGATTGCATTCAGCATATCTTCTGTACTTGGGTTCATTGTCTGACCACCTTCGATCAGATAGTCTACTCCCAGTTCCTTAAAAATCTCTGTCATCCCATTACCAACAGATACGGAGATAAACCCAACTTCCTTCGGAGGCTGTGCTGCTACTTCTTTCTCTTCCTTTTCAGCCTGCTCTTTCGCCAGCTTCTGGGCATCTTTGATCAGTTTCTCCTGATGTTCCTCACGCATATTGTCAATCTTCATGCGGGAAAGAGCACCAAATGTAAGAGCTTTCTCGATTGCCTGTCCAGGATGATTTGTATGAACATGTACTTTCACGATTTCATCATCTGCGACAAGAACGATAGAATCACCCAGTGACATAAGGAATTTCTTGAATTCATGCTCTGTCTCCCCGGACATCGGCTGATTCAGAAGAATGATAAATTCTGTACAATAGCCAAATTTAATGTCAGCCTCTGTCTGAGCATCAATCTTAGTTACTGTAGGTCCTTTCGCTTTATCAAACTGAGTATAATCGATCTCTTTACCAAGGAAACCATCATATGCACCATGATATACTTCCAGGAGTCCCTGTCCGCCAGAGTCCACTACTCCTGCTTCTTTCAGAACAGGAAGCATCTCCGGTGTCTTCGCCAGAGTTTCCTCTGCATGAGCTATCACACCTTTAAAGAATGTATCCAGATCCTCTGCTGTCTCTGCAATTTCAACAGCTTTCGCAGCTGCTTCTCTTGCAACAGTAAGAATTGTTCCTTCTTTCGGTTTCATAACCGCCTTGTATGCAGTCTCCACACCTTTCTCCATCGCTGCTGCGATAGCGCTGGCATCCAATTCCTTGCTGCCTTTAACGCTCTTGGTAAAACCACGAAGAAGCTGGGAAAGGATAACACCTGAGTTACCTCTTGCACCGCGCAGAGAACCGGAAGAAATCGCTTTAGCCAGCGACTCCATATCAGGCTCTCCAAGAGATCCTACCTCTGCAGCCGCTGCCATAATTGTCATTGTCATATTGGTTCCTGTATCTCCATCCGGTACCGGAAATACATTCAGTTCATTGATCCATTCTTTCTTAGCTTCCAGATTCTTGGCTCCTGCAAGAAACATTCTGGAAAGTATTCTGGCATCTATGGTTTTGTTATTCACCACAAGTTCCTCCTCTATCCTAATCAATTGCACGTACACCTTCTACATAAATATCGATCTTATCAATCTCCATTCCTGTAAAGGCTTCGACTTTATATTTGACATTGCTGACAAGGTTGTCTGCAATTGTGCTTATATTCACGCCATATGCCACAATAACATGGAAATTCAGGCGGATTTTATTGTCCTCAGTAATTCTGACACTGATACCATGTTTCAGGCTGTTCTTACCAAGAAGCTTAACCAGTCCGTCTTTCATGCTGACTGCAGCCATACCTACGATACCAAAACACTCTACTGCAACGCTTCCTGCGTAGGTTGCGATTACATCTGTGTCAATTATGATCTGACCTAATCCGGAATCTATACGTCCATTCATATGGTTACCTCCAATTAATATATTGTATGTAAGTGTATTATAACCTCTTTTTACAGAAAAGGAAATATAATTTTTGAGTTTTTTCCTTTTTTTGCTTGCAAAAGCACAATTCATCTGTTACAATGTAATCTGTTGAACAAAAGGTTACTGTTTTAGACACCAGGCACACAGCAGACAGTAACAATAAAGCGTCAAGGAGGTGCTATCATGGCTAAATGTGCAATCTGTGAAAAAGCTGCTCATTTCGGAAATAATGTAAGTCATTCACATAGAAGATCCAATAAAATGTGGAAATCTAACGTAAAATCCGTTAAAATCAAAACTGCTGAAGGCGGAGCTAGAAAGACATATGTATGTACTTCTTGCTTAAGATCCGGTAAAGTAGAAAGAGCATAATAACACCAATTGCCCCTGTTTTTACAGGGGTATTTTTTTTACCTTTTAGAAAATCAGCCTCTCATTTCCAATGATCCAATGGATATTTACAATTACATGAAACTTACCTAATCTGTTAAAATCCACAATTATCAGATAAAAATATAAGAGACCACAGTCTGCCAGATATTCTACAAAATTTTATAGAAATCATGGCTGATCCTGTAGTCTCTTTTTCTTTTATATATTATTTTCAGTGGCAGAAAAGATGATATCCCAGCAGCAGGAAAATTCCGGCTGAAACTACCAGGATCACATTCTCTGCGATCAATAATCCGATCACCATCCCAAGCCCTATGAAAAACAGCATAAAACCTATCAGCTTTTCCAATTCTTCTGCGCCTTTTCTTTTTCATTGGTTTGATATAGTTTATGCAAAAACTCTATTATGAATGCCTATAACGGATTTCTGTCTTATTTTTCAGGCTCACTGATTGGTTCATCGTCACCTTTTCCTGATGTGAAACGATCTACAAAATCCGGCACCATATCAAGAATCTTGGTCAGTCCATCCTGATTCTTCACGTTGACAAGTTTGGTTGTTCCATTCTGAATTACAAGTACTGCGCATGGAGTCATCTTTCCGGCCATTCCACCGCCGCCGTTATCCTTCTTCTCTCCTGAGAAAGCACCGGCACCTACGCCAAAAGAAACATCCATCAGAGGAAGGATGATCGTGTCGCCTACATGGATTGCTTCTCCCACTACAGTTTTTGCAGAGATAAAGCTGTCCATTCCCTTGAATAATGAGTTTACAGTTTCTTTAAAGTTATTTTCGTTTGCCATGGTCATGCCCTCCTGGTTTTCCAACGTTTTATAACGTATTTTATATTTTTATCAAAATAAATGATCAATGCAGCGCGCAGAAAAACAAATCCATAGATTCTGCCTTTTGCCCTGATATTTCCCTGCAGATAATTCTCTCCATCAAAGCGAGGATTGATCTGAACACAGTTCTTATGAAAAGGAATTGTCATACCAAGTACAGCAAGTGCTGTTCCCGTCAGCGCCGGATCTTCAAAAGAAAATGCAACCTGTCCTTCTATCTTTGTAGGGAAAATATGCTTAAGAAGAAATTTCGCATGTTTCCACACCAGAGTTCTGGCAGCTTTTACTCTCGGATGTTCGAGAAAAGATTTCCACCAGGACAGATTATTTTTGACTTTCTTGAGTGTCCTGCGAATATTTTGCAATTTTGTCCGAATTCCTTTGAATATATTTCGAATTCGGTCATATATTCTTTTAATAAAGAACGTTTTCTGTTCTGAAACCTCCTCTGAAGCTGTATCTTCTGGTTGAATTTTATTTTCATTTGTCACCGTTTCAGTATTTTCTGATTCATTATCTGGTTTGTGCTGGTCCTGTCTTATACTTTCTTCATTTTCATTGATTTTAGTATGATTTTCAGTAGAATTTACACCTTGGTCTGCCGAATCATTCAATAATTTTACTTCTGATTCATGCTCTTCATTCTTTGAATTTACCGCCTGAGATCTCGAATTTTTTGTACCAGATTTCGATTTCTTTGAAGTGTTCTTTGTATTCTTTGTATTTTCCGAATCTGATTTTTTCTTCTGGCGTTTCTTCAATAATTTATCTACGGGAATTCCAAATAGATGAAACGACATTTCCATCTGCCGATCTTTCCATTCAGCTTTCAGCGAAACTCCATGAAATAACCAGCTTACAACGCCTTCTCCTTCTATCTGATTCCAGGCTCCTTCCGTCTTAACAGCTGATGCCTTATATCTCACAGGGCAGAACAGAACAAGAAGCACTGCCAGTAAAAGAAGTCCCAGCAGGATCCCCAGTATGATCAATATAAACTTAAGGATCAGCCATAAAATATGTAACATATTCTCACCTGTTTTCTATATATTCAGCTATTGCAAAGGTTCCTGTCTCCGTATACATTTCATCAATCAGGCTCCTCACCATCTCCAGAGCCTCTTCCTTGCCCTTTGCCATTCCTATGATTTCAGGACAGATTCCGTAAAAGCTCTTCTGGAATAACATCGCTGCCGGAATAATATCCATAAGATTAGATGGATTTTCTGATAATGTAAGAAGATAAATGCCTGGCACCAGTTTTCCACTATTTAATTTCTTTTTTATCTTACCGGGATTCTTTACAGATTCCCCTGCCAGAAAATTCTCCTGCCACTTTAGCATCTTACACCTTCTCTCATTTCTGCCTACACCAAATCAATAAGCTTATCCTTTTTATTTCTCAGTCTTTTATATCCCAACAGTCATTTCTTCTGTAACGTAATTCATTTAAAGTATTCCCGTTTTCTCCTGAATTTAAACCGGGCTGCGTCGTAAAAACACAGCCCTGTTCTCGTTAATAATACTTATGCTGTTTTCCCCAGAGTCCGTTGCTTCTCATTTCCAGATATTCCTGATAAGCACGTTCTACAATCTGCTTTTCATTGGAAAATCTCAGCAGATGGTAGATCTCATGGAATTTGTAATATCCGGAATCTACAAAAAACTCTTCTCTTTGGGGCTTACTATGATAATTATCCGCAGTCATCAGATACCAATGTACCTCTTTGGAAACCACGTCCTCCGGAACGGTAAAGTTATATTGGCTCTTCCCGATATATTTCACAATGGTCGCACGCACTCCAGCCTCTTCCATCACTTCCCGCAATGCCGTCTGTTCATGCGTCTCACCCGGTTCCACTGTTCCCTTCGGTAATACCCAGCCCTCATAACGGTTCCTGTAAGATTTATACAATGTAAGAATCTTACCCCGATGAATTACCACACCGCCACAGCTCGTTGCTTCTATCATAATGCAATCCCTCCTGTTTTGCGTGGTATTATAAACTGAATATAGTATACCTCTTTTTCCCAAAACCCGCAACCCGTAAATATGAAATCATTGCCGTTGTTACTGTTCACACACCGCTATCCCAGGATACACAAGCCAAATTTCAATTGCTGCTGGCAAGCCAAAATAAATTGGGACTGTATTACTGAGAAGATAATGAACATTAATGCTACCGATATTGCTGGATATAAACTAAATGCTCTGTTCAAAGATTTTTTCAAATTCCTCATTGAACAGAGCATTTCTTTAATTATCAGTTGTCATAATAATATGCATCAAAAATCTGTCCGGCAATCGGGACTGCTGCTTCGCTTCCCGTACCACCATTCTCAACGATAATAGCTACCACGAGATCCGGATTATCTACATTCGAATAACCGATAAACCAGGAATGGCTGGAGCCATTTTCATCAAATTCCGCAGATCCGGTCTTGCCTGCTACCGTATATCCTCTTCCATTCAGTGCAGATGCCGTTCCATTCTCTACAACACCTTTCATCAGTTTTCCAAGGATATTCGCCTCGTTTGTAGTCATTAATTGTTTATAGCTCTCCGGTTCTGTTGTCTTGACTGTTTCTCCGTCTGAGCTGACTATCGAATCAATCAGATATGGTTTCATCAGTTCGCCACCATTTGCGATCGCACTGGTAATCAACGCCATATGCATTGGAGATACCAGGGTATTTCCCTGACCGATTGCAGTCTGCATAACCTCTGCCACCGAAGACTTACCATTTAATGTAAACGTACTCTTTTTATAAGAAGTAAGAGGAAGGCTCTTATTAAAAAGAAGATTCTCTGCCGTCTTTTTCAAAGAGCTTCCACCAAGCATAGTTCCAATCTCCGCAAATGCACTGTTACAGGAATTGGCAAAAGCACTGTAAAAGTCTTCCTGTCCATGAACTGTTCCACCATAACAGCTGATTGTATGATCTTCCATGGTAATGCTACCCTCACAGAGATAAGAAAAACCTTCCAGACTTCCCTTTGTTCTGAAGTAGTCAAGAGCAGTTACCACTTTGAATGTAGAACCCGGAGGATACGCTCCGTTGGTCGCCCTGTTCAGAAGGCTGCTGTCATTGGAATCATTAACCAATGTATCCCAGTTCTGGGAGATCGTATTTGGATCAAAATCCGGCTTGCTTAATTCCACCAGAATCTTTCCCGTAGATGGTTCAATCGCAACTACCGCACCTCTTCTGTCTCCAAGGGCATTATATGCCGTTGTCTGAAGATCAGCATTTAAGGTTGTCACTACAGAATCACCCGTATTCTTCTGATTCAGAAATTCATTTTTTATCTGATTCAGAAAGAATTCGTGAGATGTCAGAAGCTGGAAGTTTGCTTCTGATTCCAGTCCGCTTTTTCCATTTGTATCATATCCAACCACATGAGCAAACATATTTGCATATGGATAGGTACGCTCCTCTGTCCCATCTTCATAAACATTAGTCTGGGCAAGCACCTGCTCATCCGCAGATATGATCTTTCCCCTGACAACTCTGTCTGAAAATGTATCCTGTCTTGTATTATACGGACTGTTGATAAAATCATCGCTCTTTGCATAATTAAAGTAGACCAGATACCCGATCATGCTGACAAAGATCAGCACAAAAAAACAGGATACCAGTGTATATTCCCGATTACCGGGTCTTCTTTTTTTAGAAATCTCCTGAGCCTTGCGCTTCTGACGCTTCCTGAGCTCTTTGCGCCGCTTCTTTTCTTCGATATCTCTCAATTTCTTCGTCCTCATCTTCTCTCAAAATATACAATCCCTGAATAATTGCCAGCATCAGCACCGTACTCGCCACAGAGCTTCCTCCGTAGCTGACCAATGGAAGTGTCACACCTGTCATAGGGATGAATTTCGTTGCTCCGCCTATTGTCAGAAATACCTGAAATGCATATTCCGTACCAAGACCAAGCGCGATCAGTTTATAAAATGGCTTCTTTATCTTAAGTGCAATATTTACAATCATCAGAAAGAAATTCATACATACAAGGATCAGACAGATTGCAAAAATACACCCCAGTTCCTCACAAATGGCGCTGAATATAAAGTCATTCTTAACAACCGGAATCTTCTCAGGGGAGCCCTGGCATAATCCCATTCCAAACCATCCGCCGGTTCCAATCGCAAACAATGACTGAACGATCTGATATCCTTCATTCTGATATACAGCCATAGGATCTTTCCATGCTGTCACCCTCTGGCGTACATGCCCGAACAAATGATATGCAATAACTGCTCCGACCGAACCGCCGCCAAGGCCAAGCGCCAGATATCCTACATTCTTGGAAGCAACATAAATCATCACGAGGTATGCCGCAAAGAAGATTACCGCACTTCCCAGGTCTCTGGAAAGCACCAGGATACCAACATGAAGCCCTGCCACGATAGTAGCCTGGACTACTTTTGAAAAATCTGCACCATTTCTCAATAATGCTGCCATAAAAAATACAAATGTGATCTTAATTGCCTCTGATGGCTGAATTCCCATCAGAGAAAGCTTCGCTCCATAGCTTGTCTGTGCAAGCACAAGTACCGCCGCCAGCAGGACAATTCCGATTCCGGCATAAACCCATGTCAGGTCTTTGAGAAATTTCATTTTTCTGATCAGTACCGGAACGACAAGTGCTGCCACATTCACACCGGTTACGATCACCAGCTGTCTGGTTGCCGTTGATACATCTAATCTGCACAGCATGATAAATCCAACGCTCAGAAGCATGCACATATTATTCAGCAGTAAAATCGATGCTTTCTTATATATAAGTCTGTACAGAATCTGGATTCCTGCAAAAAACGCCATCATCTCTACATAAAACAGAATGACCTGAAACTTACCAGTCTTCAGGTAGATGACCAGAAACGCAGTAAAGTCCATAAAAAAGATAAGCATCAGCTGCTGCCGCAACGATTCGTTTCTCTCTTCCTCACTCTGCTGTTTCACCAGATAGAAACAGTGAAAAGTATAAATTACCATCAGGGTAAGGATCACATACTTGGATAATTCTACAATTACATTAATCATATGCCTTACTCGGCTCCTCTTTTAAAATGTCCCTTAGTATAGTCCCGCTTCGGAGGATTCTTCTCATTCAGATAAACGTCCCTGAACTCTTCATAAATCTTTACTGCATCCTGCGGTTTCTCAATTGTGAATGCAAGTCTCAGGGAAGAAACACCCAGTCTGTCTATCTGTGATTTTTCCTTCAGCAGACCATAAGGAATACTGTTGTAAATGATATTATAGCAGGGTATGCGGGAATTTGTATTCTCCATTTTCCATGGATTACATACACATTTGGCTGTAAATTCCTTATCATAGCGGTCCTTCATAGTCACCCACTCTTCTTTATGATTACACCCATAAACATTCTTATGCACGCATTGAGCAGAAATCATAAGCGGCAGATAGCCATAAATGAGCATCTCGCTATTCCGATTATCTCTGTGACGGATTTCTCCCTCATTTAGCTCAAGAGGCACTGTATTGCGCATAACATGCTGTCCGATCCAGAAATCAACTGCTTCGTCATTCCATGTATACATGCTGTGATCCAACACACATTTCTCTGCAAGCCCGGCTTTCTTAAGAATTGCAAAAGTTTCCAGATTTCTTACAAGAAATCCTGTCATTCCTCTGTCCAGCCAGTTATCTATCTGGGCAAGAAGATTTTCCGGAAATTCTCCTCTCATAATGTGTGGCAGTGACAGATACATCTCCATTCCTCTGCTCACACCTTCATCAAGACAGGCTTCCATCGCATCACCGTTAAGGTACATTCCCTGTATCCCTTCTCTTTTATATAACGCAAGAGCGGTGGATTTTTCTTCACATGATATATAAATTGGCAGCGTTTTTTGTATTTTATCCGCTTTTTTGTTTGTATGCTGACTGTTTTTTTCTACTTCTTCTCTTCTATATGATTTAAGGATTTCTTCTTCCAATGATTCCAACGCCTGTCTGCGGACTTCATTCAACATTTTCATCGGGATAAAAATGCTCTCATCCATCTGAATTTCCAGATTCTCCCACTCATATTCCGTATTTCCAAGCTTCTCCATCTGTGAGCGGATACGTTCCTCAGTCAGCGGTTGATTCTGTGCATACTGCACTTCTCCAAGGGATGCAGATCCATGAATTCCCCTGCAGGATACATCCAGTATAGCAGGACTTCCCGGGAAAAGAATTAACGTTCCCTGAATTTTTTCTTTCTTTTTTCTTAATACAGGCGTGATATCTCCAGTCTTCTTCTCATTTGTGAACGCCATCATAGATGGACCATTCTGCATCTCATAGTATCCGGTACAGGAACCGCCTCTGTTAAACAAATCCAGCAGATATTGTCTGTCTTTCTCCGCTACTTTATAATTCTCAGCACCTTTCTCAAAAAGAATGTCCAGATATTTTCTATATACAGATGTTACTCCCGCTGTATATCCCGGCTGTTTCATTCTTCCTTCTATCTTAAGGGAAGTAACTCCTGCCTCAATAATCTGCGGAAGAATTTCTATTGTAGAAATGTCTTTCAAACTCAGCGGACATACTTCTTTCTGAAATTTATCCTGTCGGTTTCTGCTACTCTGATTTTTATTTTCAAAATTTCTATTCGTACGATTTTTATTTATGTGACTCTTATTCGTACAGTTTTTACTTCTCTGATTCTCAGTTTCCTCCCTGTATTCTCCGCACAGTCCTGTCTGATACGGCAGGCGGCATGGCTGGGCACAACGTCCTCTGTTTCCGCTTCTGCCCCCAAGAATGCTGCTCATCAGACACTGTCCCGAATAACTGTAACATAATGCTCCATGGACAAACGATTCTATCTCTATCGGGCTTGTCTCATGCATTCTCCGGATTTCATCAAGGGAAAGTTCTCTGGCAGTTACCACGCGGGACGCTCCCTGCTCTTCCAGAAACTTCATTCCCTCAGGACCAGTTACCGTCATCTGTGTGCTGGCATGAAGATGCATTCCCGGAAACATCTCCCTGATCATCTTAAACACACCCAAATCCTGAACGATCACCGCATCCAAGCCTTCCTTATAATACGGAAGCAGATAATCATAAAGCTGTTCGGAAAGTTCTCTGTTCTTTAGAAGCGTATTTACTGTCAAATACAACTTCTTCCCATGAATATGCGCAGTATCTATCGCACGAAGAAGTTCCTCTTCACCGAAATTCTTTGCATAGGCTCTCGCACCAAATGCTGCGCCACCCACATAAACCGCATCTGCTCCTGCACCGATTGCAGCCTCAAATCCCTCATAGGAACCCGCAGGTGCCAGAAGTTCTATCTCTTCTCTTCTCACTTACATACCTCATTCCAAAATATTATTCATTCTATAGCAATTCTACAAAATAATACAAATAAGACAGTCCAGCAGAGTGCGAAGGACAAGGAAGATATCTGCCGGCGTGCTGACGCACAACAAAGATATCTGCCGCGGGACTTCACGCTCTGATGGTCTGGATTAATTGCATTATTTTTGGGAATTGCTATAAAAGCACTAACAAATCATAAAGGGGAAATCACCGAAGCAATCCCCCCTCTTATTATTTCAGCAGCTCGTCGATCTGCTTTTCCAGTTCTTTATTCTTTCCTTCCAGAAGGCTCTTCTGTTCAAGTGCTTCCTGCTCATTCTTCTGAGCTTCCTCAATCTGCATGCGAAGCGAAATCAGTTCATGCTTCAGATCATACATCTCCTGATCCTTCTGCTGTAAATCCTGTTCAAAAATCTCCGCCTGCTTCTTTGCCTTAAAATAATCATCCGTAATATTCAGGCTTAAAAGTGTATGCTTAGTTTCCATCGGCTGTCTGCTGTAACCAGGCATACCGCTTAATTCATCCATCTTTTTATTTATATAGGATGCTACTTTCTGGAAATATTCTTCCGATTCATAACCTCCCAGCGTAATAATCTTACCTCCTATGATTACCTTTGCTGTATTTTTGACCGCCATCCGTACGAGCCTCCTGTATCTTAATTATTACTATTTTTCAGTAATCTGAATTGTCTCTGTAAATATACATATATGTCATTTCCTGCCCATATCAGGCAAATAAAATCATCCAATTTACCATCAGGATTATCTGTCTCCTATTTATTGAGATTCTCAGACATTTACTTCATTATACTCGAAAGCGGTCGAAATGTATAGGAATTTTTAAAAAAGTTTTAATTTTTATCTCTTTAACAGTTTTTTTACTCAGTTTTTATCAGGCATCGGATACCCCAGATGTTTATACGCCTGTGCAGAAGCCATTCGCCCACGCGGTGTGCGGTTCAAAAAGCCATTCTGGAGCAGATAAGGCTCATACACATCCTCCAGAGTACCTGAATCCTCTCCAATAGCAGCCGCCAGCGTCTCCAGGCCGACCGGTCCGCCCTGGAAGTTCACGATCATGGTCTGCAAAATTCTTCTGTCAATCTTATCAAGTCCATACTGATCCACTTCCAACAGATTCAATGCAAAACAGGCCACATCATAAGTAATCCTGCCGTCATATTTCACCTGCGCGAAATCACGTACCCTCTTCAACAGACGATTGGCAAGTCGCGGCGTTCCCCTGGATCTCTTGGCAATCTCCGCAGCACCTTTCTCATCGATCTCCACTCCCAGAACCTGCGCTGAACGGATAATGATCGTCTGTAATTCCTCATGCGTATAAAATTCCAGATGGTGCATCACACCAAAACGATCACGAAGCGGTGCAGAAAGAAGTCCTGCTCTCGTAGTTGCCCCTACCAGAGTAAACTTAGGCAGATCCAGACGAATCGACCTGGCTGAGGCACCCTTACCAATCATAATATCAATCGCATAATCCTCCATCGCAGGATAAAGCACCTCTTCCACCTGTCTGTTCAGACGATGGATTTCATCGACAAACAGAATATCTCCCTCCTGCAGATTATTCAAAATCGCCGCCATCTCCCCCGGTTTCTCAATCGCAGGACCGGAAGTCACCTTCATATGAACTCCCATTTCATTGGCAATGATACCGGAAAGCGTCGTCTTACCAAGCCCCGGAGGACCATAAAACAACACATGATCCAACGCATCATGCCTCTGCTTGGCAGCCTCTATATATACTTTCAAAGTATTCTTAGTCTTCTCCTGACCAATATAATCATCCAGAGTCTGCGGACGAAGATTCCCCTCAAGCGAAAAATCCTCCTCCGTCACATCTGTAGTTATAATACGTTTCTCCATTTAATACTGCTCCTGACCTTTCAACAATCACTTAAAAATTCTTCAACGCAGCCTTCAGCAGTCCTTCCACATCATCCGGTGCCACATCCGTAACCTTACGCACAGCGCGAAGTGCATCTGTACTGCTGTAGCCCAGCGCAACCAGCGCCTCCACAGCTTCCTGTCTGCCATCCGAAATCTCTCCAAGTCCCGCAACAGCCTTCTCCTGCTCATGAGCCAGTTTCAGTTCAAAAGCATCCTCCAGCTTCATCTTATCCTTCAACTCAAGAATCAATTTCTGAGCTGTCTTCTTACCAATTCCAGGAGCCTTAGACAAAGTCTTCACATCATCCGAAAGAATCGCAAATCTCAATTCATCCGCAGTAATTCCCGCCAGAACTCCAACAGCCGCCTTCGGACCTACTCCGTTCACGCCCAGAAGCAGCTTAAACATCTGCAAATCATCCTTAGACCTGAAACCATACAACTGCATGGCATCCTCTCTCACATTAAAATAAGTATGAATCTTCACTTCCTCTCCCATATGAATCTGCGAAAGATCCGTACCCGTCATATATATCTCATACCCGATTCCCCCTGCCTCAACAATGACAGAATTCTCGGTCATATCCACCGCCGTTCCACGAACAAATGCAATCATAATGCTTCCTCCGTTTCCATCTTCATCACTTCTGAACCATCATAACACATCCCCTTCCAGAACGCAAACATATATTCGGATTCCTGAAATAAATTTATTTAGTTTTTTCTAGTACAGCGCAGGACATTATTTAAAAAGAACTGCCATAGTTTCCCATAGCAGTTCTCTCCATAATCACTGAATAATATGTCTCGGACAAGCCTCTTTGCAGGCTCCGCAGTTTGTACACTTACTGTAATCTATATGTGCACAGAAATTATCAACCGTAATTGCCCCATTCGGACAAGTCTTCTCACACTTCTTACATCCGATACATCCCACCTCACAGGCAGAAGTAACAGCCTTACCTTTTGCATGAGAACTACACTGTACAAATGTAGTCTGATCATAAGGAACAAGCTCAATCAGATGTTTCGGACATTTTGCAACGCACTTGCCGCACGCCTTACATGCCTCTTTGTCAACGACAGCCACACCATTCACTACATCAATCGCACCGAACGGACAGGCCTTCACGCAGCTTCCGAATCCAAGACATCCAAATGCACATGCCTTCGCTCCGCCACCAGGAATGAATGCCATCATTTCGCAATCTTCCACGCCTGTATATTCATAATTATCTTTTGTCTTCTCACAGGTACCTGCACATTTTACATATGCAACCTGACGGGCTGTCTCAACAACTTCCTGTCCCATGATTGCTGCGATCACTTTGCCGACAGGCTCACCACCTACAGGACATCCGTTTACAGGTGCCTCACCCTTTGCGATTGCTGCTGCCAGACCATCACAGCCAGGATAACCACAGCCACCACAGTTATTTCCAGGAAGAGCCTCACGTACGGCTACTTCTTTCTCATCTACTTCCACAGCAAATTTATTACCGGCCACTCCAAGGAAAATACCGATAAAAAGGCCTACTGCCGCAACCAGTACAGTTGCCGCGATAATTGCTCCTATATTCATACCAGTCCCCTCCTTAAATCAGTCCTGAAAATCCGAAGAAGGCAATTGCCATCAGTCCGGCTGTCAGCAGAACTGTAGGGAATCCCTGGAAGGATTTTGGAATGTCATTGTATGCGATTTTCTCACGGATACCAGCCATCAGCACGATAGAAATCGTAAAGCCGACTGCTGTTGCAAATCCGTTAACTGTTCCCTGAAGGATATTGTATCCTTTCTGTACGTTTGTAAGGGCAACACCGAGAACAGCACAGTTTGTTGTGATCAGAGGAAGATACACACCAAGTGCCTGATACAGAGAAGGCATTGCTTTCTTAAGGAACATCTCTACAAACTGTACCAGTGCAGCAATCAGAAGGATAAATACGATTGTCTGCAGATAAGTCAGGTTTGTAGGAACCAGAATAGCATTATAAATGATACCTGTCACAAAAGATGACAGTGTGATAACGAAAATGATCGCGCCGCCCATACCGGCTGCTGTCTCCACACTCTTGGAAACACCAAGGAAAGGACAAAGACCAAGGAACTGGCTGAGGACTACGTTATTTACGATTGCTGAGCTTACAAGTATGATCAAAAGTTCTTTCATAATCCATTACCCCCTTTTTCCCTTGCACATGGTATTTCCGCAGGCTGCACAGCTTCCGCCGCAATCCGGATTACTCGGATCAATGCCACGTTTGGCAGCACCAAGTTTAAATTTGTTCTGTAATGCTGAAAGAGCTGCCAGAACAAAGAATGCTCCAGGTGCGAGAATAAAGATCGTAATTGGTTCATAACCAGCTTTACCTGCTGCAGCATCTGCCAGAGGAAGAATCTGGTGTCCGAAGATAGAACCGGCACCGATCAGCTCACGAACTGCACCAATACAGGTAATACTCAAGGTAAATCCAAGTCCCATACCAATACCATCAAATAAAGAAGCAATCGGTTTATTCTTGGATGCATATGCTTCTGCACGTCCAAGGATGATACAGTTTACTACGATCAGAGGAATATAGATTCCAAGAGAGTCATACAGACTTGGGATAAATCCCTGTAAAAGGAGCTGTACAACTGTTACAAATGAAGCAACAACTACGATAAATGCAGGCATACGTACTCTGTCCGGAATAAAGTTACGTAACAGAGAAATCATAAGGTTAGATGCCGCAAGAATTACGGTTGTAGTAAGTCCCATTCCGATACCATTAGTTGCAGATGTGGTGATGGCCAGTGTCGGACACATACCAAGCATCAGTACAAAGGTAGGATTTTCTTTGATGATTCCGTTATACAAACGTTCTGCAGGTGTGTTTGGTTTCATCACTGATTTCCTCCTTTCTCATACTGGAATGCACAAAGACCGGCGTTGACACCGTTTGTCATGGCATTCGTTGTGATCGTGGCACCACTTAAAGCATCAATCTGATTGTCTGCTGTGGCACCTGTTTTTGTATATTCAAATTTATCAACTTTCTTATCTTTGAACTGATCTTTAAATGCATCTGTGTTTGCTCTCATACCAAGACCTGCGGTCTCACCGATGGAAAGAATGGAAATTCCGTTTAATGTTCCATCATCCTGAATACCCATGGCAAACTGGATATCTCCGCCGTAACCTTCAGAAGTAGTTACTGTAAATGCATATCCCAGTTCATTACCGGAAGCATCTTTCGCAAGCATTGTCTCATCAATAGACTGTGCGGCATATCCGTTCTCGTCCAGGAAAGACTGGAGCGCATCTGCGTCTACATCTACTACATCAAAGCTGTCAGCGTCAGCAAATACTGCTTTGTACGCATCCTGTTTCGCCTGCGCTTCCTGCTTTGCGATCGGATCTGCTGTAATATCCTGGACTACACCAAGTGCAAGTCCGGCAACAAGTGTGATCACGGTAATAGCGATCGTATCTTTGATAATTCTGTTACTCATGCTTTTTTGCCCCCTTTCCCAAATGCCGGGTGACGAGTCACACGTTCAATCATAGGAACTAACAGGTTGCAGAAAATAATCGCATAGGATACGCCCTCTGCGGAACCGCCGAAAAGACGGAAAATCGCGGTCAGTACACCAAGACAGACACCATATACATACTGTCCTCTAGGTGTGATTGGTGTTGTGACATAATCTGTAGCCATAAACCATGCACCAAGCATCAGACCACCACCAAAGATGTGGCTGAACAGATAATTTACGTCAAATCCTTTTCCTGTTCCTAACATATAGAGGATTACAAATACTGCAAAAGATCCGATATAAGTAAGCGGAATCTTAAGGTCAATAACTTTAAAAATCAGAAGAATTGCTGCACCGATAAGAATTGCAAGTGCAGATGTCTCACCGATCGTACCCTGGATATCACCAAGGAACATATGTAATACGGATACAGAGCTGTCTGTAAATCCATTCTGTTTCAGGGCTGCCAGCGGAGTCGCACCGGATACTGTATCCACAACACCTCTGAATTTATCACTTACTGCAAAGTCTGTCATCTTTCCTGCGAAAGAGATCATCAGGAAGCATCTTCCTGCCAGCGCCGGGTTCATAAAGTTCTGTCCCAGACCTCCGAAAAGCTGTTTTACAACGATGATTGCAAATGCGCTGCCAAGTACAGGCATCCAGAGTGGAATAGATACCGGCATGTTTAATGCAAGTAATAAACCTGTAACAACCGCGCTGAAGTCTGTGATCGTATTCTTCTTGTGCATCAGCTTATCATAGATCCACTCAAAGAATACACTGGAAGCAACTGTGATCACTACTACCAGTAATGCGCGAACGCCAAAATTATAAATTCCAAACAGCGTGGTCGGCAAAAGCGCCAGCGCAACCAGCTGCATGATTTTGCTTGTTGTCATCTTATCCCGGACATGGGGATTGGATGATACATGTAACATCTGATCCATTATGATGTCCCCCTTTTACTTTTTCTTACGGCTTGCCAGAACCATCTTACGCATAGATTTGATCATCTGGGTCAGCGGACGTTTGGCCGGGCAGATATAACTACAGCAGCCACACTCACAACATTCCATACCATCAAACTTCTGGAAGCTCTCCATGTCACCATGCTCTGCAAAAGTTGCAAGTCTTGCAGGAATGACATGCCCAGGACAGACTCCTACGCATCTGCCGCAGTTAATGCATGCTGTCTGTTCAGCATCTGCCACATCATCTTTCTCCAGGCAGAGGCATGCAGAACTTGTCTTAATACATGGTACATGAGTATCATACATGGCAAATCCCATCATAGGGCCACCGGAAATCACTTTAGATACATTGTCTGTCAGACCACCGGCAGCTTCAATCAGTTCTGCCATATCTGTTCCTGAAAGGACATCAAAGTTCTGAGGATTCTTAATTCCCTGTCCTGTTACTGTTACGATACGGTCCATAACAGGCTTTCCAAGGATAACAGCTTCGTAAACAGCAATCACTGTATCTACGTTATCTACTACGCATCCTGCATCTGCCGGAAGCATGGTGGAGTTGATCTCTCTGTCTGTAACGGCCTTGATCAGGAATCGCTCACCACCCTGTGGATACTTAGTCATCAGCTCCGCAACTTCAATACGCGGAATATCCTTTACCATCTCTTTCAGCTTCGCAATACAGTCAGGCTTATTATCCTCAATACAGATATATCCCTTCGCATTGTCAAAAAGCTTCAGCATAACTCTCAAGCCCTCGATCAGCTTCTCAGAATCATCCAGCATTCTTCTGTAGTCGCTGGTAAGGTACGGTTCACACTCAGCACCGTTTACAAGGATATGATCAATTTTATCCGGTTCCTTCGGAGCAAGTTTTACCTGTGTCGGGAATCCGGCACCGCCCATTCCCACAACTCCTCCTTCTTTGATTCTTGCAAGGATCTCTTCTTTAGATAAATCCTCCAGTTTCGCAGGAGTGTATTCTATACTCTCATATTTCTGGTCATTCTCAATAATAATAGAATTAACCATGGATCCTGTTGCTGTCAGGCGTGGTTCTATTCCCTTTACCATACCGGAAACAGATGCGTGGATCGGTGATGAGACAAATCCTGCCGCATCTGCGATCTTCTGTCCTGCAAGCACATGATCTCCTTTCTGAACTATCGGCGCAGCCGGCGCACCGATGTGCTGGGAAAGAGGATATACCATATCTCCCTTAGGCAGATATTTCACTACCGGACTGTTCTTGGATAATTCTTTTCCGTCATAAGGATGAACACCACCCTTAAAGGTTAAAATTCCCATTTCGTTCCCTCCTTTTTATATTAAGCATCTCAAGAGTGCTTTTTTCCTATCTGAGATATAACATCTGAGATATAGCAAGCCTTTCATACAGACTGAAGAAACTACATATGATAAGCCAATTCATGAGGTGCTGAAAATCAATCCTCAAAATTGATAAATTCCACATGCTTTTTCTTCCCTTTTTTGTATATTTTTATCACTTACAGTTATACTATAAACCATTTTTTCAAAAAAAGCACTACCCAAATTTCAATTTCTTGTGTATAATTAAATACAATTTCAGAAAGGAAAAAATGTTAACATGATTGTTAAAAAAATGCCCATTTTACAAGGGTTTCCAGACTTTGAGACTGTTAAATTTTTCACTGGAAAATTCTTCCAGAAATACAATTTTTCACCTGTTTTTTACGACATTGAAACCACCGGATTATCAAGAAAAACCACGTATTTATACCTGGTCGGAGCTGTTGGAATTGAAGATAAAACTTGGACTTTTTATCAATGGATGGCCGAAAATGACAAGGAAGAAGAAACAATTCTGAGAATTTTTTCACAATTTCTTGAACAGTATAATTGCCTGATTTCTTACAATGGAGAACGCTTCGATCAGCCCTATCTGGAAGCCAGATATGAAAAATATGGTCTTCCATCCCCATTTGAAGGAAAAATTTCTCTGGATCTCTATCTGACCTTGAAGCCATTAAAGACACTTTTGAAACTCCCGGCCATGAAACAGCCATGCCTGGAGGAATTTCTCGGAATCAAAAATCGAATTTATGACAATGGAAAAGAATGCATTCAGCTTTATAAAGATTTTCTGAAAAAGAGAGACCACGTGATAGCCGATGAAGTCCTTGGCCATAACCTGGAAGATGTGCTCGGACTTGGGAGAATTTTTGAAATGCTTGGTTACCTTTGCATTTATGATTCAGAATATGAAATTACATATGGGGAATTCGACGGCGAAAACCTGATTCTGGAAATGAAGCTTCCATGTAAATTGCCGCAGAAATTTTCTAATGGAAATGAACAATTCTATCTGACCGGTGAGGATGAACTTGTGAAATTTATTGTCAAAGCAGAAAACAGTAAATTGAAACAATACTATTCTAACCCGAAAGATTATTATTATCTTCCAGAAGAAGATACCGTTATCCCGAAATCTCTCGGATCCGGAATTGACAAAAAACACCGGAAAGCAGCCACCAAAGATACCTGCTATACCTGGTACACCTGCTCCGATGCTTTTCTGAATAATCCACAGCAGCAAAAAGAATATCTGAGACATACTCTGCCGTATTTACTTGGGACACTAAAATAATAACCAGATAAGCCCCAGAAAAGGTCATCACCTGATTCTATTTCTCACCACATAAAATCAGCTCTATCTGCTTTTATACATAATTTTATCAAAAAAGCTGACGCCCCTGCATCTCAGGAGTTACCATACCAATATTCATGTGAACGAATCCGTAATATCTTTGCTTCCTATTCTCCTGACTATCTCATACAGTGCTTCTACACTGAACGGAAGAATCCTCTCATCCAGCCGAAATTTCGGGTGATGCAGGGGATATTCTTCTCCGCGAATTCCTGCCAGAAATACGGTAAACAGCCCTTTTGTTTCCCTGAAGTACCGATAGGCATTGTCACCGGATAAAAACAGTTCGTCTTCTCCCTCCAGAACAAACTTTTCACCAAATATTTCTTTCCCGACACATTTTGCAGTCTGTACCAGTTCATCATCATTTGCAAATGCATACACCGGAGATTTCGGAAATTCCATATGAATGTCTGCCCCTGTCCTTATCTCAATTTCCTGCAGACATTTTTCCAGTTCTTCCTTTAATGCAACATATGTTTCTTCATGAACTGCACGGATGTTTCCATTCAACACTACATGATCTGCAACAATGTTCGTATATTCACCACCATGAACCGTACCAATTCCTACGATATATTTTCCTGGATTTATATGTTTCTTTTTGAAATTTTCATTCAGATCATGAATAGCGTTGACTACCTGTGAGGCAGCATAAATGGCATCAATCCCTTTCTCTGCCTCGCACCAGTGGCTGGATTTTCCATGAACATGAATCTGCATACTGTTGATCATAGAAGATGCCTGTCCCTGATGAACCGCCATCCCCAGTGTCATATCTGCTGCATAATGAAACATCAGGAAAGCATCCGCTTTCGGGTTCTCTAAAGCGCCAGCCTGAAGCATCCTTTTCGCTCCCTCTCCGATCTCCTCTGCAGGTTCAAAAAGGAAACGGATCCTGACAGGAAAATTCTCCTGTTCTTCTGTCACAATTTTCGCCAAAATCAACGCAGCAGCAATAATAAAATCATGTCCACAGGCATGCATACATCCATCATTTACCGAAGCATATGCCATATCCGTCTGCTCCTGTATTGGCAGCGCATCCATTTCAGCTCTGAGAACCACCATTTTCTCTCTGTCCGAAAGACCTGGAAGTTCTGCAATAATGCCTGTAGGTTCTACATGGTTTACTTCATACCCTAAATTTTTCAGATACTTTTGAATATATGCAGAAGTTTCTACCTCCTGAAGCGCAAGCTCTGGATGCTGATGGAAATATCGTCTCAGTTCAATTAATTCTTCTGTATAATTTTGAATGTGCATGATATGCTCCTGTTGCTTTCTATTAGTTTTTTCCACTCTTTATCTTATTTACAATCGAAATATATCCCTGAACCAGCAAATCCGTTACTATCAGCACAATAACTGACCATATCAGGCATCCTTTTACACTGAATCCACCAAAAGCAGCAAAACCGCCAATCACATAATATACACCTATATGTACAGCATATATCTTAGATATCTGTTTTGAATAATAGCACAGCTTATGATATCCGAATTTCCATTTCTCTATAATCGGCATTATCCAGAATGCAATCGCAAAAACAAACATTATCGCACAGAAACTTCCTGCTACCTTTGCAAGTCCCGGAATTCTGTACTGTTCAAGCATATAATTAAAAAATTCTTCAATGCCCGGATGTAATATCATGCAGCATGCAAACCATATCACGGCTATCACTCCGCATATTATCCCGCTCTTCCTGTAAAAATCACCTTTTTCATTCTCAGGAATTCTTCTGAGTGTCTTTCCAAAAACATAGCCCAGAAATACATAACTTAAATATGGAAAGAAACAAAAACTTGTCTCACCTTTTCCGCCAAAAGTCATATCCAGGATCCAGTTAATTGCCGAATTATCAGAAACCAGCAATTTTGCAAATGGCGATATGATTGCTACTATTATGGCACTTATTATATAACCTCTCAGGCTTACTCCTAATTTCCTGTATATAGCCAGTACAAGATAACACATACCCGATATAAAAAATATATTTACAAACGTAAGCGCTGCATACAGATTTTCCGCATATGCTTCTCTGCCAACTGCTGATTCACCTGCAATCAGATTTCTTATACCAAAGCTGATCACTATCGCTGCAGCATAACATAAATTACTCAACCCCTGATATAATAGTAATTTTACACCGTTTTTAACCATATCTTCAGGTTTAGAATGCCGTGTAAAGACACTTCCAAAACCCATGGCAAACAAATAAAGACAGGCACCTGTCGGCATAAATAGTGTAAACAGAACCATATGTGCATTTGATGTCACAGCTTCCATGTTTCCTATTGTCTGAAATGAATGAATAAAGATTATCATAATCATCAGGAACCCCTTCACCAGATCCAGTTCCCTCTGTCGCCCAACATTTACTTCTTTTTCTCTTAATATAAACATTTTTCTCACCTCGTGTCCTTCAGGCAGTAAGGAATCCTGCTAACAGATAACCCAGAAAAGCTTCCGAATTTCCTGAAAACTTCCAAACCCAACTGGCAGTTTTTTCAATTCCAGCATACTTTACACGCTCTAGAGTAATGCGCAAAAAGAACAAGCTCTTCGCAGTCTCCCCAGCGTATTTTTATTTTACCATTTAGCCGGTCAAATAGCAAGTCAATGAGTCCACGGACCTCCACTATTTCGGACTCCATTGTTACTGTTCACTCCGTGCCCAGTAACACGCTTCGCGATGCACAGAATTTATGCTATTCGCATAAATTCGCGCGGTATGTCTCGGGATTTTGGCATATTCATGCCAAAACACCTCGCGGGATAGTGGTGTGTGAACAGTAACACTCCATTGACCGTATATATCCACTAGTCAGGAACAACTTTAGGGCACAAAAAGAGCCTTTGATTTCTCAAAAGCTCTATATTTTTGCTATTTAATTGTATGAACAATCTATACTTCACAGGGTCAGGCCTCGGCATTTCTCCGGCATTCTCAAATATGCTCCAAAGTAAACCATTCTTTCATCACATCAAAAATTCTTATAAGCTCCTCGTCCCTGATCACATATGGAACCATAGAGTACATATAGTTTAAAAATGGCCTGCTGAACACACCCCGTTCATAAGCAAACTGCTGGAAGCCTTCCAGATCCCCAGAATCATGAACCTCCACGCACACGCAGCCACCCATGATCCGGACTTCTTTGATCCGCGGGTCTGTGAATGCTTCCATCTCACGGCGTGAAACCTGTTCAATATGACGGATCTTACTCATATAATCTTCACGCTCAAAAATCTCAATTCCCTTTAAAGCCACAGCACATGCCAGCGGATTTCCCATAAAAGTAGGACCATGCATCAAGGCAAGTCTGTCATCATCACTGTAAAAGGCATCAAATACCTTATGATTTGCCACAGTGACAGCATGACCAATATATCCTCCAGTAAGCGCCTTCCCAAGAACCAGGATATCCGGCAGAACAAGATCTGCCACAAAGCGGTTCCCTGTGCGGCCAAACCCGGTTGCAACCTCGTCAAAAATTAAAAGAACATCATACTGGTCACACAATTCTCTTGCTCTCTTCAGGAATGAAATGTCATACATCCGCATTCCTCCTGCTCCCTGTAAAAGAGGCTCCACAATAAAGCAGTTCAGACGGTCATGATACTGTTCAAATGCCTCCTCCAGAGCCGGGATCTCAGTCGGAATATGGACAACACCCTCTTTTTTGTCAAAAGCGAAATGATAATCCTCGTCATCTCCAACTTCCATTGCCTTAAAGGTATCCCCATGATATGCATGTTCAAGAGCCAGCACTAACGGGCGCTTTCTTCCCTGATTGGTGTTATACTGAAGGGCCATTTTAAGCGAAACCTCCACAGCAACACTTCCGGAATCTGAGAAAAAGCAATAATCCAGATCTCCTGGCAGAAATTCCTGCAGCTTCGCAGAAAGCTTTTCCACCGGCTCATGTGTCAGTCCCCCAAGCATTACATGACAGAAACGGTCTGCCTGTTCCTTGATAGCCTCTGTCAGTTCCGGATGCTTATATCCATGAATCATACACCACCAGGAAGATATAGAGTCTATCAGCTTCTGATCTTTTGTATAAAGATGTACACCCTCTGCATCCAGAATCTTATACGGATCTTTCATTGTTTTCATTTGTTCATAGGGATACCATATCATTTGATCTTCACCTCATCATAAAATTCTGCCAGTGCATCTGCATCTATCTCAAGATCTTTCGCATGATCCTGTACTTTTTCGATAACCGGAAGGCCAGTCATATGTTGGCACATAACAATATTATCCTCTTCCATAATATTTCCGGGATGGTAATGATTAAAAATAATACCTTTGATGGGAAGGGAATGCGCTTTCATATACTCAGCTGTCAATACAACACTGTTAATTGTACCAAGCCCTGCATCTGCCACCAGAATACTGGAAAGTTCAAACTCTTTTATCACATCCTCAAGCTGGATTTTGCGTTCATCAAAACAGAGCGGACAGAGGATACCGCCACTTCCTTCCATGGTAATATATTCATAATCATTTGCCGCCTTCAAAAATCCTCTTCGCACAACATCAAGATCCACCGGATTGCCCTCAACTCTTGAAGCCAGATGAGGAGACCAGGCATTTTCATATACATATGGACACATATCATCCAGAGGCTGGGAAATACCGGACATCTCCTTGACAAAAAGTGCATCGCCCGGGATCAGACTTCCATCTGCACGCCGGTCATTTCCACTCATTGCAGCTTTGTAATAAACCGGATTTTTTCCTGCCTGTGCCAGTTTTTTTACGATCAGTCCTGAGAGATAGGTTTTGCCGATGTCCGTTCCTGTTCCTGTAATAAATACCGCTTTACTCATAATTCTTCCACTTCCTTCCAATATTCCGGTGTTACATTTCTGCCCATATCAGAGAGCATTTTTCGGTCGCTGCGGATGGTTGCACAGGCAACGGTAGTCAGCATATTCCCTGTTATTGTGGCGGAGGCACCGGATTTAAAGGCGGTTTCCCCGTCATTGGTAAGAAGTGCCCGTCCAGCAGCAAGACGAATATTAGCCTCAGGATTAATATAACGGAAAAAGGCAATCGTCCGGAGGATATCCTGCTCTGAAAGCTGATCAAGATGTTCCAAAGGTGTTCCCGGAATGGGCATCAATGCATTGATTGGAATAGAATCAATCCCCAGCTCCGCAAGGCTGACTGCCATATCCAGACGATCCTCCCAGGTCTCTCCCATTCCTATGATACCGCCAGAACATGCACACATTCCTTCTGCCTTTACCTTTTTCAGAGTTTCAATCTTCATATCGTATGTATGTGTCGTACATATATTAGGAAAATTTCTCTTTGAAGTCTCAATATTATGATGGTAACTGGTTACTCCGGCTTCATGAAGACGATGCAGTTGTTCAGAAGAAAGAAAGCCCATGGAAGCACAGAGATCAATATTACATTCCTTATGCATGGTTTCATAGGCGCGGATCGCCTGATCAAATTCTTTTCCAGTCAGGGCCTTTCCTGCAGTAACGATCGAGAAACGGTCAACGCCCTCCTCTTCGTTCCTTTTACATGCTTCCAGAATCTTTTCCTCCGGAAGAAAATCATAGATCTCGCAGGAAGTATGGTTGTGTACTGACTGCGCACAATATTTGCAGTCCTCCGGACACCTGCCGCTGCGGCCATTGATGATGGAACAGAGGTCTACCTTATCACCGATATATGCTTTGCGGATACGGTCTGCTCCTTCACATAATTCATCTAAATCACAGGTAAGAAAATAGGAAAGATCATCCTCCCTTGTAATTCTGCGCCCATCAATAATTTCCTGTGCTAAAATAAGTGGATTCATTTTGCAATCTCCTCCGTTTTCAGTCTGATATTTGATTTTGAATCAAAAAGATATTGATGCACTACCGGTCTGACACGCTTTGCAATGACAGCTCCCAGGATACTTAATGCAATATCGCCGGGTACAGCAAGCAGAAAACAATAAAGAATCAGCGGCCAGATTCCAATCGGTGTATCAATCACATAGTTACAGATCACATAGTAATAAACCATTCCACAGATATAGACAATCATCAGACCTGCCAGATTTGCAAGTAAATAGCGAAAAACTGTCTTCTGCTTAAGACGTTCTGCGATAAGTCCGGTTACGTATGTTCCCAGGCAGAACCCTATAATATAACCGAAGCTTGGCTTGAAAATATACCAGATTCCACCGCCTTCCGAAAAGATCGGAAGTCCCGCCAGCCCCAGCAGCATATAGGCAACCACAGAAATCATACCCTTTCTGGATCCCAGAAACAGTCCGGCAAGCATAGTGAACAGGTACTGCAGTGTAAACGGAACCACAGGTACAGGGATTTTAATAAATGCCCCCGCTGCAATCAACGCCGTAAAAAGACCGCAATAAATCATGCTCTTTGTTTTTGTCATTTGTAAACCTCCATTTGCTTTATGGTTTACCATTTTAAAACACAAGGAGCTGATTGTCAACCATTTCCCGGAAATGTATTGACTGTAAATTGCAGAATCGCAAATCAAGTCAAACAATCTGAGGAAAAGTATGGAGCGATGCGCAATAGAAATTAGTGATGGTTTTTAGCTTTACGATAAAATGGTTTCATGATATTATTAACTCAGTACTGTGGAACTATTTTTATGAGGTGAGAATCTATGGAACTATATCACGCAAGCAAAGAAATTGTTCAATATCCAGAAATAAAAAAAACAAAATATACAAAAGATTTTTCATGGGGATTTTATTGTACAAATAATATGAATCAGGCTATACGCTGGGCAAATCGTGGAATCGGTGAACCAATTATCAATTATTATGAGTATGTGCCAACTGAAAATTTAAAAATACTGAGATTTTCTGAGATATCTGATGAGTGGTTGGATTTTATTGCAGAATGTAGAAGCGGAAAAACGCATACATATGATATTGTAGAGGGACCGATGGCAAATGATACCGTATGGAATTATGTGAATGATTTTCTTGCCGGGCGAATTACAAGAAGACAGTTCTGGGTATTAGCTGAGTTTAAATATCCAACTCATCAGATTAGTTTCCATACCCTTTCGGCAATTGATTGTCTGACATTTATGAAAAGTGAGGTAGTGTATGACAGAACAGGAAAGAAATGATTATTTTTATGTGTGTGCATTGATAGAATACATTGCCAGAGAGACTAAGAACCATAGAGGTGATATCGTTAAGGCAATTGGTGAGGAAGGGATAAAAAAGCTTTTATATGATGCGGAAGTAAACCATTGTCTCAGTTTTGAACAGGTAAGTGATGAAGTAATTAGTTATTATCAGATAAAGCAGGGGACCTTCGATACTATATCTGACTGTAAATATTCCATTCCGAGTTATCTTGATATTGGAAGGCTTTATAGTATTATGATAGAAGATTGTGCGGAAGCAGGGGCGGAAGTACAGGAGCTGATAAAAATCTTTTCTTCCTTTATCAGTGATAAAATATCTGATTTTAAAACAGACTTATATTACCAGAATCCAGATTATCTTGAATGGTCTTACAGAGAGGGAAAATTATTGGATTAATGAAAAAACCTCTCCCTTTTGAGACTACGTGAAATTCCAAAGGGAGAGGACTTTAAACTCCCCGTCATACATCCTTATTTTGGTATATCCGGCTCAAATTGTTCCGGATAAATATCACTTCCTTCATAGCCACAAACTCCCATTCTTGGGGAATTCGTGATTGGAAGAAAACATACGTCATTCTCATACGCTTCAAGTTCACCCTCTTCCAGTTTATTCACGCACTCTTCGCACCAGAATAGATCTTCATCATAAATACGAAATGCATTGATCCATGTTGCTTTCTGATTTCCGCAAATAGAACATACAAACTGTGGCGGATTATTTCTGGATAAAATCACAACTTTTTCGTTCTGCTTTTGGGCACTATAATGATCCAACACTTTGACCATAATTTCTGTTGTAGAACCAAAATCATATTCATAATTAAAAATCATTCCCGTTGTAAGCACTTGTTTTAATGTATGATTCGTACTCTTTGCCGGCTCACCCCAACCAAAATCATCATCGGGTTCCCTTTCATAGCTTACACCATCAATCTCAAATGCACTTAAATGTCCGCAACACTCTACCCAAATATCACGGATAAATCGATCCAGATCATCCAATGTTGCATTCTCTTTGATTTGAATAATCAGCCAATAGTCTTTATTATATGCTCCATATAACAACAATTCAAAATATTTTTCTGTTTTTTCCGCTTTTTCGCACGAATCAACTCTTTTCTTACACGTTTGTAAATGCTTTGCTATCCCCGTTCTTGTGTATTCTTTTCCGCAATATTTGCAAAATCCTCTTGTACTCTTTGCCATTTGATTATCTCCTATTTAATTTTGCAGTCTGTTTTAGAACATACTGACTTTAAACTGGACGAACAGCCTTAGGCATCCGTGATCAGGTATCCATCAAAACTCTTAAGCAGTTTCCGGGCATGAAAAAGTGCCTAGATCATGTTGTCGATCTGGATATTCTGTTTTCTGATCTTTTCATCACGCTCGGCAATGATCCTTTTACCGGCTTCCAGTTCCTGCGCCTGTTTTGCTACAAGAGCTCTCAGCATTAGTAATTCTTCATGCTCTGTCATGCTGTTTTACTCCGTACTTTTGATAGAAACAGCATACCATTTTTCGACATTTTTATCTACTGTTTTACGATATCTGAACCCCCGAAAAGTGCTGAATTTCAAGGCTTTCCAAGGCTTTTCACAGCATTATCACGGAAGATCAGAAACAGCTGTTTTCATAGTCTATCTTTACCTGATGATGGGCTTTTTTCTGTTCGATTTCCAGTCCCTGGAGGAGCCATTACACCTGCTGGAAAGAGATTTCCCTTACTTCATCCGGTGTCCTGGGCCATGCGGACTTTAAGAGTAAAAGAAATCATTTCCAAGCTTAATGAGATACTAACTGGTTATTTCCATTACTATGGCATCACTGACAATTCAGAGAGAATCACAGCATTTCGTTATAATGTTATGAAAAGCCTTTTCTACTGGCTGAACAGAAGAAGCCAGTAGAAAAGCTACAACTGGGTAGAGTTTCTGAATATGATTGATAACAGTTACCCGTTAGTAAGAGCAAGAATATATGTCAGTGTATACGATTGATAAATGTGAACGATTCGTTTCGCAAAGAGCCGTATGCGGCAAAGCCGCAAGTCCGGATTCTGCGAGGGGCGTACGACCGCAAGGGGTGCGTCTACTCGACCCGATATGTTTTGCAAAAGCCATTACTATGAAACTGTCTAAGAAAAGTGTCAATGCCCTCAACGGGCTTACTTTCATTTCTACGGTAGCCTCTCGGAACCCTTGATTTTAGCGGCTTCCGAGAGCTATTTTTGCAAGTAATTAACAGAATTTTCTGTAAATTACTGTTTTTACTGCTTTTTTTGTGCTCGTCCAAAAGTCTATCAGTTCATACATTATTATCCTATGCCCTCATAGCTCTTTTGTCAATAAACTCGCACTATAATTTTCAGATAAATTTTTCTGGTTTTTCCTTCTCCTTTACCACTGAAGTAACAAGAATTGTGAACTTCCAGTTTTTTTCCGCCTAAATCGAGTGTCGCTATATCTGCGACTCAAAATAATTCTATTTTTCCGTCTTTTCTCCATCTGATTCTGCATTCAAAAAGTTCATGATCTCCTCATATGACCGCCCATTTTTTATAACCGCTGACAGGATCTCTTCTTTTCTTATGCTGCTTTCTCCAGTTATGCATACAGATTGTACAAATGCCAGAGAGAACGGAAAGAGCTGGAAGCCAAAGTATAGGCTCTCTCCAGTTGACGTACAATCCTTGTATAGCATGAATAGTTCCTTCCGACACCGCAGAGCTGTATGAAATCTCACCGTATCGATAAACCCACATATTGCCTTTCCGCCAGACTACAATATACAATACAAAAAGCATACGAAGCAATTGACATACGTATAAATACGTATTACAATATAAGTATGATAAGGAAAGGAGATACAAAAGATGCCAATGAGTCCTAAGGAGATGTTAACTCTCCTGAAAGAAAATGGTTTCGAAACGGTAAATCAGAATGGCTCTCATGTCAAACTGAATAACCAAGAAACCGGAAGAACGGTAATCGTTCCTTATCACTCCAAAGATCTGAAAAAGGGATTGGAGCAGGCAATACTTAAACAGGCGGGGCTTAAATAGCCCTGCCGCCTGAAATGGAGGGTGTTTATATGAATAGATTATTTTATCCGGCAGTATTTCATAAAGCAGAGGAAGGCGGATTTTGGGTTACATTTCCGGATATTCCAGAATGTATGACACAGGGCGAAGATATGCAGGAAGCATATGAAATGTCTGTGGATGCCCTTGGACTGGCATTGACCGCAAGAGAAAATGAAAAGGAACCAATACCAGAAGCCTCAGCTCTTGATGCTATAGATCCAGAAGATGGAACTCTAGTGATCGTAGAATTTGATATGGCGGAATATCGCAGAGCGAATTGTTCTCGTGCAGTAAAGAAAACATTGAGCATCCCAGAATGGCTTAATGAAGCTGCAATCCGTGAAAACATTAACTTTTCTCAGATCTTGCAGGAAGCATTGATGGTAAAATTAGGAATTTTACAGACCCGATTTTAAAAGAAATGAAGAAAAAGAACAAATGATAAAAGCTGCTGCCTTTATAAAAAGCTGTCTGCGACATTCCGATAAATAAATCTTTGCGCAAAAAAGACAGATGTGGGAGTATTTCATTACCTGCATCTGTCTCTTTTTATTCTATGCTATTTTCTACTCATGAATTTCCAATGGAAGTCCATCTGGATCATGGAAAAATGTCATTTTCTTTCCGGTATAATCATCCAGGCGTACCGGCTCTGTTTCAATTCCTTTCCCATTCAATTCTTTTACTGTATCATCTACACTCTTAACTTTAAATACCAGATGGCGTAATACCAATGCTTCCGGATAATTTACATGAGCTGGAGCATTTTTTATTATAAAAAGTTCTATTTCCTGCGTTCCACATGCCAGATCAATCTTGTAATCATCACGTTCTTTTCGATAATTTTCTCTGATTACTTTAAACCCAAGCAGATCCACATAAAAATGTTTTGATTTTTCATAGGATGTCAGATTTGGGGGACTTTCCTTAAGGTCACCATGTTTTGAGATATCTCCGCAGTCAAGTCTTACGTACTGAAAAAAAGGAGTCCAAATGACTCCTTTTTCCAATGCATATCAATTATTTTTAAAATATCGTATATCCGCCATCTACAGCCAAAGCCGCTCCATGTATGAAACTAGCTTCGTCTGATGCAAGGAATGCAATAGCCTGTGCTACTTCGATAGGTTCTCCAGGACGTTTTGCCGGACTCATTCCAATCTTCATTGTTACCGGATGCTGTGGAATTGCAAGCACACGTGCAATCATATCTGTTGCAATCGGTCCTGGAAGAACAGCATTTATACGCACTCCTGTACGTCCATGATCCAATGACATTTGACGGGTGAGTCCAAGAAGGCCATGTTTGGCAGAAGTGTAAGCAAGCCCTCCGCGGCCTGCTGCGGTTGCTGCCATGGAAGCTACATTGACGATGGTTCCAGCTCCTTGTTTTTCCATAATAGGAATTATTTTCTTGCAAAGAACAAATGGTGCTGTGAGATTTGTTGCAAGAACAGTGTTCCATTCATCCATTGTGATCTGATCCATATCGGCAGTTGTTCCGCCTACTCCTGCATTATTAACGAGAATGTCTATTTTTCCGTAGGCGTCCAGAGCTGTTTTAACCAGGTTATCAAGACTTTCATCAGATGTCACGTCTGTTTTACAGAAAATCGCTTCTCCTCCGGCTGACTTGATTTCATTCACACAGCTTTCTCCCAGTTCTTCCTTTGTTCCAACAATTATGACTTTTGCTCCTTCTTTTGCAAAGAGTTCTACGGTTGCTCTTGTAAAAAAAAGCGGATGGTCTGACCCCAATGTGTTAGTTTCTTATCACTGTTAAGCCAAGGATTCCGGGGATTTTTTTTTCTACGTTCCCTTGTTATTTATGCTGCAGACACACCATTTTCACCTGTGCGTGTCCGGTTTTCTACGCCGGAACGGCGGATTCCTGCAAAGATGGAGCCTGCAATATTATGCCATACACTGAAAATAGCACCTGGAAGAGTTGCCAGTGGATTGGCTGCAAAGTTAGCTGCTGCCAGAGAAACTGCCAGTCCGCTGTTTTGCATGCCCACTTCAATAGCTATAGCTGTTGTCCGTGTATATTCTACATGGAAAATTTTTGCTGCAAGGAGTCCAAGCATCATACCACAGAAATTGTGAATCGCAACAACGCCAAGAACCAGAACTCCGCAGCTTAAGATTTTCTCTGAATTAATTGCCACGATTCCGCCAATGATCATAACAATGGCTACAACAGAGATCAATGGCATAACATCTGAAACTTTATCTACATGATCTCCTGCAAGTGTACGGAGAAGGATTCCAAGAAGTACAGGAACCAGAATTACTTTTACAACAGAAAGTACCATTGCCCAGAAGGATACTTTCACCCAGGCACCTGCCAGAATGTACACAAGAAATGGAGTCATAACAGGAGCAGCCAGAGTGGAAACGATGGTCATTCCTACTGAAAGTGCAACATCACCGCCAGCAATATAGGTAATCACATTGCTGGCTGTTCCACCAGGACAGCATCCCACAAGAATCACACCCAGAGCCAGATCTGCGGGAAGATTCATAATTTTACACAATACCCAGGCTACGACTGGCATGATCGTATACTGTGCAACTGCGCCAATGATCACTTCCTTTGGTCTGGAAAAAATTGCCCGGAAGTCTTCCAGACGTATGGTCAGTCCCATACCAAACATGATCACGCCCAGAAAAACAGATGTATAATTTGTCATCCATGCAAATCCATCCCTCCAGAAAAAGGCAAGGCATGAAAAGGCAATGATGATGATTCCAATATATCTGGATGCAAAACTGCTGATTTTTCCTATTTTCTTTAAAATATTTTCCATATATTATACCTCGTAGCTGAAGTTATCGATCAGTCTTGTTTTGCCAATATAGACAGCCATTGCTACGAGAACATTATGATCAGCTTTTTCCACAGGCTGCATGGTAAGTGCATCTACCATGGAAACGTAATCGATTTTTGCCAGAGGCTCTGCCTCGATCACTGCACGCATTTTGCCGAGAAGTTCTTCTGCGGAAATACCTGCGTGAATGATTTCCTGTCCGAGTTTTACGGATCTGGACAGACAGAGAGCAGCCTTTCTCTCTTCATCGCTTAAATATGTATTTCTGGAGGATTTTGCCAGTCCGTCCTCTTCACGGACGATCGGGCAGCCTACGATTTCTATATCAAAATTCAGATCCTGGACCATTTTGCGGATGATGGCCAGCTGCTGAGCATCCTTCTGTCCGAAATATGCTCTGTCCGGGGCTACAATATGGAACAGCTTGGTTACAACTGTGCACACACCTTTGAAATGGATAGGACGTGTTTTTCCACAAAGTGTCTCAGATAATGTATCGATACTTACAAATGCATGGGGATCATGATACATTTCAGAAGGTTCAGGGCAGAAGATCAGGTCTGCGCCAAGACTTTCACAGAGTTTGCTGTCGCGTTCGAAATCTCTTGGATATGCCTCAAGATCCTCTGTCGGACCAAACTGTGTTGGATTGACAAAGTCAGACACAACTACAATGTCGTTCTGTTCTCTGCATTTTTTGATCAGACTTGCATGTCCCTCATGAAGAAATCCCATTGTTGGAACAAGACCTATAGTTTTACCTTCTTTTTTCCATGCTTTGATCTGTTTTCTTGTTTCTTCTACTGTTTTTGTTACCTGCATTGTTATCTCCTCTTTCTCGGTCAATGGACCGGTATCATAGATTTTGAGATAGCCTCTTTTCTGAATTCACTTTCATCTTATGATAGCCTCTAATCTGATATCAACGTTTTCAGGCCATGTCTTTCAGCAGACCATGTTTCTCATAATTGGTCACTCTGCTGATCTTATTCTCTTCATCTACAAATACAACTGCAGGCTTATGAGTGCGTGCCTCTTCAGGCTCATATCCTGCGTAAGCCATGATGATAATCTTGTCACCTGTGCTTACACATCTTGCTGCTGCTCCGTTCAGACAGATCATACCGCTTCCGCGTTTTCCGCAGATTGTGTATGTCTCGAATCGACTGCCATTGTTCACATCTGCAATCTGAACTTTCTCATATTCCAGTATTCCGGCAGCTTCCAGCAGTTCTTCATCCACAGTAATGCTTCCCACATAATCCAGTTCGGCCTGGACAACAGTTGCTCTGTGGATTTTTCCTTTTAACATTTCTATTGTCATCTTATATAGTCCTTTCCTGCGGGAAAAATCAGAGTCAAGCAGCACCATAAAAAGGAAATATACCTTTATGATCTGCAAAAAAGCGCATCAGGATACACTTTGACCCTGAAACGCTTCTGATTGATTCCCTGTATATTGAGTCCTGTTTCTGATACATAAAATATGTTTTACTATTCCATAGATTATTGGAAATCTGATTTTTTGTATCATAAATACCGGCTCGTATCTTTTAAAATTACATACATCCCTCCGTTCCCGTTCCCGGATTCCGGCTGGCTGCTTTTATATAAGATTCCAGTGATTTCAGCCAGAGTATAGTTTTGAGTCCAAATACTATCTCTGAGTGGTATTATTACATCTGGTCAGTTATTTGTCAATAAATTGTTTATTTACTGGTTACTGTTCACTCCGTACATAGCAACACACTATGCGATACAGAGAATATGAACCTCCTTGTGCAAAGCCCAAGGAGTATCATTTGCTTCGCAAACTTAATTTATGCTAATCGCATAAGGAACCAAAAAATCACTCATCTGACAAACAATCAGACGGATAGCCTCATCCAACCGTACCTTCCCGGGAGTTATTTCCAATTCGTTCATATGTGCAAAGAAATTTTTCCGAAAGACTTCATACGGCATCAATAACTCTGCCGCAAACAGGTTTGTAATCTGAATGTCAGAAACTAAACAGCTATTACCATAAAAATAAAAAGTTTCTCTTTATGATACAGCTCTCCGAACACTGAAAGAAAAATCTGTCGGAAATAAGCTGCCTTCCACGAAAGCCCTCTATGCTGAAAAAGACCGACTTATTGAATTGCGAAATATGCAACGGGAAGATTTTTCTAACCGCCGGAATTATGAACGGGAGTTTCGTACCGTGTCTGCCAATATTGATATGATCCTTGGAAAGAGCTACGAACAGGAACAGCAGATTGAGAAAGAACAGAATTTATAAATTTCCTGTTTTCATGCTTTCTAAAAAGAGGTATTATATAAAAAAACGCAGGAGGTATATTCAAATGAAAGCACATAAATATTGGTCACTTGGTGCATTGGCAGCCATGATTGGAACCTTTTATACCGGCTATAAAAACATGAAAACTGCTCACAAATATTTTGCTTGCAGCTCTCTTCTCTGCATGATTATGGCTATCTACTCCGGTCATAAAATGATTTCTGGTAAATCCAGAAAAAAGAAAAATTCTGTTTCTAAAGAATCTGCAGAATAATCAAAACTAAAGAAATGTTTACATAGGATTGCCTGATGGAATAAATATTTTCCATCAGGCAATCTTGCTATTTTACATCTTTTTTCAATCTGTCGTATAATATATGTAATCCTGTAATCCCATCAAATGAAAACAGTCCTTCTTATCAAACGTTATTATAAGTTTAACCGCAACATTTTTTCTTCCCAGAACAATTTCATACTCTGTTGATTGTTGATAAGAGAGGAATAAATGATGATACACAATCAACAACTGTTCTCATCTATATTTTCCGCAACTCCCTTTATTTCATAATAAAATTAAGAAAGGCCCTGCACTTGGCAGAGCCTCCCAGCATTTTCTTTTGAGAGCTTTTGCTCCCTAGCCAGATTGTGGTATATGCTAACCCCTTATAAAGCTGGTAAGGCACTGCCTCCTGGCACAACACCTTACTTCAACGCTTGACAGACACTCATGTTGCCTGTTGTTAATATTATATTAACTTGCCACCATGAATATGTCAATTACTTTTCTACTATAATTTACACTATAATTTTATAGCTGTTTGTATGAATATGGATTCTCTAACAATTTCCATATTTCATTCTCCATTTTCATACTATTATTCTGCTCTTATTTATGTCTTTTTCTGCAATATGTTCTTCGAAAGCTACTATACCCTCAATTTCAAAATTGAATTCCAACTGTGAACTCGGAACATAATAAAAATGTTCCATAATAAATTTCACAAATTTCATCGGTGATATTGGACGATCTACAGGAATTCTACAATTTTTATATCCCCCTAAAGTAATATGTGAATATGGATGATGCAGTTCGCTCTCCTCCGGATCTCGATTGTAATCAGCTCGAATAATCACAGGCAATACAGATTTATTTAAAATATCTCCGTAAATATAGTCAACATCGTATAATTCCGGATCATTCTGATAAAGTTCATACGACGGTGATGGATAATACCCCAATCTGTGCGAAATCAATTCTGTTCCCGTTCTATTAAAGCGATACATCAACTGTATGATACCGCCATCTGGCAATTTAACATTATAATTATGATTTTTTTCTATTTCATCATAAATTGTACTGTAATCCATATTCCTTAAATATAACGAAATATTTTGATATTTTTCCCATACAATATCCATTTGTTGAATTACAGGATAGTTATATTCTTCTGCCAGTCCACATCTGATCAATTCCCTTGTAACTTTCTTTAACTCTCGAAATACTTTTTCTTGTTCTTTCAATTATACAGCACATCCTTTAAGCGATTCACAGTATCTTCATCTAAATCTTCTTTTCGAATTTCTCCATTTGCAAGTTTACTGGTAATATCCGCCAGATTAGAATTGCTTTTTCTGATATCTCTTAATTCATTTTGAGTCATGTCTCTATGAATAATTCTCATATTCTTTCGTTGTGATTTGTCCGGGTACGTGAACTCTAATTGAAAATTCCTTTCCTTAACGCTGTTAAACTCCTGTATTAACAGATCCATATCATCTCCGATTCCGCTAACCCGTACCCATGCCTTCGATCTTGTCATAGCAGTAAATATAATATTTCGTTTTCTTGATAAGTTGATGCCTCTTGCGCAAAGATCCGCATTTATCAGATAAACAATTGCTGCTTCATTTCCTTTTGCTCTGTAAATCTGAGAGATTGCAATAGAATCCTCCTGAAAAAAATCATCTGGTGTTGTCTGTACCCCAACAATATGCGATTTAATTCCCTTTTCCATTAATTTAACACGGATATGTGACACGTAACTCTTCGTAATTTTGGGATCAGGGTGAATGATCATAATGTCCTGATATCTTAATTCTTCATCATGCAGATTTTTTTCGATATCTTCAACTATCCAATCCGCTTCCTGTACATTATTTTCAAATCTTCTAAATTGTATAAGATCGTCAATTGACGAATGATCCTCTAAAAATGCAGGACTTGTTTCTTCTGTTCTATATAGCGTTACAAATTCTCCATCTCTGATCACACCTTCTTTCACTGTATATCCAATATCTTCCCATAACTGTTTATCTTCAAATAATTGAACTAACGATGTTTCCTCCCGTGCCTCTTTTTTTCTGTAAATTCCAAATCCCAGGCTGTGTGCTGTAATAAGAACTGGTCTTGAATTACGATAACATTTTGATAAGACAATATCCTCCGCCTTACCATTACTGTTATCAAGCACTACATTCGGCCGTCCATTACTGTATCCAAAAATGTCTTCCGGAGATTCAACGTTTTTGTTATCCAGGCTTTGGAGTTCATCATATGCATATACAAGCATACGGCTTTCATGTGGGAGTGACATATAACACATCTGAAGAAAATATTTTGAAAAATCCTGTGCTTCGTCTACTAAAATCACATCATACAATGGCTGGGGATTCGTTACTGATTCTACGGCTTCTTCACATACTCTGTCAAAAGCAGATGAATTTCTTCCATATTTCTGGCACGCATCCATATAATCATAACAAACTAGATTATTTGCCTTACAAAAATTGAAATACAGACCTTCTGAATTTTTACTTCCCCATGCATGAATTATTTTAATTCTGCTCCAATCAGGTTCCTCATTTGTATTTTCAACAATAAAGTTTGTGATCAGTTGAATAAATTGACCCTTTAATGCCCGGCTGTTAAATGTAACTGCTATCATCTTATTTTCATACATAGTATACAGATATGCTACCTTTAATGCCAGAACAATTGTTTTTCCCGATCCTGCCAGACCCCGGATTCGTTGAACACCTTCTACCGTTTCAATGACTGCCTTACTTTGATACTTGTCCAGGCAGGAAATCTGGTCTTCAATTGCTTTTAATTTTGATCCCCTTGACGAAGCTTTCTGAAGATTTTTTCTGCCACCTCTTTTTTTCAGTTGTGAAATCATCTGAATCGCTTCCAGTAATTTCTTATAATATTCTTCGCCCTGTTTCCATTCCAGACTTTCTAAATATTCCTTTACTTCTTCTATTGATGTACAAATTTCATCACTCTTCGTTTTATAAAGGGGTGCATAAGACAGTACATTAATCGGCACTTGTAAAACTCGTCTTTTTGACAGATATCCATATCTTTTCAGCTTGGCTTCCATATTATTATATAGTTCATCCAATAACTGAATTTTATCTTCCATATTTTCTTCTGCTAATGTTTCCAGATCAAAAAGCACAATACCCGTCTGTTCGCTCACTAACAATGCATCAACTTTAATTTTTCCATCAATTCCCCCTAAAACAGGGTAGCCCAAATAAAAATATCCGTCTAATCCCATTGTTTCCAAAAGATTTATAATTTCATTTGCAAACACCTGTTTAGATGTAACTCCATTTACAATTGTAAGCATCTTATCACCCTTTACTTTTAATATGTCATGTTTTTCTGAATATAATTTCTATCATATTGTCACACAGGGAAATTAAATAACCGAACGGTTAACGATTTTTCTCAGATATATGTCTTAATATAGCAGATATACTACCGATTGTCAATCATTGACAAGACATTTCTTCATCTCTTTCTCCATCGTGCATACTAATAATATCTGTCTTATCCACATATATTCTGGAATTCAGAGCAAACTGAAATGCACTATTGTCTGGATTCACAAATCTTCCCATGCTTTATTCTTTTTTATTTTTCCCTCATGGAATCAGATTCCAATGTGCACGTATTTATCTTTTGAAACACTATTGTTTTATTTTTCCCACCCGTTCTCTTTACCAATTCATCCTGCCCTATAATTTTTATCAGATTGATAATCTTCTTTTTATAATCCTCTTTATCAGTGTAAAAAATTATTATCTTAACATTTTCGTTTAAAATAAATTTTCTTAATATATCCTTATCCGTAATATCTAATGAATGTCCAAATATAAAAACTTTATGGTACTTAACTACTCTGTGATGCTTTTTAACTATTCCATTCTCTTTAACGATTGCTGATATTTCATATATTTTTTTCTCAGACTGAATTTCCTCAAGCCAGCCTTCATATAACCCCCCTGTTTCCTTATGTATTCTTTGAAAGAATTTCTTAAATTCTATAAATTCGAGGTCTTTATCTCTCGCATCTCCTTCCAGATATTCATCAATTCCAAGCACCATATTTGTAGATTGGATATCATTCCTTAAAACAGCTTTTCCATGCACATAATCAAACTCCAAAAACGGATGTTCTCCGTATATCCTCTGATATGTACATGTATAGTTGAACGATAAAATTTTGTCCAAATATGGCAAGTTTTTTATATCTGGCAGTCCATTTCCCAGCATAAAATTGCTAATATAATCTGAGAGATAAATTTCAAGTGCACGTGTAAGTTTATTCAGATCTTCCAGAAGTTTCTGTTTCCAAAAGTCAATTTCTTCTTTTTTCCAGACATGGGTCGCCATTCCTGATGAACTATCCATCTTTTCCAAAAATAGTGCAAGAACGTTTAATTGCCTTTGTGAAAGCACCGTTCCTACGCCTCCCTTTTGTATGGTCTCTTGTATATCCCTGCTTACACTGTTGAATGTCTGTATAATCAGGGAAATTTCACTTTCAAAGTCAATCCACCCGTCTTTCCCTTTTTGCTCTCTGCTTTTATACACCTCTGAAAAATATTTAATCCATGCATTATCCTTGCACAAATCACTTAACTCATGAATTGTTTTTCTTGATTGATCATATAAATACTGATCAAATTCAGAATCTTGTTTGCTATTAAATAGGTCTGTAAAATACTTATAGCAATGGATATCCTCTCCCGCAATCAGTTCTAATCTTGAACTTTCTTGTGCCTTATGCTTGTAAAAAAAATCTATAAACTTCAAAAAATCCGCATATTTCGTGGGCAAACCATGTGCCAAATCAAATCCATTTCCTATTATTAAAATATTCATCCTTTGTCCTTTACTGGTTATGAATTTCCACTTAAATCTACAACATCGCCTCTAGTCTATGTTCCAGTTCTATTTTTTGTTTAACATGATCCTTCCAGTAATCCTCATGCCGCCGTATAAATAACTGTATCTTCCTGATACTTTGAGTCACGCTTTCATCCGCCTCTATAATCTGCTTTTCCTGCCCTGCCAGTACAATATAAAATATCTGCGTTATATCATAGAAAAAAGCGCAACACATATGTGTCGTTTTCTCATACCATGCATACATATCTTTTTCTAATATTTTTTCGTAATTTAAAAAACTAAGTTTCCACTCCTCCTTATTTTTCAAATCATATTGAAGAGAATTCAAAATTAAACTAAAGTAACCAGAAAACCATATTTCTCTTAAATTCTCATGTTTTTTCTTCTTTTTCTCGAACAATAAATTCCAATTCTCCAAAATATCTTTACTTATATTTTCTAAGATATATTTTTTTGATGTATCCGATAACCTTTCAAATTCCCAAGCCACAATATCCTCTTTATGATTCTGCAGCATCATATCCAGATTGATTGTCTGTGCAAAACGCTTCAGCGCTTCTCTGCTGACTTTAGAAAGAACACTAAAAAGAAGCTGCTGCCAATTTGTATTATGTTCCTTTCTTTGTACCCAGCGCTCCCACAACGCCAAATCCCTGTCAGCAATTCTCTTGACCGCTGCAATTATTGCCTCTTTGCATTTTTCATCTATACCCGATGTCCGTTTCAACAAAATCCTGGCACATTCATAATAGAAACAAGGATATGCTACATCCATCTTTGCAAAATCCACAAGTATATCTGTTTCACAGCAAGTTGAAAGAAATATCCAATAATCTACAATGTTATTTTTCTCTGCCAAAAGCTGGCATAAACGTGCAGAGTCCTCCCTATATGCTTTTTGAAACAATCTGCAGACTAATTCATCAGGTTTTATACTTTTTCCCCTCTCATACGCATCAATGAATTCATATATCTTATCCAAATCATTATCCGCAATACCTTCCTGCAAATGTTCAAAAAATTTCTGATCAGCCCTTCCTGCGTTACCAGCAATATGAGTACTATAACTCACCGAACTGATCATTTCCCAAATATCTTTTTTTATTGTCTTCTCCATCATACTCCTTTCTTCCATACCAAGCATTCCGGAGCATCCAGCTCATTCCATAATTCTTCAAATGCGTCTATCATCATCTGTGGATGTTCCACACTTTGAATAATATGATGTTTATTTCCAAGGCTATTCACAGATGTACCCAGTGACCAGACAGAAGAGGTATCCTGATCTAAATTAAGCACCATGAGAAAACGATCATGAAAACTGTAACCATAATCAGCCCACTGGCATCTAAGCTCTACATGTATACCATAATGATTACTCCTTTTCTCCATAATTTCCTGCTGCTGTTCTATCCAATCACATACACTCATTTTACTTTTTTCGGCAATTTCACCAGATGTAATTGCATATAACGTTACATTCATACTTTTCGTAAAATACCAAGTATGTAAAATATCCTCAACTGTCAGATAAGGATCCCACAGATACACCTTCCCTGTTTGTGCACGATTCATCAATGCAATCACATCTTTCAAAGCTTTCTGCGGTTCTGAATCTCTTCCATACCGTCTAAACTCAGCTCTGGCATATAACTCATCAACTCGTCTGCTATACTGACGCTTATGTATATGACTATCTCGCGTCCGAATAACAGGTTGTTCTATATTAACATTCTCCGCTGATATGAGTTCAATAATGTCAACAACCTGTCCTGTTTCATCATAAATGATACGCTGTTCTCCATACTGTGCACCCATCTGCAGCACACACGTCATTCTTCTTATAAAGCTTGTTTCCTGACGCGACAAAATCAATTGCCGTTTTACATCAATTATCGTTGTCCTGCAAAATCGGGAAGCATCACCAACTTCAAATGTAGTATTACATCCTTCCTGTTTAAATGTCCTGGTACCAAATGAAATAATCGAATCATCAAAAACGCCTTCTGACAATACCAGAAATTGATCATCTGACTCACATTCTTTATCAAATGACACATCATACGTTAACTGTCTCTCCATATCATCTTTTTTATAAGAAACCCTTACATTCGTTGACGGAAATTGAAACACAAAATTCCCAATACGATCTGATACAGAAAACAAATCAATTGGAATTGCATCGAATATTGTATCTGTCATCTTTCTGAACTGCACTGTGTTCAACACATTTACAATCTTTTTATCACAGTCAAAAAATTCCAAAATATAACTTCCATTAATAAAATTATTTTTTAATACTTTGTTTAAAAGCATCTCTTTTGTACTGTCCTGCTGAATAAAAACTTTCGATACCCCTTCCAGATATCCTGTTTCTAACCTTCCATCTCCGATGTCTACTTCCTTCTTATCTCTACTGTTGCATAACAATTCAAAAATACTTCGAACTTCTGATACATCCAGCACCTTTCTCTGTATTCCTAATGAATATGTATCAGTAATACTTTTAAGCTTTTTTAAAAGTCTCTCCGAGCTCTTTTCTACGTTCGGTCTTGTTTCAAATACAAAAATTGTATATACATTATCCGGCATTTCCTTTTCTCTTTGGCATAAATATATCGAAACCATTTCACAACAATTATAACTACCAAGGCTTTTACAGGAAATCAATTCATCAAATTCATGCAACAAATATTCTGTCGGTAGTTTTTCGTTCACTTTTTCTCTATACATATTTTTCTCCGATTAAAAATAGTACATTTTCTGTATTATGTATGCGATATTGTTTAATTACCTAAATCTTATTATATTATATATTGATTCTTATAAGGATAAGAGAATCTTTACATAAAAAGCCGAAGGGCAAACCTTTTAAAGTGCTTTATAGCTCTAGTGACTCAAATGCTATAATTTTTTTAATTTTGCATTTTGAATGATTTTTGAGTATACTATAAATGAGTCAAAAGCTTGCCAGTCATCACGGCTAGGATATGATGAACGTGTATGTTTAACTTCCGTAAGCGACGGGGTGCTTCAAAGTGTAGAATATCGCTTACGTGTAAGAAGAGTCTACTGAAATGTAGATTCTTCTTTTTTAGAAAGGACAATAAACCTTTATATTCAACAAACATTGACTATCTTATAGAACAACTTTACAAGTAAACTCCTGCCGCCTTCACTGGTGGCTTTTTTCTTCTCTCTTTCCACTCTATCCGATTTTATAATTCTTTTATAGATCTTTTAATGATGCTTTATCCTTTTTTAGTTGTACTTCATAGGTCGAGTAGACGCACCCCTTGCGGTCGTACGCCCCTCGCAGAATCCGGACATGCGGCTTTCCCGCATCCGGCTCTTCATATGGCTGATCTTTTGTCAAATCTCTGTGTATTCAACACTTTTTTTAGAATGGCAAAAACTAAAACCTGGACTTCATAGGATGCAGACTCCAATTCCGATTGAAACGAGCACCCTTTCGAGCATCACCAGTCGTCGAAAATTTAAGTCCCCGGAGTTTTCAAAATAACCACCCATTTCTATAATTTATATTCTTTATATAGTTGTTCACGATACACCTCGTCCTCAGATGCTTTCTCAGCATCTGAATAACGTTTATTCTTTAATAGAATATTTATAAGTGCTCCTAATCGATTTTCACCCTTTTTTTCACCTTTTTTTTCGCCCTTTTTTATTCCATTTTCCTCTGCATAAGAAATCATACTTAACATATCAGACACCTCCTTCTGACGAACTTGATTATCCGAATCTGGAATATATGATAATACTTTTTTCTGGTTTCCGGAAAATAATCCATATAAGAGATCCAAAAGTCCCTTTTCTTCCTGTCCTTCTCCACCGAGCCGTACTATTATAATCTCCAAAAGATCTGATTCCCTGGAATCAATTCGGAACTCTTTATCTTTGATTCCCTCATTTTTGTAATTCTGCATCTTATAATATGATATGGTATTTTCCAGTTTCCTGGGAATATTATCGAGGCAGATCCAGATACTGTACACTTTTTCTAAATGACCATATCCTTTTCCATTTTCCCCTATCTTATCTAATTGTGCAGACAATTTACGGCAACCATAATATATACTTCTTTTTACAACCGGATAACCCGGTGTGTAATTTTGCTGTATCTCAAAATCAATATGAAGATTTACCAGAAGCTTTCCTTCTGCTTTTGGATTTAAAGAACGGAACAGAATATCAAATGCTGCTGGTGCTTCATCTGTCGTATGAAATTCTGTATCCTCTCCACGTATGGTTTTTGCCATATCCTCTTCTACCAACGCGGTTCCTGTCTGAATCGTATCACCTTCTATACAATTCATAATTTCTTCCAGGGAGCAGTCTCTATATTCTTCTACAGTATATTTTAGAATATTACTCATAATTGGTTTATATGAAAAAATATTCTTTGCTGACTGATCTTTCGTTTCTTTTCCATCTATCGTCTTTAGTGTTACAGAAATACTGTCTTTCACATCCATAAGTCTCTCCCTTGACCAGCTTTTATTTGTAATTTAAGTATATATCTTTTGAGGGAACATAGCAACTACAGAATTCTACTTATTCATTCCACGTATCCCTTCTTAACTCAAAACATCTATACGATAGCCCCATATTCTTCTGACAGCTCCTCATTGTCTTTAAATGAGCTAAAAACAAGTCAAGCATCAGCATATCCGGAGATTCTTCTCTTGGATATATCTGATGCTCTCTTTTTCTTTTCGGAATTTCGGGCTTACTTTCGTTTCTACGGTAGCTTCTCGGAACCCTTGATTTTACTGCTTTCCTAGAGCTATTTTTACAAGTAATTAACTGAATTTTCTGTAAATTACCATTTTTACCCTTTTTTTGTGCTCGTCTAAAAATCATTCAGCTCATACATTTCTATCATACGCATATGACCTCTTATCTCTTTTGTCAATAAACTCACACTATAATTTCCTGCCAAATTTTCTCTGGCTTTTTTCTTCTCTTTCCACTCTATTTCCGATTTTATAATTCTTTTATAGATCTTTTAGCTCTGCTTTATCCTTTTTAGTTGTACTTCATAAGGTCAGACCACGACATACTTAAGCCAGAGCCGTGTCAATGCCCTCAACGGGCTTACTTCCATTTCTACAGAAATGAATAATGTTGTAATTGATGGACTGGATGAAGTGTCAATGCCCTCAACGGGCTTACTTCCATTTCTACAACGGAAAGCTCGTGATATTGTATCTTCATATTGTAGTGTCAATGCCCTCAACGGGCTTACTTCCATTTCTACTGGTAACCGGAAAATCAAGCATTGGTCGCAAGGTATGTGTCAATGCCCTCAACGGGCTTACTTCCATTTCTACGGTAGCCTCTCGGAAC